>OLWN01000206.1_pt1 | contig 36839 bp, 33 predicted proteins | sample 1644151 | NCBI WGS metagenome assembly OLWN01 (sample SAMEA103958121, study PRJEB25191) | human gut metagenome
TTCGCTACCTTAGGACCGTTATAGTTACGGCCGCCGTTTACTGGGGCTTCGATTCGGGGCTTGCACTCCTCCTCTTAACCTTCCAGCACCGGGCAGGCGTCAGCCCCTATACTTCATCTTTCGATTTAGCAGAGACCTGTGTTTTTGATAAACAGTTGCTTGGGACTATTCACTGCGGCCACATCGCTGTGGCACCCCTTCTCCCGAAGTTACGGGGTCATTTTGCCGAGTTCCTTAACAAGAGTTCTCCCGATCATCTTATGATTCTCTCATCGTCTACCTGTGTCGGTTTGCGGTACGGGCGCCACTTTTCTCCCTAGCAACTTTTCTCGCCAGCGTGGATTCATTGAAACTACTACTTAATTTCGCTTAACCTCACACTCTGCCTTAACGGAGCGCGTACTTCACTACGCTCCGGCCTCGTGTGCCGACCCCACTTTACCATCCGCGGGGATCAACTATCCTTCTGTGTCTTGCATCGGTAAAAACGTCCAGTGGCGGTGCAGGAATATCAACCTACTGTCCATCATCTACGGCTTTCGCCCTCGACTTAGGCCCCGACTGACCCTGGGGGGACGAACCTTCCCCAGGAAACCTTAGACTTTCGATGGTGAGGATTCTCACCTCACTTTCGCTACTTATACCGGCATTCTCTCTTGTATGCACTCCACCGCCCCTTTCGATACGGCTTCTGCGCGCATACATTGCTCCTCTACCAATGATTAAAAATCATTCCTAAGCTTCGGTATCAGGTTTTAGCCCCGTTAATCTTCGGCGCGTCGTCACTCGACCAGTGAGCTATTACGCACTCTTTGAATGAGTGGCTGCTTCTAAGCCAACATCCTGGTTGTTTTAGCAACGATACATCCTTTTCCACTTAACCTGAATTTGGGGACCTTAGCTGTAGGTCTGGGCTGTTTCCCTTTTGACTACGAAACTTATCTCACGCAGTCTGACTCCCCGACATAATTAATTGAAATTCGAAGTTTGTTAAGGTTCGGTAAACCGTGAAGTCCCCTAGCCCATACAGTGCTCTACCTTCAATAATCTAAATTCGGAGGCTAGCCCTAAAGCTATTTCGAGGAGAACCAGCTATATCCGAGTTCGATTAGAATTTCTCCGCTATCCACAAATCATCCCCGACTATTTTAACAGGCGTGGGTTCGGTCCTCCACAGTGTTTTACCACTGCTTCAACCTGTTCATGGATAGGTCACTCGGTTTCGGGTCTACGACGCGCAACTGAACGCCCTGTTCAGACTCGCTTTCGCTTCGGCTCCGGTACTTAATACCTTAACCTTGCTACGCATCGTAACTCGCCGGTCCGTTCTACAAAAAGTACGAGACCACACGTTAAGTCGTGCTATCTCTGCTTGTAAGCATATGGTTTCAGATTCTATTTCACTCCCCTCCCGGGGTTCTTTTCACCTTTCCCTCACGGTACTATACTCTATAGGTCATTAGGTCGTATTTAGCCTTAGGAGATGGTCCTCCTTGTATTCCCACCGGATTCCACGTGTCCTGTGGTACTCTGGAACTCTGCCGCGACCATTTTGATTTCGCCTACGAGGCTGTCACTCTCTATGGCACACCTTTCCAAGTGCTTCGACTATCAAAATCGGTCGGTTACGCAGTTCTCAACCCCGTTTATATTTCTACAAACGGTTTGGGCTCCTTCCCTTTCGCTCGCCACTACTCAGGAAATCGAATATTTTCTTTCTTTTCCTCCGGATAATGAGATGTTTCAGTTCTCCGGGTTCCCCTCGATACACTATTTTATTCGTGTAAAGATACTATGTCTTCAACATAGTGAGTTTCCTCATTCGGAAATCTGCGGGTCAAAGTGTATTTGCCACTCACCGCAGCTTATCGCAGCTTGTCACGTCCTTCATCGGCGCCTAATGCCAAGGCATCCACCATACGCTCTTTGTAGCTTGATCGTATTTCTACGAAATATTTTAAGATTGTCCTTGATTACTCTTTCTTGTTACTCGCAAATTCGCAATTTGTAATTGTAATTTGCATATTAACACTGAAAATATTTTTGCCTACTTTTACTTGTTCTATGCAGTTGTCAATGTTCTTTGCGCTCACGTCAGTGAGGTGTTTTGCGTCGGTCGCAACCGACAGCCTAAACATCTTACCACAACCCAAAAGGTTTGTCAACGATTTTTTTGCATTTTCCAAAAAAAATTTTCGACTTTTTTCGGAGTCCTTTTTCGGCTTTGTTCCGCCCTTTTTTAACGCAAAAAAACCTGTCCGAGATGTAAAACGCCCGCCCTTCGACCGACCTGCACAATTATATAGAATACCTTTAAAAAAATCAAGCGATTTCGACAATGTTTTTGAAAAAGTTCTTGGCTTGCTTTTTTAGGTTTTCCGCTTGACACTCAAAGCCGCGCTGTTTTATAATGTGTCGGGAGTTAGCGTATGCTAACTTATTTGAAGAAAGGGGCATATAAGGCGCCTGTTCTTATCTATAATATATAGAAAGAAAAATACTTCCTACGGAGCTATATGAAAAGCGACAATTCCATCACCACGCTCGACCGTATAAAGGCTGAGAGCTACTGCGTCATAAAAACCGTATCCCTGCGCGACGACATAAAGGCGCGTTTTTCCGAAATGGGGCTCGTCCCCGAAACTCTCGTTTACGTAAAAAAACGCGCGCCGTTGGGAGACCCCATGGAAATCTGCGTCAGAGGCTACTCGCTGTGCATAAGAAACACCGACGCGGAGCATATAAGCGTTGACAGGCTGAAAGGCACGACAGCCGCAAAGACGGAGGCAAAGCGCAAGTGAAAAACAAAAAAGAAAAAAGCCCCGTCAGAAAGACAATCGCTCTGGCGGGAAATCCCAACAGCGGCAAAACCACGCTTTTCAACCTGCTGACCAAATCCCACCAACACATCGGCAACTGGCCGGGCGTTACGGTGGAAAGAAAGGAGGGTCGCTATTTTAAGGACACCTCCTTAAAAATCGTGGATTTGCCGGGCATCTACTCTCTTACTCCCCTATCTGTCGACGAAGAGGTTGCCCACAACTACATAAACAACGACCGCCCCGACCTGATTATCGACGTCGTGGACTCCACAAATCTCGAAAGAAATCTTTTCCTGACAAGTCAGCTCCTTGAACTCGACATACCCGTCGTGGTGGCGCTCAACATGGAGGACGAGGCGCGGGCAAAGGGCATAGGCATAGACGGCGCCGCGCTGGAAAAGGTTTTCGGCTGTCCGTTTTTTTCCGTTTCCGCCTCCAAAAACACGGGCGTAGACGAGCTTATGAGCTTTTGCGGCAAAGAGGTAATAAAAAAAGAGTCTGCGCTCACCTATTTTGCCGACGTGGAAAGCGCGCTGGACAAAATTTCAAAAGCCGTGAAAATTCCCGTCAACAAGCGTTGGATTTCGCTTAAGCTTTTGGAAAAAGACAGTCTCGTAACCGACGCCGCCTGTCTCAGTCCGTCGCAAACCGAACTGATAAACGGCCTCAATGCCGAATTGGAAAACAAATACAAAAATTCGCTTTCGTCGGAAATAGCCAAACAAAGATACGACCAATTAAACGTGATTGCCTGCAAAGCGACAAGGAGCGTCGCGCGGCAGACGGCAGACGACTCGGACAAAAAACAAAGCAAAAGAAAAAAGTCCCAAAAAAACGACGGCTTGTCTCTTTCCGACAAAATAGACAAAGTAGTGACCAACAAATGGCTCGCCTTCCCGATATTCGCCGTAGTGATGTTTCTCGTCTTCATGATTTCCATTCAGACCATAGGCGGATGGATAACCTCTCTGATAAACGACGATTTCACCCCTTGGTTTCAGGAATGGGTAAGAAGCGGACTTGATTCCGTATCTTCGCCGCAATGGCTGTCCTCTCTCGTTTGCGACGGCGTGATTGCCGGCGTTCTTGCAGTCGTCGGCTTTGTGCCGCAAATCATGATTCTTTTCGGACTGATTGCCATACTCGAAGCTTCCGGCTACATGTCGAGGGTGGCGTTCATTATGGACCGCCTGTGCAACGCAATCGGCTTGTCGGGCAAGTCCTTTGTGTCGATGGTAGTCGGCTGCGGCTGCTCGGTTCCCGCCATTATGTCCGCGCGCACCATAAAAAACGTAAACGAAAGAAACAACACCATTATACTCACGCCTTTTATTCCGTGCAGCGCAAAGCTGCCTTTGTTTGCGTTTTTTACCACTGCCGTGTTCAACGGCAGCGCGCTTGCCGCCACCTCCATGTACTTCGTGGGCATTTTTTCGGTGGTTGCGGGAGGACTGATTCTCAAAGTGTTCAAGCGCAGAAAAACAACGGTAAGAGACACCTTCATCATGGAGCTGCCCTCCTACCGCCTGCCCAAAGCCTCCAACGTGCTCAAAGAAATGTGGGAGCGCGGCAAAGCGTTTCTTTTGCGAGCGTCAACGGTAATACTCGCCGCAAGCATCGTTCTTTGGTTTTTGCAGAGCTTTGATTACAAATTCGCCTACGGCGTTTCCCCCGACCGCAGTATTCTCGCGGAAATGGGACGCCTGCTCGCGCCCGTGTTCAAGCCGCTGGGTTGGGGAAACTGGCAGACGGCTGTCGCAACGCTGACAGGCCTTGCGGCAAAGGAAACGGTTGTCACGACGCTCAACATTTTAGGCGTGGACGGAACAATGTTCACTCCGTTGTCCGCTTATTCCTTTATGACCTTCAATCTGCTTGCGGCCCCCTGCATTTCGGCAATCGCCGCTTCTTTCAGAGAACTGCACAGCGCGAAAACGGGTTGGTTTGCAATCGCTTTTCAGATTTGCTTTGCCTACGTCGTGTCTCTTGTCATATATCAGGCGGGCATACTTTACGCAAAAAACAATATGGTGTTTTGGAGCGTTGTCGGCACGCTTGCCGCCGCCGTATTCCTCTATACGGGAATAAAGCTGCTGATAAAGCATCGCGGCTGCAACATGGAGTGCGACCACTGCCCCAAAAACAAAAACTGCAAACGGTGAGCAGGAGACGCTTATCAACGAAAGAACGGCAAAAATTCTGCTTGACGAAGAACGCTGCCACGACGGCGCAGACAGTCCGACGCGGCACACAGAATATGCCTGCCCTGCGGACAAGGACGGATTGTCCGAGAGCGTGTTGCGGATTTTGAAGACTTTTTTGTTTGGACAGAATGCGAAAATTGCAGTCAAAACTCCCTTGCAGCACAGGCTGCGGACACATTTGGGAATTGACATAAAATAAAAAAGACGCGGAGCCCCTCTTTTCGTATAAAAAATAAGTTTAAAACCCGATTTTTTTTCAGTCGGGTTTTCTTTTATTCATTAAAACTGATTGAAAAAACAAGAAAATTGTATTATACTGAATACGCTACACAAATAAATATATTTTAGAGATGGACAAACAAGGGGTTATCATACTCTTTTTTGGTCATACTCCCATTAAAGTAATTTGACAAAAATGCAAATTCCAAATGGGAGTGTTTGTTCATTTCTGTTTATTTGTGTAGCGACAAGGAGTTTGCGTTTTATGTGCGTAACTCCGGTTGCGCACTTTTTTATTATAAACGGTGCGACTAAAATTTCAGGAGCATCAAATTAATGTCTAAAAATTCTAGTTTAAGAAAAGCCGACAAAGCCAAAAACGACGAATTTTACACACAGCTTGCAGATATCGAAAAAGAATTAAAACATTACAAAACGGATTTTTTCGGCAAAACGGTTTTTTGTAATTGCGACGACCCTTTTGAAAGTAATTTTTTTAAATATTTTGCCATGAATTTTAATTTTTTAGGGCTGAAAAAATTGATATGTACTTGTTACGCAACTTCGCCTGTCGCGTGGTTACAACTTTCGCTTTTAGATAATGAAAATATAGTATTAGAAACCGAAAACGGGAAACAACCCTATAAAATCGAAATTTCCGAGGTTCTTGATTATAACGGCGACGGTGCGATTGATTTATCAGACGTCGAATATCTTTTGAAAAATAAGAAAAATACTCTCGACATATTGCAAGGCGACGGAGATTTTCGTTCTCAAGAGTGTATTGACCTTTTGAAAGCATCCGATATAGTAGTAACCAACCCCCCGTTTTCATTATTCCGCGAATACGTTGCCCAACTCATATTATACGAAAAAAAATTTATCATAATAGGCAATCAAAACGCCATAACATACAAAGAAATTTTTCCATTGATTAAGAATAATTTGATTTGGTTAGGAGCAAGTATCCATAGCGGCGACAGGGAGTTTCAAGTGCCCGATTCATATCCTTTGAATGCGGCAGCTTGCAGAATTGACGAAAAAGGTAAAAAATATATAAGAGTTAAAGGCATAAGGTGGTTTACGAATCTAGATTATAGACAGCGCCACGAAGAGTTGTTGCTATATAAATCATACTCACTTGAAGATTATCAAAAATACGATAACTATGATGCAATAAACGTAGATAAAACCGCTGATATTCCCGCAGATTACGATGGTTTAATGGGCGTACCTATTACATTTTTAGACAAATACAATCCGTCGCAGTTTGAAATAATAGACGGCATAGGCAGATATAGTATATTGGACAATGAATCCACGAGAAAAGAAGGTAAATATTTGTCCATGATAAACGGAAATGCCAAATATTTCAGAATTATCATAAGAAAAAGGGGCAAAAATGAAAATAGAACTACATGAAATAAAAATCAGAGACATTGTCTACGGTTATGAGGACAGTCGGGAAAACGGCGTTGTCGGCTATGGAGGAAAATTAAATATCCGTCCTGCGTTTCAGCGTGAATTTGTTTACAAGGAAAAACAACGCGACGCCGTTATAGAAACAGTCATAAAAGGCTTTCCCCTTAATGTTATGTATTGGGTTGAAGATGAAAACGGCAATTATGAACTGTTAGACGGTCAACAACGCACTATTTCTTTGTGTCAATATGTAAACGGCGATTTCTCGCTTAACAGTCGTGCTTTTCATAATCTCACGGAAACGGAAAAAAATCAAATTTTAGAGTATCCCCTCATGATTTATATTTGCAAGGGCAACGACAAAGAAAAACTTGATTGGTTTAAGATAATCAATATTGCGGGAATACAGTTAAAGGAGCAAGAGCTGCGCAACGCCGTATATGCGGGCGAGTGGCTTTCGGACGCCAAAAGATATTTTTCCAAAAACGGTTGTGTGGCTTACCTTTTGGCAAATAAATATATTAACGGCGAAGCCAACAGACAAGACTATTTGGAAACGGTTTTAGCGTGGATTTCCGCAAGAGAAAATATAAAAATCGAAGATTATATGTCAATACACCAACACGACAACCACGCAACGCCGTTGTGGCAATATTTTCAATCTGTTATATCTTGGGTGCAGACGATATTCCCCCGATACCGAAAAGAAATGAAAGGTCTTAAATGGGGTATTCTTTTTAATACATACGGAACTAAGGTCTACAATCCGCAAGAATTGGAAGAAAAAATTGTTTCTTTAATGCAGGACGACGATGTGACAAAGCATTCGGGAATTTATGAATATCTGCTTTCCGGCGACGAAAAACACCTTAATATACGTTCTTTTACAGATAACGAAAAACGAAAAGTTTATGAACGTCAAAAAGGAAATTGCCCTTATTGCGTTGCCGAAAACAGCAAAAAAACACACTATGAACTTGAAGAAATGGAAGCCGACCACATAAAACCGTGGTGTGAAGGCGGTAAAACAAATATTGACAATTGTCAACTTTTATGTAAAGAACACAACAGAAGAAAGTCAAGCAAATAAATCATCAAAACGAGTTGGCTATACTCATCGAAAGTAAAGAATTTCCAAATCAAAATAAAAGGATAACGATTTTTCGTTATCCTTTTATACTATTCAAAATGTTCCCTGTGTAGAAAATTTCCGCGCCTCTCTGACTTTCAATATTTGATGTGCACTCCCGTTTCGGAGTATTTTGTCCATTCGCAGACATTCACGGCGTGGTCTCCTATTCTTTCGAGATATTTGGCTATCATCATAAACATTATTGCTTGGTCGGCGTTTGAGCTGTCCTTTTTTATCAGTTCTACAAGTTCGTTTTTTACCGTCAAAAACAGCGCGTCCATCTCGTCGTCGCGGGCAATCGTTTCGTCCGCCAGCGCTTCGTCACCGTTGATAAAGGACGCAACTCCGTCGTGCACCATCCTGACTGCAAGCCTGCCCATCCTGACAGTGTGCGTAAGCCTTTTGATATACGCTTCATCCTTCAAATTGGAAACGATTTCGGCTATATCCGCCGCCTGATCGCCTATGCGTTCTATGTCGGTAATCAGTTTAAGCGCGGTTGAAACCTCGCGGAAGTCGCGCGCGACAGGCTGCTCGATGAGTAAAAGCCGCATACAGCGCTTTTCTATGTCAAGCTCCGTTTCGTCCACCCGCTTGTCCCGCGCGACAACGGAGCGCGCAAGCTCCCCGTCCTGCTCCACAAGCGCCTTTATGCTGTCCTCTATCATGCGCTCGACCGCAAGACACATCGATGTCAAGCTTTGTTTAAGCTCGCAAAGCTCCTCTTCGTAAAATTTTCTCGTCGTCATACAAGCCTCCGTCAACCGAAACGTCCGGTAATGTATTTTTCCGTTTCGGGGTTTTGCGGCGCGGAAAAAATTTGCTCCGTGTCGCCGTACTCCACAAGGTCGCCCAGCAGGAAAAAGCCCGTTTTGTCGGATATGCGTGCAGCCTGCTGCATATTGTGCGTAACGATCAAAATTGTTACGTTTTCTTTAAGCTCCATGCAAAGCTCCTCTATTTTTCCCGTGGAAATGGGGTCCAGCGCGCTTGTCGGTTCGTCCATCAGCAAAATCTGCGGGCTGACCGCAAGCGCCCGCGCAATGCACAGCCGCTGCTGCTGCCCGCCCGAAATGCCGAGCGCGCTTTTGCCCAGTCTGTCCTTCAATTCGTCCCACATAGCAGCCTGTTTGAGCGACGTTTCCACTATGAAGTCCAGCTCCGCCTTGTTTTTTATACCGAAGTTGCGGGGGCCGAAAGCCACGTTGTCGTAAATACTCATGGGAAAGGGATTGGGCTTTTGAAATACCATGCCCACGTTTTTGCGCAGCGCGGTGAGATTTACGTTTGTTTGATAAACGTCCGTGCCTCCGATTTTCACGGAACCCGAAACTTTGCAGCCCTCTACAAGGTCGTTCATGCGATTGAAAGTGCGCAGAAGCGTGGACTTGCCGCAGCCCGACGGTCCGATAAGCGCAGTGACCTTTCTTGTAGGCACGGTCATGTCGATATGCTTCAACGCCTGCATTTCGCCGTAAAACAAGTCCAGGTTTTCCGTTTTCACGGCAACGTCTCCGTCGAAAGCAAAGTCCGAAATACTCCGCGCCTTTGAGCCTGTCGTTTTTTCTTTTGTTTTTGTTGCGGCGTCTGTATACGCTTTTTTCTTCCCGAACAAATATCTTATACTCATTTTGCAATTCCCTGTTTTTTTCTGAATTTTCTTTCGCAAAGCGTCACCAGCAAATTTAAGAGCGCCACGAAAATCATAAGTATACACGCGGTTGCGTAAGCGCTGTCCACATACATCCCCTCTCCCGCGAACATCCACATCATCACGGCAAAAGAGCTGCCTTGGTCGAGATAGCCCGACGGAGTGTAGGGCACGGCGCCCGCAGTGTATATCAGCGCGGCAGATTCGCCCACAATTCTTCCTATACTCAAAATTATGGAAGTCACTATTCCGCTCATCGCCGCAGGCAGCACAACCTTGAAAACAGTGCGCGCCTTGCCTGCGCCGAGAGCAAGCCCCGCCTCCCTGAGACTGTCGGGAACGGCAAGAATACTCTCCTCCGTGGCTCTTATGATTGTGGGCAGAATAATAAGCGCGAGTGTGAGACCGCCTGCAAGCAGGCTATAATCCATTCCCATAAGTCCGCCGAACACCAGCGCGCCGAAAAGTCCGAAAACAATGCTCGGTATGCTTGCGAGCGTGTCCACAAACAGCCTGACGGTCTTGACCGCCCTGCTGCCGCGTTTGGAATACTCCGCAAGATACACGGCGGTCGCCACTCCTATGGGCAGCGCCACGACTAGCGCCAGCGCGATAAGCATACCCGTGCTGACAAACGCGGGCCTCAAAGTCATTTTGTCGTTGCCCGACTCTCCGAAAAGCAAATCAAAGCTTATGTGTCCCACTCCCTTTACAAATACAAAGCCTATAAGAAAAACCAGACATAAAGCCACGATGCAGGTGACGACAACTGCGGCGTATTTCAAACCCCTGCAAAGCGCGCCCGTGTTTTTGAAAACGGGCGCTGCTCCCGACTGCCCGCCGCCGTCGCGGGGTTTTAATGCCGTCTTTTTGTCAAGGGGCTTTTTTCTGCGGTTGATTGCGGCAATCAGTGCGTTTAAAAGCAACACGAGCACAAGCAGCACGAACCCCGTAGCAATCAGAGCCTGCAAATGCAGTCCTTCGGCATAATTCATATCCATGACGATATTTACAGTAAGCGTCCTTATGCTTGTAAACGGCCCTTCGATAAACTGCGGCGTGTTTCCCGCAACCATCATGACCGCCATTGTTTCGCCCACCGCCCTGCCTATGCCCATAATCACTCCCGTCACCGTACCGCTTTTCGCGGCGGGCAAAACGGTCTTGAAAACCGCCTGCTCCCTGCTGCAACCGAGCGCCAACGCTCCCTCGAAATAAGCCTCGGGCACGGACTCTATACTGTTGCGCACTATGCTTGCAACGGTAGGCAAAATCATTATTCCGAGTATTAAAGAGCCGGCAAGCGCCCCCTGCCCCGAATTCGTCGGGGATACTTCGGCAAGCAGCGGCACCAGAACGACAAGCCCGAAATATCCGTAAACGATTGACGGAATGCCCGCAAGCAGATTTATCACCTGATTGAAGACGGCTTTTAATCTCTTGGGACAAAAATAAGCGAGAAATACGGCGGTAAACACTCCCATGGTTCCGCCGACAAGCGTCGCTCCCGCGGTAACGACCAGACTCCCGACTATCATGGGCAGGATTCCGAATCTCTCGGACACGGGCAAAAAATCCTTCGTAGGCGCCCACGTGGTACCGAAAATAAAATTCAGCGCTCCTATTTCCGAAAAAGCGGGCAGGCTTTCCAGCATAATAAAAAACACGATTCCCGCAACCGCCACAACGGAAAAGAAAGCGGAGGCGGTAAAAACCGCCCTTGCCGCTTTATCTCTTGCAGATGATTGATTAAGTTCCTTTACGTTTGCAAAATGTTCCATTTCAGTACGCCGCAACTCTTACATAGCCACATAGCCTTCTTCCGCAACTATCTTCTGTCCTGCTTCCGAAAGAATAAAATCGATGAAGTCCTTTGCCGCCTGCGACAGCTCCGCACCCGATTTGGTCACTATCAAAAAAGGTCTCGCAAGCTTGTAGGTGCCGTTTTTGACATTTTCGACGGTAGGCTCCACTCCGTTGTACTTAACCGCCTTGACGGTGTCGTTGAGCGAACCCATGGAAATATATCCCAGCTTTGCGACGTTTCCCGCAACGTCCGTCATGACAATGTTTGTGCCGTTGGCAATCTGTATTCCCGACGTAAATTTCGTCAGGTCAATGAGCTTGTTTCCTTCCGCATCGGTAATCTTTTCGTCAAAAGCCTCGCGTGTTCCGCTGCCGTCCTCGCGGCTGACGGGAAGTGAGATTCCGCCTATCGGAGTGCCGTAAGCATACAGCGCGTAAAGCTGCTCGTTGGTTACGTTGTTGCCTTCGATTGAAGCCTCTTTGTTGATGATTACCGCCACGCCGTCGTAAGCTATTTGGATTTTGTCCAGCCCCGTTTCGGTGTACTCTCCCGTCACGGAGTCTTTTTTAAGGTCGCGGCTTGCCATACCTATGTCGTTTTTGCCATCCTGCGTATCCTTAATTCCTTGGGAGCTTCCGCCTTCGCCGACCTCGATGCGCACGTTTTTGTTCTCCTTTTCGTAAGCTGCGGCGAGCACCTTCATGAGAGGCGCAACAGACGTCGAACCTGTGATTTTAACCTTTTCCGTTTTGCCGCAGCCGACGAATACAGCCAACAACGCCACAACGAGCACAAGCGCGATTGCCAAAATACTCATCATTCTTGTTTTTGATTTCATTTCTTTTTTCTCCTTTTTGTCTGCTTTGTTTTACGCCTTGATTTTACTCCCCGTCGCACGGTCAATTCCACCAAATCCTGCAAACACTTTGTAAACAATTTGTAAAACGACAGAAAGAATTTTGCCCGACAAAACGCAAAGTGACGCGGTAAATGCCGCGTCGCTTGGCGTTTTGTTTTTCAATTTGTTCAATTTATATCATTTTTGCAAGCTCGGGGAAAATTTCCAAACTGCGCTTCAAAATACCGTTGATATGCGCAATGGCTATTCCGTAGTTGCAAAAGGGCACTCCGTCCCTTACCGCCGTTTCCCGACGGCGCGCCATTTCCTTTTCGTTGAGCATACAGCCGCCGCAATGCACGGCGAGAGCCGTCCCCGACAGGCTGTCGGGAAAGCTGTTTCCCGACGTAAAGCGGAAATTCAGCTTTCTGCCCGAAAACTCCTCTATCCATTTGGGCAGCTTGACGGTTCCTATATCCTCGCATTGTCTGTGGTGGGTGCACCCCTCGGCAATGAGCACCGTATCCCCGTCTTTAAGCTCCGAAAGCGCGGCGGCGCCCTTTACCGCCTCTGAAAGTATTCCGTTGACGTATGCCAAAAGAATGGAAAACGACGTCAACCTTTGGGATTCGGGCAGCATTTTTTTAACCGCACCGAAAGCCTGACTGTCGGTCACTACAAGCTTCGGACTGTTTTTTAAAGAAGAAAGCGCGGCGGGCAGCTGCTCCGTCTGACAAAACACGCATACCGCTTTTTTGTCGAGCACGTCTCTCAAAGCCCGCACCTGCGGCAATATCATGCGTCCTTTGGGCGCGGACGCGTCTATCGGCGTGACGAAAAGCACGACGTCCTCTTTGTCGAGTATGCCGTCGAACAGTCCGACGCTTGACGACGCCGTCTTTGCCAGAGCCGCAACCGCTTCCCTCAGTCTGTTTATATTTTCACCCGTTTTGGCGCTCACTCTGACAGCGTCGGGTTCGTCGCCTGCTTCACGAGTCAGGTCGCATTTGTTGAAAACGACAAGAAACGGGATTTTTTTCAGTCGGATTTTTTCAAGAAGCTCTTTGTCGCCAAGAGTCAAGCCTTTCGTCGCGTCTGCGACAAGCAGCGCCACGTCGCATCTGTCAAGCTCGACGTCGGTTCTTTTGACTCTCATAGAACCAAGCTCGCCCCCGTCGTCCGCGCCCGCCGTATCCACAAGCGTGACCGCTCCGACGGGCAAAAGCTCCATTGCCTTGACCACGGGGTCGGTGGTTGTGCCCGGGGTATCGCTGACGATTGACACCTCCTGCCCCGCAAAAGCGTTGACCAGACTCGATTTGCCCGCGTTGCGGCTGCCGAAAAAGCCTATGCGCACCCTGTTTGCGTTGGGGGCGGAATTTAAATTGCCCATAAATCCTCCCTTAAAACCTGAAATCTCTTTTTCCGTTTTCTATCTGCGCAATGTAATCCGCCGCGATTTTTCTAACCTTTTCGTCTGGAATTTTCTTCAATTCGTCTTCGATTAGCTTTTCCCCCGCGGCGCGCGTCTCTTGACTTGCATAGTCAGTGAGAAACTCTTTAAGCGTCATGAGCGCGTTGGGATGACAGCAATTTTGTATTTGTCCGCTTTTGAGCAGACTCATGAATCTGTCGCCCGTGCGCCCCTCTCTGTAACAGGCGGTGCAGAAAGACGGAATATAGCCGCTTTCAATCAGCCACCTCACCACCTCGTCCAGAGTTCTCCTGTCCGAAACGTCGAACTGCTCGGTATCCTCGGGTCTTTCCTCCTCGGTATAGCCCCCGACGCTTGTGCGGCTGCCTCCGCTTATCTGAGAAACGCCGAGTTTAATTACTCTTGCGCGCAGCTCGGCGCTTTCTCTCGTGGATATTATCATTCCCGTATAAGGAACGCTGATTCTTATCAAAGCGCACAGCTTGGCGAAAATGTCGTCGCTTATCCCGTTGTCGAACGACGACGGGTCTATGTCGTCGGCGCGTTTTATGCGGGGCATACTGATTGTATGCGGTCCCACGCCGTGCACGGCTTCCAGATGCTCGGCGTGCATTAGCAGCGCCGCGAACTCGTATCTGTAAAGCTCCAAGCCGTAAAGCACTCCAAGCCCTACGTCGTCTATACCTCCCTGCATAGCCCTGTCCATCGCTTCCGTATGCCAGTTGTAATCGTGCTTGGGGCCCGTAGGGTGCAGCTTTTCGTAACTGCTCTTGTGATAAGTTTCCTGAAACAGTATGTAGGTGCCTATTCCCGCTTCTTTAAGCCTGCGGTAGTTTTCAACCGTCGTCGCCGCAATATTGACGTTGACGCGCCTTATCGCGCCGTTTTTGTGCTTCAAAGAATAAATCGTTTTAATCGATTCGAGCACGTACTCTATGGGGTTGTTTACGGGGTCCTCGCCGCACTCCAACGCAAGACGCTTGTGTCCCATGTCCTGAAGCGCCGTGACCTCGGCGACTATTTCCTCCTGCGACAGTTTTTTGCGCGGGATATGCTTGTTTTTGGCGTGATAAGGACAGTAAACGCAGCCGTTTACGCAATAGTTGGACAGGTAAAGCGGCGCGAACATAACTATTCTGTTGCCGTAAAAATCCTTCTTGATTTTTTCCGCCAGCCTGAAAAGCTCCTCGTTGACGCGGCTGTCGTCGCAGGCAAGCAGCACGGAGGCTTCTCTGTGGTCGAGCCCTTTTTCCCGTCTTGCTTTTTCGAGGATTTTTTCAATCAGCTCCGTGTCGTCCTTGTGTTCGTCGGCGTATTTCAACGTCGCTTCCACTTCTTCGTGGCAGATAAATTCCTCCGCCTTCATAGATTTGGGATTGTACATATTTGTCTCCTTTGCCTTCGGGTCGGGAAAAGCCTTCCCGTCGGAATAATTTTCCGTCAATTTTTTACCAGACTGTCTCCCCTGCAAGTTGCAAGAACGCGACCGATTTTCTTCATGCGCGCCGCAAGCTCCGCCAAGCCCTCTGAGGACTCTGCGCCCGTGTTCAGCTTGTTGTCGTAAATGCTGTATTTTTCACGACAGGATGCGGGAGAAAGATTGGGCATAACCACGTTTGCGCCGGCAAGGATACCTCTTTCGCGTCCGCCGGCTGCGGCAGTGCCCAGCGCGGTTGTGGCGGGCAGCAAGATTTCGGGACACAGCAGTCGGCTCAACGCAAGCATTTTTAGCGTTGTCTGAACAGAGCCTCCGCCGAAATCTTTGAACGGAGTGTCTCTGTGCGGCAGAAAGGGACCTATCCCCGCCATATGCGGCTTGAACTGCGTCAAAAACGCCAACTCGTCGGCGAGCATTTCCGTCGTCTGAAAGGGCGTGCCCACCATAAAGCCGCATCCCGTCTGAAAGCCGATTGCTTTTAACGCGTAAAGGCAGTCAATACGCGCGGCGTAACTCATCTCGGGCGGGTGCAGCAAGGCGTAATGCTTTGCGGAAACGGTTTCGTGCCTTAAAAGATACCTGTCCGCTCCCGCGTCGAAAAAGGCCTTGAAGCTGTCAGTCGGTCTTTCGCCCAACGACAGGGTGACCGCGCAGCCCACGCAGCGTCTTTTTATTTCGCGCACAATGCGGCAGATAATTTCGTCGTCGAAATACCCGTCCTCTCCCCCCTGCAAAACAAAGGTGCGGAAGCCGAGAGCGTATCCCGACTCGCAGCGCTCGAGAATTTCCCCGAACGAAAGACGGTATCTTTGAGCCTTTGAGTTGGAGCGTCTCAGTCCGCAGTAAAAACAGTCGTTTTTGCAGTAGGAGGTAAATTCAATCAGCCCTCTTGCGAACACCTTGTTGCCGTAGTGCTTTTCGCAGACGGCGCGCGCCGCGCCGAAAAGCTTTTCCCACACCTCGCCGTCGTCGCACTCCAACAGAGCAATCAACTCTTTTTTTTCGGGAAGGACGGAATTTAAAAGCTTTTCAATCGCGTCCATCGCAAACTGCGGAATACGCCGTCTTGGCGTTTACTCCGTTCAATCGTCCGACCTTGCCGGACAGAGCGTTGATTACGTCCTCCGGAGCGTCCGCCGCAATGGCTATTATGTTTATGCCGCGCTTGGGATAAGGCAGCCCCATGCGCCCGATTATGTAACTGCCGTATTCGTGCAGCAGAGCGTTCAAAGGCTCCACCGAATCGGGATTTTCCACTATTATGCTGATTACTGCAACTCTGTCTGCCATATTTACCTCCGAATAAATTATATGAAAAAAATGCGCCCGAAAGGCGCATTCAAAACACGTTTTCAATCCGCCTTCCGCCTCAAAAATGTTTCGGCGTCAGTTTAAATTTACTTTCCTTGCCGAAAGAAAGCTCTCGCGGCTCGGAACAATCTTACTATACCACCCCGCCGTCCGAAACGCAAGCGTTTAACGCGCGGTTTTGATAAATTTATAAATCTGTTTGGTATTTTCGCAGACGGCGACGGGATTGTATTCCTCAAAATCCTCCGCCCTGCCGAAGCCGTAGGTCACTCCGAGCACGTCCATGCCGCAGGCTGCCGCTCCGCGCATATCGTAAAGGGTGTCCCCCACAAGCAGACAGCTTTTCACGTCCAGATTTTTGCCCTCGATGGCAGCCCGCAGAACGTCGGCTTTTTCGTTCCTGTCGCCGACGCTTCCGAACACGAAACCGAAATACTCCAAAACGCCCAGCTCTTTGAGCACCTTGACGGCGTAAGGCTCGTATTTGGAGGTGGCGACGCCCAGCGCAAAACCGTCGGCGACCAGCTTTTCCAGCAGCTCCTTAACCCCGTCGTAAAGGGTGTTGTCCGTCATGAAATCGAGATAAACTCCCCTGAAATAGTCCAACGCCTTGAACAGCCGCATATCGTCGCCGAAAATCTGATAAAAGCTCCATTGTATGGGCGGACCGATAAATTTTTTCAAATCGAATTTCGACTCGTCCACGCCGAACTCCTTCATCATTTTTCTGAACGCTTTGAATATGCCGCTTTCAGTATTGGAAATGGTTCCGTCGAGGTCGAAAATAATGGTATTGTATTTCATCTGCGGTTATTCCTTCGCAAAACGTCGCTTACGCCGAAATTGCCGACATACTGTCGGCAATTTCCGTGTTTTGCAATCAATAATTGTTGGCTTTTACCTCGAAATAAGCTTTCGGGTGGTCGCAGGTGGGACACTTCTCAGGCGCGAATTTTCCTACGTGTATATGACCGCAGTTGCGGCACACCCACACGGTATTTTCTCCCCTGTCGAACACCTTGCCGGACTTTACGTTGTCCGCCAACGCGCGGTATCTTTCCTCGTGGGACTTTTCGATTGCCGCAACCAGACGAAATTTCGCCGCTATGTCCTTGAAGCCCTCTTTTTCGGCAACCTCGGCAAACTCCCTGTACATTTCCGTCCACTCGGCGTTTTCGCCGGCGGCTGCGTCCAGAAGATTGTCGTAGGTGTCGCCGATCCCGTGAAAGATTTTGAACCAGAGCTTGGCGTGCTCCTTTTCGTTGAGCGCCGTTTCCGCGAAAATGGCGGAAATCTGTTCAAAGCCGTCTTTTTTGGCTTTGCTCGCGTAAAAATCGTATTTTGTTCTCGCCTGACTTTCGCCCGAAAAAGCGTACATCAAATTCTGTTCCGTTTTGCTTCCTTTAAATTCCATGGTATTTCCTCCGATTGAAATTATATCATTTTCCGCGCCCGCTGTCAACGCCGCTTTGAAAATTTTGCCGTAACTCTCTTTTTTCAAACAAAAAACGACGGAAAATTTCACCCGCCCGAAAAAAACTCCGGTACGTAATTTTTTTCGCTCTCCGCGTCGGAGGGCGGCTGCTCGAAACCGTTTTCAAGTCCGACGTTAAAAAAATACTCCCTCACCCTGTCGTACTCGCTCGTCCGCACGGCGCGTTTCAGCTCGGGGAATTTTTCGGCGTTGCCCGCGGGGAAATACTGTCCCATAAGGCTGACGTACAGTTTCCTGTCAAGACGCGCGACAAAGTCCAGCGCCGACTTGCTGTTTTCGACGTTTGCCGGCAGTACCAAATGCCTGACAATCATTCCCTGTTTCATAATGCCGTCTTTATCGAAAACGTCGCGGGGACGCTGTCTGCGCATTTCGGCGAGCGCCGACGACGCAACCGAGAAATAATCTCCGACTCCAGAATATTTTTCGCCCGTTCGGTCGGAGCCGTACTTCATATCGGGCAGGTAAATATCCACAAGCCCGTCGAGACGCTTCAAGGCTTCTACGCTGTCGTAGCCCCCGCTGTTGTAAACTACGGGCAGCGAGCTTGACGCCTTGAATTTTTCAAGCAAAGGCGCAAGCCTTGTTGCGTAATGTGACGGAGTTACCAGATTTATGTTGTGCGCGCCCTCCCTTTCAAGCTCGAACAGCTTGTCCAAAAGCCGCCCGTCGGAATAAGTTTCTCCCCTGCCCGACGACGAAATGACGTAATTCTGACAATATACGCAGTTGAGATTGCAGCCCGAAAAAAACACCGCGCCGCTGCCGCGCGTACCGCTTAAAGGCGGCTCCTCCCAAAAGTGCAGCGCGATTCTTGCGACGGAAAAAGCCTCCTTGGTCTTGCACCTGCCCGTTGAAACAGCTCTGTCCGCGCCGCAGCGGCGCGGACAGGCGTTGCAAATCATTTCACTGCTCCGAGCATTTTTCCGATATTGGCGTTTTCGTCTACAAACGCCGACAAACGCTCGGTTTTGCAGCTCAAAACGGTAGTCACCCCGGGGCCGTGTCCGGAAATAAGGCAGTCGCTGTGTATGACCACTCCGACGGTTCCGCTTCCTTTGAGATACTCTCTGCCGAACACCGTGTCGCAGTCTTGAAGAAACACCAAATCTCCGAAGCGCAGTTTGTCTATGCCGTACTCATTAAGCTCGCCCTTGCTCGCCGTCATAATGTCGTAATCCCCAGAAAACGCCTGACTTCCTATGCCGCTGCCCATAAATCTCGCGGGAATAACGGCTCTTACGCCCACGCTCAGTCTGCCGTCCCCGATTTTTATATTCAGCTTTTCAAAGAGGTCGGGGTCGATGTTCATAACCCTTATGTCCTCGAAGCCCTCTATCTCAAGCCCCTGACCGAAGGATTTGACCAATATCTTATCGTCGGGCGCAAGCAGCTCCTTGGTCTCTCTGTCAAACCACACGATGACGTGCTCTATGCCTCCGTGAGTGCCCGTCACAAAGCCCTCTCTGCCCTTTGCGTCGCCCGAAATTACCCGCGCTCTGTTGCCTATGCAGGAGAGAAAATTGTACGCGCCGTTCTCGGCGCTGTCGGCGTTCTGCGTGGAAACGTCCGGCTCTATGTGGTCGCCTACCCAGCCGAACACGCTGTCCCCCAAGGTGACGTTGTAGCAAATCGCGCCGACGGTGGGATACGCCACGGGCTTCCCCTCCGTCGTAACTCTGTAAACTCCGCCTCTGACGGTAGGGTTGTGCACCTTCCCCGTCACGGATTGCATGACAAGTCTGTCTCTGTTTGTTTTTAGCATAAACGAAATCTCCTTTATTTCTAACCCGCCGCAATGTATCCCGGCGCCACTGCGGGTATAAGCAGCCCGAACACAAGGTAGCCGACCACCCCGCCTCCGACTATCAATATGACGGGATTTAATTTTTTGTTCTTTATTTTGATACGGCTTGCGCCGAATGCCGCCGCAACGAGTATGAGCGAAACCCAGTCGAATTTGTCAAACCAGCTGTCCGCAGAGGAAAAATCCTTGAGATTCATCAAAGGCAAAATTACCTGCAAGGCTATGGACACGCCCGCCGCGGAAATAAGCCCCGTCACAACGGGCTTGATTCCGTCGAAAGCGCCTCTCAAAAATCTGTTTTTGCTGATTTTCGAGTAGATAGCCGCAAAAATAAGGATTATGATTAACGAAGGCAGCACCACCGAAAAGGTCGCCACTACGCCGCCCAGAACGCCCCCCTGACTCGTGCCGACAAAGGTGGCGATGTTGATTGCAAAGGGACCGGGAGTCGACTCGGATATGCCTATGTAGTTGAGCAGCTGCGTATCGGTGAGCCACCCCTTTTCGTCCACGATTTCCTGCGTTATCATGGGAATCATGGCATAGCCGCCGCCGATTGTGAACAGTCCGATACGGAAAAATATCCAGAAAAGTTCGAGGTAAATCATTGTTTGTCCTCCCCGCTTTCCTCCGCGCCGCCGCAGGCTTGGTCAACCCGCTCCGCGCCGTCCTCCTCCGCCGCCGCGTTTTCGCCGCCGTCGAGATTTTTTTCGAGAAGCTTCTTTTTTCGCGCGTCTCTTGCAAGAGTGTATACTATGCCGTAAATTCCTCCCGCCAGAATCAGGAATATGACGTTGAAATCCGTGAGGAGAGTGACAATAAGCGCAGCCGCGGCAATCAGGTAGGACTGCCAGTTTTTGTCAAGCTGTTTGAAAAACTTGACCATTGCGTTGACGATAAGCACCACAACTACCGCCTGAATCCCCTTGAACGCGGCTGCAAGCCATGCGACCTCTTCGAGGTAATGCACGAAAAAGGAAAGCACGGTTATGATAATCAGCGAAGGCAGAACAACGCCTAGAGTGCCCAGAATGCCGCCAAGCACGCCAGCCACCCTGTAACCGACAAAGGTTGCGGAATTTACCGCGATTGCGCCCGGAGTCATTTCGGAAATAATAAGCATATCCGTCATATCTTCCTGCGTTATCCACTTTCTGCGCTCCACAAGCTCGGCGGAAATGACGCTTATCATGGCGTAGCCGCCGCCGAACGTAAACAATCCGATTTTGAAAAAGCTCCAAAACACCAGCAATGCTTTTTTAAATTTGTTCATAGCACGCAAATTATACAGCAAACCCTTTCCGCTTTCAAGCAAAAAACGGGCGCGGAAAAAATTTTATTTTCGTCGCCAAAAGACTTGAAAAAAAAGTGTGTTTGTTTTAAAGTATATATGAAGTTCACAACAACGGAGAAAATTATTATGACGCAGCAGAATCTGGTTATATTCGACCACCCCCTAATCAGTCACAAAATCGCTCTTTTGAGAAGCGTGGAAACAGGAGCAAAGCAATTCCGCGAGCTGGTTGAGGAAATAACCACGCTCATGGCGTTTGAAGCGTTGAAGGACGTGCCCACAAAGCTTGTGGAGATTACCACTCCTCTTGAAAGGTGCACCCAAAAGGTGGTCGTTGAAAACTCCGTCGTCATCGTGCCCGTGCTGCGCGCTGGGCTCGGCATGGTCAACGGCATACACACTCTTTTGCCCACGGCAAAGGTGGGACACATAGGAATGTACCGCGACCACGACACGCTCGAACCGAGGGAATACTACTGCAAGCTGCCCGACGGCATAGAGGACAAGACGGTAATCGTCATAGACCCCATGCTTGCAACGGGCGGAAGTCTTGTCGCCGCAATAGATTTGCTCAAAAAGCGCGGCGTAAAAAAAATAAAGGCTATGAATATTATCGCCGCGCCCGCAGGCATAGAAGCGGTGCAAAAGGCGCACCCCGACGTTCAGCTTTACATAGCGCAGCTTGACCGCTGCCTCAACGATATGGGATATATTCTCCCCGGTTTGGGCGACGCGGGCGACAGAATTTTCGGCACGAAATAACAAAAAAGCCGCTCCCGTGCGTTTGTTCAAACGCCGTAGATTTTCTATAAGACTTTTTCAACAAATTCTCCTTATAAACAAAGCCCGCGCCTTTTACCGCAATCCCGACAGGGAATTTTTACCACAGTGAAAGAAGTATAGCACAGTAAAAGAAGTATAGCGCACTATACCTTGCAGGCAAGGCAAGTCCGCTTGTTTATTTTACTTTTTAATTTGTTAGTGGTATAATATCCGAAAAATAAACAGTAATTTAGAGAATATACTATGCAAGCTAAAAAAAACAACCCGCTCGATCTTTGCCGCACACTCATAAGGAAGGTTTGAAAACAAACTAACTTAACGGCTGGCAAGCAGGTTGCAACAAAAAGCGGGTAAGAGGTCAAAGACTTCTTGCCCGCTTTTTCTGTGCTGTGTGGAACAATAGAAAGGCATTTTTGCGCTTTTGAGGGATATAATACTACTTGCTCTGTTTCTGCCCTCTGCAAGCCGCATAAATCAAGGCTTTTTTCCCGTCTAAACATCCACGCTGGCATAGTGAATTGTTACGCAGTAGGCCGCCATTTTTGAGGGCGGGAATAGAAACGCTCAACTATCGTGTTTTTAAGTCTGCAAATCCGCACCACGCAAGGCTTCCTCACTCCCTATCGCGTAACACATCATCATAGATTGAGGGTGCAAGCGGCTTATCCGTTTGCGCCCTCTTGATTACCCAACAGCAAAGACGGGGAAAGCCGTCAAGGACGCGAAGCGCGAAGTTTATCCTTGACGGCTTTTTCTGTTTTTGCTACTTGTCATCTATCATAGCGGAACTTGGGTAAGGCTTCCATTAAGGACGCTTTGAGGTAATCTTGAATATCGTCGTTGATACTCCCTTGAAAGTAGGACAGATATTTGATGTAGCCGGTATAAGTTTGAATGACGGTGTTTACTGCTTCCGGCTCCCCGGCGGTTGCCTTTACAATCGTTTCATAAGGCAGGAAATTATGCTTCCTATTCTTCATCTTCTAACGCCTCCATTTCTTTTCGCAGCAAGCGCAATGCCCTTTTCCGTCTATGAAAGATTGTGCTTCTGCAAACTCCAAACAGCCTTCCGATTTCTGTATCGCTGTAACCGAGGTAGTACCGCAAAAACAGCACTTCACGCCGCTTTTCCGGCAGACGCAAAAGCGCGGCCGCTAACTGCTCGCTTTCTACAATGACTGTTTCCCCACGAACGGTAAAAGCGGTAGGCATATCGTATTTCACAAAATACTCGTCTGTTGTCGTAACAGGCTCAAAGTCAAACTCCCGAAGATAGTCGAGTGATACTTCAAACTGCTGCTTTTTCCGTATTTTCTTGTAAGCGTTCAGCGCCGCATGGTAAAGGACAATCTTGCAAAAGGCGTTGAAAGTGCGCTCGATATGTTCCCGATATTGCTCTGTATTCATCATCTTTCTCACCCCCTTTCTTCCCCAAGTGGGGGTGATAACAGCAAACGCCCATGCAGCATAAAACCGCATGGGCGTTTGAAACAGGAATTATAAGAGGTAACTATATGACTTGCGTGTTCATACTCATAAGCGCAAAATCCCGTATAGGTGCAAAGGCTTTTTTTGACCGTAGGTTATGAGAAGAAAGATAATGAAATACAGACATATTGACACAACCCCAATACTGCTAAACGATAAACTTCTCTATGGCAGCGGCGATTTTCTTTATTTCGGTATTGGTTGTATTGACGCATAAATCGTAGTTGGCTTTATTGCCCCAATCTTGTTCTGTATAAAATTGGTAGTAACGTGCTCTTTTCTTATCAATAGATATAATTTTTTGCTGCAATTCTTTATCCGTCATCGCCGCTGCGTCGGCTCCCTTTTCCCTGCAACGGGCAATTTTAGAACTTATATCCGCATATACAAACAAGCGAAAAGGGTTCAAATCTTGCAAAACATAGTCCGCACATCTTCCTACAATTACACAATCCGATTTCTCTGCCATTTCGCGGATTATTTCGCTTTCCTGCTTATAAATGGACAGACGGTTTTCCAATGGATAGTTGATAGGAACACCAAAAGTGCGAGCAGTTGTGATTGGTAACAGCGGCAGGGGCCTGCTTTCCTCCACTTGCAACACATAACTTTCCGCTAATTGAGTTCGTTTCATCAATTCATCAATAATCTCTCGGTCGTAATAGGCAATATTCAGTCTTTCGGCTAAACGCCTGCCAACTTCTCTTCCGCCGCTTCCAAATTCACGGCCTATGGTAATGATCCGCTTCATATCATATCCCTCCTTAAAATCCAACTTTCTGATTTTCTTTCTTGCGCTTTATGAAAACAATCAAAACAACTGCTATAATCGCCGTCATGATTTCGCTGATAGAATGGCAAAGCCATACGGCTTCGCTGCCCAAAATCAGCGGAAGAACGGCAACCAAAATTGGCGGCCATATGACGCTACGGCATAGAGATACCGTAAGGGCTTTACTTGTGCGCTCGTTTGCCTGCCAATAAGAAATCATTAAAATATTAAATCCTGCAAGGAAGAAGCCGGAAAAGTAAGGTAGGCTTTTACTTTCCATAAAGTTGATTAGTTCAATATCTCCCGGATTGAAAATCGTGAAAAAGCCGCGAGAGAAGAACACGATCAAGACATAGCACAAAACGCCTATTGCTAAAAATGCTTTAATGGAAAAGCCAAGTAGAGATTTGCTCCGTTTTTCTTCCCCTGTCCCCATAAAATAACTAAATACGGGTTGCAAGCCCTGCGCCATACCAAGAAACAGTGTCAAAATAATCAACATTAAGTAGCCGATGACAAGGTAGGCTGCAAGTCCGATTTCCCCAAAGCCATAATGCACAATGGCAAAGTTATATACAAAGGTAATAATGCCAATAGTAAACTCCATGATAAAGGACGGGAAGCCAAGTACATAGACCGAGCAAATGCTCCGCCACTTCAGTTTGAATTTCGTTAAGTACAAATCCCCGCGCTTGAATATGAAATGGGGCAGCATAATTAAAACGCTGAAAATGGGGCCAAGTGCGGTAGCCAATGCTGCACCGGCAATCCCCATGTTCAATGGGTACATAAACACATAGTCCAAGACAATATTTGATACAGAGCCAAACATGAGGGCAAACATGGCAAGTTTTGGACGGTTATCATTACGCACCAGACCGCTTAACAAGAAACTGAAAAGCAGGAATGGGGAAAAGGTAATGATGTACCACATATAACTGATTGCTTCATCATGGATAACCGGAGTTGAGCCTAAAAGTTCAGCAAGCGGGTGAATAAAAATATTTCCCAATACGCTAATCAACAGCCCCATAACAGCCGTACATAGGGCGGCAAGGCTAAAAATGTGGCGTGCTTTTTCTTTCTCACCTTGACCGAGATGTGAGGAAATCAAAACGCCCGCGCCTGTGGCAACTGCCATAGACAATGCAATTAGTATCTCGACAAGCGGAACAGAAACGGCAGCGGCGGCCATAGCGTCGCGGCCAAGTCGATTGCCAATGAATACACCGTCAACAATCATATAGACCGAGTTAAACAGCAACCCTATCATTTGCGGTACGGCATATTTGGCAAATAAAGTGTGTGATTTGCCTTCATACATGATAATCAATCCTCCTAACAAATAAAAAAAGGCCAGCGTTTGTGTAACGCTGGCCTACTACACAATAAAATGAAACCCCGGCGGGCTGATTTTATTTACAGTCTATTTAATTTTTCCTTTTCTTTTACAAGTCCTATCGCCTCTTTTCCTGTTATGTGGTCGATTGTCATTTCCAACATACAAAGAGGCTTCCACCCACGGTTTATGGCATGATCGCGGCTTGCGGCAGTATCTTCCGGCGCATATTTGATTGCCAATTTTTCTATCGCTGCTCTCTTTTCGAGATCACCTTCGATTATCCGTATTTGTCCAAAAGCAATTACACTTCTAAAATAAGTTGTGTACTCCTCCGGCACAACTAAATCTTTATCAATCACACAAAACGACGCTTTTTCAGTTCTTTGAATAGCGTCTATTTTATGACCGCTTTTTGCGCTGTGAAAATAGATTTTCCCGTCGTCATACACATAACTGATTGGAACGGCGTAGGGATAATCGTTGTCGCCCAAAAGGGCAAGCACACCAGATGTCCCCTTATGCAGAATATCCGCAATCTCTTGCCGCGATAGTTCCTGTTTTTTTTGCCTCATTTCTCGAAATATCATATTGACCTCCACAAAAAAATAGACGTTTTTTTTTACTCCTTCCATGGCCGACTGGAGTAAGAATAAGCGTTTCTCGGCAGAAACATATTTTTATTTAGAATATCACAAATTGCATGGTAAGTCAATATCATTTTCCGGATTTTCATTTTTATATAGTGAGGGGGAAAGTGCAACAAAAGCTGCCTTTCAAACGGGATATTGAGTGAGAGAAAGTAAAGGGTTTGGGATTTTCCCAACAAGCCAAAATCGCAAATGGGTACTCATTTGCTGTGCTTGCTCCCTACTCAAAACAAGGAAAGGACGGGAAAGGAATGGAAAGGAAACGAGAAACGGAACACAATGATTTACTGCCGAAAAAGGGCAACCCTCTGAATGAAACCGTATGCTACAAAATCGGCGGGACAATCTTTGAAATTGAAACTTCCTGCGGCGGCTCCGAACTGCTCTATGATAAGATGACACGCCTTATCAAAGCGGAAACCGTGAAAACGCCTACTGACAAGAAAAACGAGGAGCGTTATAATAACGATAGCAACCTGTTTGTCGGGCGTTCATTACAGGAGGAATGAACCATGAATACATATCCCGACAACATCACCGCTTTGTATGCAAGGCTTTCTCAAGAGGACGCTTTGGACGGTGAGAGCAACAGCATAGCCAACCAAAAGAAAATCCTTTTGAAGTATGCAGAGGACAATGGCTTTCCCAACCCAACCTTTTTTATCGACGACGGCGTTTCTGGGGTAACTTTCGATAGGCCCGGCTGGAATGAGATGATAGGGCTTGCGGAAGCAGGAAAGGTCAAAACGGTCATCGTCAAGGATATGTCCCGCATGGGGCGGGATTATCTGAAAGTCGGCTACTACACCGAGAGTTTTTTTGCTGAGCGTGATATTCGCTATATTGCAATCAACGACGGTGTGGACAGCGACAAGGGCGACAACGATTTTACCCCATTCCGCAACTTGTTCAACGATTTCTACGCCCGCGATACCAGCAAGAAAATCCGCGCCGTTATGCGGGCAAAGGGCAACGCCGGGGAACATCTTTGCAGCAACCCGCCCTATGGGTATGTGAAGGACCCTAACGACAAGAAAAAGTGGATTGTGGACGAGGAAGCCGCCGAGATCGTCAAGCGGATTTTTGACTTGTGCGTTGCCGGAAAAGGGCCGATGCAGATTGCAAAGGCATTGACCGCCGATAAGGTTTTGACCGTCAAGGCGTACTACGCAAAACGGGACGGGAAGCCCATGCCGGAAAATCCTTATCGCTGGTCTGTGGAAACCATACGGGGGATTTTGGAACGCCCGGAATATACGGGGTGTACGGTGAACTTCAAAACCTACTCCAAATCCCACAAACTGAAAAAGCGTCTGCAAAACGCCCCGGAAAATTACCGTATCTTCCCCGATACGCAACCCGCCATTGTTGACCGCAATGTATTTGAGCGGGTACAGGAACTGCGGGCAAACAAACGCCGCCCCGCCAAACAAGCGGAACGGCAAGGGTTGTTCTCTGGCTTGCTCTACTGCGCCGACTGCGGCAGCAAACTACATTTTGCTACGGGCAAGAACATGACCCCGGAGCAGGATTGTTACCGCTGCGCGAGGTACAAGAGCAATACGGGGGATTGCACCATGCACTTTATCCGCGAGGAAACGCTGAAACGGTTTGTGCTGCGCCGGATATTCGATGTAACCGCCATGTTTTTTGAGGACATTATGAGTTTTCAAAAAGCGGTGTATGAGCAACGGTTTGAGGAAGCGGAAAGGGCGGCAAAAAAGCGCAAGCGGGAAATCTCCCAAGCCGAGAAGCGGATCGCGGAACTTGACCGGATTTTCAAGCGTATTTATGAGGACGATATATCCGGAGCAATCTCTCACGAACGGTTTTTGAAGTTATCCGCCGAGTATGAAGCGGAACAGAAAGAACTGACGGAAAAGGTCAAGGTAGACCGGGAAATGGTAAGCGCCTATGAGCAGGACAAAGCGGATTTTGACAGTTTCGCGGCGGTCATTCGGAAGTATGTAGGGATTACCGAACTGACGCCCACGATTGTCAACGAGTTTGTAAAGAAGATTATCGTCCATGCGCCGGACAAGTCCAGCGGCCACCGGCGGCAGAAAATCCAGATTATTTGGAACTTCGTCGGGGAACTGAAGCAGGACGAGGACAAGCAGACCATTGAACGAGAAAGAAAAAGCAGGACAGCATAGCAATTTGCCATGCTGTCCTGCAAGATACGATTACTTCCTTATGGGTGTGCGGCTTTACCGAAGGTTCACTTTTTAAAAATATACTTATATTCAGCCTTCCGCTTATGCTGTCGAACCTATTGCAGGTATTGTTTAATATGTCCGACATCGCGGTCGTCGGCAGGTTTGCGGGGAGCGTTGCATTAGGCGCGGTTGGCTCGACGACTATTTTCGTTGCACTGTTTACAGGGTTATTAATTGGTATGGGCAGCGGTGTAAACGCACTGATTGCCCGGCATATAGGTGCAGGGGACAACGAGAACGTTTCTTCTTCTTGCTATGCTTCGGCAACAGTCAGCTTTGCCGCCGGCATTCTTATAGCGGCATTGGGAATAGGTCTTGCGAAACCTCTTTTACAACTTTTGAATACAAAATCCGAGTTTATAGACGGGGCGGTACTGTATGTAAGAATATATTTTTGCGGAATGCCTGCACTTGCCGTTTATAACTTCGGTAACGGTGTACTGAGCGCCGACGGCGACACAAAACGTCCCCTTATTTTTCTTTCATTTGCAGGGGTATTGAATATAGGCTTAAATTTGCTTTTCGTAATCGTTTTCAAAATGTCGGTTGCGGGTGTTGCTCTTGCAAGCATAATTTCGCAATATCTTTCGGCAGGGCTAATCATTGTCGCACTATGCCGCACGAAGCGTCCGTACCGCCTTAATTTCCGCAACTTCAAACTTTGTCGCGACAAAGTTAAAAACGTTTTAATACTCGGCGTCCCCGCCGGGCTTCAGAATGCTATATTTGCTATGGCAAACCTGTTTATACAGGCGGGAGTAAACTCGTTTGATGCGGTAATGGTCGAAGGCAATTCCGCAGCGGCGAACGCCGATGCACTCATTTACAATATTATGGCGGCTTTCTATATGGCATGCACAAGTTTTATGGCGCAAAATCTCGGTGCAGGTAAAAAGGACAAACTTTTAAAGTGTTATTTTATCAGCCTTTTATATTCCTTTGCAATAAGCGCGGTGATGAGCGTGGTACTTGTTTTTTTAGGCAAACCGTTTTTATCGCTTTTTACTACCGAACAGGAAGTAGTGAATGCTGGGATGAAGCGACTTTACATCATGGGCTTTTCTTATGCCGTATCCGCTTTTATGGATTGTACAATCGCCGCATCGAGAGGACTCGGCAAAACGGTAATCCCCACGATTATAGTAATTATGGGGTCTTGCGTATTCAGAATAATTTGGGTGTACACGGTGTTTGCTTACTTCAAAACAATACCGTCGTTATATCTTCTGTATGTCTTTTCTTGGACAATAACGGCTATAGCGGAAATTATTTATTTTGTCGTTGCGTATAGAAAGATTATGAAAAAACACTTTTATTAAATTACAATTTATCGGGCAATTAAAAACGTGTGAAGAATTTCAAAACTCTTCACACGTTTTAATCTCTATGGGAATTGCCTTTTAGGTGCGGGCTTTGTTTGCTTTCAGGCTATTTCCTGTCTGCGCTCCTCATCTATTTTGGAACCGGAAAGTTTTTCCGTTTTCCGCGTTACCGACGCGTTTGTTTCCGAGCCTATTATGTCGGCGCTCACCTCGCAATCGACCTCGACGCGGTAGTTTTTGCTGTCGCTTCCTACAAGAGTTACGTTGTATATTTCAACCTTTATATCCTTGCCAGGCTTTGCCGCCGTAAACGCGGCGGTTATCTCTCCTACCGCGACCGAGTCCTTTTCCGCAACTCCGTCGGGCATTCCTACCTGTGCGAAGGTGACGTTTGTCGTTCCGTCGAACATTTTGTCGTTGGCGACCAAATCTTTGAGCACAACCGTTTTGGGCGTTATGTCGCCCGACAAAGCGACTTTTCCCAAAGTATAGTTTTCGGCGTTGCCCCCCTTTATGCTGACGTTTTCAAGCGTAACGCTCTTTTTTTCTCCCGCGTTTTTGTCTGAAAATCTTGCGGTTGCGTCCATTTTGAGCACGTCGCCGTTTACGCTTCCGTTAAGCGGAATATCTTTCAAAAGAACGGTATCCGTTCCGTCATACTCTTTGACAAGTCTTTCCGTCGCGTCGAACGTCACCTCGCGCGGCAGGACTCTTATTGTTCCCGTTTCAATTTCTACGTCGTACTTTTGACAAACAAACTCACGAAAACCGATTTCATATTCTCCCGCCGCGTCCCCCGTTTTGACTTGGGTTTGAGCAAGCCCGACAAGCCCGAGGGATTCGGCGGTGTCGCCGTCCACAAGACCGTTGACGGTATACGTCGGCGCGGGGATTTCTTCCCCGTACACAGCGCTCGTATCGTTTGCCTTGATTTTAAGCAGAGGTTTGTTTACCGTCATGGAAAACTCAGCGATTTCCTTTCCGTTAAGCTCCGCCTTTATGCTGTGGCTTCCGACGCTTGCCGAAGCGGTGTTGAACACAAATGCCGACTTGTCGGAGGCGTCCTTTTTCTGCACCTCTTTGCCGTCCATTTTCCAAACTACCGTGTCGCCCTTGCGGTATCTGTAATCCTCGAGATTGAGATTGACGGAATTGCTTTCGCCGTATCTGTAATCCTTCGCGCCCTTTATAATGCCCTTGCTTGTGCCTGTATTGGACAAAATTATGATTAGAACAATGATTGCAGCAAGCGCAACAAGCGTCCAGGCAACAAACTTGACGCTGCCGTCCGAGCGTTTTTTGGCTTTTGCGGCCGCGCCGCCGTTTTTGCCGCCGCGTTTTGTGCCGTCCGCCGCCGCGCCCCTTGCGCGGGCGTCCGAGCCGTCGGCGCTGTCGGCGTCCGAAACGCTCTCAAAGCTGTAAGAATATTTTTTCCCCGTTTCCGTAGGAGCGTTTCCCGCCGCGTTGCTTTTTTCCGCCGCGACGTCTGTTTTTTGACGTCCGTCCGCCTTTGAAGAAAGCCCCTCTTTGTCTGCGGAAGCTTGCCGACTCTCGACTTTAAGCCCGCGTTCCTCTTTGTCGTTGTATTTTTTGGTTTCGGAATTCTTATCTTTTCCGTCCTGCATATTCGCCACCTCTTTTGCATTTAGTATCTGCAAGGCGGCGCGATTTATGCGTAAAGACAAAGAAAAAAGGCGGCAGACGCCGCCCTGTTTTTGCTTCAGAAATTTTCAAAACGCTCTTCCATCCGCTCAAAGAAAAACACAACCAGCTCCTTTACGTTGCGTTTCTGAGTTTCGTAATCCTCGCCGTTTAGGGCGACCATGTTAAGACAGTGCAGAAACCCTGCGGCTATGGTAGAAAAAAAGTTGGGATTTTTTATCTTGGTGAGCAAGGTGGGATAACGGTTTATTATCAGCTTGTTTAAGCTGAGCTTTACCATATCGACGAGCATTTTTCTGAAGCTCTCGAAAAAAGCCGTGTTGCCCTGATTTATGATTTCCAGCTTGTCCCTGTTTTCCCAGATAAAATCGACGGTCGCGTCGGACACGTCCTTTGCCTCCACGTTTCCGTGCTCGAACTCCGAATCTATTTTTCTGACTATTTCCTCCATAAGAGGCTCGACCACTGCGCAGTAAAGCGCCTCCTTGTTTGTAAAATAGCGATAGATGTTGCCGAGAGATATATGCGCGTTTACCGCTATGTTTCTTATCGAAGCGTTTGCGTATCCGTTTTCCTTGAATTCGGCTATCGCCGCTTTCAAAATCTTTTCCCTTACGTCGTTTTTTAGGTATTGCATACGAAATTTTCCTTGCCGTCATTGTACTATATCCGCACAAAAAAGACAAGCAAAAACGAACAAGAAGTAAAATTATTTGCTTTAATTTCATTTTTATCCCGCACAAACAAACGTTTGACATAAAGAAAAATTTGATATACAATGATTGACGGCGCGAAAACGGCGCCTTTTTACGGAGGAAAAATGCAGAATATTCTTGAAGTGGATATAAAGGGCTACAAAGCCGAACTTCCCGTTTTGCCGCTGCCTAGCGGAGTGAAAATAGCTTTTTTCAACCTGCACGGAAACACCAAAATGACAAAGCACTGCGCCGACGAGCTTGCAAAATTGCTTGACGGCTGCGAGGTGCTGCTCACCGCCGAATCCAAAGGCTTGCAGCTCACCCACTGCATAGCCGACAAACTCGGTCAAGATTTTTACGCCGTTGCGCGCAAATCGCAGAAGCTGTATATGCAGGACGGAATAAGCGTAACCATTTCCTCGTCGATTACAACGGGCAGGGAACAGCGTCTTTACCTGTCCAAGCACGACGCAGAGCTTCTGCGCGGAAAAAAGGTAGGCATTGTTGACGACGTTGTTTCCACGGGCAACAGTCTCGAAGGGTTGGAAAAGCTCGTCGCCATGTGCGGAGGCTCCGTTTTTAAAAAAGCCTTCGTGCTCGCGGAGGGCAACGCCGCGGAGCGCAAGGACATAATTTATTTGGCAAAGATTCCGTTGCTTTGATTGCAGCGAAAAAGCCGCCGTTCAGGCGGCTTTTTCTTTTTCATTTCGGTCGGCTTGCTTTACCCTGCTTCTTTCGTCTGCCTTTTCCTTTTCGCCGACAAAAAGTCAAGAATTCTGTCAAAGCCGTCCGCAAGCAAAGTTCCTATTTCCTTTCCCAATTGCAAAAGCGCTTCTCCTTTGTTTTCGTTCAGTTTGTCCTCGCTCCCGGGCGCGACATAGAAATAAAATGCGGGGATTGAATCCGTTTCCTTTTCCAACACGCTTTTTATTTCCGAAATTTCCTCGATTTCATAAGTAGCGTCATTGCCGTAAAAATAAATTTTCTTGTTTGCGTCACGGGAAAGTCCGTCGCCAAGCGTCTTGAACACCACCTTGACGTAAGCGTCGCCCGAAAATTTCCTGCACGCATTTCTGACGATTTCTTTAACATATTCGGAGTCAAACATAAATTTATTCTGCCGCAGATTTTTGAACAGCATATTGAGAATATTGAAAGAATTTTCGTCTTTCGTCAAGGAATCCAGCAATATCAAGGTATTGGGTATTTTCTCGTTGAGCCGTCTCAACTGTTTCATCCTGTTAATCGTCTCTTTGAGCTTTTGACGCATCAAGTCCCGACGTTCTTTCAAAATGCAGGCTATGCCCATGTTGACAAAGTTGTAGTCCTCCCTCCTCTTTATCATGGAATTAAACTGCCTTACGTTTCGCAGCAGCTCGGTCAGCTCGATATATATTATTTTGTCTTCTTCCGCCAAATCCGACAAATCTTTGCCGAACAAATCCCTGTAATAAATCCGCCTCAAAAGCACCATGAGCCAGGAATCGTTCCATTGAGTAAGCTTTTCGGCTCTCTCCTGCCGCGTGGCTCCCGTGAGCGGCGTCCAAAGACCGCTTATGTCGTCGGGCGTCGCAACCGTTATGCGTTTGTCGAAGCCGCTGCTTTCCTCCCGTGCCTTCTCCTTTAAATATTTTAAAATCAGCCTGTAAACGACGTCTTCCAAAAGCATATCGGTTTTTATCACGCGGTGATGGTAAATTACGTCCATGTAGAGATTGCATCTTTTTTTCAAAAAATTTTCCACCGCGCCGATTGCTTTTGCGGGAATGCAAAATCTCGGTTTTCCGCTCTCGCTCTTTTCCGCCTTGTAAATCAATTTAAGCTCGTTGAAAATACGTTTGTAATCAAGGTCGCCTGCATTGATTCCGCTTCCGCGGTAGTCCCTTACCACATAGTCCAATCTGTCGCAGTCGAGGGAGGCGTCGATTACCGCATGCACATATTTGAAATAACCCTCGTCGGACAAAATCTTCAACGTGCAGAGCATAACCGTCTGCTCGAAAAACGACGTGCACGCATATTCCTTATTGTTGGAATTTCTGTTGTCCGTCACTATTTCGCTAAGAACGTTGCGACTGATTGCAAAACCCATTTTCTCGTGGAGCTGACTGCCGGGCTTGATGCTGTTCAGCGCGTTTTCAAACACTTTCAGTCTTTCAGGGTTGAAAGTCTTTTCAAAATCCTCCCCGCTCAACAACCGCCTTGCATCGGAAACGTCATTTTTTGCTTTGTTTATAGCGCTTTCCACTATGTGGCTGAACGGAGGATGCCCCACGTCGTGCAAAAGAGCCGCCGCCCTCAGCGATTGGATAAGTATGAGATAAACAATACGGTATTTTTCTTTTCAGGTTGTAAGGTATGAGACTGCCGTCCGTATAACCTACCGAGACGTCAAGCAAATCTTTCCAATCGGGCGTATCCAAGTAAGCGTCGTCACAAAGACAGACGTCTTGGTTAATAATCACCGACTTTATGACGTTGGCAATCTTTTCCTTGTCAAGGCTTTTCTGAATTTCCTGCATTTCCTTGCCGAATTCGGAAAAAAACGTGTCCAACGTACCGTCGTCCGAATTGAGAACCGCGCGATAAAACATTTCGGAAGCAAGATACATACATCCTATCGAATGCTCGAAGCGCTTGGTCCTGTTGGCGGGAAAAGTCATGAAAACAGTAGAGTTCTGATAAACGTCGTGCAATCTGTTAAATTCCGGACTGCACAAAATTTTCTTCTCGTAGGCAGTCAGCCTGACAAGTCCGTGAACCGAATCGTTGATGTTCATACTTTTCTTCATTTTAAATACCTCCCGTATTTTTTTAAATAAAAATGCAGCCCCCTTATGCGGTCGGCTGCTTTTTTTTCGAGGTGAGTTGATTTACTATGCTGTCGGCAAATGTCTTGAAGCGTGACAATGACCGTCTTCGATATAATCATATCCTACAATTTTTCAGTCGTCAACGGGTTTAAAAAAATATTCATCCAACCTTTTTTCAGTTTTTCAGTTAGGGCGAAAAAGCGCCGTAAAAAGTCTGTTTTTGTCTGACTTGCGCTCGAAAAACAGAGAGAAAACCGTCGAATTTTTCAACAAACGGAAAACGCTTTTCAACTGCGGTCGATTTTGCCGAAAAAATGAAAAAACAGTGATTAAGTTGATGTAAAAGCGTTGACTAAATCAAACTCAGACTATATAATAAACATATCTTTTTTTTAAGGTTCCTGCAGATGAAAGTGTCAAAGGACGCTAGAAACAACCGCAAATTTTTCGGAAACGCCGCGCTTCGCGCGTTTTTTCCGCTACCCTTTTGATAAAAAGCCCCGAACAAACCAAGTCGGGGCTTAAAATTTTGCAAAATTTTATACGGAGGTATAATTATGGAACAAAACAACACCCCCACGCCAAACAATGTCGCTCCCGAAGCAATGGGAAAGCGCAGTTGGCTCGACCGCAAATTCAAGCTGAAAGAGCACGGAACGTCCGTCAAAATCGAAATCATGGCAGGCATCACCACCTTTATGGCCATGGTTTACATTCTGATGGTCAACGCCGGTATGTTCAGCGATTTGCAGGGCACTGTCTTTAACGGCCCCAGCTACGGCGCAATGTACATAACGACGGCAATCTCCGCCATTATCGGCACGGTGCTCATAGGTCTTTTGTCGGGTCTCCCTTTGGCGCAGGCTCCCGGCATGGGGCTCAACGCTTTCTTCGTCTACACAATCTGCATGGGCTTCGGCTTGACATACGCCAACGCATTGGTGCTTGTGCTTATCGACGGAATAGTCTTTATTATACTTACCGTTACGGGACTGCGCAAGGCTATTTTCACCGCTATTCCCGATTGCGTAAAGAAAGCCATACCTGCGGGTATCGGTCTGTTCATCGCGTTTATCGGTCTGCAAAACGCGGGTATAGTAGTGGCTAACAGCTCTACGCTCGTCAATCTCGTTTCCCTCAACCTGCTCGGCAGCGCGACGTGGGCAAGCGTTATGCCCATACTCGTCACCCTCGCGGGCTTTATCGCCATCGCCGTTTTGTCCAAAAAGAACGTCAAGGGCGCAATCCTTTGGGGAATTCTCGGCGCGGCGGCGCTCTATTTCCTGCTCGGTCTCACCGTTCCCAATTTTTACAACGGAATCGGCTATCAGGAAACCTACACGTGGGACGCTCTTACCAACAGTTGGGTTTTGACGGAAACAACTATCGGAAGCACGGCGGGGAACTATTTCCTCGGTTACTTCACCTCAGACGCGCTTCCCGTCGTCGGAGAAGTCGGTCATACCTTCACTCTCAACTACCTGCCCAATTCCCTCAATCTGAGCATTGCCCAGCCCTTTAAGGATTTCGGAACAATGTCCTTCGGAAAGGTGTTTACCGAAGGCTTCGATTTCAGCGGCTATCTTGCAAACAACAGCGTGGGAAGCCTTGTTCTCGTTATCATCACCTCCTCCCTCGCCTTCTGCCTCGTCGATATGTTCGACACTCTGGGCACCCTTTACGGGGCGTGCGCAAGAGGCAACCTGCTTGACGAAAAGGGCGACGTCCCCAACATGAACAAAGCCATGCTCGCCGACGCAATTGCCACCGCCACCGGCGCAATGCTCGGCACAAGCACCGTCACGACATTCGTGGAGTCCTCCTCCGGCGTTGCCGAGGGCGGCAGAACGGGACTGACTTCCATTGTCGTCGCTATCGGCTTTTTCGTCGCTATGTTCCTCTCTCCCATAGCCCAACTCATCCCCTCCGCAGCGACGGCCACCGCTCTCGTTTACGTAGGCGTGCTCATGATGAACGGCGTAAGAGAAATTGATTGGCTCGACCCCTCCGTCGCCGTCCCCTCTTTCCTGACCATAGCAATCATGGCTTTCACCTACAACATCAGCTACGGCATTGGAATAGGCATCATTTCTTATGTGCTTATCAAACTGTGCACGGGAAAGGTAAAGGAAATAAATGTAGTCACGGCAATTCTCGGACTGCTTTTTGCGGCTATGTTCTTCCTGACTCACTGATAATTTTAATTCAAACAAAAAAA
>OLWN01000217.1_pt1 | contig 35458 bp, 34 predicted proteins | sample 1644151 | NCBI WGS metagenome assembly OLWN01 (sample SAMEA103958121, study PRJEB25191) | human gut metagenome
CCGCCACGCTGCGGCGGGAAAAATCGCGGCCATGCGCCTTTTCCGCGCCAATGGCCATGCCGATGGACGCGCCCATGCACAGCGTCGCATCCATGCTTTCAATGGGCGGCAGGGCGCACAGGGTGTAGCAGCCGATATCGCCAAACACCGTCAGCCCCAGCTTTTTGATGGCAAAGAAAGTTGCTCTGTGCGGGCAGCCCTGGCACAGCACCGGCGGGCGCGCGGGCAGCGCGGGCTCCTGCGGCGCTTTATCCGCGCCGAAGGCCTCGCGGATGCGCTGCACGCTCAGCTCTCCCTGACGGCCCGTGTAGCATTTGCCCGTAACGGCAATGCCCATGGCGGCGATCTCCTGCTCAAAGATGCCCTCCAGCTCCTCGATCACCACCAGCTTGTCCACCCTGGCGGCAAAATCACGCACGGCGGCGCGATCCATGGGATAGCTCAATCCCAGCTTCAGAATGCTGGCTTCTGGCAGCGCCTCGCGTACATATTGATACACCACACCCGCGCACACCACGCCCAGCGCTGTGCCGCGCATTTCCACGCGGTTGAGGCCCAGGCATGCGGCCTCGTCCTCCATGCGCTGCTCGCGCGCTTCCACCACCAGATGACGCTTGCGGGCCATGCCGGGCATCATCACATATTTCATAAAGTCTTTTTTGTATTCGCGCACAGGCAGCTCTGCGCGCTCGCCTATTTTCACCGGGGAGCGCTGATGCGCCAGGCGCGTGGTCAGGCGCAGAAAAACGGGCGTATCGTAGCGCTCGCTCAGTTCAAAAGCGCGCTGAATATAATCATGGCATTCCTGGCTGTCGGCAGGCTCCAGCATGGGGATGTGCGCCGCGCGGGCGATCATGCGGCTGTCCTGTTCATTCTGGCTGGAATGCATATAGGGATCGTCCGCCGCCACGATCACCATCCCCGCGTTCACGCCCGTATAGGCCGCGGTATACAGGGGATCGGCCGCCACATTGACGCCCACATGCTTCATGCAGCTCATGGCGCGCGCGCCCGTCATGGCCGCGCCGAAGGCCGTTTCCACAGCCACCTTTTCGTTGGGGGCCCATTCGCAGTCGATTTCGGAATAAGCAGCGCAGAACTCCGTAATCTCCGTGCTTGGCGTGCCCGGATAGCTGGATACCACCCGCACGCCGGCCTCATACGCGCCGCGCGCAACGGCCTCGTTGCCCAGCATCAGCTTTTTCATCGGTAACAGCTCCTCTCCGATCCACAGGATATAATTGATAGTATAGCAGAGGCGATGCTGAAAAGGAAGCACTATTTTTGTTCATTATTTTTCCGTTTTTTTCTTTATTTTTTCTATGCAATCAAGGCAAAAATATGATATACTGTGCGCGTATGATCCGACGAACAGGAGGAATTTACAAATGGAAGATTGCAAAATGTGCATGGTACCCCAGATTCAGCTGGATGTAAACCATATGATGTCCGCCACCCTGGGCGAGCGCGGCATCAGCGAGCAGGAAGTCGCTGCCCTGCGCGACGCGGCCGAAAAGGCCTATGAAAACGTCCGCGCGCATCGCGGCCAGGGCTGGCTGGGCTGGACCGAGCTTCCCTATAATCAGGAAGCCGTGATTGCCGATATCGAAAAGACCGCCGCCGAGGTGCGCAAGCAGTTTGACACCTTTGTGGTGCTGGGCATTGGCGGCAGCGCGCTGGGCCCCATCGCCATCCAGCAGGCTCTCAATCATCTCCATTATAACGAACTGCCCGCTGAAAAGCGCGGCGGCCCCCGTCTGTATGTGGAAGACAACATCGACCCCGAGCGCATGGCCGCTCTGATGGACGTCATCGACGTAAAGCGCACCTGCTTCAACGTCATCACCAAGTCCGGCGGCACCGCCGAAACCATGAGCCAGTACCTGATCTTCACCGACGCGCTGAAAAAGGCCATGGGAGACGACTGGGCCAAGCATATCATCACCACCACCGGCGCGGATCGCGGCAACCTGATCAAGCTGACCCGCGAAAATGGCTTTAAGCACTTCATCGTGCCCGACGGCGTGGGCGGCCGCTACAGCGAAATGTGCCCCGTAGGCCTGTTCCCCGCGGCGGTATGCGGCATCGATATCCGCGCCATGCTCAAGGGCGCGGCGTGCATGGATAAGCGCTGCCAGAGCGGCGATGTGTGGCAGAACCCCGCGCTGATGGAGGCCGTGCTGCAATACATCGCCACCGAGCGCGGCATGAACGTGCAGGCCGTCATGCCCTATGCCGACAGCCTGAAATACATGGCCGACTGGTTCTGCCAGCTGTGGGCCGAAAGCCTGGGCAAGAACGTGACCCGCGACGGCAAGCCCTGCAACGTGGGTCAGACCCCCACCAAGGCGCTGGGCGTAACCGATCAGCACAGCCAGCTGCAGCTCTACACCGAGGGCCCCTATGATAAGGTGATCACCCTGATCAAGGTGGGCGCTTTCCGCAGCACGGTGGAAATCCCCCATGGCTGCGAGGAATTCCACGATGTGGCCTTCCTGGGCGGCAAGACGCTCAACCAGCTCATCGAGGCCGAGCGCCAGGGCACCGAGTATGCGCTGCTCAAGGCCGGCCGCATGAGCCAGACCATCACCCTGCCCTGCGTCAACGCGGGCACCATCGGCCAGCTGATGTACTTCTTCGAGCTGACCACCGCCTACGAGGGCGAGCTGCTCAACATCGACGCCTTCAACCAGCCGGGCGTGGAGGAAAGCAAGGTCGCCTCCTACGCGGTGCTGGGCAACGAGGCCGAAAAGTATCGCGCCAAGCAGGAAGAAATGGCCAAGCGTCCCGCGCTGAGCGACAAATACATCTTCTGATTTTCCAGCAAGCGCAGCGTCCGGAGCCTTCGCCCCGGGCGCTGTTTGTTCTATTTTTCACGGAGGATTGCAATGGAACCCATCTGGGATGAGCTGTACCGCTCTGCCCTCGCCGCGCTCAAGCCCCGGCAGGTATCGCGTTTCATCGAGGCCGGCGGCGTGGCGGCGGCCATCGAATCGGCCAGCGGCAAAATCTACACCGGCGTATGCGTGGACTCCGCCTGCACGCTGGGCGTCTGCGCCGAGCGAAACGCCATTTTTCACATGATTACCGAGGGTGAGAACGCCATCCGCCGTGTGATCGCCGTCGGCCAGGATGGCAATGCCATCCCCCCCTGCGGCGCGTGCCGGGAGCTGATGTCCCAGCTGATGCCGGAGGATTACAAGGGTGTGGAGGTCATGCTGGACTATGAAAACAACAGGATCGTAACGCTGGGCCAGCTTACGCCCGAATGGTGGATCTGAGCTGGCTGCGAGGGCAGTTCCATGATCCTGATTATGCCCAGAAAAAGGAAGCTTCTCTATCGTTTCGCGATGTGTTTTGATTGTGCAAATCGGAATTTTTGAGGAGATAGATATAAAATGACCTTCCAATTAGTTTGTATAGAACCAAAAGAATTAACGCAATACAAGGCGGATATGCAGGAAGCATTTCAGAAAGGTTTTGAAGATGCTTTTGGGAAAACAGATGCTGTTATTCTGCCTGAAAAGGACATTGACCAGTCGCTGAATGCGGAGGGTTCTGCTGTCTATAAAGCCGTTGTCGATGGAGAAATGGTGGGCGGTGCTGTTGTTATTATCAATGAGAGTACACAGCATAACCATCTTGACCTGCTTTTTGTAAAGAACGGAGTTCAGAGCAATGGTATCGGTAAGAAGATATGGTTTGAATTGGAACGAATATATCCGAACACGAAAGTATGGGAAACCTGTACGCCGTACTTTGATAAGCGCAACATTCATTTTTATGTGAATGTCTGCGGCTTTCATATTACAGAATTTTTTAATGAAAAACATCCTATGCCGGATACACCGGACGATTTTGTCGGTGATGGCAATGAGGGAATGTTTGCGTTTAAGAAGCAAATGCGTTTATGAAATTCCAGTTTATCGTGCTATCTTCCCACCGCAATCAAAGCGCCCTCCGTATGCAGCAAGGTCATACGGAGGGTTTTTTTATATCTATATTTCTATATCTATATCATTACAGCAGAATGCAGATCATCCCGCCGTCGCCCTCGTTCAGGATCCTGGTCAGCGCGGCGCGCACCTTTTCCTGCGCGTCGGGCGGCATGCGTTGCAGCTTGCCCGCCAGGCCCTCGCGGATCAGGCTTTCCAGGCTGCGGCCAAAGAAATTGGTTTGCAGCAGCGCCTGGGGATCCTGCTCATAGGTATCGCGCAGACTGGCGGCAAATTCGTCCGTCTGCTCCTGCGTGCCCAGCACGGGCGACACCTCGGCCTCGATATCCGAGCGAATCAGATGCAGCGCCGGAGCCTTGGCGCGCAGGCGGACGCCGTAGCGCCCCGCCTGGCGGCTGACCTCGGGCTCGTAGAGCGTCACATCGCTCATCGCCGGCGCAACCAGCCCATAGCCGGTATCCACCGCCTCGCGCAGCGCGTCGGCCACACGGTCGTATTCCTTCTTGGCGCTGACCAACTCCTTGAGCAGGCGCAGCAGATGCCCGTCGCTTTCGATCTCCGCCCCGCACTGCTCGCTGAGAATTTGATTGAATAACCCGTTTTTCAGCGGCAGACTGAAGCGCGCGCTGCCCTCGCCGTATTCCAACTGATCCAGTTGCGGCGTATCGGCATACTCGGAAGCCGCAAACGCGCTCTGCGCCTTTTCCGCATCGCGCATGCGCACGATCTGCGCGCCTGCCTCGCGTACAAGGCTGACAATATGCTGCGTCAGCCAGTGCTGATCGTCCAGCGCCGATACCCACTCGGGCAGGGTAAAGCGCATCTCACGCAGCGGGAAGGCTGACAGCAGATCGCGCATCACACCCTGCACATCCTCGGCCGTCATCTCCTTGGCGGACAGCAGCGTCACAGGCGCATCGTATTTTTCGCTCATGGCGGCCTGCAATTCCTTTGCCTGCCTGGATTCGGGCTGGGCAGAATTGAGCACCACGGCAAAGGGCTTGCCCAGGGTTTTCAGCTCCCGGATCACCTGCTCCTCGGCGGGCACATACGCCTCGCGCGGCAGCTCCGCCACCGTGCCGTCGGTGGTCACCACCACGCCCACGGTGGCGTGATCGGTCATCACCTTGCGCGTGCCCAGCTGCGCAGCCTCCTCAAAGGGCATATCCTGCTGCGACCAGGGGGTGGATACCATCCGCGCGTCGCCGCCCTCCTGCGTGCCCAGCGCCCCGCGCACCAGATACCCCACCGAATCCACCATGCGCACCCTGGCGGAGGCATGGTCGGGCAGCTGCACGGTGGCCGCGCCGTCGGAGGGCACAAATTTGGGCTGGGTGGTCATGATGGTCTTGCCCGAGCCGCTCTGGGGCAGCTCATCCACAATACGCTCCCGCCTGGGGCCGGGCGGCACCAGCGGCAGCACCAGCTGCTGCATAAAATTGCTGATAAACGTGCTTTTCCCCGCGCGCACGGGGCCAACCACGCCGATATAGAGTTCGCCCTGCGTGCGCTCGGCAATATCGCGGTAAAGGGGCGATGCGCCCCGCGTCGCCGTCTGTGCCATGTTTCATCCTCCCTTTGTCTCATCGCTATGGCAGGATATGCGCAAGCCCGCGCCCGCATGCCAAATAAATAGGCTCCCGAAGGAGCCTTTTGAATGTCGTTATTTACTTTTTCAGCGTCAGCTGGATGGGCTGCTGCCCACCGGCAAAGCCCATCCCAATGCGCTCGGGGATTTTTTCCGTGCCGATCATCTGCTTTACCTCCACCTGGGGCCACTGATCCAGATTGCTGATGCCGCCGCTCAGGTTCATGCCTGTCGGGTACTCGCTGCCGTCAGGCTGTACAAACCGCACTTCACCCAGCCGCTCATAGGCTTTCTCCTCCGTCGCGCCCGCCTGGGCGGCAAACACGGCGATCAGATGCACGCCGCTGGGCGTTAATTGCGCCTGCACGCTTTCCAGCGTAAAATTGCCCTGCGTCTGTGCCTCGGCAGGAACGGCATATTCCCGCGCGTCAAGCGTCGGCTGCACGGCGATGCTGAGCGGCTCATACGCCTTCCACTCGTTCATCGGATGCTCCGGATCGTCCAGATTCTCCCTTTCAACCCGCAGCCAAACCTGGCAGACAAGCTGTGCCGCGTCCGCCGTACCGTTCAGCGGCTGCAGCGAAAAGTAAGACAGGCTGCCGTCTTCATTAAACAGCGGATCGGCAAACGCCTCGCTGCCGCAAAGCGCCTCGGGCACCTCCAGCATCGCCGTCACGCTGTATAGCGGCACATTCAGCTGCCTGGCGGCCTCCGCCCAGGTCATGCCGGGATCCACCCCCAGCCGCGCAGCGACCGCAGCGCTGTTGTCGCCGTATGCGCTGATGGGGTCAAAGGGCGCATCCGCCGTGATGATGCCCGTTACACCCTCGGCCAGATGGGCCTCGGTGGTAATCATGGCAAGATGCGCATCGCTGTAGCGCTCGCGCACGGTAAATACGACATCGCCCAGCCGGAAGCTTTCCGGCTGGCTTGCAGCCATGATCTCCTGCGCCGTCTGAGGCACGGCGACATTATGGTAGAGCTTAAAGAAGTCGTTCCAGCCCAGGATGCTGCCTGCGGCGACCGCCGCCGCCATAGCCGCCAGGATGATGCAGGCGGCAATGGCAATCGTTCTCAATGCTGCACGTTTCACAGTTCTTTCCTCCTTTACGGAGCGCGCGGCCTTCATCAGCGCGTTATAGCAGCCGTCCGGCATGGGCTCAAAGGCGTTTCGCAATTTCAAGGGATCCATTTCGCGCTTCATTCCGCGTTCAGCTCCTTTCTCAGTTGTCCCCTGCCCCGGTGGATGCGTCCACGAAGGGTGCTCAGCGGAATGCGCAGCGCCGCCGCGGCCTCCTCATAGCTCATTCCCTCCGAATAGCACAGCACAAGCGGCAGCCGCAGCTTTTCCGGCAGCGCCTCCAGCGCCAGCGTCAGGGTAGGATCAGGGGAAGCGGCCGCCGCGCGCTCGGCAACCTCATCCAGGGGAATCACACGCCGGCGTTTTCGCTGCGTGTCGTAACACGCATTGATCAGAATGCGGGTAATCCAGGTGCGAAAATACGCTTCATTCCGCAAATGCCCGCGCTTCTCCCAGGCCTTGAGCGCCGCTTCCTGCAGCGCGTCCTCGCAATCGGCGTTGTTCCGCAGGATCGACCAGGCTACCCGGTACATCATGCCCGAGCAGGCTTCGATCTCCGCAATGAAGGAATCCCGATCCACAGCTTTCACCTCCCCTGCAACGTTACACCTGTTAGACGGGCAAGTAAAGGCCATCGTCACACGCGGGGAAAATATTTTTCGCTTTTCAGGATGGGGCAAAAACGCGCAGCGGCCCGCAGGATGGCATATTGATTTGATTGACAGGAACGGCGCCAAAATAGTATCTTATACTTACGATGCTTGGGGGAAACCGCTCAGCAAGACGGGTACACTTGCCAGCACGCTGGGTACAGTTCAGCCTTTCAGGTATCGTGGGTATAACCATTTGGAGACATGGGAAAAATTTCCGAATTGATGCCAGTACCTCACGCGGTTTACACTACCACTACCGGAATGCAGTGGGCGGAATCTCAGCACATCGTACCACAGGAATTTTCGAGGCTGTTGGTGGCATTGCCGGTATTGCAAGCTTGTTTGATTAAAAATTGAGAGAGGTGCACATCATGCTGTTACCCGGAATTGAATTTTGCTATGAAATTGAATCAGACTTTGATGAAACTGGGGATTTCCCGCTGATGTGCACCACGCTCCTGTTTGATCTGCTTGGCATTAAAAGCAACATACTTTTCCGAAATCAGTATGCACAAAGCAGTGACAATCCTGTGCTTAGAAGATATGCGGAAAAAGAGGAGAATGTCTATATCGAGTATTCGGCCTCACAATACTTGCTATGGATCAGAGAAGCTTTTCCAACAAACCTTGATATGCTTGAAATTCTCAAGCTGCAGGGAATGCAGCTTAGTTGTCTTGTGCCGATCTCTGAATCTCGTGTTCCATCAATCGAGCTTCTGCGGACGACTGAAACACGTGATTTGTTTTTGAATGGAGATTTCACTTTTGCCTGTGATATCACAGATGAAGATAGAAACCTGACATTATGGTTTAATCCGGAAATATTTAAGGAAGATGATATCCACTCGACACTTTTCCAATGGGAACAAAGAATTGTTCAGTACTACCATCCTGTCGCAATGAAGCGAAAGGCATTAAGCAAACAGTTTATACAATTGTCTTTCAATCGATCTGAAAAATCAAATAAATATTTATCATTTCTTAGGCGGAAGCGTTTCTGAACGCTTTGCCTATTCTATGCCTTGCCGGAAGGGGCTTCGTGTACATATTATGAGTGTTACAAATTTTAATCATATCAGACAGATGGGCAGGCGGAGCTTCGATAAGAAGCTCCGCCTTTCTGTATCTAAAACAAAAAAGGATATGACAAAATGCCCACTTGCAATCGCGCGCATCTTGCGGTATGATTTATTTGTGGTATTTTGCCGCTATGTATGATGGGAGGGAATCCGATGCGTATTGGCAGAAGCACCGATATGACCCAGGGCACGATCTGGAAGCAGCTGCTTTCCTTTGCCGCGCCCATGCTGCTGGGGCTGATCTTCCAGCAGATGTACAACACGGTGGACTCCATTGTGGTAGGCAACTATGTAAGCTCGCAGGCGCTGGCCGCCGTGGGCACCACCGGCCCGCTGATCAACACGCTGCTGGGCTTTTTCAACGGCTTTTCCACCGGCGCTACGGTGGTCATCGCCCGCGCCTACGGCGCGCGGGACCGTAAGTCCGTGCACGATGCGGTGCACACCACCATCCTGACCACCTTCCTAATGGCCATCCTGTTTACGGGGCTTGGCATGTATCTGACGCCCTATCTGCTGCGCATGATGAAAACGCCCGGGGATATGATGAGCGAGGCCACGACCTACCTGCGCATCTATTTTATGGGCGTGTCGGGGCTGATGTTTTATAACATGGGCGCGGGCATCCTGCGCGCCGTGGGCGACAGCCGCCGTCCGCTGTATTTTCTGGTTTTCTCGGCCATTATCAACACGGCGGGCGATCTGATCTTTGTGCTGGTGTTCCACATGGGCGTTGCGGGCGTGGCTTACGCGACCATCCTGGCGCAGGCGCTCTCCGCCGTGCTGGTGCTGTATGTGCTGGCGCGCTCGGACGGCCCTTATAAGCTGTTCTTCCGCCGGCTGTGCATCAAGCTGCCGGTGCTCAGGCAAATTGTAGGCATCGGCCTGCCCACCGCCCTGCAGGGCGCGATCACCGCGTTTTCCAACGTATTCGTGCAGTCCTATATCAACGCCTTCGGCTCGGACTGCGCGGCGGGCTGGTCCATTTACGGCAAGCTCGATCAGTTTGCCCTGCTGCCGCAGCAATCCCTCAGCGCGGCCAACACCACCTTTGTGGGGCAGAACCTGGGCGCAGGCAACGTACCGCGCGCAAAGCGCGGCACGCGGGTGGCGCTGACCATGGGCGCGCTGTGCACCTGCACGCTGATGGTTCCGCTGATGGCATTTTCCAAGCCGCTGCTGAGTCTGTTTAATCAAAAGCCCGAGGTGCTCTATTACGGCTCGCTGTTTGTGATGTGGATTTCGCCCTTCTATCTGTTCACCTGCGTCAACGATATCCTGGGCGGCGCGCTGCGCGGCGCGGGCGAGGCCTTCCCCACCATGGTGTGCATGCTCAGCTGCTTTGTGGTCATCCGCCAGATCTATCTTTACATCGTATCCCATGTCACGCATGACGCCGTGCTGGTAGGCCTGGGCTATCCCCTGGGCTGGGTATGCTGCGCCATATCGCTGGTGCTGTGCTATCGCCTGCTGCCATGGGAGAAAAAGCAGGCCGCGCTGCATGCGCAGGCGGAAATGGACGAAAAGGAAGTATAAAAGCGCTTTTACTTTTCAACTTCACACATTTGTGGTATACTATTCTTGGGTAAACTTTGCCATGAAAGGGGCTATCTGTTTTGGGCAGCGCGAAATTCGCCGTATTTGTCGATCTTGAAAACTGCGGGGCCAAGGTCGATACGTTAAACAACATTCTCGAAAAGGTCAAGATCCGCGGCGATATCCTGTTTGGCAAGGTCTACGGCTACACCGACCGCTTCAGCGATCTGAAGGAAATTCTGCTTTCCAACACCTTCGTGGTCGTCCCCTCGCTGCGCTACGGAGCGGCGCAGAAAAACAACGCCGATATTCAGCTGGTCATCGACGCGCTGAAAACCGCCTATTCCAACCCGCTGATCGACAGCTTCTGCATCGTATCGGGCGACAGCGACTATGTGCCGCTGGTGGGCACGCTGAAAAGCATGGGCAAGTTTGTGCTGGGCATCAGCCGCAGCGAGGTAGCCAGCACCATCTTCATCAACGCCTGCAACGAGTTCCAGTTTATGGAAAGCGTCGGCCCCCGGCGGGAGATCCGCGCCAAGGCCAAGAAATCGGCCATGGAGGACGACGTCCAGGACGAGGAATCGCTGTGCAAGCTGATTGAAAGCATCCTCTCGGAATCCGAGGAGGATGAAATGTATGCAAGCGAGCTTAAAGGTGTGCTGCTGCGTCTGCGCCCGCAGTTTAACGAAAAGACCTATGGCTGCGCCACGTTCGGCAAGCTGCTGGCTAAGCTGTCCACGCACTTTGGCACCATCCGCATCCGCAACGATTCCTACAACGTGATGGTTTCCTTGGTGCCCGACGCTGCGGCTCCCGGCGCGCAGGAAAGCCAACCCCTGCGCCGCGATACCTGGCAGGCGGCCTTCGCCGCTCAGCTTCAGCGCTATAAGGACGACGGCTTCGAGCGCATCAACCCCTCCATCCTCAAGGCCGATATCATCAGCAGCTATCCCGATTTCACCGAAAAGAGCATCGGCTTCCGCCGCTTCTCCGATATCCTCAAGCAATTGGAAAAGGACGGCAAGCTCAAGCTGGAAATGGACTCGCAGCGCAATATGCTGATTAAAATGCTGTAAACGAAAGGAGCGCATATGCCAGTTTATTCTGTCATCGTTCCCTGCTATAACGAGGAGCCCGTGCTGCGCGAAACGCACAAGCGGCTCACCGCCGTGCTGTCCGCCATGGACGGCGATTACGAAATCGTCTACGTAAACGACGGCTCGCGCGATCATACGCCCGATATCCTCAACGACCTGGCCGCCCACGATCCCTGCGTGCGCGCGGTGCACTTTGCCCGCAACGCCGGGCACCAGATGGCCGTCACGGCGGGGCTGGATTACGCCACGGGCGACGCCATCGTCATCATCGACGCAGATTTGCAGGATCCGCCCGAAATCATCCCCGAAATGGCCGCCAAATGGCGCGCGGGCGCGCAGGTGGTCTACGGGCAGCGCAACCGCCGCGCGGGCGAAAGCGCGTTTAAGAAATTTACCGCCTTTGCCTATTACCGGCTGCTGCGCGCCATGACAAGCACCGATATTCCCGCCGACACGGGCGATTTTCGTCTGGTGGACAGGCAGGTAGCCGACGTTGTGCGCCGCATGCCTGAGCACGCGCGCTTCCTGCGCGGCATGTTCGCGTGGGTAGGCTTCAGACAGGAAGCCGTGCGCTACGACCGCGATAAGCGCTTCGCGGGCGAAACGCATTATCCGCTCAAAAAAATGCTCAAGCTTGCGCTGGACGGCATGCTCAGCTTTTCGGATAAGCTGCTCAAGCTCCTTTCCGTGCTGGGCATCGGCATGCTGGCCATCAGCGGCCTGGGGCTGCTGGCGCTGCTGATTCTGCTTTGCTGCGGCGTGCAGGCCGGCGCCTGGTGGCTGGCCGCGCTGATGGTGCTGTGCACGGGCACGGTCACCACGGGCCTGGGCATCCTGGGCGCGTATATCTCCCGCATCTACGACGAAACCCGCGCGCGCCCGCTCTATATCGTGGGCGAAACGCGCGGTTTCCCGGCGGATTTTACACCCTTCCGCCGATAAATTATCATCATGGAGGATCTTATGGTAACCAAGGAAATGAGCATCCGCGAAGTACTCTCGCTTGATCCCGGCACCGCCCGCCTGTTCATGGAGTTCGGCATGCATTGCCTGGGCTGCCCCCATGCCACCGCCGAAAGCCTGGAGGACGCCTGCGCCGTCCACGGCACCAATGTGGATGAGCTGGTGCACCAGATCAACGAATACCTGGCCGAAAAGAAGGGCTGACACATGCTCGGCGTGGCTGTTAAAACCGCGGGCGACGCGCTCTACATCGCCTGCGAAATGGAAAAGCGCGCCGTAAAGCTGTACGAGCGCGCGGCCCTGATCTGGCCCGACGGCCCCATCGCCGCCGCGATTGGCGATATGCTGTCCCAGGAGCGGGAGCACCTGCGCCGCTTCACCCACATGCTCTCCGGCCGTGTGCCCGAGCACGCGGAGGCGCTGGTGCTTTCTGCCCGCGCCGCAGGCATCCTGTTTGACGAGGGGCTGGGCGGCGCGGCGCGCGAGGGAGCCTTTGCCTCCCCTGCGGAGCTGCTTGCTTACGCCGCCGGGCAGGAGGCGCTGGCCGTGGACTGCTACACGCAGTTTGCCGCCGCATGCGCAGCCTATCCCGAGGCGCAGGCCGCCTTTCTGGCCATCGCCCAGGAGGAAGGGCAGCACCTTGCCACCCTGAAAAAGGCGCAAAACAAATGACGGGTCCCTTGTCCGTCCGACTGGCCGATCCTTGCGACTGGCTCGCGGCAGAAGCCATGCTTCGCGCGGGCTTTGGCGATGAGGATTGGTTTTTGCGCGCTTTTTTTGACTTTGTATGGCAACGCTGCGATACGCTGCTTTCCCTGCAGGACGGCGTGCCTGCCGCCATGACGGCGCTGCTGCCCTGCCAGGTGTATCAGCCCGGCCAGGCTTCCCTGCCCGCGCTGTATCTGTACGCCCTGACCACCCTGCCCGCCCATCGTGGCCAAGGGCATGCCCGGCGGCTGCTGCAAACGGCGCAGGAGCGTTGTGAGCGCGTGTTTCTACACGCGGAGGATGCGCCCCTGCACGCCCTTTATCTGCGGCTTGGCTGGCAGGATGCGATGCCCGCGCAGCGTCTGTCGCTGCCCGCCATGCCTGGCTCCGCCCCGCCCGCCGTGAATGGCCCCGCCTACTTCGCCGCCCGCGAAGCGTTGCTGCGGGATATTCCCCACATTGTATGGGATGAGAACCTGTGCGCCTTTGCCTGCCGCATGCTTGCCTGCGAGGGCGGCGGGCTGTATGCCGATACGCGCGCTGCCTGTGCCGTCACCGGCGTGCAGGATGACTGCCTGACGCTCTGCGAGGCACTGGGCGATGCTTCGGCCGCGCAGGCGCTGGCCACGCAGCTTGGCTGCGGCCGCCTGTCGGCGCTGGTTCCCAGCGCGCAGGGAGGCACCGCGCTGGCGCAGGCCATCGGCGATCCGCTGCCCATCCCCCTGCATCTGGGGTTTGATTTTGATTAAGGTTCGCAATGAGCCGAAAGGATACCATATGCTCGCATATTCCCCCGTTGACGCGGCGGCCATTCCCGCCCTGCGTGAGCGTCTTGCCCACCAGCCCTATCGCAGCTGCGATTACACCGCCGGCGTAATCTATATGTGGCGCGATTATTTTTCCACCGAGTACGCCCTGTGCGGCGATACGCTCTACATCCGCATGCGCTACCCGGACGGACAAGTTTATCACCTTTTCCCCTGCGGATCGGAGGCTCCTGCGCTCAGCCTGTCCCGTATCGCCCCCGAAGCAGACGGCTCGCTGCGCTTTGCCACCGTGCCGCCTGAGGCGCTGGACGCGCTGCGCGCCTGCTATGGGCAGGAGATCAACTGTCAGCCGCAGCGTCAATGGGCCGATTATCTGTATCCCCGCGAGCAGCTGTCCACCTACGCCGGGCGGCGATTGGCCGGCCAGCGCAATCATGTGAACCGTTTTTTAAAGGATCACGGCAGCTTCATCTATGAAATCGTCGATCCCGCGCATATGGATGATATACGCGCCTTCCTGGTGGATAACGAATCCGCCCTGCAAAAAAGCGATCCCCTGGCGCAGGCGGAATTTGGCTACACTCTGGATACCCTGGCGCACGCGGAGGCGCTTGGCATGTACTGCGGCCTGCTGCGCCTGCCTGAGGGGCGCACGGTGGGCGTCAGCCTGGGCACGGCGGTGGGCGATACGCTGTATGTGCACATTGAAAAGGCGCTGCACGAGGTAGCGGGCGCAAGCCAGCTGCTGTGCCGCGAATACGCCGCGCACGCGCCGCAGAGCGTCGTTTATCTCAACCGCGAGGACGACATGGGCGACGAGGGGCTGCGCGCAGCCAAGCAAGCGCTGCACCCCAGTGAAATGATTGAAAAATATACCGTGATCGCACAGACGGGAGGAAATCAGCCATGAAGAAGATCGTATTAACCGGCGGCGGCTCGGCCGGACATGTCACCCCGCATCTGGCGCTGCTGCCCCATCTGCTAAAGGAAGGGTACGAGGTGCACTACATCGGCACGCAGGATGGCATCGAGCACGGCATGGTAGGCAATCTGCCGGGCGTGACCTATCATGTGGTCAAATCCGGCAAGCTGCGCCGCTACTTTGACTGGAAGAACTTCACCGATCCCTTCCGCGTGATTGCCGGCGCGTTCCAGAGCGCGCACCTGATGCGCAGGCTCAAGCCCGACGTGTGCTTCTCCAAGGGCGGCTTCGTATCCGTCCCCGTGGTGGTGGGAGCGTGGTTGCACGGCGTGCCCGTGCTGTGCCATGAAAGCGATCTCACCCCCGGCCTGGCCAATAAAATCTGCGCGCGCTTTGCCAAAAAAGTAGCCACCACCTTCCCCGAATGCGCGCAGGCGCTGGCTCCCAAGGGCGTGTTCACCGGTACGCCGCTGCGGCCCGAGCTGTTTTCCGGCAGCCGCGAAAAGGGGCTGGCCATGGCGCATTTTACCGCCGATAAGCCGGTTCTGCTGATGATGGGCGGCAGCCTGGGCGCGCAAAGCGTAAACGCCGCCCTGCGCGCGGCGCTGCCCAAGCTTCTGCCGCACATGCAGGTGTTCCACCTGTGCGGCAAGGGCAATCTGGATGAAAGCCTGAAGGGGCTGGACGGCTATTATCAGGTGGAGTTTTTGTCAGACACCCTGCCCGACGCGATGGCCGCGGCGGATTATATCCTCTCCCGCGCGGGCTCCAACGCCCTGTGCGAATTCCAGGCGCTGGGCAAGCCCATGCTGCTGATTCCCTATCCCAAGGGCGTCAGCCGCGGCGACCAGATTCTCAACGCCGCCTCTTATGAAAAGCGCGGCCTGGCCCGCGTGCTGCCGCAGGAGCAGATGACCCCGGACTCCCTGGAGCAGGCCATCCTGGCGCTTGTGCGCGATGGCGATGCGATGCGCGCCGCCCTGCGCGACGCACCCCCCGCCGACGGCACGATGGCCGTGCTGGGGCTGATTCACGAAATTCAAAAGTAACCGGGGAGGACACGCAAGATGAAATGCCCGCTGGCGGAAAAGGGCTGCGGCGGCTGCCGCGAGCTGACGCGCATGTACGGCGATATTCTGCGCGAAAAGGACGCGGCCTTCCGCGCGCTGTTTCCAGACGCCTTGCCCATCCTTGGCATGGCCGAGCCCCGCGCCTACCGCAACAAAGTGCTGCGCACATTTGCCAACGGCAAGTCCGGCCTGTATCACGGCATTTACCGCGCGGGCACGCATCAGGTGATCTCGGTTCGCAGGTGCCTGATGGAAAACGAGCGCGCCAACGAAATTGCCAACATCGCCCTGTCTCTGCTGGCTGAGACAGGGCTTTCGGCCTATCGGGAGGATTTTCACCGCGGCATTCTGCGGCACATGCAGGTGCGCCGCGCGCACAGCACCGGTCAGGCGCTGGTAACCATCGTGACCGGCACGGCGGATTTTCCGGGCGGCGAGGCTTTTGCCCGCCGCCTGATGGCCCGCTGTCCCGATGTGCGCGGCGTTACGCAGTCCATCAATGACCGCGATACCAGCGCGGTGATGGGCTTCCGCTCCCGCGTGCTGGCCGGGCGCGATGAAATCTGGGACGAGCTGGGCGGGCTGAAGGTATGCCTGACAGCGCGTTCTTTTTATCAGATCAATACCGTGCAGGCCGAAAAGCTGTACCAGCGCGCCATCGAGCTGGCGCAGCTTACGCCCGGGGATCGCGTGCTGGACGCTTACTGCGGCGTGGGGCTGATCGGCATGCTGGCCGCCCGCAGGGCCGGTCAGGTGCGCGGCGTAGAGCTGGTGCGCGACGCCGTGGCCTGCGCCAGAACGGCTGCGCGCGTCAACCGCATTTCAAACATCGATTTCATCTGCGCGGATGCGGTCAATGCCCTGCGGGACGGCGATTTTGCGCCCACGGTGGTCTTTGTCGATCCCCCGCGCGCAGGCTGCGACGCGCGCTTCCTGCGCTCCCTCAGCCACGCTGCGCCCGAGCGTATCGTCTATGTTTCCTGCTGCCCCGAAACGCTGCGCCGCGATGTGGACATCCTGCAAGCCTCCGGCTACGCCCTGCAATCCGCTCAGGCGGTGGATTTGTTCCCCTATACCGCGCATGTGGAGACGGTATGTCTCTTGTCCAAACTTTCTGACGCAAAGCATCATGTGGAAGTTGAGCTCAATCTGGATGAGATGGATTTGACCTCTGCGGAGAGCAAAGCAACCTATGATGAAATCAAAGCATATGTTCGTGAACATGCCGGTTTGAATGTCAGCAAGCTCTATATCGCCCAGACGAAGCGTAAATGCGGTATTATCGAGCGTGAGAACTATAATCTGCCAAAGAGCGAGGATTCTAAACAGCCACAGTGTCCGCCAGAGAAAGAGGCGGCGATAAAAGATGCCCTGAAACGCTTCGGTATGATCTAAGGAGGTCACGATGAACACTTTGATTTCTTGCGAGTTTAACATTGATACCGCCTGCGTTGAATTGAAGTACGCTGATGGGACAACGATTTCCATTGACACTATCGCCGTGGAAAATGAAGTTGCTGACAATATGTATGAGCGGTCGGAACTGGACTGGCTGATCTACAATGCGCCGCTGGAATATGCTGATCTGATTCTGAACGGCGATCCGGAAAAGTATCTGAAAGCGGTCACGGTGTACAGACCATTTGAGAACTGAAAAAGCAACGCCGCCCGTGGGAACAATCCTGCGGGCGGTTTATCTCACCATAAAACAATTTTTTTGTGAACATTACGCTGAACACCTTGCTCGCATCGGAAAATTATGCTATACTATCCTTGAATTCAGCGATAACTGATTTTAACTCAGCGTTTTTTGATTTCAATCTGCTTTTGAGGTGCATTTGGTATGGCAGTTAGTTATAAAAAGTTGTGGAAGATTCTAATCGACAAAGACATGAAGAAGAAAGACTTATGCGCGGCTGCCGGTATCAGCCATGCTTCCATGGCGAAGCTTGGTAAAAATGAAAATGTAACAACAGATGTTCTTGTAAAAATCTGTACGGCGCTACAATGTGACATTGGCGATATTATGGAATTGACCAATGAATCGGATGGATGAAAGGTTGGAATCACAAATGACCAATGTTGAAAAGCTGAATGATCTTGCCAACCGTTTTCAAACGAATCTGGCTTATTACAAGGAAACTAGGAACAATTACAATGAGCACTCTTGCCGTATTGAATACATTGATCCTCTTTTGAAAATTCTCGGATGGGATGTAGCAAACGAAAGAGGTCTTGCCCCTCAATATCGTGAGGTAATAGCTGAAAACTATTCAACATCAACTGATCGTCCGGACTATACGATGACGTTAAGAGGCGTTGCTAAATTCTTTGTGGAAGCAAAGAAGCCCGCAGTCGATATTACAAGAGCGACCGATCCTGCTTTTCAGACAAGAAAATACGGATGGAATGCCAATCACAGAATTGCCGTTCTTACGAATTTTGAATATCTGGCGATATATGATACTTGCTATGTTCCAAAAGAGGAAGAAGGATGTGCTGTAGCTCGTTATCGTATTTTCCACTTTACCGAATATGCAGACCGGTATGACGAGATCGTTTCTCTCATTTCAAGAGATGTTGTCTATTCCGGCGAATTTGATCGGTATTTGGATGATAATTTCCCTGTGACTGGCGGTGAGAAGCAGCAGGTAGATACCCTGTTTTTAAAACAGATCAACGAATGGCGAGTTTCACTGAGTAATGAGCTTTATAGAAAAGGCGGACGTTATCAGTCTCTTGAAGTTCTCAATGATGTTGTTCAGGAGTTTATCAACCAGATTGTTTTCCTTCGCATTTGCGAAGATAAGAATCTCCCGTTGTATCACAAACTTCAAGATACAGTTTCTGAGCCGGAGCAACTTCAAGCAAAGTTGGAAGAACTGTTTCGTTCTGCAGACCATCGTTACAACTCCGGTATGTTTTCTGGAGACGATATTGTTTTTGATCTGTCCAGTGCTGTTATCTCTGAAATGATAAAAGGGCTCTATTACCCGCAGAGCCCCTATTTGTTCAACATTATCGAGCCGAATCTCCTTGGAAAGATTTATGAAATGTTCCTGACGGAACAGTTGGTTCTTCTCCCGGATGTCACGATTGGGCTTGGCAAGAAGAAGGACTGTCTTAATAGATCAGTAGTCACAACTCCGACGGAGATTGTGAAGTATATGGTTGAAAAGACTTTGAGTAGAGCCTGTGAAGGAAAGACACCAGCAGAGATTTTGGATGTCCATATCGCTGACATAGCCTGTGGATCGGGAATCTTTCTTGAAGAAGCCTTTTCTTATCTGCAAAACTATTGCGTCCAGAAATATCTTGCCAATGGTGAGCAGGGGCATTTGATTGAGATCGGAAACGGTTCGTACAAGCTGCCCCTCGACGAAAAGAAGCGCATTCTCCGTTCTTGCATTTACGGTATTGATATAGACATTCATGCTGTCGAAGTGGCAAAATTCTCGCTTTTGATTAAGCTGATTGAAAATGAGACAGCTCCTTCGGTTGCGGATGAAACGCCGATACTGCCTGACCTTAGCACAAATATCCTTTTCGGTAATTCACTCGTAAGTTCCGAGGAACTTCAAGGAATACGGGCATCCGCTGATGAATTGATTGAGTTGGCTCCGTTTGACTGGAATTCTATCAACAACGGTAACCCCTTTAGCGTAATCATCGGCAATCCTCCCTATGTTAATACAGAGGGAATGCACGCGCTGCTTCCGATCCCAGAAGTTGAAATATACAAGAAGAAATATAAGACTTCGCATAAGCAGTTCGATAAGTATTTCATCTTCATTGAGCAGGCTGTTCGGAAGACTGCGGAAAATGGATATATTTGCTACATTGTTCCGAACAAATTCTTCAAAATCGGAGCCGGAGAGAAACTGAGAGCTCTAATCTCAAAAGATCAGATGCTTGTAAGCCTTGATGACTTTGGCGATGCCCAACTTTTTGAAGATAAGACAATCTACAGTTCTATATTGCTTCTTCAAAAAACGAAACAGGATACGTTTGTATATTCAAGCATTGATTCTGCAAACAGGCTTTGGGCTGGTGAAGAAGTAAACAAAATTGAATTAAACGCATCTATCCTGAACAAGCTCCCGTGGCGTCTGACAACCGATATGGACTTCCTCGCAATGCTCCAAAAGTTAGACCAAATATCAGTTCCGCTCACAAAGCATACCGAGATTTTCAATGGTATTCAGACAAGTGCCGAGCGCCCCACTCCAATTTATTGGTTTTCTTCGGAAAACATTATTGCCGAGTATCAGGATACGATTGAAATCCGCAGAGATGGCCACGATTACACGATTGAAAAGGCAATATTACGCCCGTATTTTAAGCCTACACGCCAGGACGAACGCGGATTGAACTCATATAGCGTTTTGCAGACAGATAAGCGGATCATCTTCCCTTATGACGGTGCAGGGCATCTTATTCCAATCGACGAAATGAAGGCGTCTTATCCCGGAACGTACGCCTATCTTGAAGCATACTATGATCGGTTAGTCCCGAAATGCGTATCCGATTCCGGTATTCGTGATGTTCCTAATGCAACGGCAGATACATGGTATCAATATGGCAGAACTCAGGCGCTGACAGCATTCATCAACACACCGAAACTGATTGTTGGCGTTTTAAGCAAAGACCCGATGTATGTTCTTGACAAGAACGACTTCCTTATTGCCTCCGGTGGTACCGCTGGATACTGTGCCGTAACTAAAAAGGCAGACAGTCCCTATGCACTTGAGTATATTCAGGCATGGCTGTCCAATCCAATTACGGAGCGAATACTTGAGATTGTCGGCAGCGATTTTGAAGGCGGCTTCATTGCACGTGGCACATTCGTTCTTTCGACGCTTCCGTTTGTAGAGCTTGATTTTGAAAATGCCGTTCAGAAAGGCATCTATGATCGTGTCGTTGAAGCCAGCAGAGAGGTTTATGATATAAATGCTACTCTGTCGAGTCAGCCTGCAAGACGTATTTCAACATTGCTGCAAGCCAGAAAAGGCGCATTGATTAAGGAAATAGAAGAACTGATTGCTAAAGTATATCAGTTGGATTTTTAAGCGAGGTTATCACCATGAGACTCAAGAAAGACAGTTCTGAACAGAAATTGAGAGGGGCATATTATACGCCGTTGCAGCTTGCAAATGCAATGGTAAATCTCTGCGCCTCTGATAACATCCATACTGTCCTTGAGCCGAGCTGTGGCGACGGTGTATTTCTTGACAGTCTTAGGCAGTTAAACCTCATTGAGCAAATTGGAACTATTGATGCAGTTGAAATTGAGCCGGATGAAGCTGAAAAAGTTCAGCGTAATTATCGCAACTATCAAAACGTTCATGTTTTGAACGAGGATTTCTTTGAGTTCTATTCTCGTATGGTTGATGCCCAAACGCAGTATGATCTGATTTTAGGGAACCCTCCATACATTCGCTATCAATACCTCACAGAAACGCAAAGAGAGCTTCAATCCAATATCCTTACGTCACATGGAATGAAAGCGAATAAGCTCATCAATGCATGGGTAGCTTTCTTGGTAGCCTGTGTTCAGTTGCTGTCTGAAAACGGGAGAATAGCATTTGTCATTCCGGCTGAAATCTTGCAGGTAGCTTACGCAGAGGACTTACGGCTCTTCCTTTCTGAGCATCTTGCGAAAATTACGTTGATTACGTTTGAACAGCTCGTTTTTCCTGACATTGAGCAGGAAGTCGTGGTTTTCATCGGAGAAAAAGGCTCTGTAGAAAAAGGCATTCGTATTATTGAGATGAGTGACCTTTCAGGCTTTGATAAACTTGATCTCCAGCAGAACGGATTTCAAAAGATGCAGCACGTGAAAGAAAAATGGACAAGGTATTTCACAACTTCAAAAGAGATGGAACTGATCCAGACCATCCGCGCAGATAAAAGGTTTGCGAAGTTTGCCGATTATGGGCTCATCAATGTAGGTATCACTACCGGAAACAATGGATACTTTTCAATTTCAGAAGAAGTCTGCAATGAATATGACTTAGAAAGCGTTACGCTTCCGCTGATCGGCAGGAGTTCTCATGCTCACGGGATTTTTTTTACAGACGAAGATTGGAAAAAGAACAAGGCATCCGGGAAAAGCGCTCGGCTTGTGAATTTCCCTGATATTCCAATAGAAGACTATCCAGAGCGGCACAAAGCTTACATAGCATCGGGTGAAGCCAGCGGTGAAAATAAAGGGTACAAATGCTCAATCAGAGATCGTTGGTATATCGTTCCCTCTGTTTGGGTTCCGGATGCCTTCTTTCTTCGCAGGAACAATCTTTACCCCAAGTTTGTCTTGAATCGCTGCAATGCTGTATCGACCGATACAATGCACCGGATGAAGTTCAATTCGGATGTAAAACCGGAAAACATCCTGCTTGCATACTATAACAGCATTTCATTTGCTTTTACGGAAATCTGCGGGCGCAGCTATGGCGGTGGTGTCCTGGAAATATTGCCCGGAGAAATGGGAAATATTATGCTTCCCAAACTGAACGATATTGATGAAGAAGCGTGCCGGTCTTTACTGAAACGGATTGATGCAATCGTCCGTGAGGATGATGACATTGAAAAGGCACTTGACATCGTAGATAAAGAGATTCTCGTTGATGTTCTTGGCATTGAGACTGAATGGTGCGAAAAATGTCGGGCAATTTGGAAGAAGATGCAGAGACGTAGATTGGGCAGAGGATAAGATGGAGGAAGCTCAATGGATTGGAATGGTTGTTTAAGTATAATGCAAGGGTATTTAGAGAATAGCCCTTTAATTGTACTCGGTTCCGGTGCTTCTATGCCTTATGGTTTGCCTTCGATGAGTAACCTTGCCGACTGTATAAAATCCAACCCTATTGTAAAAAATGATCCGAATTATGGGACATTTTGTACATCATTAAGTTCGGATGGATTAGAAAAGGCCATAGATAGTGTTTCTCTAAATGAGGAAACAATAAAAGCCATTCGGACAACAACATGGGAAGAAGTGAATAGGTGCGACCTCGATTATCTGAAAACAAATTCCTTTTCTCCACCTGAATCACTTGTCAAACTTTTTGAGAAAGTAATAGCACCGACTCCCAATAAAGCTGTTGTTGTTACCACTAATTATGATCGTCTCCCTGATTATGCTGCTGATGGTATAGGGGCATCTTCTGTAACTGGCTTTGAGGGTTCGTACATAAGGAAATTAGAACTTCCCAACAACTCAATAACAACTAGGAGAGTGAGAGCCAGAGAACGTGTCGTTGAGATATGGAAAGTTCATGGCTCATTGGACTGGTTTACTGATGCCAAAGGAGAGATTTCCGCTTTTCAGCTTTTACAAGAAATACCTGCTGGATTCTCGCCATTAATTGTTCCACCCGGAAAAGATAAATATAGCAGCACACATAACGAGCCATATCGAAGCATTATTTCAGAAGCGGACAAGGCATTTACAACTGCGGGAGCATATTTGTGTGTCGGCTATGGTTTTAATGATGAGCATATACAACCCAAATTATTAGCACAAATAGCAAACGGAAAGCCGATTGTAATTCTAGTTCGCACAATGACAGATGCTTGCAAGCACCATATTATTGATGCTGGTATTAGGAAATACTTGATATTTGAAAGATCAGATGATTCTCATACTAAGGTATATGGGAATGGTTGGTCTGAAACATACGACGGACAGTATTGGTGCCTTGACGAATTTTTGAAAGTCTGGTAGGAGGAAAATACATGGGGATTTTTACATATTCGCCGGATGAATTGTTAGGAACGGTTGAAAGCGTTGATACCTCCACAGTTATCATAAGAGTCGAAAATGATGACAAGTTACGCGGATTACAGGTAAACCATCTGATTTCGATTCAGAGTTCAAAAGTTGGACAGCACTTAATCGGTCTGGTCTCTAAAATCATTAGAAAATCTGCATATTCTGATCCTGCCGCTGATATTACTCCAGAACTCGGATTTAATATTATCAAAGTAATCTTAATCGGTACACATTTTGACAGAGATGGCGATAAAGAGAATGTTTTCAGGCGTTCTTTGGCCACAATTCCCACAATAAATGCAGAATGTCATCTCATTCATGGGGATAGGCTTAAACAATTCATGCAAGCTATTTCTTCCATTCCGGAAGGTGAAGATACAGTTAGCTTGCAAATCGGGCATTATTCTATCGACGAAGATGCAACTGCTTGGCTCAATGGAAATAAGCTATTTCAAAGACACGCTGTAATAGTCGGCAGTACCGGATCAGGTAAATCGTGGTGTGTTGCGAAAATCCTTGAACAAGTCGCCTCGCTCAAATCAGCAGACGCGATTCTATTTGACATACACGGAGAGTATTCTCCGTTACAGGGGGATAGTTTTTTACATTTGAAGGTCGCTGGGCCAAATGATAATATTGACGACGGAATTCTATTTCTTCCATATTGGCTTCTTACCTACGAAGAAATGCTTTCATTGATGCTTGACCGCAGTGACAGCAATGCACCAAACCAAGCAATGATGTTCAGCAATGCTGTAATTGATGGGAAGAAAGCGTTTCTGCATAGTATTGAGAATTTTGAGATGGAAGCCAATATCACATTGGACAGTCCTGTTCCGTATCATCTTGATGCTTTGCTTGAAGGCTTAAAAGAAAAAGACACAGAAATGGTACCTGGAGCAAGAGGAGAAAAGCAAGGACCATACAATGGAAAACTTACACGTTTTATTCAAAGGCTGGAAACAAAGCAGAAAGATAAGCGTCTGAATTTTATGTTCAGTACAGAAGATAGTTTATTATCTTATACCTACATGGGTGAGCTTTGTGAAAAGCTGATGGCTCCATCTGTGAATGGGGAAAAAGGAGTAAAAATAATTGACTTTTCAGAGGTGCCCTCCGATATTCTTCCACTAATTGTATCGCTTATTGCACGAGTCATTTTCTCTGTTCAGCAGTGGACACCCGTTAATACGAGGCATCCGATTGCGATTTTCTGTGATGAAGCTCATCTTTATATTCCGGCAAATACTGAAAAGAGTATAGATGATGCAAGCCTTGTGACCTTTGAGCGTATTTCAAAAGAAGGGAGAAAATATGGTGTTGGATTGGTCGTAATCTCCCAGAGGCCTTCCGAAGTTAATCGAACCGTATTAAGTCAAAGCAATAATTTTATAGCTATGCGCCTAACAAATGTTGACGATCAGTCTGTTGTAAAAAGGCTCCTTCCTGATAGTTTGGGTGATTATGCAGAAATGCTGCCAATACTTGATGTTGGTGAAGCACTGGTGGTCGGTGATGCCAGTTTATTGCCAAGTCGCATTCGAGTCTCTGCGCCTGTTTTGAAACCTCGAAGTGCTACTATTGATTTTTGGGATGAATGGTCAAAGGAAACAACCGCAGTTGATTTGTCTGGCGCTATTGAATCTCTAAGGAAGCAATCCAAATAGAGTGGAAAACAAAAAAGGCAGTAATCGAGTGAAGCTTATGAAAAAAACCGAAATAGAAGCTTATTTCTATGATGAAACCGAAGGTCTTGAAATATCAAAAATTTCATTAGTGGAAACAAAACATTCATACCTTTGGCAAATAAAATGCTACCTCATAGAGACAAAGCAGAATATTCGCTTTTATCTATTCGACGGAGATACTCTGCCTGTGAACTTATACCCCATTAGAGAGAATCAATCTCTTGATGAGTGTTATTATTTACATATCGGATTAATGACTGAGCTCTGCTCCCGATCCGTTGCTGATAATTTTATCGTGGATTTTTTAGACAAGTACTCAATTTTTCCTATTCTTGACAGACGTATCACTGAAATTAGCGCAGACATTACACTAAACAAAAATTCCAGTCAATTATCTGGTATAGCAAATCAAATACGTGATTGTTACTTGAACCTAACAGATTATCTTATGAATAGGGTTCGCACACAAAATCCGTCGTTTAAGAACGATAACTTTACTGATAATCTTGAAGAATTTCTCCGAATAGTCTTACCTGGCAGTCAATCAGAAGCGAGAAGAAACACGATAAACGGCATAGCACAGAAAGGTTGGAAGCTGAACTCTGAACTTATTCACAAAGATTCAACGACGGTTTTTGATATATTGACCTCACTAAATGTGTTAAGGTTGATAGTATCAACGATCAGTAATCTAATAGTGGGTAACAATATGCCGTTTAACAAAATAAAATGTCCGAATTGCCAAGGCGAGAATTACACTATGGTCAAATCATCTGATAAAGATTATGAGTATGTATGCCAAGATTGTAAAACTCATTTCTCGGTCGCTCTCGACGAGATTATTAAAAAGTTATGATAGAGTAGTTCAGCCTGTGCTGACAACATTTTGACAACAAAAAGTCAGATAACCGCCATGCGCTGGCGATTGACGGAATCAGCTACGTAAAGCTTGATGGCTTGGAGTGAAATTAAAGCCAGAGTATGAAAATGCCAGAATAACTATGGAGGCTTAATATGACGTGTCCCTTCGGTTTCCTCGTTGTCCTTCCCGATCAGATGCTCCTGATTCCGGTGGACAGCCACTTCTCATGGCTGACGATGTTCTATATGCTGCCCAAAGAGCTGGTGGAAAAGCGTCCGGAATATCTGAACATTCCGAGAAATATCCGTGACATCGCAGATAATGAAGAAAACATGAAGCTCATCCAGAACGACAGCTTCACGGAGTTCGTGTGGAGCTGTTATGCCTACACAAACTGGCATTTCTTCCTGCTCCCCACGCGTGACGGCCTTTATCGTCCCTTCTCCGGCAATCCGATGCAGTATTCCGGAAACTTTCCGTTGTGGCGTCTATCCTATCTTACACAGCCGTATATGCGCATGAAGCTGGAAACCGACTGGGATTGCAGCTTCCAGAAGTTTTTCCTCATGGAACCGGACGAGGAGTTAGACTGGGTCTCGCTGGATGACTTCAACTTTATGTTCCGCACCATGTTTGATCAGGTGGTCAAGGAGCAGAAGTGGCAGCCGATCATTGATGATTCATGGAATCACCGTCAGCCCGAAGACTTCAAAGGAACAGGCAGTCAGAGCCGGGATTTCATGCGCAAATGGACGCACAGCCGCACCACGCAAAATGTCTCGTTGGAGCAGATCAAAGAGAGCGGCACGGTTGTCGGCAACGATGCGCTCTACGATCTTCCCGATCCCAGCGCCGAATTTGAGACTAAGGTACTGGATAAGATGAAGATGGAGGACTTCAAAAAGCGTCTGTCTGGCGTCGATCTGAAAATCCTTGAACTGCGGGCGCAGGGATATACCCAGCAGGAAATCGCCAAAGAGGTCGGATATAAGGTTCCCAGCGCGGTGTCCAAGCGGATCGAAAAGATCGCGGAGCAGTTTGAGACGTTCGTTGGCAAAGAATACGGTGAGTTTCTGGACAAGCACGTTCAGTAAACGGCGAATACCGCATTTTCGCTATGTACGTACGTACCGAAAAAATTTTTTGAAAAATTTTAGAAAATCTGGAACAAAAGCCCCTTTCTCATGCCCTATATTATGAGAGGATAAAGCGAAGCCTTGTCAGAAGACAGGGCCTCGCTTGTTTTTTGCCCAAAAGAAAGCTGTTGGAGGTGTAATTTTGAAAGAACAGAACAGAAAATCGGAAGCGGCTGCCGAAAATCGAAAGCGCGGAAGACCGGCGATTGATATTGGGACTACTTCTTTCCTTGACGGTACTCGTCGCACAAAGGTCAACGCAAAGTATATGTATGAGGCAATCAGCCTAATTTCGGAAGCGGCTTCCGAAATTCCGGATAGCTCGATGCTCTGGTACAGCGATGATATAACACAAACGGCTACCGGGAAACACGGTGTACTGGAACAGATTGGCCGTATGTATTTGCAGGATCAAATGTCATATGACTCCTGCGTCTTTATTGCGAACTTGTCTATCAGCGCATTGAAGGCGGGCTGCACATCCCGTGAGATCGAATACGCTATTCGTAAAATCCGCAATGCAGCCAGACTTGTAGAAAAAAATCCGGATAATGACTGGTTCTATCAGTCGGAAGTGAAGGCTGTCCTTGAGCTTCAGGGAATGGCCGGAGATTAGGGAATATCGGAAGCCGCTTCCGATATTCCCTGTTACAAGGCTCCGTCGGCATTTACATAGCGCGAAATCATAATCTATCGTGCTAAATTATCAGGAAAGGAATGAATACCATGACTCAAATCAAAACCATCAAAGCAGCAGTCATGCCGGCGGACGCAGCAAGGAAGTACGGTCTTGCTGTCGGAAATCACGGAATGGCCTGCTGCCCGTACCACGATGACCGTCATCCGAGCATGAAGCTCTATGACGATCATTTTTACTGCTTCGCCTGCGGCGCACATGGCGACGTGATCGACCTTACGGCAAAGCTGCTCGGTCTGAACTTCACGGAAGCTGTTCATCGTCTTGCCGTGGACTTTGGTATTGATCCGGACAAGCCGCCGACGGCAATGCCAGTCAGGCCCTACCTCGCACAGTTCCGAAAGGACGAAACGCTGTGCATTTCCGTTCTCACGGAATATGAACAGCTGCTCCGTCGCTGGAAGACGGAGTATGCACCGAAGACACCAGATGACAAAATTGATGATCGTTTCGTGGAAGCCTGTCAGATGCTCGATCAGATCGAGTACCTGGCAGATTTTTTATGCGCCGCAGAGCTGGAAGAACGGGTCAAAGCGGTGGATGAACTGATCCAAAACGGTGTGATTGAAAAACTGCGCTTTAAGCTGGAGGAGGTGAACGGCAATGGACGAGCAGCTTGACTGCCCCGTTTGGTGGAACGGTAAGGATATTGTTGAGACGGCATTCTGCGAGGAATTCATGGACGACCACCGACTCACCTATGACAACAGCGCCTTTTTCACGTCGGAGGGACGCATGACGGACGAGCGCCCGTTGAAACAGGAAATCTATCATGAGCTGAAAGTCTGTGCCGTCAAAAACGTGCCGCACACGATTAACAACATTGTGGAGCTGCTGAAATTCTACAACACAGGCATCGACCTGACACCCCAACAGGACAGGGTGCATCTTGCCAACGGAACACTGTATCTGGACGGGACGTTTGTTCCTGGAAAACCTGAGATCGTCCGCAGCCGTCTGCCTGTTTCTTTCAATCCCGATGTACCGCAGCCGGAACATTGGCTGCATTTTTTGTCCGAGCTTTTAGAGCCGGAGGATATTCCCACATTGCAGGAATACCTTGGCTACTGCCTGATTCCATCCACCAAGGGACAGCGGATGATGGTCATCAAGGGCAAGGGCGGTGAAGGTAAAAGTCAGATCGGCAGCGTCATGACCGCCGTCTTCGGCAGTAACATGAAAGATGGCAGTATCGGCAAAATCTCCGAAAATCGTTTTGCACGCGCTGACCTCGAACACATCCTCGTCTGCGTGGACGACGATATGAAAATGGAGGCGCTGAAACAGACCAACTATGTGAAATCCATCGTTACTGCACAAGGAAAAATGGATCTGGAACGCAAGGGCAAACAGAGCTATCAGGGCTGGATGTTCTGCCGCCTGCTGGCGTTCTCCAACGGTGATCTGCAGGCACTCTATGATCGTTCCAACGGATTTTACCGCCGTCAGCTCATCCTTACCACAAAGGAAAAACCGGCAGACCGCATCGACGATCCCGACATTGCCGAAAGGATGAAAGCCGAGGCGGAAGGCATTTTCCTCTGGATGTTCGAGGGTTTACAGCGTCTCGCCGCCAACCGCTTCCAGTTCACCGAAAGCGAGAGGACACGCGCGAACCGGGAATACGTCAAGCGGGATTCCAATAACATGATCGACTTCATGGAATCCGAAGGTTTCATCCGCCTCAAAGCAGACTATGGAGCTTCATCCAAAGAGATCTACGAAACCTATCAGATGTGGTGCGAGGAAAACGCACTGACCCCTTTGAAACCGCGTTCCGTCAGTGACTTTCTTGTGGAGAACGAAAAGAAATACAATCTCGAACACACAAATACCATCACCAATTCTGCAGGTCGGCGGGTATGGGGATTTCTCGGGATCGAGATTCTGGCAAGACCCAGCATGAACAGCAACATCTGGTGATCCGGTACGTACGTACACAGCGAAAACCCCATGTTCGCCGCTATACAGGAGGATTCAATGAACAAGGAAATCGAACGACTCAATGAAGAAAAATGCCGTAATGAATCAAAGCTCCGACAACTGAATCATAAGATCAAGGCTTTGGAAGCCGAAGAAAAGGGACTTCGACGGAAAGAGCGGAACCATCGAATTTTCACCCGCGGAGGAATGCTGGAAGCGTTTCTTCTGGAACCGCTGCTTCTGACGGACGATCAGGTGCATGAAATCCTGAGCAAAGTTTTTCGTATCCCGGAAGTGGACGAGCTTCTGAAAGCTATGATAAGAGACGCGAAAGATAAACAGTACGGGGAGACCCGATGAAAGAGGGCGCAATTATACACCGGAACGGTGCCCTTGCGCTCTGTGAGACAAAAAGGTGTCATCGGATCAATGACACCCTTTGCTTGGATTTGCAGGCAAATCACAGGGCTATGCCCTGCGCCGGTAAACCGGCTACCCAATTCAACTGGATGGGACATGTTATCCCATCCCACTGGAGGTGATATACTATCGCGTGCCCGCATTTTTCAATATCCATCCGGCAGAGAAGCAAACGGCAGTCTGCTGTTGCCGGAGCCGCCTACCAAAGTGGCGAAAAGCTTTTCAGCGAGTACGACTTGAAGACAAAGAATTACAGTTATAAGACACCGGAGGTCTTGACAAAAGGTATTCTCCTTCCGCCAAATGCTCCGCCGGAATACGCAGATCGGCAGACGCTCTGGAACGCTGTTGAAAAGGCGGAGAACCAATGGAACTCCCAGCTTGCCCGCGGCATCATCATGGCGCTGCCGAATGAAATTCCAAAAGAAGAGCTGGAACCGTTAGTCCGCGATTACTGCCGGGAGCAATTTGTGTCCCGCGGCATGATCGCGGATTTTGCTATCCACGACAAAGGCGACGGGAATCCCCACGCCCACATCCTGCTCACCATGCGGGCAATGGACGAAAACGGGAAATGGCTCCCGAAAGCACACAAGGTTTATGACATTGACGAAAACGGCGAACGCATCCGGCTCCCGTCCGGCGAATGGAAAAGCCACAAGGAAAACACCGTGGACTGGAATGACAAATCCAATGCCGAGCTTTGGCGCAGCAAATGGGCGGAAGTGGTCAACTGGGTTTATGAAAAACACGATCTTCCCATACGGCTTGATCTTCGTTCCTTTGAGCGTCAGGGCAAAGAGGAACTGCCGACTGTTCACCTCGGCCCCGCCGTCGCGCACATGGAGCAGAAAGGCATCCGCACCGAGATCGGCAATTACAACCGGGAAATCAAAACGCACAACAGCGCGTTGTCCCGTCTGCGGAAGCTCTTCGCGGAGTTGTCGGAATGGCTGAAATCGGCGATGAAAAAACTTGCTGCTCTGACGGAAAAAGAAGCGCCGCAGCCAACGATTCTGGACTTTGTTCATGCCTACGAGGATATGAGAAAATCCGGACGTGTGGACTGGAGCGCAAAGGGTAAACAGACTGCCGCCGTCAACGATGTGAAGTTTGCCGCACGGGTTTTCGCTTGGATGGAGACCACAGGAATTTACACGCTGGACGATTTCAATACCGTTGTGTCTGAACACAACGCGGATTTCGCCCGTCTTGCGCAAAATGCAAAATCTGTCCGCCGACTGGATACCGCGCTCAAGCACATCGACACCATGATTTCCCTGAAACCGATTTACGAAAAGTCGAAGAAAGGATTCGATCGGCAAAAAGAAAAATACGCCGCCGAACACAAGGACGAGCTGGAGCAGTACAAGAAAGCCGTCCGATATCTGAAAGCCAACAGCTTGACTCCCAAAGATCGTGACAGGTGTGACAAAGAGCGCAACTCCCTTCTGCGGGAAAACAAACGACTGGAAGAAGAACTACGGTCAGTCAATCTTGACCCGGATTTGCTGGCGCAGATCAAATACCGTATCGGCAAGGTGCTGGACGCCGGTGAAACGCCGCAGCACACGATTACCACAAAGGAACTGCTGAGAACAAAGCAAGGTTCTGAAAAAGGGACAAATCTACCTGAAAAACATCATGAGAGAAAGGAGGCGCAAGGTCTTGAGGAACGATAATGAGTGGGGCGCATTCGCAAATCTCCTTGGAAACCTGATTGCGAAGTATGCGGATGTTCTGGATATTGATTCATTGCCAGATCCGGTCATTCCTTCTGAAGACACGAAGACAAATGAAATTGATAATACTGATTTCAAAGAAATTGGCGAAGATATTGAAAAAGGTAAAGCCGCGTGATATAATATACGTGTAATCAATGTCCAAACCAACTATGGCAAATGAATCATGAAAAACTGTGCAGCCACACGCTGCACAGAATACATACAAACAGTGAATACTCCAAACTTGAAGATGGAAGGGGTAAGCATGACTAAGGTAAAAGAGAAAGTTAAAGTTTATACCTATACCAGAGTATCAACGGCGATGCAGGTTGACGGCTATTCTCTTGATGCGCAGAAATCAAGAATGAAAGCCTATGCCGAGTTCAACGATTATGAGATCGTTGGAGAATATGAGGATGCCGGTAAATCCGGAAAGTCCATTGAAGGCAGAACGGATTTTAACCGGATGATGGAAGACATCAAGACCGGTAAAGATGATGTTTCATTCGTCCTGGTCTTCAAACTTTCCCGCTTCGGCAGAAATGCCGCGGATGTGCTTTCTACCTTGCAGACGATGCAGGATTTCGGGGTAAATCTGGTCTGTGTGGAAGACGGGATCGATTCTTCCAAGGACGCCGGAAAACTGATGATCTCCGTATTATCTGCTGTGGCAGAGATCGAGCGTGACAATATCCGCGTTCAGACAATGGAAGGCCGTATTCAGAAAGCCCGCGAGGGGCGGTGGAATGGTGGATTTGCCCCGTATGGCTATTCACTGATTGACGGCAGGCTGGAAGTGAACGAAGAAGAAGCTGTCGCAATCCGGACAATCTTTGACCAGTATGTCAATACGGATATGGGCTCTACTGCCATAGCTAAACATCTTGAAAACCACGGCATTCATAAGATCGCAAGGCAAAATGGTAAGAATCCGTTGTTTGACGCAGCCTTGATTCGCCGGATACTCAATAACCCGGTATACAGCGGAAAAATCGCATACGGACGCAGAAAGACCGAAAAGGTTCACGGGACACGGAATGAGTACCATCAGGTTGAACAGGATGATTACCTTTTGGTGGATGGGTTGCATGAAGCCCTTGTATCCGATGAAGTATGGGAAGCTGCACAGATCAAGCTCGTTTTACAGGCAAAGAAATATAAGCGCGTGAATCAGGGCAAAGGCGAAAAGGTTCATCTTCTCTCCGGCATCGTCAAATGCCCTGTCTGCGGTGTCGGATTGTATGGCAATAAGAGCATCAAACACAAGGCAGACGGAACAAAGTACAAGGATTTCTTCTATTACGGCTGCAAGCACCGTCAGATGACCCGCGGGCATAAATGCGATTTCAAGAAACAGATCAACGAAGAGCTGCTTGATGCTGCCGTTGCAGAGATCATATCAAAGCTGGTCAGCAAGCCGAAGTTTGCTTCCATGATGCAGAAAGAAATCAATATGAAGGTGGACACCTCGGCTCTGGAGCAGGAAATCGCTGCGCTTGAAAAGCAGCTCCGTCAGTGCTATGCTGTCAAAACAAGACTTGCCGAGGATATTGATATGCTCGATCCGGAGGACAAGCATTATTCTCGGATGAAGAAAGACATGGAAGACCGGCTCTATAAGATGTACGACAAGATCGACGATCTGGAATCTCAGGTTATTGATGCAAAGGCAAAAAAACGTTCAATCGAAGCGGATAAGGTCACTGGCAATAACATTTACAAGATTCTGATTTATTTTGATAAGCTCTATGCGGTTATGGATCAGGCCGAAAAACGACAGTTTGTTGAGGCTCTTATCGACGAGATTCAGATATATGAGGAGCGCAAACCCAACGGACAGTGGCTGAAGTCCATCAAATTCAAGCTCCCGATCATTGAGGAAGACTTTGAAATGCGTTTGGACAATGATACGCAAGATGAGACAATAGTGTTGCTACAAAGAGAAACCTTGTAGAAATCCTTAGATTTAGGCACTTTTCCCGCCATGTGGTGTTTGACGCCGAGGGTGATAAATTCCGTAATAAGCGTATTGAGGACTATATCACGGTTTCGGTAGTTATTGATATGGAGTGTGGGAACACAAAAAACTAAATAATTGACTGAAAGGGACATCGTGCAAACGGTGTCCCTTTCTCATGGGCGGAAGCCGCAGATTTTGAAAAAGTCTGCGGCTTTTCTTTTTGCCCAAACGCAGAAAGGAGGCGACGGCCTATGTACTTCACTTCCGGCAGCGACCGGGCCTTTGAACAGCTCATGCAGGGCAAGCCCGGTTTCGACCACTACGACAGCGGCGAGGCGGTCACGCCGGAGGACTGCGGCACCTGCCGCTTTTATCGCCCGCACTGGAAATATCAATTCTGCGTCTATGCGGAATGTCCCTACCAGCCGGGCAAGCTGACCGCCTACGACGTGGTGACATTTCGAGTGAAAGGAGTTGTTGAGAATATGGCAGTATTTCGTGTAGAGCGTAACAAGGGCTACACGGTGATGTCCAATCACCACCTGCGGAATAAGGACTTATCCCTGAAAGCCAAGGGACTGTTATCGCAAATGCTCTCCCTGCCGGAAGATTGGGACTATACGCTCAAAGGCTTATCCCTTATCAACCAGGAGCAGATCGACGCGATCCGGGCCGCGATCCGGGAGTTGGAACAGGCCGGGTACATCGTCCGATCTCGTGAGCGCGACAGCCAAGGGCGCTTGCGCGGCGCGGACTATGTGATCTATGAACAGCCCCAGCCTGTGCCGGATTCACCTACGTTGGAAAATCCAATGTTGGATAATCCAACGCAGGAAAAGCCTACGTTGGGAAAACCAACGCAATTAAATAAAGATATATCAAGTAAAGAAAAATCAATTACTGATGTATCAATTACCGATCCCATTCCTATCCTTTCCCGACCCTCTCCTTTGGAGGACGAGGCGGCACAGCCGCCGGAACGGAAAGGAACGGAAGCGAAACCACAGAGCGCCATAGAGATTTATCGTCAAATCATCATGGACAACATCGAGTATGAACACCTTTGCCAGCACGTCAAGGGCATTGACCGGGAAACGCTGGACGAGATTGTGGACTTGCTGGTGGAAACCGTATGCAGCGCCCGCAAGACCATCCGCATTGCCGGAGACGATTACCCGGCAGAGTTGGTGAAATCCAAGTTTATGAAGCTGGACAGCTCTCACATCGAGTTTGTCTTTGACTGTTTGAGCAAGAACACTTCGGAAATCCGCAACATCAAGAAATACCTGCTGGCTATGCTGTTCAATGCGCCCAGCACGATCAACGGGTACTATGCCGCGCTGGTGGCCCATGACATGAACACCGGCAAAATCTGAAAGGAGGACGGCCCTATGAAACAGGGTGCATTGATTTTTGACGAGCGCAGCGACCGTTACGACATTCGCTTTGATCTGGCGGACTACTACGGCGGCCTGCACTGTGGAGAAACCTTTGACGTGATGGTGGGCGGCAGGTGGAAGCCCACCCGCATTGAGTACGGGGCCAACTGGTATCTGGTTGGCATCCGTGCCGATGATCTTTCCGGCCTGCGGGTGAGGATTTAATCGGGGACAACCGGCGCAAGCGGCTGTCCCTTTTCTGTTTCTTGCGGCGGCTGACGGTGCCACCTTAACCGTGCCGCCGCACTTCTGCGAAAGGAGGGATAGCGATTGCAGGAGGAAGTAACCCAAAAGACAATGGCCTTTTCCATCAAATCGGCCAAGCTGACGGCCCAAGTGCTGCAAGCGGCAGCCCGCAAATTTCTGGAAGCCAGAAACAAAGGCAAGACCAAGCTGCACCACGGCCAGCAGA
>OLWN01000223.1_pt1 | contig 34858 bp, 29 predicted proteins | sample 1644151 | NCBI WGS metagenome assembly OLWN01 (sample SAMEA103958121, study PRJEB25191) | human gut metagenome
TATACTTAATATAAGCATCATAAATAATACTATTATTTTCTTCATTTTTATTTAATCCTTTCTTTTATTCTTAGATTAAGTTAATATACTTTTATTCTGACAACTCTTTGATAATTCGCATTAATACTAAATAAATCTTCATATAGTACCTCCCATAGTATGCTTTCTCACCATTATAATATATAGTTATATATAATAATCTATTTTTAGGCAAAAAAAGCCCCCTTTTCCTAGGAGTGCTTATTTCTAGTCATTATGTGTTTTCTTAAGAGTGTTATAAAGCAAACTTAGGAAATGTTACTTAATACACCCTAACTATATCATAGTATTAATAATAATGCAAATATTTTGCATAACATCAGTAACAACTTTTGTTTTTTAATTAATGGTTATTCACTAAGACTTTAAGGGATTATTTAGTCGAAATGAATGTACTACTCAATCTTATCTTTTATTTTTTGATAGACTGCTGAAATAGGAAGCCCCATAATATTATAGTAATCACCAGTTATTCCTCTAATATATTTACAACAGCTGCCTTGTATAGCATAGCTACCAGCCTTATCATATATATATTCACTATGAATATAATTATCTATTTCTTGATCTGTCATTTCATTAAATGTAACACAGGAAGTTTCGTAGAACTTCTCCTTTTTTTCTTTACTTATGATGCTTACACCAGTTATCACTTTATGAGTTTTGTTTGATAATTTTTTAAGCATATTAAATGCATCTATGTATTCTTTGGGTTTACCAAGAATTTCATTATCTATTACTACTATTGTATCTGCTCCTATGACAATATCATTAGGATAATTTTTAAATACATCAGTTGCCTTTTGGTATGATAACTCCATTACTACTTCTTCTGGTGTTAAATTGTTATCAATTTGTTCTTCTATTTTTGAGGGTATAACTAAATGTTTAATTCCCGCAAGATTTAGTATTTCGGTTCTTCTTGGTGAGTTTGACGCAAGTATTATTCTCATAATATTCCTTTCTAAGAAAAAGGATAATAACGACTATATTATTGTTATTACCCTTTTTAATATTTAATTTATTAATTGTTCTGACACTAGTTCATACATTAAACTTGCATCAGCCTTTTTGGTTGAATCAACTAATGAAGTAACTTTAACTTCAATTATTTTTCTTCCGTATTGAATTTTAATTAAATCTCCAACCTTAAGTTCTTTAGCTGGTTTGGCTGGCAAGTTATTTACATAAACTCTTTCAGCTTCGCTGGCTTCTTTAGCTAAGGTTCTTCGTTTAATTAATCTTGACACTTTTAGATATTTATCTAATCTCATTATTTAGGTTCACTTTCGTTTGATTGGTTGTTTCCTTCAAGTTCATTTACAGCTTTTTGTTCAGCTTGATCAATGGCTTCAAGGCGACTAGCTTCAGCTTCTGCCATTTTTGCTTTTTTCTTTTCCCACCAATTTAGGCGACCAGTATTAACAAGTTCATCAATATCTTCTTTTGTTAATGTTTCGATTTCAACTAAGTGTTTAGCAAGTAAATCTAGAAGTTGTCTATTGTCTTTTAGAATTTGTTCACCTTGTTCGTAACATTCATTAATAATCTTACGTACTTCATTATCGATTTCAAGAGCAACTTGATCTGAGAAGTTTTTATCCGACATATAGTCACGTCCTAAGAATACTTGTGAACTATTGCGTTCGTATTGAACTGGGCCTAAACTACTCATACCATATTCAGTTACCATTGCACGTGCGATAGCTGTTGCTTTTCTAAAGTCGTCATGTGCACCTGTTGTCATTTGGTTAAACACCATTTGTTCAGCAATACGACCAGCAAGTAAACTTGTGATTTGAGCTGTTAAAGTTTGTTTTGTTTGTAAGAATGTTTCTTCAGCAGGAGTCATTAAGTTATATCCACCAGCATCACCACGAGGAACAATTGTTATTTTTTGAACAACAGCAGCATATTTTAATCTAATACCAATAACCGCATGACCTGATTCATGATAAGCAACTAAAGCTTTTTCAGTATCCGTATATTTCTTAGATTTCTTAGCAGGACCCATCATTACTCTATCGACAGCTTCATCAATATGGTAGATTTTAATTTCACGACAATTTTCTCTAGCCGCAAGAAGGGCTGCTTCATTAAGTAAGTTTTCTAGATCAGCTCCACTAAATCCTGGAGTACGTCTAGCGATATCCATTAGATTTACTCTTGGAGATAAGTGTTTGTTTCGAGCATGAACTTTTAAGATTTCTTCTCTTGCATTTACATCAGGAAGTGAAATATGAATTTGTCTATCAAATCTTCCTGGTCTAAGTAGGGCTGGGTCTAAGATATCCGCACGGTTTGTTGCGGCCATAACGATAATACCAGTATTAGTACCAAAACCATCCATTTCAACAAGTAGTTGGTTAAGTGTTTGTTCTCTTTCATCATGTCCACCACCAAGACCTGTACCACGTTGACGTCCAACTGCATCAATTTCATCAATAAAGATAATGCATGGAGCGTTTTGTTTTGCGGTCTTAAACATATCACGAACACGGCTTGCACCGACACCTACAAACATTTCAACGAAATCTGAACCTGAAATTGTGAAGAATGGAACATTTGCCTCACCTGCTACAGCTCTAGCAAGTAGGGTTTTACCTGTTCCTGGAGGACCTACTAATAGGATACCTTTAGGAATTCTTGCACCCATTTCGAAATACTTCTTAGGATTTTTCAAGAAGTCAACAATTTCAATCATTTCTTCTTTTTCTTCTTGAAGACCTGCTACATCTTTAAATGTTGTACCTGATTTACGGCTAAGTCTTGCACGACTCTTACCAAAATCAAATGCTTGATTATTTGATTTGTTACCACTTCTAATGATAAAAATAACAAGACCAACACATAAGAAAATTGGTAAAATAATACTGATTAAACTTAAAATGCTGAATGAAGAATTTAGCTCAGGTGTATTAAAATCAAAATAGTTTGCCGCATCTTTATCTAAGTTCAATCTTTTTACTTCTTTTGCATATTCTAATAATTCTTTATAATCAGAAGCATAAAGTATAGTTGTAAAATTAGTATACTCTCCACCTTGATCTTTTTTGTATTTACCAGTGATTACATAATAACCATTGTTATCACCAGTTGCGCTTTTACTATTTATACTTAAGTAAGGTATATCCGCATTTAATGTTGTACCATCTGCACTAATTCTATTTAAGAATGTTGCAGGATCAACTTCTTCAGTCTTACTACCAGTACCTAGTACTGCTCTAATAATTCCAAAAATTACTAAAGCGATAATGAGAAGCATAAATAAACTTCCCCATCCAAATTTACGTTTTGGACTATTATTATTTACTTCCGCCATTATTTTCCTCCTTTATAGCCAAGTACAGCTAAAACTTTATTGTCTTCATCACAAAGTAATAAAATATTCTTTTTGGTTAAATAAGGTATTTTGTACTTTGTTAGAAAATCACTCACTAATTTATTAGCTATTTTATCACCAGGTTCTCTATTTCTTATGATTACCGGCAATCTTTCTATATTATAACATAATTCTTTGTGAGGTGTGATAAAATTACAATTATTTTTACTAACTATAACTTTTCTATTATCTGGTAAATCATATATACCTTCTTTATCAATTATTCGTTTATATTCAAGTGGTATAATACTTTCTTCAGTAAATTTGATTGTATCATATTCTTTAATTAACGCTAGTTGTGGGGTAATTGCACTTACCAAATTTGTTTTTTGTGACAAAATCTTTTTTTCGATTTCTGTAATACATTGATGTGATAAATTATATTTTTTTAATAATCTAAAAATAACTTGACGCCTCATAAATAGTGATAAACTTAAATAATCTTGACGTGACAACTGGTAAGTTATAATATCATTTTTATTATTTACCATTATTTTATCTTTTATAAAGGCAATCTCTTCCTTTTCAATTATTTCATTTGCACTTAAAATTGTTTGACTATAATAATTGATTGCACTATATAAATTGGGGTTTTCCTCTAAAAGAATTGGTGTTATTAAATGTCTTATTCTATTTCTTGTATAATCGAGTTCACTATTACTACTGTCTTCATAATATTCAATATTATTTAATGACGCATATTCTTTTATTTTTGTTTTTGGAAGTTCAAGTAGTGGACGATACAAAATATTATTATGATATATAGTTTCTTTTTCAATACCACCATACCCTTTTAATGATGATGATTTTAGTAATCTCATAATAATAGTTTCTAGGTTATCATTTGCATGGTGAGCCAATAAAATATACTTGATGTTTTCTTTTTTTGCGATATCTTCAAAAAATTTATATCTCTTATTTCTCGCAATAGACTGAAAATTACCATCATCGATATGATCTAGTCTCATAACGTAACATTTTATACCGCGTTCATCACAAAATTTTTTAATATACGCTTCTTCAATTTCTGATTGTAATCTTTTTTGATGATTAACGTGAGCCACCACTATTTGTGTAATCGGTAAAGCTTTAATTGCTAAATGAAGTAAAACCATTGAATCAACGCCAGTTGAACAAGCTACTAAAGCTTTTTCTCTATTTAGTTTTCTCTTTAAATCATTAATTATTTTTTCCATAATTTAGCACTCCAATATTTATTATACTATAAGTAATGTTAAAAGTAAATAATTTAAACTGAAAGATAACTGAAATTTGTTATCTTTTTGACATTTTCTGAATATGATAATGTGAAGCGAGGTTATTATGGAATACATATATGATAAATTAAAAATTAACTATGATATTAAAGGGATGGGCCCACCACTTATTTTACTACATGGTTGGGGAACTAATCTTCATACTTTTGATTATGTTAGTAAATATCTTGAAAGTAGTTATACAATTTATATGATTGATTTACCTGGATTTGGCAATAGCGATGAACCGAGATATGCCTACAACCTAAGTAATTACGTTCATTTTTTATGTACTTTTATTGAAGAACTACAAATCGAAAACCCTATTATTTTAGGTCATTCATTTGGTGGAAGAATTGCGATTAAATATGCAAGTATTAGTAAAAATATTAATAAACTAATTCTCGTTGATAGTGCTGGAATTAGGAAGCGCCGAACTATAAAACAATCTTTTAGTATTTTAAAATACAAATATTTGAAATACTATTATCGAAAAACAAAGAATATTGCTAAATACAATCAGCTAACTACTTCTAGTGGCAGTAGTGATTATATTGCCTCTAGTGCTGTTATGAAGGGAACTCTTTCAAAAGTTATTAAAGAAGATCTTAAAAAGTATTTATCTCATATTAGTGTTGAAACATTAATCATTTGGGGTAGAGATGATGAGGAAACACCTTATACGGATGCTTTATATATGCATAAAAAAATACCAAATAGTGGTCTTGTAACCTTTGATGATGTAGGTCATTTCCCTTATTTGGAACGTAAAAACTATTTTAAGTTGGTATTGAAAAAATTCTTAGAGGTTGATAATTAATGTGGTTTTTTGAACTATTTAATTTAATGGTTTTAATTATTTTATACATACTATTATTAAACCATTCTTTAAACATGTACCAACAATATCATTATGACACTAAAAAGTATATTAAAACTATTCCTAAATTATATTCTTGTAATAAGTTAATGTGGTTTATCTATTTTGTTACTATATTTAGTTTAATAACAAATCCATATCTAACTATTATTAATCTTATTTTGTGTTTAATTATGGTAATTAAACCACCAAAATACATTATAAAGCTTAAAATAACAAAAAGGATTTTACGACTTATTTTAACTTATATTATTTGTTTAATTCTTTTACTTTTTATTCCGCTAAATTACTATTATGCTTTTATACTGGTAAATTTATTTATACCATTACTCATTATTGGATGTAACTATATTAATCATCCTATTGAAAAACTAATTAATAATTATTACATTAAACAAGCTAAAGCAAAATTACTTCAAAATAAAAGTTTAATTAAAATCGCAATAACTGGAAGTTATGGTAAAACCACCACTAAAAACATAATAACTCATATACTTAAAGATGATTATTTAACTGTTGCGACACCAAAATCATATAACACTCTTTTAGGAATTACCAGAACTATAAATGACAACATTAAACCAAATAGTGAAATTTTCGTTTGTGAACTTGGAACAAATCATTTAGGTGAAATTAGAGAAATGTCTCATTTTTTAAGGCCCCATATTGCTTGTATTACCGAGGTTGGGCCTCAACATTTAGAGACTTTTAATACTATTGACAATGTGTTAAAAGCTAAATTTGAAATTATTGAAACAATGGGATTTAATAAATCTTTAATCTTAAATGGTGATAATTCTCTGATTAAAAATAAACAAATTATTACTATTAGAGATACCTGTTATGTTGGTATAAATGAAGATAACAATATATATGCAAAAGATATTAACCTATGTAAAGATAACATTACTTTTATTATTGTTTGTGGTGAGGAAAATCTAAAGATTGAAACAAAACTTTTAGGCATCCATAATGTTTATAATATTCTTATTGCCTATGGTGTAGTTAAAGCTTTACGAAAATATAACATATTTATTAGTAATGATGACTTTTGTAAAAAGATTAAGTTGTTAAATCCTATACCTCATCGTTTAGAATATAAAGAAATCGAAAACATTCACATTTATGACGATAGTTATAATTCAAACTTTAGGGGTTTCAAAAACGCAATAGACATCATGAAGTTAACAACCCATCCTAGAGTAATCATTACACCAGGCATTGTCGATGCAGGCAAATTAAGTGGAGAAATTAACACAAATATTGCTGAAAAGTTGTTGAATAATTTTGATGATATTTATTTAGTTAAAAATAAAATGTCAGTATATTATCAACAAGTTCTAGATAAAAACAATCAACCTTATTATACGTTTGATAGTTTTAATGAAGCATTTAATCATTTTAAAAATAAATATAAAAATAAAGAAGTTAATCTTTTAATTGAAAACGACTTACCAGATAACTTCTTAGAAAGGTAAATATGAATAATAAATTAAAAATTGGAATTATTATTGGTGGAAAATCAGTAGAACACGATATATCTATTTTGTCTGGATTACAAGTATATCATGCTTTAAATAAGGATAAATATGAACCTACCATTTTTTATCTCACCAAAGAAAACATTTGGTTAACTGGTAAAATACTTGAAGATCTTATTACTTATAAAAATAGTAACTTCAACAAATGTAGCCAAATATACTTCTATCAAAAAAAGGGAAAAGTACATTATCAAACAGTTAACAAAAAGGGTAAATCTAAAGAAATTGATGTATTTATTCCCGTTTTACACGGTGATGGAACTGAAGATGGAACAATTAGTGCCTTCTTAGATTTACTAAATGTCCCATATACTTCTTCTTGTCTAACCTCTTCTAGTATCGCCCAAGACAAGATCTATACTAAGCAAATCTTACAAGCGGAAAATATTCCTACTCTTCCATTTGTTAAAATGACTTGCGATACATATTATCCCGAAATTTTAAAAGAAATTAGTGAAAAAATCAATTATCCTGTTATTATCAAACCAGCTAGACTTGGTTCAAGTATTGGAATTACTACCGCTAATAGTGAAGATACTTTAAGAAAAGGAATTGAAGAAGGATTAAAGTTTGGACCTAGGCTTTTAATAGAGCCTAAATTAACTGATTTTAAAGAATATAACCTTGCTTTATATAAAGAAGGAAACAATATCAAATATTCTTGTATTGAGGAAGTTAAAAAATTTGATGAAATTCTTTCATTTACTGATAAGTATGAGCGAATTGATAAATTAGATGATTCATCCAATCGTATTATTCCTGCAATCATTAGTGATAAAATGGAACAGTACATTAAAGATATATGTACTAAGGCATATTATGTTTTAGATATGAAAGGTGTAGTTCGAATTGATTGTATATTAGATGTTACTACTAATAATATATATATTAACGAGATTAACACAATACCTGGTTCTTTTGCCTTTTATCTATTTGATAAAGCAGGCATTAGTTTCCCTAAACTAATTGATATTGCCATAAAACAAGCAATTTTATCTAAACAAGCAAATGCACAATATCTTAAAGTTTTTTCATCTAGCGTTTTAAGTAAAAAAGGCACAAAACTATCTAAATAGCTATATTAAATATTTCAATACTACTAAACTCATAGTTAAGAAAAAAGAAGATAACTAGTAATTACTAATCATCTTCTTTTTTTGTATTTTTCTCTTCATCTTCTATTTTACTATTTAAATATGTTGTTATTATTACTGGAAGCATTGGCAATACTAATGCAATTGAATATATCACATTGGTAAACCCTGGATAAACATGCTTTTTGATGGTAAAAAATAAAAGAATGAATGTACCAATTAAACATATATCTTCTAGTATATATAACCATTGATACTTTTTTATTTGAGCTTTATGTTTTTTACACCAATTAAATTTTATTACTAACAACAATAGAAGTAATAAACTGTTTATTATTATAGGAACATTTGATTTTCCCCATGTTATAAATAGAATATATATTACTGCTAGAAGGCCCCATCTAATCTTATCATATGTAGTTTTCATTATATTTACCTCGTCTCACCATATATATCATTTAAACTAATCAAAATATAATCATTAGGATTACTTATATTAAATCCTGTTTTTGATACAAATCCTAATTTATAATATTCCAATTTTAATGCTTGTAGTTGCTCTTTTTCTTCTCTAACAACCCTATCATCTATTTTAGCATTAGTATATTTTACTTCATAATATATATAACCATTGCTATCGTTAGTTACAACATCAAATTGGCCATTTACTTTATTTTGTTTGTCATCATACCAGTAGGTACCAATTTCCATAAAAGAAGGTGTTAGTTTCTTGGCTTTATTAAGTTTTATTAGATATTGCTTGGTTACATCTTCAAATATTTTTGGAATATATATTTCATTTAATTTTGGTTTTATTATTGTATCGTAAAACTCATTTATTTCTACAACGCTTCTTATATTATAATTTTTAAATATATAGCAATAATAAAACTTTAAGGCATTGCTTTTTATATAATACATTGTTTTCTTTTTATTTTTTTCAGCATTTATTGGAAATTTTTTTTCTATTAAGTCAAGTGATTGCAGTGCATCCAAGATATAGGCTATTTTAGATGTAGACTCTACATGGCTTTTTCTCACTATATCATCATTTTTTTTGAGGCCACTAGCAATAGCCAAGATAACATCGTTTGCGTATTCTATTTTTCCTAATTCTGTTTTTAAAACATTATTAATCATTAACTCACAATATGAATTTTCTTTCACCATTAACTCTATAATATTTTCATCTGGTGTTTTTGTTTGATCAATTTTAGAATTATAGATTGGTTCACCACCAAATACTGAATAAAGTAATAATTTTTCTTCATTATTATAGTTAGGATAATACAAAGAGGATTCATAGTAGTCATGTTCCTTTAAATGAATTGATTCTGAAAATCTTCCATATAACGGACTATCGTGCTTAATAATATTCAACATTATATCAATTTGTGAACCAGATAGTATTAATTTTAGTTTACTATCAAATTTATAAGTATCTATTTTATTTTGAATGATACTATTAACTCCATCAATTTTTTTTAATAAATATGGATATTCATCGAGGACTAGTACGACTTTTTTATTACTTTTAAAAAGAAAATCTAAAATTTCTTCAAAGTTTCTAAATGTTATATTATATTCAATATTAAATTTTTCTCTAATAATACTGGTTAAATCACTAAGTGTGTCAACAACATTTTTTTCCATACATTGATAATTAATTACAATTCCCTCATATGATTCTAAAGCTTTTTTAATTAAAAAACTTTTTCCAATTCTTCGTCTTCCATATATTAAAACATTTTCTTGTGAATCTTTATTAATGATATGTTTTAATCTTTTAAGTTCTTCTTGTCTTCCGATAAATTTCATATATAACTCCTCCTACTACATATATTATATAATATTAGAATAGAATTGTCAATACTTTTAGTCAAAATGATTTTACTAAAAATAATTTGACTTATTTTTATCTATTGAAATAAAAGTTTAAAAAGCCATCTATATAGATGTGCTTTTGTTTGTCATATTTGTTGTTGCAGGTTCACTAATAAGTGTACCATCACTTTCATATTTTGAACCATGGCATGGACATTCCCATACGCCTTCTTCTTCATTCCATTTAAGAGCACTACCTAAATGGGTACATCTCTTATTTGAAATAGTTAGAAGATTCTTCATATATCTACCAAGATTTGTAAATAGTTGTTTATTTATTACTACTCTATTTGGATTAAATAATTTTGTATATTCAGTTTCTTTGTTTAACATTAACTTAGTTAAATTTTTCGCCGCAATCATGGCATTAGTCATTCCCCAAAGATTAAAGCCTGTTGCGATAAAAGTGTTTTTAGAAAAATTACTATATGGTCCAATATACGGTATATCATCTAATGTCATACAGTCTTGGTTTACCCACTCATATTCTATATTAGCGTCAGGATAATTCTTTTTAATGAATTGTCTTATGTTTTTAAAATTTACACCCTTATCACCTGTTTTTCGATCATTACCACCTATTAAGATGTAGTCATGATATTTTCTAAAATATAGCCCACCACTTACATCACTAATATATGCGCCGTCAAGTTTAGTTTTTGTCTTCGCCGCAATAACATATGATTTTGTTTGATACATTTTTGCATAGTACATGCCTAAATGATCAATAAATGGAAAGTGAATAGCTAGTATTATCTTATTGGCTTTAATTTTAAATTTATCAGTATATGCATACTTTGATGTAATTTTTCTTATTTCCGTATGTTCATAAATATTAAGTTCTTTAGCTAATTCACTAATTAGTTTTAGAGCGTTGATTTGGGCTTGTTTTGGGTACATTATTGCATTTTGAATATCAAATGGTAGTTTTACTTTATCTAATATTTGCGTGTCAAATTCTAGGGATTTTAGAACATTTTGTTCATGAATTAATTTTTCACTATTTGTGCAAGTATACATATATGCAGGTATTTCTTCATAATCAAAGTTATATTTATTACTTAAATTCTTGTATTCTAGAATTGCGTCCATTGAGGCTGTTAAATATAGTCTTGCTTTTTTATATCCTAATTTTTTGACTCTATCTTGATATAGTGTATCTTGAAGTGAAGTTACTACTGCAGTTGTATTCTTGGTTGCACCAGATCCAATCTTATTTTTTTCAACTAGCACTACATTAAATCCTGCTTGTTTGAGGTAGTAAGCTGTAAGAATACCAGTAATACCTCCACCAACAACTAAAATATCTGTTTCAATATCACTATTAAGAGAATTAAAGGAAGGAAGAGTTACAGTATCTTCCCATATTGATTTGTTTTTATTCATTTTATCACCATTTATATTATTAAATAAAAATAATTATTTATACTATTAAATTGGTTGGAAAACAAAAAGTGATTCAATTTGAATCACTTTTTTATTAACCTATTGAATTTTTCATCTCTAGTTTTATTAGTTGATTAAGTTCTACCGCATATTCCATTGGAAGTTCTTTTGCGAAAGGTTCAATAAAGCCCATAACTATCATTTCTGTTGCTTCTGCTTCAGTTAGCCCTCTACTCATTAAATAGAATAATTGTTCTTCATTAACTTTAGACACTGTTGCTTCATGTTCAATATATGAAGTATCATTTTCAACTATATTTGTTGGAACTGTATCACTAGTTGATGTTTCATCTAAAATAATGGTATCACACTCTACATGTGATTTGGAGTTCTCGGCATTTTTAGCAAGTCTAACCGTACCACGGTAATTTACTTTACCACCACCACGACAAATAGATTTAGAAATAATTTGACTAGTTGTATTAGGTGCAAGATGAATCATTTTAGCACCTGTATCTTGAATTTGGCCACTACCAGCAAAAGCTATTGATACGGTCGTGCCTTTGGCTTTTTCACCAACTAAAATGCAAGCAGGGTATTTCATATTAATATTAGAACCAATGTTACCATCAATCCATTCCATATGTCCTTCTTTTTCTACTAAAGCTCTCTTAGTTACAAGATTAATTATGTTGTTAGACCAATTTTGAACAGTAGAATATCTACAATATGCTTTTTCTTTTACATATATTTCGACTACAGCCGCATGAAGTGAGTAAGCAGAATATTGAGGAGCTGTACATCCTTCAACATAATGAAGGCTAGCTTCATCATCTACAATAATTAACGTTCTTTCAAATTGTCCCATTAATTCGGTGTTAATTCTAAAATATGATTGTAGTGGCTTTTCTAGTTTTACACCTTTTGGAACATATATAAATGATCCACCACTCCATACTGCTGTGTTTAGCGCAGCAAACATGTTATCAGTATATGGTACTACTTTTGCGAAATACTCTTTAACTATTTCAGGATATTTCTTAACAGCAGTATCAGTATCACAGAATAATACTCCTAATTTTTCTAATTCATTAATTGTATTGTGATATACAACTTCTGATTCAAATTGCGTAGATACTCCTGCTAGATACTTTTGTTCAGCTTCTCTTATACCTAATTTATCAAATGTATCTTTAATTGCTTTAGGCACTTCATTCCAGTCTTTTTCAACTTTCTTGCTTGATTTAATATAATATATATATTCATCAAAATTAATACTATCAAGATTTGGACCAAATTTTGGCCAATTCATTTTTGCGAATTCATGGTAGGCTTTAAGTCTAATGTCCAACATCCAGTCTGGCTCATTTTTCATTTGTGATATTTTTCTAACAACATCTTCATTTATTCCATGACCAGTATCATAAACATTTTCAACTTCAGTTTTAAAGCCGTACTTATAATCACCTACTATTTGACTTATATCTTTTCTTTCGTCATTCATGTTCTTCTTTTTCTCCTTCTTCACCAAGTAGTAAAGCTCCGGCCGCACGCCATGACAAAGTTGCACACTTAGCACGTGGAGGAAAATTATGAATGTTAATATAAACAATTGCTTCTTCTAAACGGTCTTCATCCTCAGGCATATTACCTTTTATTAATTCATAAAAGTCATTAATAATACTTTCTGCTTCTTTAACTGTTTTTCCTTTTAACACCTCACTCATTACTGAGGCAGAAGAACAGCAAATAGCACATCCTGTACCATCATGTCTAACATCTTTAATAATGCCATCTTTAACATCTACTTGAACAGTCACATCATCACCACATGAAGGATTTTTAAGTCTTAGAGTTTTATAGCCTTCTATTAAACCTTTGTTGCGTGGAAATTTACGATGCTCACTAATTATTTGACCATATAGATTTGATAAATTATTCATTATTACCACTCCTTAAAATATTCAGCCGCACCTTTAACGGCTTCTACAAACTTTTTAGCATCCTCTAAATCGTTGTATAAATAGAAACAGGCTCTAAGTGTACCAACGCATTCTAACCATTTGGTGATTAGTTGAGCGCAATGATGTCCTGCTCTTAAAGCAATATGTTCTTGATCAAAAAACGTTGCGGCATCATGAGGATGTACATTATTAATGTTGAAAGCAATTGTACCTGTTTCAACAGTTGGATTATATACTGTAACATTGGGTATTTTTAGTAACTCTTCTACCGCATATCTTGTTAGTTCTTTTTCTGTTTTTTGAATCTTGTCATATCCATAATTTTCAATATATTTAATTGCTTCTTTAAAGGCAATCGCCTCCGCAATAGGTGGAGTACCTGTTTCAAATTTGTATGGAGCATCTTTATAATGAGATTCATACAAATCTACATTGTCATTCATATCTCCACCAAATTCAATTGGTTTCATTTTTTGAAGTAAATCATATTTGCCATACATAATGCCAAATCCGGTAGGGCCTAACATTTTATGAGCTGAAAAAGCAAGGAAATCAACATCTAATGCTTTAACATCTATTTTCATATGAGGTACTGCTTGAGCAGCATCAACAACTACTACAGCACCTACGCTATGAGCAAGATCTATAATTTCTTTTATTGGGGTAATGTATCCCATAACATTTGATACATATGTAATTGCTACTACCTTGGTTTTATTTGTTAATACTCTTTTGAAACTTTCAACTGTAATTCTACCTGTACTATCAAGTTCAATAAATTTTAAAACAGCATTTTTACGTTTGGCAACATTTTGCCAAGGAATAATATTACTATGATGTTCTAATTCGCTCGTAATTATTTCATCACCTTCTTGAATATTATCAAGGCCATAACTTGAAGCAATTAAGTTTAATCCATTACTAGCACCTTTAGTAAAAACTATTTCTTCAGGTTTAGCATTTAAAAACTTAGCAGTGATTTCTCTTGTTTCTTCATATTCACAAGTAGCATGATAACTTAATTCATAAACACCACGATTAACATTAACACCATATTTTTCATAGTATTCATCAATTTTATCAATTACACATTTTGGTTTTAAAGATGTAGCACATGAATCTAGATAAACTAAAGATGGGTTATTAACTAATACCGGAAAATCTTTCTTTATTTCATTCATATTAACATCTCCTTTCTTTATATTGCTTTTTCTAAGAATTTATTTAAAATCATTTTTTTAGTTTCATTATCACTTATTTTTTCAACTAGTGGGGTAATGAAACCCATAATAATTATTTTAGAAGCTTCTTCTTTATTTAGTCCTCTACTCATTAAATAAAATAAATCTTCAGGATTTAATGAGCCAATTGATGCAGCGTGGTTAGCTATTACATCATATTCATCAATAAACAAATTTGGTAGGGCTTTAATTGATGAAGTTTTATCAAGTGTAAGTCCTTTTGCTTTTTGATGAGCAACAGCTTTACTGCATCCTTTTTTAATAAAGGCGTTGTTATCAAGTTTAACATTTGCTTTTTCTTTCGCAATAGCGTATACCGAAAGTTCACTAGTTGTATTAGGAGCTAAATGATTGATATTAGTATAGCTATTATAGTTAGATGAAGCACCACTTAAAGAAACACTTAAGTTTTCAAATAAACTATTTTTTTCTTTTAAATCACATAATACTTTTATATTAACGTTGTGATCTGTTGTTGTTATGTTATATAGTTTAAATACAGCATTTTGCATTAGTTCAATTTGCATTGTAAAATCAATGTCGTGATCTTTAGTATTGTAAACTACCATACTTCCACTTGCTTTTGGCATAACCTTAATTGTCACAGTTTTTGTTTCTTCATCTAAGTCATATTTTATTAATGGTGAATTATTACTAATAATATATTCTTTTGTTGAAGGTTTGGTAACTACACTAGTCATTTTTATCTCCTAAATTTTGTTTAACAGCACAACTACCTAAGATATTAGGACGTACAGTTTCTTCATCTTCAATACCTAGTTCTTCTTTAATCCAATCATAACCTTCTTGATCAATCTTAGTAATAAGTTCTAGTCCGCCATCCGCAACAATCTTACCATTTATTAAAATATGAACTTTATCTATTGATAAGTAATCTAATAATCTTTCATAGTGAGTAATAATTAAAGCACCAAAGTCATTTGATTTCATGTTATTAACATTTTCACCGACAATTTTTAAGGCATCAACATCAAGGCCTGAGTCAATTTCATCAAGAATAGCAAATTTGGGCTTTAGTAACTTCATTTGAAGGATTTCATTACGCTTTTTTTCGCCACCTGAAAAGCCTTCATTAACATATCTTTGAGGTAAATCCTCACGCATTTTAAGTTCTTTTACAGCTGTATCAAGTGATTTAATAAACTTAAATAAAGAAATTCTTTCATCTTTGCCAAGTCTTGCTTGCATAGCACTCTTAATGAAATCAGAATTAGTAACACCTGCTATTTCACTTGGATATTGCATAGCAAGGAATAAACCTTTTCTACTTCTTTCATCGACTGTCATTTTCAAAACATCTTCGCCATCAAGAAGAATTTCACCTTCAGTTACTTCGTATTTATAATGTCCCATAATAGTGGCTGCAAGTGTAGATTTACCAGTCCCATTAGGTCCCATAATAACATGGAATTCACCAGTTTCCATTTCAAGATTTACACCTTTTAATATTTCCTTTCCCTCAACACTTACATGTAGATTTTTAATTTGTAATTTAGACATATTCCATATCTCCTTTACTGACTTTATATGTTTATATTTTATTAATCCTTTTAGCTAATATATTATACCAAATTTTTGTAAATTTTGCAAATGAATAATTAAATATATATCTTTAGTATAACCTATTCATTGTTTTTTTACTAGTAAACTTTTAAAAAGGTATATTCATTTTTCAAGAATACACCTTATTTTACTAATAGGTTGGGGTCAAGCTCAAGCCAAACGGACATAAGTTCTTGATCTCTTAATACAATTATGACACCTTTTTTAATTTCATAAGCATCATCTATAACTGTAACTTTTCTTTCCCCTACTGCTAGCCATCCAGTTTTATTATCATAATATATATCTGCTCTTCTTAATGCATGAATGACAATTTTATTACTAATGTTGAAACCATTGAAATCAACTTTAATTTTAGCTTTAGTTGGGGTAGGAGCCTTTAATTTTTTAGGATACCAGACTGAACGTGGCAACATTCCTGCAACTCCCATTATTTGTTTTGTTTCTTTATTTACTTCAATTCCCGCAAAACTAACGCCTAAAGTTAATAATACATTAGCATTTTGAGGGACACCTAAACTACAAGTGTCAGAATTAAACTTAAGCGGTTCTCCTTCAACTATTTCATTAGTTTTTTCAATATTAAAGTTAATATTTAAATCTTTGCCAAGTTCATATGCATGATATGATTCATATCTTTTTACATATTTAATTAGCATTTCAGTTTCTTTTTCATAATTATTAATTTTCTTTAGATTCATTTTCTTTAAAACAAAACTATTTAACCAGCTAGATACTGGATATAAAATTAATATAATTACACAGAAAATAAATAAACCAATTCCAAATGAACCTTTACTTGTACAAAATAAAAATATAACTATTCCCATAAGGATGGTTGCGAAAATGGTATTAATAATTGGAAATACTATATTAGGTTTGTTTTTTCTTTTATCGTTTTCAAGTCTTGTTTTTGCGTAGCTCATCTTATTCACCTTTAAAGTCTTGTATTCTTCCATATTCTTTATGAGTAACCACACTTGGTGTACCCTCATCAATTGTAAAGGTTAGAATGATACAATATACTTCCTTTCCTTCTTTTTCTTTTTCAATTGCATCTTTAAAGCTAGTTGCATTATCATACCAATAACAAATATCATATGTAATTTGTGGAATTGTTTCATTTGGTAGTCCTATAATTTGAATAACTTCTGATTTTTTCATTCCTATATATATTTTGTCGTAATTACTTTTAGTAACTTTATTACAACTAGTTAATGTAACAATCATTACTAAAGCAACAATAAGAATAAAACATCTTAAAATTTTTTTATCCATTAACGACATAGTATCTCGCACCTACAGCTTTGCCATTTATAAATTCTACATATATTGCTTTAATTTTTTTGCCGTTTTGATTATCTTTAACAAACTTTTTTTCTTCTCCTTCTATATAGCCTTGAAACCACTCGGCATATCCCGTAGCAACAGACGGACTTCCTTTTATTTCCTTACTGAATGGAGTGCCAAGTTTAAGCATTACCTCATTATAAGTAAGTGGAGTTCCATTATTATAGGCATCATTAATTTTTTGGGCATATGATTCAGATATCTTACAGCTTGTTAACGTTAAACAAAAGAATGCAATAAACATCACTATTATTAATCTAATTGTTATTTTTTTTGTATTCATATTTCTTACCTCTATATACTATTACTCTTATTATACTTATTTTTATGTGTTTTGTAAAAGAATATGAAAAAAAGTTTGCTCTTTAGAAAAAAACTAGAGACTATTACTAAAATAGTCTCTAGATTAATATTATAGTGAGTAATCCATTGATAAGTATCTTTGATACATCTTATAACGACGCATAGCTTCTGCTTTATTCTTAGCAAGTAGAGCTTCTGCTTCAGTTGGATTTACATTCTTTAATTGTGCATAACGAGTTTCACTCATTAGATATTGATCATATAAATCCCAGTTAGGTTCTTTAGAATCTAATACTAGTGGGTTCTTGCCTTCTGCTGCTAGTCTTGGATCAAATCTTAGAAGTGTCCAGTAACCACATTCAACTGCAAGTTTAGCTTGTTCTTGTGATTTACCCATACCAGCTTTTACACCATGATTGATACATGGAGAGTAAGCAATGATAATTGATGGTCCGTGATATGCTTCTGCTTCACGCATTGCTTTTAATAATTGAGCTTGGTCAGCACCATGAGAAACGTAAGCAACATATACATGTCCATAACTCATTGCGATTGCAGCTAAGTCTTTCTTCTTACCATGTTTACCAGCTGCTGTGAATTTTGCAATTGAAGCAGTAGGACTTGATTTAGATGATTGACCACCAGTGTTAGAGTAAACTTCTGTATCTAATACTAAGATATTAATATCTTCACCATTAGCGATAACATGGTCTAAGCCTCCGTAACCAATGTCGTATGCCCATCCGTCACCACCAAAGATCCATTGTGAACGTTTAACTAAATGATCTTTTAATCCTAAGATTCTCTTAGCTCTTTCGCCGTCACATTGTTCTAGTAATGGAACAAGTTCATTTTTAACTTCTTTAGTTACTTTATAATCTTCACGATTTTCTAGCCATTTCTTAAATAATTCTTGAACTTTTTCATTGCAGCAGCCTTCTTCAAGAGCTTCTTCCATGATTGTAGCGATTTGATCACGTAATGCATTTGAAGCATTAGTCATACCAAAACCAAATTCAGCATTATCTTCAAATAGAGAGTTAGCCCAAGCTGGACCATTGCCATCTTTGTTCTTTGTATAAGGAGAAGCAGGGAAGCTACCACCATAAATTGAAGAACAACCTGTTGCGTTAGCAACTACCATATGGTCACCAAATAATTGAGTTGTAAGTTTAACATAAGGAGTTTCACCACAACCGCCACAAGCGCCTGAGAATTCAAATAATGGTTGAGCAAATTGTGAATTCTTAGCATTAGCCATCTTATCAACTAAGTAGTCTTTATAAGTTACTTCGTTGAAGAAATATTTAGCATGTTCTGCTTGTTTATCTTCAATTGCTTGATCAATAGGAACCATCTTAAGAGCTTTTTCACCTTTCTTACCAGGACAAGTATTTACACATACTTCACATCCAGTACAGTCAAGTGTAGAGATTTGGATAGAATATTGTAATCCAGCAAAGTCTTTACCAATTGCATTAAGAGTCTTAACGCCTTCTGGAGCATTCTTCATTTCTTCTTCAGTTGCAAGGAATGGACGAATTACAGCATGAGGACATACAAACGCACAACGATTACATTGAATACAGTTTTCAGGATTCCATTCAGGAACGAAGTTAGCTGTACCACGTTTTTCATATGCGGCTGTACCACATGGAATTGTACCATCTTCAAATCCATTAAATGCAGAAACTGGAAGATCATAACCTTTAATAGCATTAACTGGGTCAGCGATATCTTTTACAAAATGAGGACGATCACTTGCTACTTCATGTTTTTCAACAGGAAGGTTTGCCCATTCAGGTTTAACTGTTACTTCTACTAATCCTTCAGCACCTTTATCGATTGCTTGATAGTTTAATTGAACAACAGCTTCACCTTTCTTAGCATATGTTTTAGCTGCATATTTCTTCATTAATTCTTGAGCATGATCATAAGGCATGATTTGTTCATTTAATTTGAAGAATGCAGATTGTAAGATTGTATTAGTTCTTCCACCTAAACCGATTTGACGAGCTAGATGTACAGCATCAATGATGTAGAACTTAGCATGTTTTTCTGCTAATGCTTTCTTAAAACTATTAGGTAAATGAGCTTCAATTTCATCAGCTGATTTAACTGTATTTAGTAAGAAAGTTCCACCATCTTTTAGGCAGCTTAACATATCATATTTTTCAACATAAGCTTCAAGACTGCAGCTGACAAAATCTGCTAGACTTACAAGATATGGAGCAGTGATTGGTTTAGGACCAAAACGTAAATGAGAACGAGTTACGCCACCGCTCTTCTTAGAGTCATATGCAAAATATGCTTGTGCATATAGGTCAGTGTTATCACCAATAATCTTAATAGTGTTTTTGTTAGCACCTACAGTACCATCACTACCTAGGCCATAGAATACTAGTTCAGAAGTGCCTTCTAATAATTTAACTTCTTTACCCACTGGAATGCTTAAATGAGTTACATCATCTTCAATACCAACTGTAAATCCATCAAATCCATCTTTTGCAAGATGATCATAAACAGCGATGATTTGAGCAGGAGTAGTATCTTTACTAGATAATCCATAACGACCACCGATAATTCTAGGAGCATTTTCTTGTCCATAGAAAGCAGCCTTAATATCTAAGTATAGAGGTTCACCAATTGAACCAGGTTCTTTAGTACGGTCTAATACAGCAATTCTCTTAACTGTCTTAGGCATTACTTTAAATAAATATTCTTTTGCGAAAGGACGATATAAGTGTACAGTTACACAACCAATCTTTCTACCTTGAGCATTTAAATAATCAACAACTTGTTTAGTAGTCTCAGTAACAGAACCCATTGCGACGATTACATCAGTTGCATCTTCAGCACCATAGTATACAAATGGAGCATAGTTACGACCAGTTACTTCACTAATTTTTGCCATATAATCAGCAACAACAGCAGGAACTTCGTTATAGAATTTGTTACTTGCTTCACGAGTTTGGAAATAAACGTCATCGTTTTGAGCAGTTCCTCTTGTAACAGGATGTTCAAAATTTAAAGCACGATTACGGAAAGCTTGTACTGCTTCACGGTCTAATAATTTATCAAATACTTCATAATCCATTACTTCTACTTTTTGAATTTCATGACTTGTTCTAAATCCATCAAAGAAGTGCATGAATGGCACACTAGTTTTAATTGCGGCAAGGTGAGCAACACCAGCAAGGTCCATAACTTCTTGAACACTTGATGTAGCAAGCATAGCAAAACCAGTTTGACGGCATGCCATAACGTCTTGGTGATCACCAAAAATTGATAATGCTTGAGCAGCAAGGCTTCTTGCAGAAACATGAATAACACCAGGTAATAATTCACCGGCTATTTTGTACATATTAGGAATCTTTAATAATAAACCTTGGCTAGCTGTAAATGTAGTAGTTAAAGCACCAGCTTGTAATGAGCCGTGAACTGAACCTGCTGCACCAGCTTCTGATTGCATTTCAACAATTTTAACAGGCATACCAAAAAGATTCTTTTTACCTTTTGATGCCCATTCTTCCGCATACTCAGCCATTGGTGATGATGGAGTAATTGGATAAATACCAGCTACTTCAGTAAAGGCGTAAGCCGCATGAGCAGCTGCTTGGTTTCCATCCATTGATTGGAAAACTTTTTTAGACATAAATAATATCCTCCTAATCTAAATGCTTATTAATTTATACTCGTTTATTATACCACAATGTTTAAAATAATTAAAGAAATTTACGTATTTTTATTATTTGTGTGAATTTAAAAGCGTTAAGCTTTTACTTTTACTTAACAAATTATTCCTATCAATTTAATTATACAAATATGTAAACAAGTATACTAATCATAATATATTTGCATATATTTTTCATAGTTTATGTTTCTCATTTTTATTTTCTTGGTGTAAGAAAAAAGAGAGTGTTCACTCTCTTCATTGTTTGTTATTTTGCAGGTGTATAGATTTCATGAGCAGTGCCGTTCATGTTGTTATATCCAAGAACGATAGCCATACCCATATAATAAATACAAATATAGTCGCCTTTAAATATTGCATGATTAGGATCTAAAATTTGTTTTTGATCTTTATCTGTAATACCAACTTGAGATATAAATGCATAATCATTTATTGAATTTTTAGGGTCTGCAGCTGAAGTTTGTAATGCAGGCGCATTGAAACTATAAATTTTATCTAAGAAACCTTTTGCATATGGATCATCTGCTCCATAATTGAAGGCAGCGTAATCATTAATTTTTACTGATCCACCACATTTAACAGCTGTTGGTCCTTCTGCTGTACTTGCTTTATTAATAACTATACAGTTGAAGTATGTTGTACCATCTGCCGATTCTTTTAGAATTGAACGACCAAATGGTGTGAAACATTTATCTAAAGATTTAATTGCTGATGCTGCTGTTGTTGCGCCTACACTTGTAAACCAACCTTCAGTACCTGATACGTAAGATTCTAGTACACAATTTTCAAAATAAGTTTTACTTAATCTTTCATTTTCATCACCTGGTTTATAATGGTCTTGAATTACGATAGGACCACCAGCGCCAATCATTTCTGAATCAACAAAGTGAACATCACCAGATCCCCAACTATATAAGAAACAGTTAAATGAATCATATGCTTTACATTTGTTAATTTCAAATCTCTTTTGAGTGCCATTTGCAAAGTATGGAATGTACCAACTTGTACTAATGTTATTGTATGCATAGAATTCTTGAGTACAAACTTTCATACAAATTAAACCACCAGATTTTCTCATATCTTCAACTCTTGGAGCATTACCAATAAAGTTGATTTCTTCCATTGTAATTTTTGATGTATCATGGCCTAAGAAATAGAATACTTGAGAATGTGATGTTGCTCTGCCTTCTTCAGTAGGTTTGTTACCATTTCTTACCACTAGAGGAATTTCAGCAACATTTAGTGTGAAATAGTTACCATAGATACCTAGGGTTTCATTTTCTAACATTTCTCTATTATAAAATTCTTCATAGTCTTTTAATGAACCTACAGCGATTGCTGCATCAGATGCATTACCAATTTCTTCTTTTGTATAGAAGAAATAACTAGGAACTGAATCAACTGTTATATTAATATTATTTTGAAAGAATAAATTTGTAGGTTTATAATTAACATCCATACCATTAGCTTCTTTAAAGGCTTTCCATGCTTCACCAGCACTATCAGTAGTACGTGTATCAATATAGCCTAATTCTTTTGCGTCATAAACATTGAAGCCATCTTCTACTTGGCATTCAAACGCAACTGTATATTTATCTTTATTAGATTGTTGTTTTTCTGTTAAGCCTTTTGGTGTTACTTCTACTTTAAATGTTTTGCCGATTGCTTTTTCGCTAAAATCGATTGTACAATTTGTAGTATCAATATTTTCAATTAATTCTTCAGCAGCAAGCATTGTTCCACCATTAGTCATTATTTCAGTAATAACTATTTCGTATTCCCAGTTTGTAACTTCAACGTTATATTCAATATCACCAGTTACTTTATTACGTTTTACGAATGAAACAGAAGGTTTAACTTTCCATGGGTTGTCATCACCAACAAGATATTGTTTTGTTAAATCAAAGAATTCTGTTCTTTTGTTTGTCTTTACGCTTCTATTATCTTCGAAAAGTTCAAAAGATGCACGTTGTTCAACAACGTTTACAAGAATCTCAGTTGTTTCTAAAACTTTCCAATTTGCATAGAAAATAATATCTTTAGTTACAACGTATGGAACTGTAACTTTTTCTGTGTAGTTTTCATCTAAATACCATCCAGCAAACTCAAATCCATCTTTAGTAGGATCTGCAGGGAATGTTAATTCTGTATTTTCTTCTACATTTACTGATTTTACAATTGAACCACCTTTGGTTTCAAATACTACTTTGTGTGTTTTAGGAGTTACTTTACCGCCACATGAAGCGATAAATGTAAATAATCCAACGATACAAAGAGTTAAAAATAACTTTGTTAACTTTTTCATTTTTAAAATTTCCTTTCTTTTTTTACTACTAATAACTGAGGCCTATAAAGCAGTAGTTATCTTTATATGTCTTTTTACCAATCAGGATTTGTAATAGCTATCATAATAGTTATTTGATATTTGTAATTATCTTGAGAAATAATATCTATATACAATGCTGTTTGTTCTTTAATAATCAAAGTTGCTGTTCCATCATCTTGTGCTATTATTTCGCAATAGTCTTGACTTTTTCCTTTAGCCTTATAACGTAAAATCTTTTCGTCAGCATTACCTGGAATAGGTCTAAAGTCAAGAGTAATTTTCATATTTGGTTTAAATTCATCTGCATTAATTTCAATAATACCATTACAACCCTTAGTATCAGCTTCTTCTTTTGTATATTCTACATATCCAAGTGTATGTGAACCATCAATTCCTGTTACATATTTTTTTTCATAATCAAGTGATGAATTAATACCAAGTGTTGCAACTAAAACTATTGATATTATATATATTGCGATAATAGTAATTACTACAGATTTTTTCATTGACGATCACCTTGGATTTCATAATAGTAGGCTCTTACTCTTTGGATAAACATATATACCATAGTACCCAAGAAGACTAAGCCTATTAAGAATATTTTAATTGATGCCATATAAGAGGAGTTATATACATCATTTTCTCTAAAGAAAATAAATGATACAAGTGCCATTGCAATCGCAATTACAAAAGCTAAAATTGTCGATTTAGTTTCATTAGGGTTATCTATTGTTCCGCCACTAGTTGCATATTGTTCATTTTGTGGATTCATGATATCTAGTGTAGCGCTATATATCATATGTCCAACATGAATAAACAAGATGGCAAAACCAATAATTATAATATTTAATATACCTACATGATTTAGTCCACCGAAAATACCAACAGTTACAAATACAGTAGGAATTGAGAATAAGACATTGAATAATAATTTTATTAATAATGGATATACAATAAATACAGGTTTTGTTTTTTTCATATATCCTGCCCTACCTTCACTACTATAATAAGTTGCGACTAAAGCATTAGATGAAAGAAGTGGAAGTAGAATAATTAAAATATTAAATGTGTTTACGAGTGTGTGGCCTGTAAGGCTTAAATTCATTGCGGTATATATCTTATTAATAAAAAGTACTAAAATTGGAATAATGATATAAGTCATTAAATAGTTAACTGATATATTCATTGTTCTTAAGTTTATCATGAATTCTTTATTAATAAATGTACCATATTTTGTATGTGATTTATTTTGTTTTGAATCAACATTGCTTTTATTAATTTCAAAGTTTTTAGCCATCATACCAAAGAATATTGGTCGTGATATAAAGTATACTAAGACAAATGCTACTACACATATAACAACTAAAATTGCGAATTTAATAAATGTAAGTGGTTTGATTGAATATTCTAAAATATTAGCTTTTTCACCAATTAATATATATGTTAAGTTTCTAAATATTGCTAGTTTTGATTCGGCTTGAAGTAAGAAGTTTTCTATTGCTCCAGCCACTTTATTAAACTTACCTATTAGATCTATACTTTCAGGTAATAAATTAATTAAATAAACAACACCAGTTATTACTGCACCAAGGGTTACCACGAAAAGAATAATCTTTAATACAGGAACTCTCTTCAATAAACGATATATATACATCATTGGAATGGATAATAATGCACCAAATAATACCGGAAGTGCAATAATAAATAATAACGGCAACCACATCCATAAATAGATAAGTGGTGAACATGTATGTTGCCATACAAGTAAAATCGTACAACCAAAGGCTATGGGAACCAAGAAACTTAAGCTCTTTTTTAATTCATAAATATAGTAAACAATTATTTTAGAAATAAATAAGCTATTTGTATTTACTGGTAATGTTATCAACACTTTGTTGTCTTCTGCAAAATATAATGTTTTCATTAGCTCAAATGTGCATGTAATAAGTGATAAAAACAATGAAATTGTAAGCACTAATACTACAATAGTTGAGGTTTGATAATATTTAAATAAATTCATTTTATTACCAAAATATAAGAGTAAGAATGTTGCAACTGCAATAATTATAAATTTTATAAGTATTAAGAGTATCCTTCTTAAGGCTTTTTTCTTATTTTTAATCCAACTTAAATCAACTTTATCTCTAAGTTGCATCGCGACTAGAGTTTTTAAGTGGTTGAATTTTTGCTTTTTAGAATCATTGTTTTCAATTACTGTCTTTTTCATGAGTAGTATCCTCTTTACCAGTAATTGTATCTAAATAGAATTGTTCAAGAGTTATACCAGACGCTTCTATTTCTTCTACTGTTTTGACACATTGGATTTGACCCTTTTTAATAATTGCGATTCTAACACAAAGTTTTTCAACAATATCAATTAAATGTGAACTGAAGAATACAATATTTCCTTCAGCCGCATGTTGTTTCATGCATTCTTTTACTTGATAAATACTATTTGGATCAAGTCCTGTTAATGGTTCATCAAGAATCCAAACTTTAGGATTATGAACAAGAGCAGACATGATTGTTATTTTTTGTTTCATACCATGTGAGTATGTTCTAATTTTACTATCAATTGATCCTTCTAATTCAAACAAATGAACATATTTTTCAATTCTTTCATCGCGTTCCTTTTGCGGAACTTCATATATATCAGCAATATAATTAATATATTCACGACCTGTAAGTTTTTCATATAATGCATAATGGTCAGGAACATAACCAATATTTGCTTTTGCGGAAACTGATTCAGTTGCTACATCATAGCCACAAATCTCAATATTTCCTTCAGTTATTGGTTGAATACCAACTACACTTTTAATAATTGTTGATTTACCTGCTCCATTAGGACCTAAGAATCCAAAAATTTCTCCAGCATTAACAACTAAGTTAGCATCTTTTACTGCATAGACTTTGCTAGTCGCATATTTTTTAGAAAAATGTTTTAACTCAAATTTAGCTTCTCGATTTTCTGACATAAGCTTTTCCTTTCTTTCTGGACTCGCTGCATTTTGCATAGCTAATTTATCTAATTTTATTTTTTTCAATTTTAAGTACAACTCATAATGTGAATCTGCAATAATAAAGAATTCATTATAAACAAACCATACCCCAAGACCAAGTGCTACATACACTAGGAAGAATAAAGTTTGATATAGTGGATGGAAGGTTAGATTTAATCCACCTACATTGATTGTTGCTTTAACGCTAAACAACCTTCGACCCCATTCACCCAATTTATCACCAATAAAATCACTATTAATAAAGAAATAATCTACGTCGTGTCCTTTCGCAGTAAATACAACATTTAATATTAACATTGATACAAAGTAAATAAAGAACCAAAGCATTGACCAATAAAACTCTTTAATTTTTGGTCTATTAAATACTTTTAACGCAACAATTAACAAAGGCATAAATGAAGCGATCCAGTGATTGTACCAAAATTCAAATGTGTGTGCACTAAGTAGTGGAGTCATTTCATTATAGTTTGGCATTAGCATTGCGAAAACCGCACCTAATACATTTATGAAATATGTAAAGTAAAATAGTTTCTTCAGCCTAAATATTAAACAAAGCGGAACTATAAACATAGCAGTATTACATAAATGGAATGGCCAAGCCCATGGTTCTTTAAAACTAGTATAGTCATATCTACTAACAAAACCAATCATAGTAGCAATAGATACATATATAAGTGTGAATCTGATTACTTCTTGTGATTTGTTTCTTAATAGAAAATACATAGCAACAGGTATTATAATTCCAATATATAATAAGATACGATGTGATAATGACAAATCATATGGATACGCTGTTATAATTTTGCCTGTTCCAAGTCCATATGTAGCTTGTACAAAGAATTTAGGAAGCGAAGGAATCATTAATAATAATAACATTCCAAACATAAATAAGATAGTTTTGTAATTGTTTTTATCTTTAAAATTTTTAATGAAATAATATACACTTATTATTAAGCCAATTGAAGCTTCTAAAATAAGCATCAACGTAAGAAGCGTAAAATTATTTGTCCCTTCTAGTACCTTAACAATTGGCTTAACCAATGCAAGATTTAAAATAAATATCGGTCCACAAACAAACCTTGCTAAATTTCTTATTGTTTTAAAACTAAAGAAAGGGCGAAGTGTTATTAGTACCACTGCTACATACTCTAACCAAATGGCTATATACACCAACAAAGCCAGTGCATTGTTTCCAAGTATATTACTAGCAAGGCCTACATACATATATTTTGTAGGTCCATCTGATGAAGTATTAATTGTTTTTAGTATTTCGCTTTGATAACAAAATATTCTTACTGTAAACACTGCTATTAATATAAATGGAATTATTCTTTCAAATATAATTTTTAATGGTTTATTATTAAATGTTTCTACTATACTTTTATTTGACATAATATTTCCTCATAGAGTCTTCTCATTTTATACTTCTATATTTTACAATATTTCTTTTCTTTTTGCAATAGCAGATTAACTAGATAGCATTTAACACTTATTAGGAAGCACATATAATACTATTAAGCACCTCTAGAATTATAATTCAAGAGTTGTTGTTTTTCTTTTTTACTTGATAATTTTTTCCTATTAACATTAAATTTTAAAGCAGTTAATTTACGAGATTAAAAAACATGCTTATGGTCATTTAAACACTAAGCATGCTTTTTTTATTTTGTTTTTTATTTATTATTATAGATATTTTTTATTGCATTCTCATATGCTTGATCAATATCAACATTATTATATAAAATGTTTTGTACAAGATTTTTAGTCTCATTTAATGCAGTATCTAAATCACTAAATGTAGCATTTGTAAAGAACCAATATTGTTGTTCTAGACCAACTTTTTGAGCTAAATTTTGAGTTGTTGGTTTGTAAATGATGTTACCATCACCATCAACCATTTTACCTGAAATATGATTTTGATAATCATCTGAATTTAAAACATCTTTTCTAATTGGGAAGTAAGAAGTACTTGTACACCAATCTAATGCTGATTCATAATTTGTTAAGAACTTCATAAATAACCATCCTGCAAGTTCTTCTTGAGCATCTTGACGTTTGAATAATGTAACGTTTGTACCTTGTTGAATTACTTGTGGATTATTTAAATCTTTTTGTGGATATGCTGCTACACCAACTTCAAATGAACCATCACTTGGAATGTAGTATGAAGCACCTGCACTTGAATCAAGAGTCATAACGATTTGTCCTGCTTTAAAGGCATCTGATGAATAGTTAGTGCCAAAGAATGTAGTAGTTTTTAGATTGCCTTTATCACTTTGTTCTTTATACCAGCGGATTGCTGCTTTTGATTTATTATTGTTAAATGCATAAACGCCTTTACCATTTTCAAATTTTGTATATTCACCGCCCCATTGTTTTGTTAATGTTAGAAATAGACTTTCATCAAAATAACTGGTAAAGCCAGATACTGCTTTTCCTTCTTTTTGTAGTTCTTTATACTCAGATGTTTCTTTAAACTTCTCAGAAATATTTGCTACATCATCCCAAGTTTTAGGAACGCTCCAACCATATTTATCAAACATTGTTTTATTGTAATATAATACTTCTGTTGATTTACTAAATGGTAATGCATATAAATTATTTTGTGAATCAAAACTACGGCATTCATCCATAAAGCCTTTTATATATTGATTTTGTTCTTCCGTGGTCAATCCTACCATTTCTTTTGTTTCATCTTTTTTGGTAATCAGTGTAACTGAATCAATATAATCTTCTAAATTGCTTATTAGATTTTTATCAAGGAATTTAGCAATATTATTCGAATTAGTTTCAATAACAGTAGGTAACTTGCCATTTTCTAGCCCTTTTTCTATTGCGTCATTTAATTCATCATAGGTAACATAAAAACTTTCATTTACCTTGATGTTTGGATATATATTTCGAAAACTTTCAATTGCACTTTGCAAGAAAGCCGTTTGAGGGTTGGTAACCCAAAGTCTATGCCAAAATTCAATTTCTACTGAAGTATTATAGTCATAATTAATTTCTTTTTTCCATTTGGCTTCTAGTTTTATATTAGTTGTTACTACATCAACATTGAAATTCCATTTGTCTTGGCCTACATACCAGCCTTCAAGAATGTAACCTTCTTTTACTGGATCAATTGGCTTTTTTATTTTTTCGTTTTTTTCTACAATTTGGTTTGTTATTTTTGAATCAGTATTAGTAATAAACTCTACCAAATACTTTCCATTTTGATTCATATCGCAACTAGTTACCATAAAAATAAAAACAACTATTAATAACGTTGTCAAAATTTTTTTCATAAAGTTATCGTTCCCTTTCTCGTATATTACCTTCATTATACTATAATTAAATTTAAAAGTCAAAAAAAAGATAGTTTTACCTATCTTTATTCTTACCTAGTATTTCTTGATATATGTTACTTTTGGAAGTGTTACGATCTTTCGCAACCATTTTCATTGCTTCTTTTTGTTCATATCCTGAATTCAAGTAATATTGATAATGTTCTTTTATTGTCAAGTTACAAAGGTTTTCGCTTTTTTCTTCATTTGTGCATCCTGATATAACTAGAACCATTTCACCTCGTAGTTCATCTACTACATCTAATATTTCATTAGCCGTACCACGTAAATATTCTTCATACCTTTTAGTAAGTTCTCTAGCAAGTACAATATGACGTGAAGGCATTGTTTCATTTATCATTTCTAATGTTGACTTAATACGGTGTGGAGCCTCATATATAATTAAAGTATTAGGTGAATATTTTAACATTTCTAGTTCTTCTTTTCTTTTTTGATCTTTACTATTTAAAAAGCCAATAAAAGTAAAATTATTTGATGGTATACCTGAACCAACAATAGCTGTAAGGCTGGCACTGACTCCTGGGACTACAACAACATCAATGTTACTAGTGATTGCGGCACGAGCAATGAGAAATCCAGGATCACTAATTGCAGGCATACCCGCATCACTTACTACCGCAACGTTTTTTCCGGTTTTTATTTTTTCAACTACTAAATCTGTTAACTCTTGTTCATTGTGTACATGATAGCTATGCATCTTAGTATGTATATCAAAATGTGCAAGCAACATGCCGGTTATTCTTGTGTCTTCACAATATATATCATCAACCATTTTTAAAGTTGCTACAGCACGATATGTCATATCATTGTAATTTCCAATTGGGGTTGCCACAAGATATAATTTCGATGTTTCATATTCGTAAGTCTTTTGTCTTTTTAACATATTATACCTTCTTATAATTAAATATTTCTAATATTTCTTTTGTGTATTCATTGTTAGTATTTTTTACATATAACGGTTGTAATATTTTTAAGCCCCCTTGTTTGGTTGTTTTCTTGCCTTCAATAAGAATAGCAACTGAATCTGTTGATGAAGGTGTTGAATAAACAAATTGTAATCTTTTTGGTTCAATCATATATTTTCTAAATAATAACAATATTTCTACCAATCGTTCACTACGATGAACTAACGCAAATGTGCCCCCTTCTTTAAGGAGAATTGAAGCAGTCTTTAATAGTTGTTCTAAACTTAAGTTTATTTCATGACGTGCAATAGTTTTATAATCATTCTTATTTAATTTTGATGTATCATCTACTTTAAAGTATGGAGGATTCGAAACCACAACATCAAAAGTTGAAGTACCTAAGATTTTGTAAATATTATTTACATCATCATTAATAATTGTTATTTGAGATTCAAGCTGATTTAGTTCAACGCTTCTTTTCGCAAGATTATATATGTCTGTTTGTATTTCTACTCCATATATATGTTCTTTTGTCCTTAGGCTTAAAAATAAAGGGATATAACCATTTCCACAGCCTAAATCTATTATTTTTTTATCTCTTAAATTAATACTAACAAAACTAGCAAGTAGTGTTGAATCTAAGGAAAAATTAAGGATATCCTCGTGTTGGATTATTTTTAAACCATCATAGCCTAAAAGATTATTTATTGTTTCCTTGTTTTTTATTTCCATTATTTTTAAATTTCTTCTTATAGCGATTATAGCGATGAGCCTTTTTTGGATTATCTATTACTTTTTCTTTTTCATCAACTGAATCTTGTACATTTTCATCTTCACGTTCTAATTCTTGAACTTCAACTTCAATTTCATCATCTACTTCTTCAGCCGTTGCTATTAGTTCTGGTTCTTCAACTTTTCTCGCGATAGTAAATCCTTCTATTTCTTCTAGTTTATGAACTGCAGGCATAGCATTTGGATCTTCTTGAGTTTTGACGATACGTTTAAAGTAGTCTACCGAAACAACCTTACAATTCTCACATGTAGGTGTTTTTACATAACTACCAACACTAGGAAATTCTTTTTTCATTTCTTTATAAAGTTCATCCTCATATCCAATACAGCACATAAGTTTACCACAAGCACCACTAATTTTGGCATTATTTAAACTCATACCTTGTTCTTTAGCCATTTTCATAGTAACAAAGTCAAAGTTTTGTAAAAACTTTTTACAACATAGTTCTCTTCCGCAGATACCTAAGCCTCCAAGTGCTCTTGCGGCTTCACGAGGCCCTATTTGTCTTAGTTCTACTCTAATTCTAAATTCTGGCGCTAAGTACTTTAGTAATTCTCTAAAGTCTACTCTATCCTCTGCAGTATAATAAAAGATAACTTTTGTTAAATCTATTGTATATTCCGCATATAAAGGTTTCATTTCTAGTTTGCACACTTTAATATACTTTTTAAATACTTCAAAAGCTGTTTTTGCAAGCTCTATATTTTTCTTATCTTGTTCTACATCCTCTTCTGTAGCTTTTCTAATTACTGGTTTTAATTCATATTCTATTTGATCATCATCAACTTCACGGTTTGGAATTATAACTTTGCCTAATTCAACCCCTCTTACCGTCTCCACAATGGCATATTCTCCCATTTGAAAGTCGTTGTCAAGTGGATCAAAATAGTATACTTTACCAACTTCTTTAAACTGGATTCCTACTATTTTCATTTTTTCTCCTTTACTTATTTATTTCAACCATTAAACTAGTATAAAATAAATTAAGGTTTACATAATAATTTAATCTTTCTTGATATTTGTTAACAACATCTATTTGATGCATTATTTTTTCTATATTTATGCTTTCCTTATTATATAAGGAAGTAACATCTAAAAACACTTCTGATGTTTTGCCATTATATATATTAATAATCTCTTTGTCTATTAATAATAATATATCTAAAAATATGCGATGCCATTTTTTATCTGTTTCACTTTTTAAGTAATTACTGTTTTTATAGAAAAATACAAATGGATCTTTATGTAATGCAATTTGTTTTTCTATTCCAATCGCAAGGGTGAGCAAATCATATACTTTTCCTTCAGCAATCATTTGTTTGGCGTTATCGACATCAGTAGTTAAATAAGATAGAACATATGACATTGTTTTTTCTACACCACTATCCTCCAATGTTTTCACAACAAACATACGTGGAATTGGTTTAAACTGAATTACTTGAGTTCTTGAAATTATTGTATCTAATATTCTTTCTTTATTTTTAGTAAGTAAAAATATATAATGATTAGGGGCAGGTTCCTCTAAAAGTTTTAAAATAGCATTGGAAGCTGATGTATTCATTTTATCGGCATCTTTGATAATTCCAATTTTAGGACCTTTTTCAAGTGATGTGGTGTTAAACTCATGAATGAATTCGTCTATTTGTTCTCTTTTAATTAAGTCATTTTGTGGTTCTATACAAATAATATTAAGGTGATTATTTTTTTCTACTCTTATACAGTTATGACAACGAAAGCAGGGTTTATTGTCACTTTCACATAATAGCAGCATTGACATATATATAGCTGCTTCATAAGTTCCACTACCTTCACCGCCTTCAAACATATAAGCATGAGACAAATATCCGTGTTCATAACTTCCTTTTAACAAACGAATTACTTCTGGTTGGTTTTCTATCATTTGTTTAATTGTCATTTTGCTCATTCTCCTTAATAAAATGTAAAACGGCTTTAGTTGTTTCAGCAGCTACATCAGCTTGTGACATTTCTCCATCAATTTTAACTATCCTATTTGTATTGTTTTCACAAAGTTGATTATAACTATTATATACATTATGATGGAATTCAATTGTTTCTAATTCTAACCTATCCATATCTCGTGCATTCTTTTTAATTCTTTCTAATCCAACTTCAGGACGAACACAAACAAAAATTGTTAAGTCCGGTAATAATCCGTTAGTTGCAAATTGATTTAGTTCATATACTTTGTCAATTCCTAAATGACGTGCACCACCTTGATATGCAAGTGAACTATCTAGAAAGCGATCACAAAGAATAATTTTACCATGTTCAAGTGCAGGTAAAATTGTTTTTTGAATATGTTCCCTTCTACTTGCGGCATAGAGCAACGCTTCTGTCCAGTCATCCATTCCTAAATTGTTCTTATCAAGAATAATCTCTCTTATTTTTTCAGCAATGGGACTTCCACCCGGTTCGCGTGATAATACTACATCATAGCCCAATTCTTGTAGTTTATTATATACAGCCTTAATGGCACTTGATTTACCACTACCATCATTTCCTTCAAAAGTAATAAATAATCCTCTCATATTTTTCTACCTCTATCTTATTTATTATACCATATTTTGTGATTTATATAAAGTAATGTGTTTAATTAAAATTTATGAAGTATATATACTTGATATTTTGTAAATACTAAATTTGAGGTGGAAAAATGAGAAATAAAAATTCAATTAAATTAACTGATATTAAGAAGAAAAACATAAGCAGAGAAGAATTTGCTAGTGAACTTAGCCCTTTTAGTAAAATGGCACAAGGTATATATATGGCTGAAAATAGTGATGACGAAAATTTTAATCTTACAAAAAAGAAAAAAAGTGAACATAAACAAAAAAATAATTTAATT
>OLWN01000234.1_pt1 | contig 33891 bp, 36 predicted proteins | sample 1644151 | NCBI WGS metagenome assembly OLWN01 (sample SAMEA103958121, study PRJEB25191) | human gut metagenome
AGCGTGTGCGGTATATCTGCTACGGCAAGACCCGCAAACAAACCGAGTGTGACGGACAGACTGGCTACACGGCGCATATTCTTGACGGTATCATTGACAAGGTAGTACGGCAGATCTTTGAGCGGATGAAAGCAATTCCTAAAAGCGAGATCGTCAATATCCGCTATCGTGAAAAGATGGAAGAACGGAAAGCGCTTCTCAAAAGTGCGAAATCCGACTATGCCAAGGCTGCCGCCGAACTTGATATACTCCGTGGAGAGGTCATTAAATCCCTCCGGGGCGAAAGTGCTTTTTCGCAGGATTTGCTCAGTTCCTTGATTGCGGATAGCGAGAAAAAATGCCTCACCATTCAACACACTATGGAGGCGGCGCAGGCGGCCTACGGCGAGGGACAGGCCATGCTGGACGCCTTAAACGCTCAATACGACGATATTATATCATGGGCAGAAATGTACGACAGCACCAGCATGGAGTCAAAGAAAATGATCGTGAGCTGCCTGATCCGGCGCGTGGAGGTGTATCGGGACTATCGGCTGCATATCGACTTCAATATTGACTTTGAGCAGTTCAGTGCTGGGCTGGACATTTCGGCAATCGCTGCATAAAGCAAAAACCCCACTTCTAAAGAAGTGAGGTTTTCTTCACACTCTCTGTGATGGTGGAGATAAGCGGGATCGAACCGCTGACCTCTTGAATGCCATTCAAGCGCTCTCCCAGCTGAGCTATACCCCCGTATTTTGTTGACTTGTCGCTGTCGACTTGCTTAATATAGCAGACTGTCAGGAAAAAGTCAACCCCTAATTTTCAAATTTCTGCAAAATTTTTCTTGTAGGGAGAGAATGGCGCATGCGCATGCCTTGCGGCCGGGGGAGGAGTATGCTATAATGGGCACGATTTCAAAGAAGGAATAAGAAATATGACAGATTATTTTACCATACAGCTGCCCGCTGACGAGATACGGGCTATCAGCAGTATCGGTCTTGCCCATCTGGGGGACGGCGTATATGAGCTTCTGGTACGCACGTGGTTGTGCGCCCACGGAAAGGCCACCGGAAAGGGCCTGCACCGGGCTACCATAGAGCTGGTGTGCGCACCGAAGCAGGCGGAACTCAGCGAGAAGATATTGCCGCTGCTGACGGAGGAGGAGCATGCCGTGTTCAAGCGGGGACGGAACGCTAATGTTCATTCCATCCCGCACCATGCCAGCCGCGCCCAGTATCAGCAGGCAACGGCGCTGGAAGCGCTGCTGGGCTGGCTGTATCTCAACGGACAGAGGGAACGGATCAACAAACTGTTCAATATCATGATGGAGGAATGAGCCATGCCTTTGGATGCCGTCTGCCTGCGGGCAGTGGTGGATGAGCTTGCGCCGCAGCTGACCGGTGCGAGGATCGAGAAAATTCAGCAGCCCGCACGGGATCAGGTGGTGCTGCTTCTGCGGGGCAGCCGCCGGCTGCTGCTGTGCGCCAACCCCAACCAGCCCCGCATCCATATGACGGAGAAGCTGCGGGACAATCCGTCCCAGCCGCCCATGTTCTGCATGCTGCTGCGCAAGCGTATCGGCAACGGACGTATTGTGTCCATCGAACAGGCGCCTTTAGAGCGTGTGGTGACGCTGCATATCGAGGCCACCGACGAATTGGGCGAGCAGAGCCGTTTTGCTCTGATTCTGGAGGCGCTGGGCCGTCACGCCAACCTGATATTGTGCGACAAAGAGGGGCGTATTCTGGACTGCCTGCGGCGTGTGGATCTGGAGATGTCGCAGGAACGGCAGGTGCTGCCGGGGCTGTTCTACCATCTGCCGCCCCGACAGAATAAGCGTGACCCGCTGACGGTGACGCGGGAGGAATTCGCGGCGCTGCTGCCCCGTGAGGAGACACCCCTGGACGGCTGGCTGCTGGATACCTTTACCGCCATGCCGCCGCTGGTGGCCCGCGAGATCGTCAACCGCGCCTATGGTGAGAGCGACCACCGCATTGCCGACAGCCGCCTGTGGGACAGCTTTGCCGCGTGGCAAGGGCAGGTCAACGGCGGCGCGTTTACGCCTACAGTGCTGTACCGCAATGGGAAGCCCTTCGATTTTACCTATGGCCCTATCAGTCAATACGGCGACTACTGCGCCAACGTGACCGCCGACAACTTCAGCGCACTGCTGGACAGCTTCTACGAGGAGCGGGAGCAGGCGGAGCGAGTGAAGCAGAAGGGGCAGGATCTCGTCAAGACCGCCACCAACGCCCGCGACCGTGTGCGCCGGAAGATCGTCGCCCAGGAGAAGGAATATGCCGCCTGCCTTGACCGTGACCACCTCCGCATCTGCGGCGAGCTCATCACCGCCAACCTGTACCGCATGGAGCGGGGACAGCGGAAGCTGATGGCGGAGAACTACTACGAGGAGGGCTGTCCCGCCATGGACATCCCGCTGGATGTGCGCTTGTCGCCCCAGGAGAACGCCGCCCGGTACTTCAAGCAGTATGCCAAGGCCAAGACCGCCGAGAAGATGCTGACCGAGCAGCTGACCAAGGGCAGGGAGGAGCTGCGGTATCTGGAGAGCGTGGTGCAGGAATTGCAGCAGGCGGAGAGTGAGCAGGACTTCAACGATATCCGCACGGAGCTGACCGACGGCGGCTACATCCGCCAGCGGGGCAAGAAGCAGCCCGGCTTCCAGCGGGCCTCCAAGCCCCGTGAGTTCCGTTCCTCCGCAGGACTGCGTATTCTGGTGGGCCGCAACAACCGCCAGAACGACAAGCTGACCACCAAGGAGGGCCAAAAGTGGGATATCTGGCTCCATACCCAGAAGATCCACGGTTCCCATGTGCTGCTGTGCACCGACGGCGGAGAGCCGGATGAACAGAGTCTCCACGAGGCCGCCGTGCTGGCCGCCTATTACTCTCAGGCGCGGAGCGGCACGAAGGTGCCGGTGGACTATACGCCGGTGAAGTTCGTGAAGAAGCCCGCCGCCAGCCGTCCCGGCATGGTGGTGTACACCACCTATCAGACCATGTACGTGGACCCGGACGGGGAACTGGTGAAGAAGCTGGGCGGGAAGTAACAAGAAACAGTGAGGAGACGGCATGGAGCATAGCACAGAAAAAACCGAACTGCCGAAGCGGCGCGTGTTCCACGAGCACATCATTTTGCTGATCGAGGGCCGTCTCCTTATGCTGCTCTTTGTCAGCACTACGGGATTCATATGGTACCTGTTTTTCAGGGATACACCTGCACTTCTGGATAAAGCAATCCTGTTTCCTATATGTGTAACCGTACTCGCCTGCATTCCTCTTCACGAATTTTGGTACAGGTGCTTTGGCCGTCTTGTAGTCACGGAGGACGAGATCGTTTGGAAGTGTCCCTTTATGCGGACGGTACGGCTGAAAAAGGCGGAGATCCGATATACCGGCATCGACTATCGCTGGCCGGGCCCGGCGCAGAAAGCCGTCACGCCGGTGGATATGGCATATTTCTCCACGACGCCTTACCCGCAGAAGTGCCGGAACAAGAGCTATCTGCTGCGCAATAAAAAGGGATTTATCATATTCTCGGCTGGCGAGAAGCTCTGCCGTCACATGAGCGCGTGGCTGCCGGAGCCATATGAGCGGGTGTTTGCCGCCGCCGACGATGGCTATGAAGCCCGGCGCAGACAACGGGCCCGCAGACGTGCGGAGAAACGGCAGAAAAGACGGAAGAATTAAGCATGAAATGGTGCTTATATGTGAAAAAGCCACCCATCGGGCGGCTTTTTTGGCAGGAGAACCGTTATTCGCTCTCGCTTCCGTCGTCCCGGAAGATCATGGTGATGCCCCACAGGCCCGCCACGCCTACCAGCGCGTAGATGATGCGGCTGATGGTGCCCATCTGGCCGCCGAATAAAAACGCCACGCAGTCAAAGCCGAAAAAGCCCACGCTGCCCCAATTCAGCGCGCCGATGACGATCAGCACCAGCGCGATCTTATCAATGATTTTCAAAATATGACCTCCCTGAAATAGCTTGGCGCGGCTAGTTTTTCCACAACGCTTTCGTTCTATGCAAAAATTTTTGTCAGTTTGGCTTAAAATTTTTTGGAAACCGTTGCATTATCCGGTAAATATATGGTATGATTGGATTACATTACGGAACGAACCGCACCTTTATCACAAACGAGGAGGAACGACATGAATAAGAAGTTTGAAAAGCTGGGCTTTTATCCCGCCGACATTCTGCTGCCCAAGAAGCAGGACATGACCAAGTGGGCCGTGGTGGCCTGCGACCAGTTCACGTCCGAGCCGGAGTACTGGGAGGCCGTTGAGCAGCAGGTGGGCGACGCGCCCTCCACCCTGCGCCTGATCCTGCCGGAAGCCAACCTGAAGGCTCCCAACGTGGACGAGTTCATCCAGAACATCAATGACTCTATGTCCAAGTACATCGCTGACGGCGTGTTCGAGACGCTGACCGATTCCCTGATCTACATCGAGCGCGAGCAGTCCGACGGCAAGATCCGTCACGGCCTGATCGGTATGGTGGATCTGGACGCCTATGACTTCACTCCCGGCTCCGGCGCTCTCATCCGCGCTACCGAGGGCACCGTACTGGATCGTATTCCTCCCCGTGCCCGTGTGCGCCGCAACGCTCCTATCGAGCTGCCCCACGTCATGCTGCTGATCGACGACCCCGATAAGACCGTCATCGAGCCGCTGACCGCTGCTGCCGACACCATGGAGAAGCTGTACGATTTCGACCTGATGCAGAACGGCGGTCACATCAAGGGCTATAAGCTGTCTCAGGCTCAGATGGACGCTGTGGCCGCCTCTTTGGAGGGCCTGACCACCGACGAGGCCATGCAGAAGAAGTACAACGTCTCCGGTGTGGCGCCCCTGCTGTTCGCCGTGGGCGACGGCAACCACTCTCTGGCTACCGCCAAGGCCTGCTATGAGGAGCAGAAGAAGGGAAAGACTCCCGAGGAGTATCTGGCTCTGCCCGCCCGCTACGCACTGGTGGAAGTGGTCAACAACCACGATGACGCGCTGCAGTTCGAGCCCATCCACCGCGTGCTGTTCGGCGTAGATCACGAGAAGTTCATGAACGCCTTCCGTGCCGCCTATCCCAACGCCTACGAAGGCAAGGGCGACGGCCATACCATCGAGTTCGTCTGGAATGGCGAGAGCCACTTCATCACCGTTCCCGATCCCAAGGTACAGCTTGCTGTCGGCACCCTGCAGGGCGTCATCGACCCGTATCTGAAGGAGAACGGCGGCGAGGTGGACTACATCCACGGCGACGACGTGACCCGCGAGCTGGGCAGCAAGCCCGGCAACATGGGCTTCCTGTTGCCCGCCATGGGTAAGGAGCAACTGTTCAAGACCGTTATGGCCGACGGCGTGCTGCCCCGCAAGACCTTCTCCATGGGCCACGCTCAGGACAAGCGCTACTACATCGAGGCCCGCAAGATCGTTAAGTAAAACCGATTCACAAAAAAGCGCCGTAAGGCGCTTTTTTGTCAGGAGGACATTGCATGAAAAAGCCGCTGATCAATTTCAAAAAGGCGCGGATCATTGAGATCGCTTCCATCGTACTGATGCTCATTCTGTCGGGGCTGACGGTGCTGCTGGAGCTGAACAAGGCATTCCTCACGGCATCTATCGTGGGAGGGCTGACGGTGTATGTCGTGGCGGCATTCTTTGACCGCTGTCCTCACTGCGGCAGAAATCTGGATCGTGTGTCACTTTTGCGGGACGGCTTCTGTCCCCGATGCGGCGCGCCGTTGGAGGAGGAAGAACGTCCCATGCGAACAACGGAAACTGCCTGCGCCAAGGTGAATCTCACGCTGTCCGTGGGGGAGAAGCGCCCCGACGGATACCATGATGTGGAGACGGTGATGACCGCCGTGGGGCTGTGCGATACCGTGACGCTGTACCGGAACACCGGGCCGTGGGACAGGCTGGAGTGTGATCCGCCGGTGACGGAGCGGGCAGGGGACAACCTGTGCATGAAAGCGCTGCGGGTGTTTTTTGAGGAGTTCGGGCCGAAAAAGGATTTCGTAACCATTCAACTGGAAAAGCACATCCCCACACAGGCGGGACTGGGCGGCGGCAGCAGTGACGCGGCGGCGGTGCTGCGTGGCCTGCGGACGCTGTACGCGCCCAACATGACCGATACGCGGCTGGAAAAAATGGCGGAGAAGTTGGGCAGCGATGTGCCGTTCTTCATCCGGGGCGGTACGGCGCTGGCGACAGGGCGGGGCGAAAAGCTGGAAGCGCTGCCCAAGATGCCCCAATGCTGGCTGGTGATCGTCAAGCCGGAGGAGAGCCATTCCACCGCCGCCATGTACGCCGCCATCGACAGCGCGGAGAGCCGTTCCGGCAGCAATAGCCGGATGGTGCTGGAGGGCCTGGACGGCGGCGATCTGGCGAAAATCGCGGCGGGGCTGAGCAACGACTTCCAGCAGGTGCTGCCGGAGGGCAGCGCGATACCCGCCATCGTGGAAACTCTGCGGCAGCAGGGTGCTCTCAACGCCCAGATGACCGGCAGCGGCAGCGCGGTATTCGGGCTGTTCCATCGCAGGGAGGACGCAGAGCTGGCCGCCAGCGTGCTGAAAGAGGACTATCCGCAGACATTTTGCGTCCCACAGGTATAATATTTCAGAAAACCGTCCATATTGTAGGAAAATTCCTGCGATAAGGACGGTTTTACTTATGAAACAATGGAAAAAGTGGGAGATGGCGTTGCTGTTGGGGCTGTGCGCCGCTCTGATATGGGGTGCGTGGGCGGCTCAGCGGCAGGACGCATTGGCCCGGAAAATGATCCGCCTGCACGTGATCGCCAACTCCGACAGCGACGCTGATCAGGCGCTGAAGCTGAAAGTACGTGACAAGGTGTTAGACTTTACAACAAATGTATTGCAGCGCTCTGAGAACATGGAGGACGCCCAGCGGCAGCTTCAGGACGCGTTGGGACGCATTGAGAATATCGCCCGGCGGGAGATCGTCGAGCAGGGCTATGAGTACCCTGTGACGGCACAGCTGACCAGTGCGGAATTTCCCCTGAAGGAGTACGACGGATTCTCGCTGCCCGCTGGGGAGTATACGGCGCTGCGGCTGGTGATCGGAGACGGCGCGGGGCGGAACTGGTGGTGCGTGGTGTATCCGCCGCTGTGTACCGCCGCTGCCGCCGACCTGCCGCAGACTGCTGCCGACGCCGGAATGTCGGACGACGATCTGGGACTTATCACGGAAGAAAATCCAGGCTATGTGCTGAAATTCCGTTCACTGGAGCTGTGGGAGCAGCTGCGGCAATGGCTGGGAAAGCGATAAAAGCAAAACGTGCGCTGAAGGGGTGATCAGCGCACGTTTTGCTTTTGCAAAAAAATGAAAAGAGAGAGGAAGAAGTGAAGAAACAACACGAAAAAGAATGATTACTCTCATTTCCTTTTCGGTTGCCCTTAGTATAGCTCCGGAATCTTAAAAAATCCTGAAAAGAATGTAACGATTTTGTGAATCCGTCAAAAAAGCTGGCTTTTTCGGCAAGCTGAGCCGCCCCGCCGCACAGCGGCGGGGCGGCCTTATGTGAGCGCGGCGCTTACACAGAGCCGCCGCGTGTGACATGACGGAGGATACCGCCGATGCACAAAAGTCCTGTGACGCAGGCCAGAGAAACGGTGATATAGGCCAGCGCGGAGACCTGGGGGATCAGGAAGCCGACAACGGTGCAGATCAGGCACAGCACCACGCCCGCGGCGATGGGGAACAGGTTCTTCATGGCGATACTCCTTTCAAAGTGTGAACGATTTTTTCTTTCTTACCCTTTGCCTATAGTATATGCGAAATAAACGAAAACATCATTACGATTCCGTCTCGTATTGGTTACAACTTCGGCAACAAAATGGTTACAGAAATGCGGGATTTTTTCCTTGTTTTCATGCCGGATATTTGCTATAATTAAACTGTTATTGGTAATTTGGCATATTAGGCCTTTTTCGATAGGAGTGACCCCGTTTGAACTATCTGCAAAACCTTTGGAACGCGCTGGATCTCGGCTCTCTGCGGGACACGCTGCTGCGTGTGGCGGCGGTGCTGCTCTGCCTGATTTTGCACGAGACCTGCCACGGCATTGCTGCCTTTTTTCTGGGCGACCCCACAGCCAAGCGGAACCACCGCCTGTCCCTGAACCCCCTGCGGCACATTGATTGGATCGGTCTTGCCGCCATGGTGCTGACCGGCGTGGGCTGGGCAAAGCCTGTGCCGGTAAATCCCAGCTACTTCAAGCATCCCAAGCGGGGCATGGCCATCACGGCGCTGGCCGGGCCTGTGTCCAATCTGCTGCTGGCCCTGTGGCTGCTGCTGGGCGCACGGCTGATGTATACCCGTGCGCTGACCACCGGCGATATCAACGAGACGCTGTTTGAATTCATGGTGAGCACGGCGCTGCTGTCCATCGGTCTCGGTGTGTTCAACCTGATCCCCATCCCGCCGCTGGACGGATCCAAGGTGCTGGCGGCGCTGCTGCCGGACAGGCAGTATGCGTGGCTGATGCGCTACGAGCGGTTCGGCATGCTCATTATCATGGCGCTGGTCTGCTTCGGCGCCCTGTCCAATGTGTTGGACGGCGCCATCGGCTGGGTGTTCCAGCTATTCTGCCGCATTGTCGGCTTTTATTGAGGTAACGACCATTGGATAATCCCATTTTCAAACTGGAAAAGGTGGTGCAGGCCAAGGGCAGTGAGCCGCTGGAGGATTTTGAGGGCCCGCTGGATCTGATCCTGTTCCTGCTGAGTAAGAATAAAATCGAAATACAGGATATCCCCATTGCGCTGATCCTGGATCAGTATCAGGAATATCTGGAGCAGCGCAAGCAGATGGATTTGGAGGTAGCCAGCGAGTTCGTTGCCATGGCCGCCCATTTGATGTACATCAAGACCCGCATGCTGCTGAATCTGGAGGACGAGGAAGCCCAGAGCGAGATGGACGCCCTGATCAAATCGCTGGAGGAGCGCCAGCGGGGCGACATATACGCCCGCGTTAAGGTGCTGACCGCGCGGCTGGCTCCTATGAGCGAATTTGGCCGTGATATCCTGACCCGCCCGCCGGAGGTAATGGAGCGGGGCAAGATCTACGAATATGACCAGCAGCCTGGTGATCTTATCATCGCCATGCAGGAGGTGTCGGATCGTCGGGGTCAGCTGGACGCCCAGCCGGATCTGAAGCCCTTTGACGAGATCGTGCGGCGTGAGCCGTACTCCGTGGAGACCAAGGCGCAGGAGATCTTCCGCCGGCTCAAGACCGGCGGCATCACCCGCTTTTTGCTGCTGTTCCGGGGCAGCCGCAGCCGCAGCGAGATCGTGGCGACCTTTATGGCGGTGCTGGAATTGTGCCGCAGCCGCATCATCCGTCTGGCCTCCGGCGTCAACGACTGCACCGTGGAGTGCAGCGGCGATATGCCGGATGACTGGCAGGGCGATGTTTGAGGGAGGTAAGATATGGATACGCTTGAAATGAAGGAAGTTGAGGCGGCCATCGAGGGCATCCTTTTTGCCTCCGGCGAGCCGGTGGCGGTGGATCGCATCTGCATGGCCATGGACATGGATCGCCCCACGGTGGAGCTGGTGCTGCAGAAGCTGACGGACTACTATGCTTACGAGCGCCGGGGCATGCGGCTTTTGAAGATGGAGGACAGCTATCAGCTTTGCTCCGCGCCGGAATACGGCGACATCATCCGCCGGGCCTTTGAGGTGCGCAAGCCCGCCAAGCTGAGTCAGCCTGCGTTGGAGGTGCTGACCATCATTGCCTACTACCAGCCCACCACACGGGCTTATGTGGATCAGATCCGGGGTGTGGACAGCTCCTACACGGTGGGTCTGCTGCTGGATCGGCATCTGATCGAGGAATGCGGACGGCTTCAGGTGCCGGGACGGCCCCGGCTGTACCGCACCACCCAGGCTTTCCTGCGGGCCTTCCATCTGCGGTCGCTGGATGATCTGCCGGAGATGCCCGGCATGGAGGGCGACGGCCAGCTGCGGCTGGACGAGCGGGGAAACCTGCTGGAGCTGCCGGAGGAGTTGTCTGCGGAGGACTGATATTTCCCGTGAAAGGAGGCGCGTCACATGGTAGGATGGATCATATTGGGCGTTATCGCGGCGCTGATCGTGGTGATCCTGTGCCTGCGAGTCAGCGTGACCGCCAGCTTTGGCGACGAGCTGCATGTGACGGCTCAGATCGGGCCGGTGAAGTTACAGGTGGTTCCGCCGCCGGAGAAGAAGCCCAAAAAGGAAAAGCCAAAAAAAGAGAAAGCGGCGGAGACAGGCAAGCAGCCGGTCAAGGAGAAGAAAAAGCTGAATCTCCACCTGACCGCCGCCGATATCCGCGCCGCGCTGAGCGCCGTATGGCGCGCCATACAAGGGGCGCTGCGCCGCGCCGGACGCCGTATCCGGATCGATCCCATGCGTGTGAGCATCGTGCTGGGGGACGAAAATCCCGCCAACACGGCGGAATGGTACGGCTGGGTCAACGCCGCCGTGTGGACGGTGATGCCGTGGCTGGAGAAAACGGTGCATATGCCGGATCCCCAGGTTCATATGGAGATGGATTTCAACGCCTTTGAGACGAAGGTCTCCGGCACAGTGGGGATCAGCTATCGGATCGGCGATCTGCTGGCCATCGGCTTCGCGGCGGCCGGGCCGCTGCTGCGGTTCCTGCTCCCGTTCCTGAAGCGGCAGAAGGCCATGAAGAAGGAAGCGGCCAAAAAGGCGGCGGAGCAGGCGGCCGCTGAAAAGAAAGCGGAGACTGCGCCTGACAAAGCGGCTTGAACAATAAACGATTTACGATACAGAAAGGAATACGACCATGGAAATGAACGAGAAGAAGAACTCCATTACGGCAGTCATGGAAGCGTCCATGGCAAAGATCCGCGAAATGGTGGATTCCAACACCATCGTGGGCGAGCCCATCACCACGCCGGACGGCGTGACGCTGATCCCGGTGTCCCGGCTGAGCTTCGGCTTCGGCTGCGGCGGCGGAGACTACGGCAAGCAGACCAACCAGATGGGCGCCGGTGCAGGAGCAGGCGTCCGAGTGGAGCCCATGGCGTTTCTGGTGGTCAAGGACGGCGTGACTCGTATGCTGCCGGTGGCCGCACCCGCCATCAGCACGGTGGATCGTGCCATCGAGCTGGTGCCCCAGGTGCTGGATCGGGTAGAGAGCTTTATCGACCGCAAGAAGGCGGAGAAGGAGTTCTCTGAATAAGGGAAAATTGGAAAGCTAGGGACAAACCGCCCCTGCATAGGATGGTATCCGGGGTGATACCATGTGGAAAAAACTGTGCGGGGCGCTGCTGACCCTGACGATGCTGCTGGCGCTGCTGCCCTGCCGGGCAGAGGCGGTGCAGCTGTCCGCCGCGGCGGCGATCCTGATGGACGCCGACAGCGGAGAGATATTGTTTGAAAAGGACGCAGGACGGTGCATGCGCATTGCCAGCACCACCAAGATCATGACGGCGCTGGTGGCGCTGGAGCGCGCCAAATTGACGGACACCATCACCGTAACGGCAAGCCACATGGTGGAGGGCTCCTCCATGTATCTCAAGCCGGGAGAAACGGTGACGGTGGAGGAGCTGCTGTACGGCCTGATGCTGTGCAGCGGCAACGACGCGGCGCTGGCGCTGGCGGACTGCTGCGGAGGTCTGGACGCGTTCGTGCAGGCCATGAACGAAAAGGCTGCGGCGCTGGGGATGAAGGACACCTCCTTTGCCAATCCCAACGGGCTGGACGACGAAAACCATTATTCCACGGCGCAGGATATGGCAGTGCTGGCGGCCTACGCGGCGGAGGATCCCACGTTCCGCCGTATCTGCTCCACCAAAACCGCCACGGTAGGCGGCAGGAGCATGACCAATCACAATAAGCTGCTGCGGCAGATCGAGGGCTGCATCGGCATGAAAACCGGCTATACCAAGGCGGCGGGACGCACGCTGGTGTCCTGCGCAGAGCGGCAGGGCCGCCGCCTTGTGGCGGTGACGCTGTGCGACGGCAACGACTGGGTGGATCACAAGACCCTGTATGAAATGGGCTTTGCCGCCTATGAAACGAAAAACACGGAGGAAGCATCATGACGGAACGGCTGCAAAAACTGATCGCCCGCTCCGGCCTTTGCTCCCGTCGGGCGGCGGAAGCGCTGCTGACGGAGGGACGGGTGACGGTCAACGGCGCTGCGGCCCGGCTGGGCGACAAGGCCGATCCGGAGACGGACGCTATCGCCGTGGACGGAAAGCCGCTGACGTTTGCCGAACCGATGGTGTACCTGATGCTCAATAAACCCCGTGGTTATGTGACCACCCTCAGCGATGAGCTGGGCCGCGCCACCGCCGCTCAGCTGGTGGCGGACTGCGGCGTCCGGGTCTTTCCGGTGGGACGGCTGGACAAGGACAGTGAGGGATTGCTGCTGTTCACCAACGATGGGGCGCTGATGCAGGCCATGACCCACCCCCGTCATCAGGTGGACAAAACCTATGAGGTAACGGTCAGCGGTACGCTGGACGGTGCGGCGGAGCGGCTGTCCGCTGTGGACGAGCTGGACGGTGAGCCTATCGTTCCCGCACAGGTGACGCAAGTGTGGCGGCGGGGCGGACAGGCGCTGCTGCTTGTGACCATCCATCAGGGAAAGAACCGCCAGATACGGCGTATGTGCGCCAAGGTGGACTTGCAGGTGATGCGGCTGCGCCGCATTGCGGAGGACATGCTGACGCTGGGCAGCCTGCCGCCGGGACAGTGGCGGTATTTGACAGAGGCGGAGGTCTCCGCCCTAAAAGGAAGCGAGAGAGAATGAAACAGAACGTATTACATACGATACGTGCCAGCCGAGACAGCTTCTCCAAGGGACAGAAGCGGATCGCTGACTATATCCTGAACAACTATGACAAGGCCGCGTTCATGACCGCCGCCCGTCTGGGACAGACGGCGCAGGTCAGCGAGTCCACGGTGGTACGCTTTGCCGCCGAGCTGGGCTACAGCGGCTATCCCGCCATGCAAAAGGCCTTGCAGGAGATCATCCGGGGCAAGCTGACCTCGGTGCAGCGGATCCAGGCGTCTCAGGATCAGATGACCGGCAATGACATTCTGGCCACGGTGATGCAGCGGGATATGGACAGCATCCACAACGCCATCGAGCAGGTGGATCGCGGCGAGTTCCAGCATGTGGTGGAACTGTTGCTGCATGCCCAGCACATCTATATTCTGGGGGTGCGCTCCAGCTCATTTCTGGCGGGCTATCTGAATTTCTATTTCCACCTGCTGTTCAAAAACGTGATCTATGTGCAGAACACGGCGGCGGGCGAGATCTATGAGCAGATGATCCACATCGGCCCCGGCGACGTGATGGTGGGCATCAGCTTCCCACGGTACTCCAATATGGGCATTCACGCCATTCAGCTGGCTCATGACCGTGGCGCGGATGTGGTGGCCATTACCGACAGTCAGCTGTCGCCCCTGTATCCGTTGGCGACGGCGGCGCTGCTGGTGCGGTGCGAGGCGCTGTCCTATGTGGATTCGCTGGCGGCGCCGCTGAGCCTGATCAACGCGCTGATCCTGGCGGTAGGCCAGCGGAAGCGGGACGAGGTGGCGCAGGTGTTCGCCGACATGGAGCAGGTGTGGTCAAAATACAGTATTTTTGGAAAAGCGGAAGATGAATAAGATAACGGTGATCGGCGGCGGAGCCGCCGGTTTGATGGCCGCCATCGCCGCCGCAAAGAACGGTGCGCAAGTGAGCCTGATAGAGCCTAACGAGCGGTTGGGTAAGAAGATCAATATCACGGGAAAGGGCCGCTGCAACGTCACCAACGACACGGATCTGGAGGGCCTGATGGCCCACATTCCCCGTAATGGCCGATTCCTTTACAGCGCACTGTCCCACTTTACCAGCCGGGATACCATGGCGTTTTTCGAGGGCTGCGGCGTGCCGCTGAAGGTGGAGCGGGGCGACCGGGTGTTTCCGGTGTCCGACAGCGCCTTTGACATTACCGACGCGCTGAAACGGCAGGTCAAAACGCTGGGCATCCGCTGGATCCACGACCGTGCCGCGTCGGTGGAGACGGCGGACGGCCGCGTGACGGCGGTGACAGGGGAGAAGGGAACCTACCCCGCCGACGCGGTGATCGTCGCCACCGGCGGCATGTCCTATCCCGGCACCGGCTCCACGGGAGACGGCTATCGGATTGCCGCCGCGCTGGGCCATACCATCGTGGAGCCGCGGGGCTCGCTGGTGCCGCTGGTCAGCGATGACGACTGCTGCCGCCATATGCAGGGACTGAGCCTGAAAAACGTGGAGCTGACGGTGTATAACGGCAAAAATAAGCCGGTATTCCGGGAATTCGGTGAGATGCTGTTTACCCACTTCGGCGTGTCCGGCCCGCTGGTACTGTCGGCCAGCGCCCATCTGCGGGACTGGGGAAAAGAGCAGTACCGGCTCAGCATCGACCTGAAGCCGGCGCTGGATCAGCAGAAGCTGGAGGCTCGCATCCTGCGGGATATCAGCGAAAGTCCCAACCGGGATGTGGAAAAGCTGCTGTGTGGTCTGGTGCCCCACAGCATGGCGCCGGTGATGACCCGGCGGCTGGGTCTTCCGCCGACGCTGAAGGCCAATTCGCTGACGAAGGAGCAGCGCCGGGGACTGATCGAGCTGCTGAAGCATTTCGCGATTTCGGTGACCGGGGTACGCCCGGTGGCGGAAGCCATCGTCACCGCCGGCGGCGTAAAGGTCAGCGAGGTAAAGCCCAACACCATGGAGTCCAAGCTGGTGGAGGGACTGTATTTTGCCGGAGAGATATTGGACGTAGACGCCTATACCGGCGGATTCAATTTACAGATCGCGTGGGCGACCGGCCATCTGGCAGGCGTCTCTGCGGCAGAGCGGGAGTGAGCGGAAAATGGGAGACATTGCGGAAAAAATTTATTCCATCGCGGTGGACGGCCCTAGCGGCGCGGGAAAAAGCTCGCTGGCCAAGGCCATCGCGGCAGAGCTGCATATTTTATATGTGGATACCGGTGCCATCTACCGTACCATCGGCTGCTACGCCCGGCGTAAGGGGGTGGAGACAGCCGACACGGAGGCGGTCATCGCGCTGCTGCCGGAGGTGGAGATCGGAATGTGCTATGACGCGCAGGGCTTACAGCATATGCTGCTGCACGGCGAGGATGTGACAGAGGAGATCCGTCTGCCGGAGATGTCTCTGTATGCGTCGGCAGTATCCGCCATTCCGGAGGTACGGGCCTTTCTGCTGGAGATGCAGCGGGACTTTGCCCGGAAAAGCAGCGTTATCATGGATGGCCGGGATATCGGCACGGTGGTGCTGCCCCATGCGGATGTGAAGATCTTCCTGAAGGCGGATGTGGAGGTACGTGCCAGACGCCGGGAAATCGAGCTGCAGGAGCGGGGGACGCCCCGTCCCTACAAGCAGGTGCTGGAGGAAATGCGGCAGCGGGACTATAACGACACGCACCGTTCCGCCGCGCCGCTGCGTGCGGCGGAGGATGCCGTGATCGTGGATACCAGCGATCTGGACTTCCGGGAGAGCGAAGAAAAGCTGCTGGAGATCATCCGAGAGAAGGTGGGCCTGTGAAGAACAAATTCTATACCCTTATGTGGAAGCTGCTGCGGCCTTTCGTCCTGCTGCTGCATCCGTTGGACGTTCAGGGCCGGGAGAATCTTCCGGACGAGCCGGTGCTGATCTGCGCCAACCATTCCAGCGGGTGGGATCCCGTGCTGTTGGTGTGCGCGCTGGCCAGCGATTTTCCGCTGCGGATCATGGCAAAGGAGCAGCTGTTCAAGATACCCATTATCGGCGGCTTTATCCGCCGCATGGGCGCCTTTCCCGTAGACCGGGGCAACAGCGATATCGGCGCGGTCAAAACCTCTATCAAAAGCCTGAAGGACGGCTTCAGCCTGCTGATCTTCCCGGAGGGCACCCGCGTGAAAGAGGGTCAGCATATTGCACCTAAGGGTGGTGCGGCCATGATCGCCATCCGTGCCGGCGTGAAGATGCTGCCGGTGTTTATCGGCACCACCAAGCGGCTGTTCCAGAAGATCCCCTTTGTGATCGGCAAGCCCTATACCCCGGTGTATACTGAGCGTAAGGGCACAGCGGAGGAGTACCAGAAGAACGCCGAGGAGGTCATGCGTCAGGTCTACGAGCTGGGCGGTGTGCAATGAGAGTCATTCAAGCAAAGAGCGCCGGATTCTGCTACGGTGTGGAACGTGCCGTGCGTCTGGCGGAGCAGACCGCAAGGAAAAAGGGCGGCTGCGTGATGCTGGGCAGCATCATCCACAATGCCCACGTGGTGCAGGAATTGGAGCAGTTGGGTGGCCGCTGTGTGAACAGCGTGGAGGAGATCCGCCCCGGCGATACGGTCATCATCCGCTCCCATGGCGAGCGCAAGGAGGTCTTTGACCGTCTGGCGGAAGTGGGCGTCCAGTGTGTGGACGCCACCTGTCCCAACGTGCAGCGCATTCAGCAGCTGGTGGCGCAGGCGGACGGGGAGGGCCGTACTCCCATCATCATCGGCGAGGAGCACCATCCGGAGGTCATCGGCGTGGCCAGCTGGTCCGGGCGGTCAATGATATTTGAAACGCCGGAAAAACTGCAAAAATGGCTGGATTCCGCCCCGGAAAATCGCCATTTGCCGCTGACTGCGGTGGCTCAGACCACCTGCATCCGGTCGCTTTGGGAAACTTCTTCAAAAATTTTGAAAAAAGAGTGTACAAACGCGAAATTATTTGATACAATATGTAATGCTACGCAAAGACGGCAATTGGAAGCGGCGGAACTGGCCGCCATGGTTGACGTTATGGTCGTGGTCGGAGATCGTAAGAGTGCCAACACCCAACACTTGACAGAGATTTGCAGCGAGAGATGTCCCCGGGTCTATCAGATCGAAGGGGCCAGTGAACTTGAGCCAAACTTTCTTAAGGGATGTTCCGTGGCGGGGCTTACAGCCGGCGCGTCCACACCGGCGAGCATCATTAAGGAGGTAAACGAAACGATGAGCGAAGAAATCAAGAACACTGAAGCCATGGAAGAAAGCTTTGAGGAGCTGCTGGAAAAATCTTTTAAGACTTTAAATACAGGAGAGAAGGTAACCGGTATCGTAACGGCCATCGGCCCCACCGAGGTGCAGGTGGATCTGGGCTGCAAGCAGGCTGGCTATATTGCCATCGACGAGCTGTCCGCTGATCCCAACGTCAAGCCCGAGGACGTGGTGAAGGTCGGCGACGAGATCGAGACTTACATCATCCGCGTCAATGATGTGGAAGGCTATGCCATGCTGTCCAAGAAGCGTCTGGACGCCGTGAAGGTGTGGGACGATATCGCAGAGGCCTGCGAGAACAAGACCACGCTGGAAGGCAAGGTCACCGAGGAGAACAAGGGCGGCATCGTCGTCAACGTCAAGGGCGTGCGCGTGTTCGTTCCCGCTTCCCAGTCCGGCCAGCCCCGCGGCGCCGAGCTGAGTGAGATGATCGGCCAGACCGTCTCTCTGCGTATTACCGAGGTCAACCGTGCCCGCCGCCGCGTGGTGGGTTCCATCCGTGCCGTGCAGTACGAGGCCCGTCAGGCCGCTCAGGCTGAGATCTGGAACAACATCGAAGTGGGCAAGCACTACAACGGCGTTGTCAAGTCCATGACCTCCTACGGCGTGTTCGTGGACATCGGCGGTGTGGACGGCATGGTTCATATCTCCGAGCTGAGCTGGAGCCGCATCAAGAACCCCGCCGAGGTCGTTTCCGTCGGCGATCCTCTGGATGTGTATGTCATCTCCTTCGATCCCGAGAAGCGCAAGATCTCTCTGGGCGTGAAGGATCACTCCTGCAACCCCTGGGATAAGTTCATGGAGACCTATAAGGTGGGCGACGTTGCCAACGTTCGCATCGTGAAGCTGATGGCCTTCGGCGCCTTTGCCGAGGTCGTTCCCGGTGTGGATGGCCTGATCCACATCTCCCAGATCGCTGACCGCCGTATCGAGAAGCCCAGTGACGTTCTGTCCGAGGGCCAGATGGTGGACGCCAAGATCACTGCCATCGATGAAGAGAAGCAGAAGATCTCCCTGTCCATCCGCGCTCTGCTGACTCCCGCTGCTGACGAGGAAGCTGAGGACAAGGAGTAATTTCCACAAAGCTTGAAAGGCCGCCCATTCCCCGCCTCCTAATAAGAAAACATGAAAAAGTCAGTAAAATCAATGTTTTCAAAGGCAGGGAACACGGTACGAAGTCAAAAATCTCATACTGACAGGCACGAAGGGCGCTGATGTGAAAATCAGCGCCCTTTTCCTGTCCCCACGCCATAGGTAGCCGCCCTATGGCGTTTTTTCATATCCGTGCCTGTACCCACCTGAAAAATGTATCAATTAGGGTGCGAAAACCTCTGTTTTTTCCTCTCAGAGCGCCGCTTAAAAGGCGGCGTGGGTGTTTTCCCATGGGAAGCGTCCGGGAGGCAGGACAGGGGCTTTTTTGCGCCAAAATCAACACTTTTCAAAACCAGAGAAAGGAGGCGCCGGATATGGCAGTTTTCCGCATCGAAAAGACCAGAGATTACACGGTCATGTCCAACTACCACCTGCGGGACAGGTCGCTGTCCCTGAAAGCGAAGGGGCTGCTGTCCCTCATGCTGTCGCTGCCGGAGGACTGGGACTACACCATGAAGGGGCTTGCCCGCATCTGCAAGGACGGCATCGACAGCATCAGCGGTGGGATCCGGGAGCTGGAGGCGCACGGCTATCTCGTCCGGGCGCGCGTCCGCAACGAGAACGGGCAGCTTGGCTCTATCGAGTACACCCTCCTGGAGAAGCCGAAGGAACCGGCTCAGACGCCCGCGCCTATCCGGGAAAAACCTATACGGGAAAATCCAATACAGGTGAAGCCAATGTTGGATGCCCCAATTCAGGAGAACCCCGCCCAATTAAATACTAAAGAACAAAATAAAGAATTATCAATTACGCAAGGATCAAGTCCTATCCCATCAAGTCCCCCTGCCCCCAGAGAAAAAAGCAGGATCGGACGGGACAGGATGCGAGAGCGCGAGAGCTACCGGGAGATCATTTTGGAGAATATCGACTACGATATCCTCACCCAGGATGAAAAGCTGGACAGGGACCGTCTGGACGAGCTGGTGGAGCTCATGGTGGATACCGTCTGCTCCAACCGGGAGATGATCCGCATGGCCGGCGACGATTACCCGGCGGAGGTCGTCCGGTCACGGTTCCTGAAGCTGAACGCCTCACACATTGAGTATGTCCTTGACCGGATGCGGGAGAACACCACCTATGTCCGCAATATCAAGAAATATCTGCTGGCGGCGCTGTATAACGCACCGGTCACGATGGACAGCTACTACACATCCCTTGTCAGCCATGACCTGTACGGCAGCGGAGATCGGAGGTGAACGCCTTGCAGGAAGAAATCACGCAGAAAACCCTTGCGCTTTGTGTGGAAACCGGCAAGCTGACCGCCCAGCTCTTGCAGCAGGCCATGAAGAAGGTGCTGGCGGATATGGAAAAGCACAAGAATGATCCCCAGCTCCGGCACGGAAAGCAGACCATCCGGCAGCTTATGAAGCATGGGGCCGGCGTTTCCAACATTGAGATCACGGACCAGAATATCAAGGCGTTCTCCGCCACGGCGAAGAAGTACGGCATTGACTTTGCTCTGAAAAAAGATACCACCGGAGAGATCCCCCGCTACCTGGTGTTCTTCAAGGGCAGGGACGCCGACGCGGTGACGGCGGCCTTCCGCGAGTTCTCCGCAAAGAATCTGGCGAAGGAGAAAAAGCCCTCCATCCGCAGGCGGCTGACCAAGGCCAAGGAGCAGGCGAAGCGGCAGGAGCTGGAGCGGGGCGAGAAGGTCAAAAACAGGGACCGGGGGCTGGAACGATGACGGGAAAGCTGAAAAAGGTCCTGCTGCCGAACCTTCCGTATGTGCTGTTCGTTTGGCTCTTTGACAAGCTCTGCCAGGCGGTGCGGCTGGCGCCGGGGCTCAACGCTTCGGAAAAGCTGCTTCGTATCGCCCAGGGCTTCACCGAGGCCTTTGCCTCCCTCTGGCTCAGCCTGCATCCTCTGGATCTGCTGCTGGGCGTGGCCGGGGCGGCGCTTGTCCGGCTGGCGGTGTATCTGAAAGCAAAAAACGCGAAGAAATATCGCCGTGGCGTTGAGTACGGCAGCGCGAGATGGGGCCGGCCGGAGGATATCGCGCCCTACATAGACCCCGTTCCCGATTGGAACATCCCTTTGACGCGGACGGAAAGCCTCACCATGACCAGCCGCCCGAAGGATCCAAAAACGGCGAGAAATAAAAATATCCTGGTCATCGGCGGCTCCGGCAGCGGCAAGACAAGGTTCTTTGTCAAGCCGTCCCTGCTCCAAATGCACAGCTCCTATGTGGTCACCGACCCCAAAGGGCAACTCCTTCGGGAGACGGGAAAGCTCCTGGCGCACGGCGGGCCGAAGCGGGACGAGAACGGAAAGCCGGTGCGGGATAAGCACGGCAAGGTCGTCTATGAGCCATACCGCATCAAGGTCCTGAACACCATCAACTTTTCCAAGAGCATGAAATATAACCCGCTGGCCTATGTGCGCTCCGAGAAGGATATCCTCAAGCTGGTCAATGTCATCATCGCCAACACGAAGGGCGACGGCGAAAAATCCTCCGAAGATTTTTGGATCAAGGCCGAGCGCCTTTTATACTGCGCCCTGATCGGCTACATCTGGTACGAGGCGGAGCCGGAGGAGAAGAGCTTCATCACCCTGCTGGAGCTCATCAACGCCTGCGAGGCCAGAGAGGACGACGAGACTTATAAAAGCCCCGTGGATATTCTCTTTGACGATCTGGCAAAAAAGCAGCCGGAGCACTTCGCCGTCAAGCAATATATCAAGTTCAAAATGGCGGCCGGCAAGACACTCAAAAGTATTTTGGTGAGCTGCGGCGCCCGCCTGTCTCCCTTCGATATCAAGGAGCTGCGGGACATTATGACGGAGGACGAATTGGAGCTTGACACGATGGGCGACCGGAAAACGGCGCTGTTCCTCATTATGAGCGATACCGATACCACCTTCAATTTCGTCATCGCCATGCTGCAAAGCCAGCTTTTCAACCTGCTCTGCGACAAGGCGGACGATCTCTATAACGGGCGGCTGCCTGTTCATGTGCGGTGCCTTCTGGACGAGTTTGCCAATATTGGCCAGATACCAAACTTTGACAAGCTGATCGCCACCATCCGAAGCCGTGAGATATCGGCTTCTATTATTTTGCAGTCGCAAAGCCAGTTAAAGACCATCTACAAGGACGCGGCAGATACCATCGTCGGCAACTGCGACGTCACCTTGTTTTTGGGAGGCAAGGAGAAGTCCACGCTGAAAGAGATTTCGGAACTGCTGGGCAAGGAGACCATCGACAGCCTGAGCCAGTCTGAAAATCGCGGCGCGCAGACCTCTCACGGCCTCAGTTATCAGAAATTGGGAAAGGAGTTGATGACCCAGGACGAGATCGCGGTCATGGACGGCGGCAAGTGTATCTTGCAGCTTCGGGGCGTGCGCCCGTTTTTCAGCGACAAGTACGACTTGACGAAGCACCCCCGCTACAAATACCTGTCCGACGCCGACAAGAAGAACGTCTTTGACGTAGAACGGTACATGAAGCGCAGACCGGCCATCGTGAAGCCGGACGAGCCTTTCGATATGTACGAATTGAGCGCAAAAGACCTGACAGACGAACCCGACAACAATTCTACAAAACGAAAGGAAACATGATTTATGGAGTTCTTCAACAGTGCCATCGACGTATTACAGACCCTGGTCATCGCCCTGGGCGGCGGCCTTTGCGTGTGGGGCGGCATCAACCTTCTGGAAGGCTACGGCCAGGACAACCCCGCGGCCAAAAGCCAGGGCGTCAAGCAGCTTGTCGCGGGCGGCGGCGTCGCCCTGATCGGCGTGACCCTGATTCCCCTGCTGTCCGGCCTGCTTGGCTGAGCGGCGGCAGGATCATCCCACCCGGAGGCTCCCGTTTCACGGCGGGAGCCCCCGAAAGGAGGTGTGACCACCCGTGATAATTGAAATGATCCAGGAGTGGTTCAAGGAGCTGCTGATCGACGGCATCATCTCCAACCTCTCCGGGACCTTTGACACCGTGAATACGAAGGTGGGCGAGATCGCCGGCGAGGTGGGCATGACGCCGGCCGGCTGGAACGGCGGCATCTTCAACATGATCCGCGGCCTGTCTGAAACGGTCATCGTCCCTATCGCCGGCATCATCCTCACCTTCGTCATGTGCTATGAGCTGATCCAGCTCATCGTGGAAAAGAATAATCTCCACGATTTTGACACCTGGCTTTTCTGGAAGTGGATCTTCAAGACCTTCTGCGCGGTGCTCATCGTCACCAACACCTGGAACATCGTCATGGCGGTATTCGATATGGCGCAGAGTGTGGTCAATCAGAGCGCCGGCGTCATCATCTCTGACGCGGGGATCGATATTTCCGGCGTGGTGGGCAATTTGGAAACGGCTCTGGCGGACTGGAGCATCGGTTCTCTGCTGGGCCTGTGGTTTCAGAGCATTTTTGTGGGCCTCTGCTCCCATATCCTCGCCATCGCCATCTTCCTTGTGATCTACGGAAGAATGATCGAGGTGTATCTGACCGTATCCGTGGGGCCGATTCCCTTTGCCACCATGGCCAACCGGGAGTGGGGCCAGACGGGGCAGAACTATTTGAAGTCCCTGCTGGCCCTGGGCTTTCAGGCGTTTCTTATCATGGTCTGCGTGGGCATCTACGCGGTGCTGGTGCAGAATATCGCCGTGGGGGATGATATCACCGTGGCGATCTGGGAGTGCCTGGGCTATACGGTGTTGCTGTGCTACACGCTGTTTCGCACCGGCAGCCTTGCAAAGAGCCTGTTCGGGGCGCATTGACGGGAGGCGGCCATGAAAAAATACAAGGTCATCTACGCGGATCCGCCCTGGGCCTATAAGGTCTGGAGCAAGAAGGGCGCGGGGCGCAGCGCCGAGAGCTATTACCCCACCATGGACATAGCGTCCATCAAGGCCCTGCCGGTGGGGGAGCTGGCGGACAAGGACTGCGCCCTGTTTCTCTGGATCACCTTCCCCATGCTGCGGGAGGCCTGGGGCGTCATGGACGCCTGGGGCTTTACCTTCAAGACCGTGGCCTTCGTCTGGATCAAGCAGTGCCGGAAGTCGGACGGCCTGTTCACCGGCATGGGCTACTGGACGCGGGCCAACGCGGAGATCTGCCTGCTGGCGACCCGCGGACGCCCGAAGCGGGCGGCACGGGATGTGAAGCAGGTCATCCTCTCCCACGTGGAGCGGCACAGCCAGAAGCCGGAGGAGGCGCGGCGGCGGATCGAAGCCCTCATGGGGGATGTGCCCCGTATTGAGCTGTTCGCAAGAGCCTCACCGCCCGGCTGGGATGTGTGGGGAAATGAAGTTGCAAGCGATATCCGGCTTGCGGAAAGGATGTGAACCATTGGCATACGTAACGGTCCCAAAGGACCTGACAAAAATCAAAAGCAAGATGCTGTTCGGCCTGACGAAGCGGCAGCTTGTGTGTTTCGGATCGGCGGCGCTTGTGGGAGTGCCGCTTTTCTTTTTGAGCAAGGGCAGCATGGGCACGACGCCGGCGGCGCTGTGCATGATCCTTGTGATGCTGCCCTTTTTCCTGTTCGCCCTGTATGAGAAAAACGGGCAGACCCCGGAGGCGCTGCTGGGCAATCTGATCCAGTGCAAATTCATCCGTCCGAAAAAGCGTGTCTATCAGACAAACAACGCCTATTCCGCTTTGGAAAAGCAGGCGGAGCTGGAGCGGACGGTGGGGCGGATCGCCTCCGGCGCGGGGAAAAGAGGCAAGGGCCGGCGCAGGCTCACCCGGCAGGAGCGAAAGCAGATCGAGGCCGTCATCCGGCAGGCCAGGGGGGACGGCAAGAATCACACCGTACAGGCAAGCCTCCCCTTCCGCAATATGCACCCGGACGGCCTGTGCCGTCTGGACGACCGGCATTTTTCCAAAACCATCGCCTACGCCGACGTCAGCTACCGTCTGGCAGGCCCGGACGATCAGCGGGATATCTTTGAACGCCTCTGCGATTTCTATAACGGCTATGACCCATCCATCGGCGTGCAAATGACCCTGAGCAGCAGCCACAAGGCCGGCGGCGGGGATCTGTTCCGCATGGCGGCCCAGGGGGACGATCTGGACGGGATCCGCGCCGAGGCCTCCGGCATCCTGCAAACACAGTATGAGCGCGGCAGCAACGGCTATGTAAAAAGCAAGTATGTCACGCTGACCATCGAGGCGGAGAGCATCCAGGCTGCACGGGCACGGTTTTCCCGCATCGAGGCGGACACTCTGAACCGCTTTAAGGTCATGGGCGCGGCGGCAAAGGTGCTGGACGGCAAGGAGCGGCTGGCACTGCTGCACGGCCTCCTCCATCCCAGAGGGGAACCCTTCGCCTTTGAATGGGACTGGCTGGCGCCCTCCGGCCTGTCCGTGAAGGATTTTATCGCGCCTTCTTCCTTCGAGTTCGGGGAGACGCGGCGCTTCCGCATGGGCGAAATGTACGGCGCGGTGTCCTTCCTGCAGATTTTGGCCCCGGAGATCCAGGACCGTATCCTTACGGATTTCATGGATGTGGAGGGAAACCTTCTCGTCACCATGCACGTCCGCGGCATCAACCAGAACGAGGCCATCAAGATGGTCAAGCGCAAGATCACCGATCTGGACGCCATGAAGATCCAGGAGCAGAAGAAGGCTGCACGCAGCGGCTATGATCTGGATATCCTCCCGTCCGACCTCTCCACCTACGGCGGCGCGGCGAAAAATCTCTTGCAGGATTTACAGAGCCGCAACGAGCGAATGTTCAACATGACCTTCCTCATGCTGCATCTGGCGCCCACGAAGCAAAAGCTGGAGATCGCCGTTTCCCAGTCGGCCAGCGTCGCCCAGACCCATAACTGCATCCTGACCCGGCTGGACTTCCAACAGGAGGACGGTCTTATGTCCTCGCTGCCGCTGGGCCTCAACCGTATCAGGATCGAGCGCAGCCTCACCACATCGGCGCTGGCGGTATTCGTCCCCTTTGTGACCCAGGAGCTTTTCATGGGCGGGGACGCCATGTATTACGGGCTCAACGCCCTGTCCGGCAACATGATCCTGCTGGACCGCAAGCAGTCCCGATGCCCCAATGGCCTTGTGTTCGGCACGCCGGGCAGCGGCAAGTCCATGAGCTGCAAGCGGGAGATCACCTATGTCATGCTGACCACAAAGGATAACGTCATCATCTGCGACCCGGAGGATGAATACTCCCCGCTGGTGAACCGGCTGGGCGGCCAGGTGATCCGGCTTTCCCCCAACAGCCGCGACTATGTGAATCCCCTGGATATCAACCTCAATTACAGCGAGGAAGAAAACCCGCTGGCGCTGAAAAGTGATTTCGTGCTGTCCTTCTGTGAGCTTATCATGGGCAGCAAGACAGGGCTGGAGGCCATCGAGAAAACCGTCATCGACCGTGCCGTGCAGATGATCTATCAGCCGTACTTTGCGGATCCCCGGCCGGAGAATATGCCGATCCTCTCCGACCTCATGGCCGCCCTCACCGCCCAGCATATCCCGGAGGCGGACCGTGTGGCCCAGGCGCTGGACCTGTATGTGAACGGCTCTCTCAACTTCTTCAACCACCGTACCACCGTGGATATCCGCAACCGCCTTGTCTGCTTCGATATCAAGGGGCTTGGCAAGAACCTGAAAAAGCCGGGGATGCTCATTGTCCAGGACGCGGTGTGGAACACCGTCACGGTGAACCGCTCCATTGGACGTGCTACCTGGTATTTCGTGGACGAGTTCCATTTGCTTTTGAAGGAGGAACAGACAGCGGCATACAGCGCCGAGATCTGGAAGCGCTTCCGCAAATGGGGCGGCGTGCCCACCGGGGCAACGCAGAACCCGAAGGACCTGCTGCACAGCCCGGAGATCGAAAACATTCTGGAAAACAGCGATTTCATCTACCTGCTGAACCTCTCCGCTGGCGACCGCAAGCTGATGACGGAGCGGCTGAACATCTCCGCCGAGCAGCTTGCCTATGTGACCAACGCGGACCCCGGCAGCGGCCTTCTGTTCTTCCAGAATGTGATCCTGCCCTTCAAGGACGAGTTCCCGAAGGATACGGAGCTGTACCGGCTTCTCACGACAAAGCCCAGCGAGGTTTCCCATGACGAGGAAAACGGATAAGGAAAGGATGGGACAAGATATGAAATATGCGATTGACAGTAAGACCTACGAAAACCATATCAATGATGAGGTACACCTTTACGGTCTGCTGCACCAGCTGGCGTTCCTCGCCGAAAAGGCGAAGGACGAGAAGGATCTGGAAAATCTGGCCGAGACGGCAAAGCGCTACGGCGAGATCGCGGAGGAAAAGTTCGCCGCCTGGCGTATCCCCGGCCGCTATCTGGTGTTTGGGGACAGGAAGGACCTTGCCGAGCTGAAGGCGGCGGAGCTCACGCCGCTGACCGCCGTGCTGAAAGAGCACGACGCAAAAGCCAGGGAAAAGCAGCGCGCCGCCACCGCCGATGATCCCGCCTACATTATCTCCGGCAGCGCCTTCCGTATGCTGGCGGGCGATCTCTTTGACCTGCTGGCGCAGTACAGCTTTCTCCGCAACCGTGTTGTAGAAGTGAAAACAGAAAAACGGCTTGCACGGCTGCAAAAGAATCTCTCCGGCGAGAATCCGCGCATCCGAAGGATGTACCGCAGGTGGGGCTTTGCGGAGGATCAGGGTGTCACCTGCTATGACATTCTGGAGGCAACGCTGCGGCGCAGGCACCTGACACCGTATGACCCGGAGGAAGCGGCGGAGGACGGCATCGGCTGCGGCCGCTGCTGCGCCCTCTGCGGAGATCATTCCTGCGAGGACGACTATGACTGAGCTGACCCATGTGAGCCTGTTTTCCGGCATTGGCGGGCTTGATCTGGCGGCAGAGGCGGCGGGCTTCCGCACCGTCTGCCAATGCGAGTGGGCGGACTATCCCTATTCCGTTCTGGAACGGCACTGGCCGGAGGTGCCAAAATTCCGGGATATCACAACTTTTACGAAGGAGGCGTTTTTTGAAAAAACAGGACTTGAAACCGTTACCGTCCTCTCAGGCGGATTTCCCTGCCAGCCCTTCTCCACCGCGGGGCAGCGAAGGGGCTTTGCGGATGAACGCTACCTGTGGCCGGAAATGTGCCGCGTTATTACCGAGCTGCGGCCCCGTTGGGTGCTTGGGGAAAATGTTGCTGGCTTCATCAATCTGGGCCTCGACAAAACGATCTTTGACCTGGCAAAAGCGGGATACGCTGTTCTCCCATTCGTATTTCCGGCTTGCGGCGTCGGCGCATGGCATGAGCGCCAGCGAACTTTTATCGTCGCGGCTGATGTTTCCCACGCCCCTTGCCTCCGACAAGAACACCTGCAGGGACGCGGCCAACCTGGATGTGTACCTCTCCGACAACGGGATCTTCCGCAAGGTGAACAAAAGCGGCGCAATCTGGAGCCTGAGCCTGTCAGCGGCGGTGTTCTATCTGACCCTGGCAGCGTCGGAGGGCTACCGCTCCACGCTGAAACCGGCGGCGTTTCGCAACAGCGTCCCATCTGCCAACCTGTCATCCCAGGTGATCCGGCAGGAGCAGCCGCTATCCGAGGCGGCAGCGCTGAACCCGGATTGGGTGGAATGGCTCATGGGCTTCCCCCGGAAATGGACGGACGTATCCTCTGGGCCGCCGAGCCGGAGGGAGTCCCCCGTATCACCGAAAACACCGCGGACCGCGCCCTACGGCTGAAAACCCTGGGCAACGCGGTCTGCCCGCCCCAGGCATATCCCATTTTCAAGTATATCTCCATGATCGAGACGGGCGAGTGTGGGAGCATTTGCCCCTACGGAAAGGCAGGTGGTGAAGAATGAAGGAATGGAAAGCCTCCGAGAAGGAGGCACAGAAGATGACCCGCGACGGAGCCATTTCCGTCAACATGGTCACAGGCGAGGCGAGCCATGTTTCAGACCGTGCGCCGGAGCAGGACTATTCCCCCTCCGGCGATTCCACGGCGCTGGCGAGGACTGTCCTCCACCATCTGGACGACCGGCGCGTCCGGAAGTCTCAGAAGAAAAAGCGGCGGAACCGCCGCAAAGCCTACCGGGAGGGTACGGTGGCAAATGACCGTCCGTCCTCCCGTTTGCAGTTTTCAGACGAGGAACGCGCCGCGCCGGAGCTGCAAAAGGCGATCCGCAAGTCCGACAAGGCGGCGGATAAGCTGGACGCGGCAAGGGCCGCCATCCCCAAAAAGCGCGTCCTGGGCACGGAGCGTGTCTTTGACGAGGCTTCCGGCGCCGGGCGTACAAGACTGGTATTCCATGAGACGGATAAGCCAGCTTCGATCCGGCAGCCGGGGCCGAACCCGCTGGCGCGGCCTTTGCAGGAGGTCGCCCACGCCGCCCACGCCAAGGTGCGGGAGGTGGAGCAGGAGAACTCCGGCGTGGCGGCGGGCCATCTCACCGAGCGCGGCATGGAAAAAGCTGTGGGCTATGGGAACCGCAAGCTGCAAAACTGGCGGGCGGAGCGGCAGGTGAAGCCCTGGCGGGACGCGGCAAAGGCGGAGCAGGCGGCGGTCAGGGCCAACGCGGAGGCGCTTTACCAAAAGGCGCTCCATGATAACCCCCAGCTTGCGTCCGGCAATCCCATCTCCCGCATCTGGCAGAAGAAGCGGATGCAGCGGCAGTACGCGGCGGCCTACCGGGCGTCGCGCGGCGCGGAGGGTGCAAAGGCGGCGGCACAGACGGCAGCCAGGAGCGCAAAGAAAGGCGCGGAGGCAGCAAAGAAGGCCGGCGAGTTCATAGCCCGGCACAAAAAGGCGTTCCTTATCATCGGCGGGATCGGCCTTGTACTGGTGCTGTTGCTGGGCCTGCTGCAATCCTGCTCCTCCATGTTCGGCGGAGGCGTGTCCAACATTGTGGCCTCCTCCTATCTCTCCGAGGATGCTGACCTGCTGGCGGCGGAGGCCGCCTACTGCGCCAAGGAGGACGAGCTGCGGCGGTATCTGGACACCTATGAGCAGACCCACGACTATGACGAGTATCACTATGATCTGGACGAGATCGAGCACGATCCCTATGTGCTGCTGTCTATCCTGTCGGCGCTCCATGAGGGACAGTTTACCATAGATCAGGTGCAGGGCGACCTTCAAATGCTGTTCGACAAGCAATACATCCTCACCGAGACGGTGGAAGTGGAACGGCGGTACTACATTGAGACGGATACCTGGACGGACGAGGAGGGCAACACCCATACGGAGAGCTACCGGGTCTATTACGATTATTATATCTGCACCGTGAAGCTGGAAAACTTCGATCTCTCCCATCTGCCGGTCTACATGATGGATCAGGAGACGCTTTCCATGTACGCCGTGTATATGTCCGCCCTGGGCAACCGCCCCGACCTGTTCCCGTCCTCCGGCTATGTTCCCAAGTATGTGACCAACCCACCCGCCAAGTACGAGATCCCGGCGGAGTACCTGTCCGACGAGCGCTTTGCCACGCTGATTACAGAGGCGGAGAAGTATCTGGGATTCCCCTACATCTGGGGCGGCAGCAGCCCGTCCACCTCCTTTGATTGCAGCGGCTTTGTCAGTTATGTCCTGACCAGCAGCGGCCTGTGCAATACCGGGCGGCTGGGGGCGCAGGGCCTCTACAACATTTCCACGCCGGTGTCCGAGCCGCGGCCGGGAGATCTGGTGTTTTTTGTGGGTACCTACGACACGCCGGGGGTCAGTCATGTGGGCTTTTATGTGGGGGACGGGATGCTCCTGCACTGCGGGGATCCCATCCAGTACACCAGTCTCAACACAAATTACTGGCAGTCCCACCTTTACGCCTACGGCAGACCGCCGTACAACTGATGGAGGTGGAGCGATGCTGACTGTAAAACCGATGTCTCTTGCCGACGCAAACAGGTTTGTCGCAGAGCACCACCGCCACCATAAGCCGGTGCGAGGGCATAAGTTCTCCCTGGGCTGCATGGCGAACGGCCGTCTGGCGGGCGTCGCCATCGTGGGGCGGCCGGTGAGCCGATACCTGGACGATGGGCTGACCCTGGAGGTCAACCGCCTCTGCACGGACGGGACGAAGAACGCTTGCAGCTTCCTCTATGGCGCGGCGGCGCGGGCGGCGAAGGTCCTGGGCTACCATAGGATCATTACCTATATTCTGGACACGGAGAGCGGCGTCAGCCTCCGTGCCTCCGGCTGGCAGTGCGCGGGGCTGGCGGGCGGACGGGAGTGGACCGGCAGACGCCGCCCACCCGAACCGCTGTATCCGGCGCAGATGAAATACCGATATGAAACGGCTTTGAAATGAGGTGAGCATATCAATATTGTTTCCTATGGCGGCGGTGCGAACAGCACCGCCCTTCTCGTTGGGCTGCACCAGCACCGTATCCCCGTTGACCTGATCCTGTTTGCGGATACGGGCGGCGAGCATCCCCATACCTATGCCTATCTGGATATCATGGATCGTTGGCTGAAGGATCACGGTATGCCGGAGATCACGCGGGTCTATAAGACCACGAAGGACGGCAGGCGGCTGACCTTGGAGGATGAATGTCTGAAAAGCGGTACGCTGCCCTCCATCGCCTACGGCTTCAAGCGGTGTTCTCTGAAACACAAGATCGGACCGCAGGAAAAGTTCTGCAACAACCATCCTCCATGCCGTGAGGTCTGGAACAGCGGGAAAAAGGTGGTCAAGTTCATCGGCTATGACGCTGGCGAATACTACCGCAGCGACAAGGTCCTTCTGCGTGATCTGGCAGACCCGAAGTACAGCAAATGGTATCCCCTGATGGAATGGGGATGGGACCGGGAGGCGTGTGTCCGGGCAATCGAGGCAGCGGGCCTGCCGCAGCCGGGAAAGTCCTCCTGCTTTTTCTGTCCCAGTATGCGAGCGGAGGAGATCATCGACCTGCGGGAGCGTTACCCGGATCTGTTCCGGCGCGCGCTGGCATTGGAGGATAACGCACGGGCCAACCTGAAAACCGTTCGGGGGCTTGGGCGCAATTATTCATGGAAAGAACGATTTGGAAAGGAGCAATGCAATCATGGCAACGACTGAGAAGATCCGCAAGGATATTGAGAAAACGAGGGAAAAGATCGCCGAGCAACAGAAGCGCCTCCGCGCGCTGGAAGCCCAGCTCACGGAGGAGGAGAACCTGGAGATCGTCCGCATGGTGAAGGCTGTCCGCATGGACAACAGGGAGCTGACCGCCTTCCTGCGCGCCTACGCCAGCGGCATGATCTCCCTGCCGGACGGGCTGATGGAGACGGAGGAAAGCGAGGGTGCGGAAGATGAAGCGTAACAGAGCTTTTCGCCGTTTCGCCGCCGTATTCCTGGCGCTTTTCTGCATGGCGGCCACCTCCACCGTGGCCTTCGCAGGCGGCGGGGACGGCGAGCCCTACTACACCGAGGAGGAGACCACGGGCGGCTATGACCCGGATCCCCTGACCCCGGAGGGCAACATGACCCTGGTGGACGATATCGCCGGTGAGAGTGCCGGGGACAAGCAGTTCATCACCGTGGTCACAAAAGGCGGCAACTATTTCTACATCATCATCGACCGGGCGGAGGACGGCGAGAACACCGTCCACTTTCTCAACCAGGTAGACGAGCGCGACCTGCTGGCCCTGATGGACGAGGAGACGCCCGCCGTCCCGGTGTGTACCTGTAAGGAAAAATGCGCGGCCGGCGCGGTGGATACATCCTGTTCTGTCTGCAAGACCAACCTCTCCGAGTGTGCGGGTAGGGAGAAGGTCAGGGAGCCGGAGCCGGAACCGGAGCAGCCGGAGAAAAAGAGCGGCAGCGGCCTGTTGGCCGTGGTGGTGCTGCTGGTGCTGGCAGGCGGCGGAGCCTTCGCCTATGTGAAGTTCATCAAGCCGAACCGCAGTAGCGTGAAGGTCAGCGCCGATCCCGACGAGTACGATTTCCCCGACGAGGAGTGTATCAACGAGGACGAGCCTGCGGAGGCTGAAACGGAGGCGGAGCATGAGTAAACTAATTATCGCGGAAAAACCGAGTGTGGCAAAATCTATCGCGTCGGCCCTGGGTGCTTCATCCAGGGCCAATGGCTTTTATGAGGGCAGCGGCCTGATCGTTTCCTGGTGCGTGGGGCACCTGGTATCCCCGCTGGACGCGGGCGGCTATGACGAGCGCTTCAAAAAATGGCGGTATGAGGATCTGCCCATCCTGCCGGAGCCCTTCCGCTACGCCCCCATCCCCGGCAAGGAGGCGGCTTTGGACAATGTGAAGCGCCTCATGGCGCGGGAGGACGTAACGGAGATCGTCAACGCCTGTGACGCCGGACGTGAGGGCGAGCTGATCTTCCGTCTGGTGTATGAAATGGCCGGCTGCCGCAAGCCGGTCCTCCGGCTTTGGATCTCGTCCATGGAGGACAGCGCCATCCGGGAGGGCTTTTCCGAGCTGCGCCCCGGCGCTGACTATGAAGCCCTGTATCAGTCAGCCCTCTGCCGCCAGAGGGCTGACTGGCTGGTGGGGATCAACGCCACCCGCCTTTTCTCCGTTCTCTACCACCGCACCCTGAATGTGGGCCGCGTCCAGACGCCCACCTTGTCACTGCTGGCGGCGCGGGACGCGAAGATCACGCTGTTCCAGAAGGAGAAGTATCATCATGTGCGCCTGACGCTGGCCGGCGCGGAGGCGGTGTCGGAGAGGTTCACCGATTCGGCGGAGGCGGAGCAGGCGGCGGCCATGTGCAAGGGCGCGGCCGTCACCTGTACCTCTGTCACGAAAGAGCAGAAAAAAGAACAGCCTCCGAAGCTCTATGACCTCACCACCTTGCAGCGTGAGGCAAACCGGCTGCTTGGCTACACGGCGAAGCAGACCCTTGACTACGCCCAGAGCCTCTACGAAAAAAAGCTGCTGACCTACCCCCGCACGGACAGCCGCTATCTGACCTCCGACATGGCGGAAACAGCCTCCTGCGTCATCCATCTGGCGGCGAAGGTGCCGCCCTTTGACGGGATCAGCAACTTCTTCCCGCTGGTGGAGGCCATGATCTCCGACAAGGACGTATCCGACCACCACGCCATCATCCCCACATTGGAGATCGAGAAAGCGGATATCCCCGCCCTGTCCCTGGGCGAGCGTGAGCTGCTTCTTCTGGTCTGCTGCCGTCTGCTGTGCGCGTCGGCGGAGCCCTATGTGTATGAGGTGGTCACGGCCACCTTCGACTGCGGCGGTCATTCCTTCACCGCAAAGGGCAGGCGTATTCTCTCCGAAGGCTGGCGGGAGATCGACCGCATTTTCCACGCCTCCCTGAAAGAAAAGCCTGCGGACGGGGACGGCGGCACGCTGCCGGACTTCACCGAAGGGCAGACCTTTGACGGCGCGGAGGTTTCCATCACCGAGCACTTCACCCAGCCGCCGAAGCCCTACACGGAAGATATATGCTGTGAAAGGGGGATAAGAAATCACCCATAGAAAGGAGCGTTCCCATGAAACCCAAGAAATTAGGCAACGGTAAAATCACCGCCCTTTATGAGAGATTGAGCCGTGACGATGACCTCACAGGTGATAGTAACAGCATTATCAATCAAAAGAAAATGCTGGAGGACTATGCGAAAGCCAACGGTTTTACGAATTGCGTCCACTTCACAGATGATGGTTGGTCTGGTGGAAGTTTTGACCGCCCAAGTTGGAAGCGCATGATTGAGGGCATTGGAAAAGGCGAAATCGCTGCTGTCCTTGTTAAAGATTATTGTGCGATAATAGGACTAAATCAGAAAGACCTTGAAAATCAAGGCATTCTGGCTTAGTCCCTTCTTTTTTTGACCGAAAACAAAGGACTTTCAC
>OLWN01000241.1_pt1 | contig 33492 bp, 27 predicted proteins | sample 1644151 | NCBI WGS metagenome assembly OLWN01 (sample SAMEA103958121, study PRJEB25191) | human gut metagenome
TGGACAGGATGATGTAGATCACGTTTACATCCAGCACAAAGGCCGCGATAAAGGCCGCGCCCAGGATGCACAGACGCAGGGCGGAATGGCTGTGAAACTCCTTGACGCCAAGGCCGCACACCACATCCAGAATAACCGCCGCTACGCCGGCCTGCATGCCGCGCAGCGCCTGCGAAACATACGGATTGCTGGCAAAGGCCGCATAGAAGATGGAAATCACCGTCAGGATGGCCATGGGCGGGATGATCGTGGCGATTACCGAGGTGAGCATGCCGGCAAAGCCGCCCACGCGCCAGCCCACCAGATTGGCGGCGTTCACGGCGATTGCGCCCGGCGATGACTGCGCCATGGCCGCGATATCCAGCATTTCTTCTTCCGTCATCCAGTGCAGCTCATCCACGAACTTGCGCTTCATCAGGGTGACGATGACAAACCCGCCGCCAAAGGTGAAGGCGCTGATGTAAAGCATGCTGAAAAACAGCTTGACCAGCCGCCTGGCGGCGGGCTTTTTCTGTTCAGATTCCATTTTTTATCCCCTCCTGCGGGGTATTATAGCGCTTGATTTATAATATGTAAAATGCTATTATTTTATTGAATACATATCATTATGATTATGAATTGGAGAACGCCATGACCATCCGCCACATGAAGATCTTCGTCAGCGTTTATCAGGCGCAGAGCATCACCCGCGCCGCGGAGCAGCTGCACATGACCCAGCCCGCCGTCAGCCGCGCTATTCAGGAATTGGAGCATTATTACGGCGTGTGCCTGTTTGAGCGCATCGGCCGCCGTATTTGCAGCACTGAGAGCGCGGCGCGGCTGTATGCCCAGGCGCTGCACATCATTGAAACGCTGGACAGCATGGAAAAGGGGCTGCGCGATTGGGATGAGTTTGGCGTGCTGCGCGTGGGCGCGACGATCACGCTGGGCAATTTCCTTCTGCCTGAGCTGGCAGCGCGCTTTCAGCAGCGGCACCCGCATTTGCAGCTTCGCGCGGTGGTATCCAACGGCGCTCAGCTATCCCAGCATCTATTGGAAAACACCATCGATCTGGCGCTGATCGAGGGCAGCATCCTGCTGCCGCAGCTGGTCAGCGAGCCGTTTTCGGGCGATCACCTGCAATTGATCCTGCCGCCGGGGCATCCGCTGAGTGAACGAAAAAGCCTGAGCTTGGAGGAGCTGGCCGAGGAGCCGTTTTTGCTGCGTGAGCGTGGCAGTGCCGGACGCGAGTTTCTGGATCACGTGTTCGCCGCGCATCAGCTGCCGCTGACTCCTTTGTGGGAGAGCGCCAGCACGCAGGCCATCATCAAGGCTGTAGGCGCAGGGCTGGGGGTATCCTTCCTGCCTGAAAAACTGGTTAGCCAGGCTATCGCGGAGGGCAGCGTGCGCACCGTGCCCATCGAGAACGAGCCCTTTTGCCGCACGCACCATATCGTCTATCACCGGCACAAATTTCTCACCCAGTCCGCGCGGGAATTCATCGCCCTATGCCATGAGATGGAGGCAAGCGCGGACGTAATGGAGCCATAAAAACAGGCTGCCAGCGTGTTGTCTGAAAGCCTGAAGGAAAATGCTTTAGCGGCTAGCTTTACTTTTTGCGCACAGGGCAGCATACCTCGGTGACGAACTCCTGCGGGTTCTTGGTTTCGTGGGGGCTGATGTGGTAGCTGTTAAACAATGGCCGTCGGGCTCATAGCCGTTATTGTTCACCCAGGCGGCGACGGCGGCCATCGCGCTGTCCATCTGGTCATAGCCGCCCTTAAAGGTTCAGCTGGCCACGGTCACGGCGGGCTTGAGCAGGCCGATCTCATCATAGTGGCGCAGCATTCTGACGCTGACCCTGGACAGCTTTGAAAATTCTCCGATTTTCAGCATCTTATCCTCTCGGAATCCGGTTTTTTTGAGCTTACGTCTATCCTACTGCCTGCCATTATGTGAGAGTCAACAGGGATATTTGAGAAAATTCAATCAAAGCAGTTTTAGTGCCGCTTCCGCCTGCCGCAGGGTATCCTCGGGCGTGGAGGCGCCGTTTGTCGTAAGGCAAGTATAGCCCTGCTTTTGAGCCTGGGCGCGGATTTCCCGTGACAGCAAGGCGTTGCGCGCCATCCAGCGGTTGAAGGTTTGCTCCGGATCGGGCGTTTGCGCCAACAGCTGCGCCACCCAGGGGCGCTCACGATAGCGCGCCCGCTGAAAGGCAGGCTCGGGAATCAGGCAAATATAATGCCTGCTATCCACGCCTGCCCTGCGCATCAGCTCAGGCAGAAAGCCCGCGCCTTCGGCCAGGATGGGCGCGCCCGGCCCCATCGCGCGCAGCTCCCGCAGGGCATAAGGAAAGAGCTGGTGATAAATCTCCAGCTCCTGCTTGCATTGCTGGCAGGGCGGCAGCGCGTCGATATCCTGCGGCGCGGCGATTGCAGCCGCGCGCAGCAGCGCGTTGCCCTCCAGCATGCCCAGATGGGTATAGCGTTCCAGGTTTTTATCCAGTTCAAAGGCGCGAAAACCATGCCGCGCGCAGATTGCACGCGCGGCGGTGGACTTGCCCCCGCAGGGCGCGCCGCCGATAAAGTAGATTTCCGGCCCGTTTGCCATGGTTACAGATCCTGCCGAATGGGGATGGTGCGCTCCTCGTCTGCTGAGCGAATAGCGGCGAACACCACGCGCATGGCGTGAATGATTTCCTCCACATCCAGACAGGAGGGGCGGCCTTCCAGCACCGCATCCACAAACTCGTTGATTACGCCTGTGTTGCGGCGTTTGCCCGCCTTTTGCTCGGCGTTGGTGGTGATGCGGTCGGTGGCATAGCGTTCCACCCGGCCGTCGCGGTATTCGATAATCAGGCTGTATACGGGATCGGTATACAGCTTCATCACGCCCTGGGTGCCGTAGAGCACGGTGGAGTTATCCTCTGAGCCGTAGAAAGTCCAGCTGGCGTGGGCCGCGCCCAACGCGCCGCCCGCCGTGCGCAGGATGAACATGGCGTTGTCATCCACCTGAATGGGCGTGCCGCCGGGGGTCTTTTTATCCAGCGTGGCCAGAAAAGCCGAAGCCTGGGTGATGACGTCGCCCGTGAGGTAATTGTACAGATCGATTTTATGAATGCCAAGATCAGCCGCCACGCCCAGCACGGCGCTGCTCTTGTGGAAGAACCAGGGATTGGGCTGCCCTGTCCAGCCCTCCGGGCCGCCATGGCCAAAGGTGGTGTGGAAGGTCAGGATCTTGCCGATTGCGCCCTCAGAGATCAGGCGTTTGGCTTCGCGATGGGCGGGGGTCATGCGCTGATTATGCCCCACCAGCAGGCGCATGCCTGTGCGGCGGGAGGCCATCAGCATATCCTCGCAGTCCTGCGCGGACACGGCCAGCGGCTTTTCGCACAGCACATGCTTGCCGCGCTCCATGGCCATGATGGCCGAGCGGCGGTGATCGGTATTGGCGCTGCATACGCTGACCGCGTCGATATCCGCATCCAGCAGCGCTTCCACGCTGTCAAAGGCTTTGCCGCCGTATTGCTTGGCCATGGCCTGCGCGCGGGCGGGATCTACATCATAGAAGCCCGCAATCTGGCAGCGAGGGTTTTCGCTGTATTCCGGCGCGTGGCGCACGCGGCAGATTTGCCCACAGCCGATAATGCCTACACGTAGGGTATCCATATGCAGTCCTCCTTGGAGCAGAAATTATTTTTCCTTGCGCTGCAGCAGCACGGCCACAATCACGATGGCGCCCTTGAAGGCCTCGCGCAGGAAGGGCGGAACACCCATCAGATTGAGCAGGTTGTTCATCACGGCGATAATCAGCATGCCCAGCACCGTGCCGCCGATGGAGCCCTTGCCGCCCGACATGCTGGTGCCGCCCACGACCACGGCGGCGATTGCGTCCATCTCATAGCCGCTGCCGGCGTTGGCATAGTCCATGGAGCCGATGCGCGCCACCTGGATCACCGCCGTAACGGCCACCAGCGCGCCCATCAGGATGTAGATCCAGGTTTTTACCCGCTCCACATGGATGCCCGACAGCCGCGCCGTGCGCTCGTTGGAGCCGATGGCGTAAATATGTCTTCCTGTACGGGTCTTTGAGAGGACCACGTACAGGATCGCGGCGATAACCAGCCAATACAGAATGGGCAGCAGCGTTTCGCCGCCGATCTTGGTGTTGGCGATGGCCAGAAAGCCCGCGGGCACCTTGACGCCCACCTTCTGCATGCACTGCTGGGTGACACTGCGGCAGATTTTCATCATGCCCAGGGTGACAATGAAGGGTGGCAGCTTGCGATAGGCAATCAGCGAGCCGTTGATCACGCCGACCAGGGAACCCACGACCAGCGCGGCGGCGATGCCGATGACATACGCCCATGGACCCGTAATGCCAACCGAGGTCAGCAGGCCGGTGGGGTAGCCGTTGATGATCACCATCAGCACCGCGCCCACGGCCGTCATGGTGGAGCCGACCGCCAGATCGATGCCGCCAGAGATGATGACGAACGTCATGCCCAGCGCCACGATGCCCACGCCCGCGTTGTTGCGCAGGATGTTAATCCAGTTTTTGCCCCAGCGTTGCAGCCACGCGCCAAAGCTGGCGTCCCGGAAGCCCAGCGCCACGGTTTGCAGGATGACCATCAGCACCAGCACGCAGCCGGTGGAAAAAATGGGGCTGCTCTTCCATTTGCGAATAAACCATTGGATGAAATTCTCTTTTTTAGCCGTCTGTGCCATTTCTTTCGCTCCTTACTCAGCTGCCGGTTGCCAGGCGCATCATTTCCTGTTCATTCATGGTATCGCCGCTGACCTGTGCGCGCACGTCGCCGTGATACATCACCAGCGCGCGGTCGCACACGCGGATAATCTCCTGCGCCTCATTGGACAGCACAGCCACCGCCACGCCCGCGTCCGCCAGCCTCAGGATGATGTCGTATATCTCTTCCTTCGCGCCCACGTCCACGCCCTGGGTGGGATTATCCAGAATCAGCAATTTGGGATGGGCGCTGAGCCATTTGGCCAGCACTACCTTCTGCTGGTTGCCGCCCGACAGGCTGCCGATGGGATCGGCCGGGTTCTCCATCTTGATTTTCAGCCCCTGCCGCTGCTTATCAAACGCAGCCAGCTCGGCCCGGCGGTCGATCAGCCCGCAGCGCGCCAGCTGCCGCCAGATCACGATGGAGCCGTTTTCCAGGATATCCATGTCCTTGATGATGCCGTTTTCCTTGCGGTTGCGGGGCAGATAGCCGATGCCCAGCGCCAATGCCTGCGGGGTGGAGTGAATCACGACTGGCTTGCCCTCCACCAGGATGCGTCCGCCGTAATGCCCCATATCGCCAAACACGGTGCGGAACAGCTCGCTTCGGCCATCGCCTAACAGGCCCGTCACGCCCAGCACCTCGCCCGCGTGAATGCTCAGCGATACGTTGCGATAATAGGGTTCCAGCGTCAGGCTTTCCAGGCGCAGCACTTCCACGCCCAGCTGAGCATTGCGCGTGCGTGCCTGCGTGCGTACCTCGTGGCCAACCATGTCGCGCGCCAGGTTTTCCACGCTGGTATCGCGCACCAGGCCCTCGGCCACCACTGCGCCGTCGCGCAGCACGGTATAGCGATCGCAAATCTGCATGACTTCGCGCAGCTTATGCGAGATAAAAACAACGCCGACCTTTTGCTGCCTGAGGGTACGCAGCATTTGAAAAACGCGCTCTATCTCCGGATCGGTCAGGGAAGTGGTGGGCTCATCCATGATAATGATGGAGGCCTTCATCATCAGAGCACGTGAAATCTCTACAATTTGCTTATAGGAGGCGTCCAGCGCGGACACCATGGCAAGCGGATCGATATCCAGCGACATGCTTTCAAACAGCTCGCGCGTGCGGGCAATCATGGCCTTATGATCCAGCAGGCCGCTTTTCTTTTTGATTTCGCGGCCGATAAACATGTTTTCATACACGGGCAGATCGTTGATCAGGTTCAGCTCCTGATGGATAAACGCGATGCCCGCATCCAGCGACTGCGAGGGATTATGAAACTGCACGGGCGCGCCGTCCAGCGCAATCGTGCCCTGATCGGGCTGCAAAACGCCGCCCAGGATATTCATCAGCGTGCTTTTGCCCGCGCCGTTTTCACCCAGCAGGGCGCAGATTTCGCCCTCGCTCAGATGAAAATCCACGGACTTGAGCACGTCGTTTGCCCCGAAGGATTTGTAGATGCCGCGCATGGAAAGATTCATGGGGTCACATCCGTTCTTCGTATCCTTAATGTTTTTATCGCTATCCTATAAATCGGCTGAAAGGGCCATGGCAAGCCATGGCCCTTTTGAGCGTTACGACCGATTAATATACGGTGTTGTTGGGATCCAGATACTGATCCACATTTGTGCGATCCACGATGGTGGTGGGGATTACCTTAACGGCATCCACAGTTTCGCCCTTGAGCAGCGCCAGCGCGGCATCCACGGCATCCTTTACCATCAGGGGGCTATACAGCGCGGAGCAGGCATTGATGTCCTTGCTGTCAGCGATGATCTGGAAGTATTCCTGGCAGCCGCCGCCGCCGGTGATGGCCTTGATGTCGGTGCGGCCAGCATCCGCGATAGCCTGCAGCGCGCCGATGGAGGTTTCATCATCCAGAGAGAATACGGCGTCAATCTTGGGATTGGCGATCAGAATGTCAGCCATGTCCTTCAGGCCGTCTTCACGGGTGAAAGCGGAGGCGTATTCGATGATCTGCACGTTGGGGGCAATTTCCTTCATGGTTTCGGTAAAGCCCTTCATGCGCAGCTCGTTTACGGAGCCGGCAGTGGGAACGGTCAGGGCAACCACGATGCCCTCGGTGCCGATTTTATCCACGATGTACTTCGCGCCTTCTACGCCCATGCCTTCGTTATCGCCAGTTACCTTGTACACGCCCTCGGCGGCGATGTCGATATCGAAGTTCACAACATAGATGCCCTCATTGATAGCAGCCTGGATGGGTACTTCCATGCCTTCCCACTGGGGGAACGCCACGATCGCCTGAGCGCCCCAGGTCTTGAGGTCGTCCAGCTGGGCGGTCATTTCTTCGGCATTGGTGGAGGTGTAGAGCTTGTATTCTACTTCGCCAGCCAGTTCCTTGCAGCGCTGCTCGGCATGATAGGCTACGCCGCCAACCCAACCGTGCGTAACGGCGGGAGCCAGGATACCAATCTTGTAGGTGGTCTTTTCCGCGGAGGCCACGCATACCAGAGACAGGGCCATCATCACGGCCAGCGCCAAAGCGATGATCTTCTTCATGATAGAATCCTCCTTGTTCGTTTGACGGCATTCCTTGCCGCCTTCGGATAAAGCTATTATAGCAAATTCTTCTGTCCATTTCAACGGCTCGACGATATAAAAGCGCAATTTGGCATAAATTTATCCTTTTTCGTCATCCGTGTTCGGATGGAACTGTGAGGAAAACAAGTGAATGCGCGGCATGAAGCCCTGCATAGATTTCCGAGTCCCCCTCATCACCGCCTGCGGCGGAGGCTTCCCCTTGATGAGAAGCCTTTGGTGCAACGCGTTCATGCGTGCGCTGCCAAGGGCCTTACACTCTGCCGCTTTCCTCGCACAGCGCGCGCATGCGGGCGGCAAGCTCGGCTGAAAAGTCGCTGCTCAGCGCGCGATAACGCCAGTTCTTTTCGCCCACCGTGCCGGGCGTGTTCATGCGCGCAGCGGAATCCAGCCCCAAAAAGTCCTGCATCGGGGCCATGGCGACGTTGGCGCGGCTGTCGAACACTGCCTTGATCATGCGCCATACCACCGTGCTGTCATCCACCTCGCCCAGCGCTTCGCGCAGGTTGCGGCGGGTTTGATCGCTGCAGGCGCGCCACCAGCCCAGCGACGTATCGTTATCGTGCGTGCCGGTATAGGCGGCGCAGTTGGGCTGATACAGCTGCGGCTGATGCGAATTGTCCCCGCCGCCGCCGTCATAGGCGAATTGCAGCACCTTCATGCCGGGATAGCCGCAGAAGGCCAGCAGATTGCGCACGCGGTCATTCACCGCGCCCAGATCCTCGGCCACCACGTTCAATTCGGGCACCTTTTTCTTGACCGCCGCAAAGAACGCCTTGCCGGGGCCGATTACCCATTTGCCGTTGCGGGCGGTCTTTTCGCCGGCCTTGACGGAATAATAATTAGCAAAGCCGATAAAATGGTCGATGCGCACGCTATCGTACAGCTGCGCCATGGCGCGCAGGCGATCCATCCAGAAGCCGTAGCCATGCAGGCGCAGATAGTGCCAGCGGTACAGGGGATTGCCCCAAAGCTGGCCGTCCTCGCTGAAGTAATCGGGCGGCACACCCGCCACGCGCTTGGGGCGGCGCTCGCAGTTGAGCTGGAAGAACTTGGCGTTGGCCCATACGTCCGAGGAATCCTCGGCCACATAGATGGGCATGTCGCCCAGCATCATCACCCCATGCTCGTTGGCGTAGCGGCGCAGGCGCATCCATTGATCGCGGAACAGGAACTGCAGGAACATGTAGTAGCGCACATCCTCGCGCAGCTCCTGCTCGTAGCGGTTCATGGCTTCGGGGCGGCGCATGCGGATGTCCTCGTCGGGCCACTGCATCCAGGATACCTGGTTGAACTTTTGCTTGATTGCCATGAACAGCGCGTAATCGCGCAGCCAGGGCCACTGCTTCTGCCATACCTCAAACGCGCCGTCGCAGAGCAGGCGATCGCGGCTATGCTGATAGGCACGGCGCAGCCAGGGTTCCTTTTCGGCGCGCAGGGTTTCAAAATCCGCCCGGCCGGTCTCAGCATGCGGCGCAGGCTGATAATCGGGCAGATAGCCGTCCTTTTGCAGCAGGGCCAGGTCGATCATATAGGGATTGCCCGCCAGCGCGCAGGCGCTTTGATAGGGAGATTCGCCGTAGCCGGTGGGGCCTACCGGCAGCACCTGCCAGATGCGCATGCCCGCACTTTGCAGAAAATCCACAAAGCGATAGGCCGCTTCGCCCAGCGTGCCGGCGCACTCCGGCCCGGGCAGCGAGGTGATATGCAGCAGCACGCCGCCGCGGCGCACGTTTGTCTGTTCCATTGTTTGCAAAGCCTCCTTCGGAAACTTCCAGCATTCGTCCCTGTTATTTTATATGAAAAGTGCAAAGATGTAAAGAAAAATTGCAAAAAACGCGCGTAAGTGGTATGATATGCTTACACTTATCTGTGAATTTGGAAGGGGAATGAAACCGTGACCATTGAAACCTATCAGTGCCCGCAGTGCAGCGCCCCGCTTATATGGAAAAATGGCGAGCTTGTGTGCGAATCCTGCGGCGCAAGCTATAAAGAAGAGGATATGCGCGCCCTGTCGGAGGCCATGCAGGAAAACGCCGGGCAGTCCAGCCTGGACTGGAACAAGTGCCGCAACGCGCAGACCTTTACCGCGCAGGAGGAAAGCGCCCTGCAGGAATACAACTGCCCTGCCTGCGGCGCGGTGCTGGTCACCTCTGCCGCCACAGCGGCCACCAAGTGCGCCTATTGCGGCAACAATGCGCTGATCCCCAAACAGTTTTCGGGCGAACTGCGCCCTGATGCGATCCTGCCCTTTACCGTATCCCGCGAGGATGCGGAAAAGAAGCTGCGTGAGCATTTTCACGGCAAAAAGCTGCTGCCTGACGATTTTGTGCGTGCCTGCCGCGTGGAGGATGTAGAGGGTCTGTATGTGCCTTACTTCCTATTTAATTGTCAGGCTGACGCGCGCTGCACCTACCGCGCCGAGCGCGTCAACACCTACCGCCGGGGCGATTGGCAGATTACCGATACGCTGCACTTTTATGTGGAGCGCTGCGGCCGCGTCAGCTTTGACCGCGTGCCGGTGGACGCCTGCAAGCGCGTGGACGATACGCTGACGGAGGCCATCGAGCCCTTTGACTACGCCGCCTGCAAGCCCTTTGATCCCGGCTATCTGGCGGGCTATCAGGCGGATTGCCGCGATCAGGAGATGGATGAGTGCGTGCCCCGCGCCAACGAGCGCGTGACCAATGCGGCTACCGATGCCCTGCGCAGCACCGTGCACGGCTATTCCAGCGTGGTGAGCGACTGTACGCAGGTACGGCTGGATCAGGGCAAGGTGCGCTATGTGATGATGCCCGTATGGCTGCTGACCGTGCGCTATGGCGATCAGGCGTTTCCCTTTGCCATCAACGGGCAGACGGGTCGTCTGGCGGGCGAGCTGCCGGTGGATAAGCGCAAGTATCGCCGCCTGAAGCTGAGTTGGATGCTGGGCCTTGAAGTGGCGCTGGCGCTGCTCATTGCGTTCTTTCTGTAAGGGGGTGCGGGTATGAAAAAGAGGATTTTTGCGTTGCTGCTTTGCACCCTGCTGCTTTGCTGCGCCGCCGCGGCGGAGTTGAGCCGTGTGGCGGATCGCGCGGGGCTGCTGACGAGCGCGCAGGTATCGGCTCTGAACGACCGCTGCCGCGAACTGTCTGAAAAGTACGATCTGGATGTCATCATTGCCACCACCAACGATTCGCGCGGGATGGAGCTGGGCATGTACGCCGCCGATCTGGTGGACTACAACAGCTTCCGCAAGGATAACATCATCCTGGTCATCGCCATGGACCAGCGCAAGTATGTGTGCGTCACCACGGGGAGCGGCATCGATGCGTTCAGCGATCAGGCGCTCAATGCCATTTACGATGCGATGGAGAGTGACATGCGCGCGGGCCGTTACTACAGCGCGTGCAGCACGTATCTGACCCGCAGCGAGGGCATTATCGACGCTTATGCGAACGGCCGCCCGGACAGCGTATATCAGTATTACGGCGAGGGTGACGATGTGGTGCAGGAGCCCGCCACCTTCTATGAGCGCCTGCAGATGGGCGCGCTGTTTGCGCTGATCCCGGCTATTTTGATTGGCTGGATCATCGCTGCCGCACAAAAGGGAAAGATGAAAACCGCCCGCAAGCGTGACTCAGCGGAGAGCTATCTGACCGATATGAACCTGACCCGTGAGCGCGATATTTACCTGTATACGACCACCGTGCGCCACAAGATCGAAAACGATCCGCCCTCCTCTGGCGGCAGCAGCCACAGCACCTTCAGCAGCAGCAGCGGCTCCAGCCATGGCGGCGGCGGCAGCGGAAGAAGCTTCTGACGAGAAAGGGCGGACGAGGAGAAGACGTTACTTTCTTCAGTGAAGAAAGTAACAAAGAACCTGTGTTGTGGACGGAAAAGCTGCTGGAATAAAACTGGGAATGACCCTGGCCACCCGCCCCGCCCCCGCGGCAGGTGGGCGGCAGTGCCGCCTGCCAGTTTTACCAGCTTGGCTTTTACGTCACACGCAGCTTTCTTTGCTTCTTGTTTGGGCTCCAAGAAAGAAGCGTCCCCTCGTTCCCTTTTCCGTTCGCCCACATCCAATTCAACGGAGGTTGTTCATGTACCGCAGAATTCTTGCCCTGATATTGTCGCTTGCTCTGCTAATGCCCGGCCTTGCGCTGGCGGCGAGCCTGCCCTATGTGGAGGACTGCGCCCTGCTGCCCGGCCAAAGCGTGGAGCTGCGCTACTTTCTGCCTGCCAGTGGGCGCGCATCGCTGCGCCTGACCACGCAGGGCGGCGCGGATGTGGCTGTCATCCTGTCCGAGCGCATGCTGCTGGGCGGGCTGCATGTGCTGACGCTGGACGGGCAGTTCTTTGCCGAGCCGCTGGCCGAGGGCGCGTATCGCCTGATCCTTACCTATGAGGGGCAGACGTATACCGCCGTGCTGACCGTCGGCCAGACTGCGCAGAGCGCGCAGCCGACGCCTGCTGCGTCCGCGCCGACCGCCATGCCCGAGCCGACCGCCGCGCCCGAGCCGGCCTTTGCCGATCAAAGCGCCAGCATCACGCCCGCGCATCTGAGCAGCTATCATCCGCAGCATACGGGCTGCTACTGGTGCACGCCCATGGATATTACCGACGAGTCCGCTGTGTGGGCCATGCTGACCGCGCCCATTCAGGTGGTGGATGTGGGGCAGAAGGAGCAGGTTGTGCTGCGCGCCGAGCCCAGCGACAGCAGCGAGGGCATCGGCGTGGTAACGGGCGCGTCTCAGGCTGTGCATGTGCTGGAAACCCGCAGCGACGGCTGGTCGCTGGTGGAAACGTATTCCAGCTCCTTCCATGATTCCAAGGTCAAGGCCTGGAACGCCTTTGTAACCGGCTATATCCGCACCAACAAGCTGAAAACCTATAATGTGCGTACCGATTATGGCATGATCATTGACAAACTGACCCAGTCGCTGTATATCTTTAAGGATGGCAAGCTCTTTACCACCCTGGCCGTATCCACCGGGCTGTATAACGAGCGCCAGCCTTATAACGAAACGCGCTCGGGCGAGTTTGTGATCATCTCCCGCGTGGGCGATTTCAAATCCGATAACCTGGTGTGCGGCATGGGCCTGCGCTTTAACAGCGGCGATTTGCTGCACGAGGTGCCGCACGTCAAAAATGCCGACGGCACCAAGAACTATAAAAACTGTGAGCCCAAGCTGGGCTCCCGCGCCAGCCATGGCTGCGTGCGCGTGCAGCGGCTGAAAAACGCCGACGGCATCAACATGACCTGGGTGTGGAATAACATCAAGGTGGGCACAAAGCTGGTGATCTGGGAGGACTTTGCCGGCCGGCAGATGGAAATCCCCGCCGATGAAACGCCGCTGTATTACAATCCGGACGGCGGCTCCAGCTATCACAGCATGGCCAACTGCAAGGGCGTAAAGGACAAGTATCTGCCCCTGACAGCCTTTACCTATGGCGAGCTGGAAACGGGCGCGTTTGCCAAGCTGACTGCCTGCGCCTACTGCTTCCCGCCCCGCCGCCGCGCGGACATCGAAGAAATCAACCGCGTGCACGAAACGCAGTCCCCGGGCCTGATTTCGCTGCTGCTGGAAAACAAGCAGTAAGCGGGAAAATGCCGGGCGCAGCCCTGTTTTGTATTCAATCTCCAATTCACTATAAGGAGTGAAAATTATGACCAACGCCTATTCCGTATCCCCGCAGCAGATTGTCAGCGACGCCGAGCGCTTCCTGCGCGCGCGCTATCATGTGGACTTTGCCAACGCGCATGATTTCCAGCTGCACGACGCCATTGCTCAGGCTGTGATGCTCTCCATCGCCCCCAAGTGGGCGCAGGATGAGCAGGATCTTCGCCAGCGCCGCCGCGCCTGCTATATCAGCGCGGAATATCTGATGGGTCGCCTGTGGCACAATAACCTGTGCTGCCTGGGCGTGTACAACGAGGTAGAAAAGCTGCTCAATCAGCAGGGCGCGCACCTGAGCGATATGGAGGATATCGAGGATGCGGCGCTGGGCAACGGCGGCCTGGGCCGCCTGGCTGCGTGCTATCTGGACGCCGCCGCCGCGCAGAATATCCCCCTGAGCGGCTATGGCCTGTACTATCGCTTTGGCCTGTTCAAGCAGTCCTTTGAGGATGGACGGCAGGTGGAAGCCCCCGACGATTGGACCAAGCATGGTGATCCCTGGTCGGTGCGCCGCGAGGATGAAAGCGTGATCGTGCGCTTTGCCAATTTCTCCGTGCGCGCCGTGCCCTATGATATGCCGGTGATCGGCCTGCGCGGGGTCATTCGCACGCTGCGCCTTTGGAGGGCCGAGCCGGTGGAGCCCATCGACATGCCTGCCTTTAACGACCAGAACTATGAAAAGGCCTCCCGTGAGGCGGTGCGCGCGGCGGATATTACCGCCTTGCTCTATCCGGGCGACAGCAAGCGCGCGGGCAAAACGCTGCGCCTGCGCCAGCAGTATCTGCTGTGCAGCGCCACGGTGCAGGATCTGCTGCGTCAGTGTCCCCAGCGCGAGCGCTTTGTCGAGCAGTTTGCTGTGCAGCTCAACGACACCCATCCCACCATGGCCGTGCCGGAGCTCATTCGCATCCTGACCAGCGAGGGCATGGACTTTGAGCAGGCGGCGGAGATCGCCTTCCGCGCCTTCTCCTTTACCAATCATACCGTGATGCCCGAGGCCCTGGAATGCTGGAGCGAAAGCCTGATGCGCGCCGTCGCGCCCGAGCTGATTCCCATCATCCGCCGCTTGGACGAGCGCCTGCGCGCGCAGGGGCATGAGGGCCTCTGCATTGTTGAAAACCACACCATTCACATGGCCAACCTGGCCGTTGCCTGCACGCACTGCACCAACGGCGTGGCTGAGCTGCACACCCATATTCTCAAGGAGCGCGTGTTTGTCGACTGGCACCGCGCCTATCCCGATCGACTGCAGAACGTGACCAACGGCATCACGCCCCGGCGCTGGCTGGGGGTGTGCAATCCCGAGCTGACCGCGCTGCTGAGCGACACGCTGGGCGGGGATGATTTCCTGACTGATCTTGCGCGTCTGGGCGCGCTGCGCGAGCATCTGGACGACGCGCTGATCGACCGCTTTATGGCCGTCAAGCGCCAGAAAAAGGCGCAGCTGCGCGCATATATCCGGGCGCACGAGGATGTGGATCTGCCTGAAAACTTCCTGTATGATGTGCAGGTAAAGCGCCTGCATGAGTACAAGCGTCAGTTGATGAACGCGCTGTCGCTGGTGGATCTGTATAACTGCCTGAAGGAGGACGAAGACTTCCGCGCGGCCTTCCCGCCCGTGGCGGTGATCTTCGGCGCGAAGGCGGCGGCCGGGTATGACCGCGCCAAGAGCATCATCTATTTCTGCAACAAGGTGGCCGAGCGCATCAACGGCGATCCCGAGGTAAACGACCGTCTGCGCGTGGTGTTTGTGCAAAACTACAATTGCTCCTATGCCGAGCGCATCATTCCCGCCGCCGACCTGAGCCAGCAGATTTCGCCCGCGGGCACCGAGGCCAGCGGCACCGGCAACATGAAGCTGATGCTCAACGGCGCAATCACCCTGGGCACGCTGGACGGCGCGAACATCGAAATCGCCCAGCAGGCCGGGCAGGAGAATGAATACATCTTCGGCGCGACCGCGCAGGAGATCGACGCGATCCGCGAAACCTACAACCCCAACGATATTTACCGCGCCAGCCCGCGCATCCGCCGGGCGGTGGACGCGCTGGTGGACGGCAGCATCTGTGAGCCGGATGCGGGTCTGACCGAGCTGTACGACGCGCTGCTCAAGGGCGCCAGCTGGCATCGCCCCGATCATCACTTCCTGCTGCTGGACTTTGCCGCCTATCAGGCTGCGCGCCTGCGCGCTTATATGGAATACAAGGACGAGCCGCGCGCGTTTGCCCGCAAGTGCCTGCTCAACATTGCCGGCGCGGGCCCCTTCAGCGCCGATCGTGCGGTGCGTCAGTACGCTGAAAATATCTGGCGCGTATAACCGTGCAATTGATTTTCACTTGATCTTTGCATGCTATGCTGAATTGAACAAGACCTGACATGCCGCCAAAGGGAGGGATTCTTCATGCTGTTTTCTATGGTTGCCATTGGCTCAACGGGTGATGTACGCCCGTATATCCTGCTGGGCCGCGAGCTGCAGCGCCGCGGGCATCAAACGCGGCTGATCGCATTCGCTCCCTTTGAGGAGGCGGCGCGCCAGGTGGGCATGGATTTTCTGCCGCTGCCGGGCAGCCTGCACCACTATATGGAAAGCCTGATGCGCCCGGGCAACATGGCCGTTACCTTCCTGCCGCAATTGCAGAAGGCCATTGCGGGCTGCAAGGATGCGCTGATGGATTCCATCCTGACGGGCAGCCAGGGGGCGGATGCGATCCTGTCCACCTTTAGCCTGTCGGCGGTGAACGCCGTGGCTGAAAAGCTGCACATTCCCTATATCCAGACATACTATTTCCCGCTGGATCCCAACGCTGATTTCCCGTTGCCGCTGTTCCCCCAGCTGCCGGGTAAGCGCTATGCCGGGGCGAGTTATCGTATCAGCTGGCTGGCCATCAACGCCTTTGAGCGCCACATGCTGGCCGATTGGCGCAAAGCACAGGGCATCGAGGCACCGCCGATCAAGAGCGAACCGATCCTGACGGTGGACGGGCATCGCGTGCCTGTGCTGTATGCCATCAGCCCCAAGCTTCTGGAGCGTCCGTCAGACTGGGACGACAATATCTACATGACGGGTTTCTGGCAGGAGGAAAATGAGCAGGCCGAGCCTGATCCCGAGCTGCAAGCCTTCCTGGATGCAGGCGACGTGCCGGTGTACATCGGCTTTGGCTCCATGGTGTCCAGCGATATGGAAAAGATTTTTGACAAGGTGGTTGCCGCCCTGCGCGAGACGGGGCTGCGCGCCATCGTGGACGGCGGCTGGAGCAGCGATATCCTGCCGGCTGAAAAGCTGCCCAACGTCTACTATCACACCGGCTATATCAATCATGGCTGGCTGTTCCCGCGCATGCGCGCTGTGGTTCACCATGGCGGCGCGGGCACCACGGCTTCGGGTCTGCGCGCGGGCCGTCCCACGCTGATCATTCCCTTCTGCGGTGAGCAGGCGTTCTGGGGGCATCAGGTGTATCAGCGCGAGCTGGGCCCCAAGCCCATTCAGCGTTCGCTGCTGACTGCCAGCAAGCTGGCCGATGCGCTGCGCGATCTGTGCTGCGATGCACGTTATGCGCAAAACGCCGCCCAGATGGGCGAAATGCTGCGCCAGGAGGATGGCGTGGGCTGCGCGGCGGATCTGATTGAAAGGCTGATCCGCGAGTGGTAACGGAAACCGAAGCATAAAAAACGGCTGACCGGGTGAAATCCGGTCAGCCGTTCTATGTGTCTGCCGCGCTGCTCAGCCGCGCTGCAGCTTGGTGGTGTAGAGCAGGCCCATATCCCACAGCATGGAGCTGGACAGGTACTTGTCGCGGATATCGCGGGAGCCGATGAAGGCCTTTTCGGTATCCTGCCAGGTGACGTTGATATCCTCAGGCTGGGTGGGCATGCCCAGATCGCGCATCATGGCGGCGATGCTTTCGCAGGAGGGCAGCTCTTCATCGATGATGCGCAGGATGTCGTCCCAGTGCGCGATGATCTTGTCCAGGCGCTTGGCGTGACGGGCAGGATCGTTCTTGTGGAACACGGTGTGCTCCTGCAGGATGACGGTTTCGGCGGCCTTGCCGAAGATATCGCGGATCATGGCCTGCCACTGTTCGTCGGTGAAGGACTTGATAAAGTCCTCGGCTACCTTGCGGTCAGGATGCATCTTGCGGATCTGTTCATACAGTTTGAGCGTCAGCAGCGTGCCCACGCCCACCTGGATGCCGTGCAGCTCGTAGGGCGTACCGCGGTCCAGCGCCATCATTTCCCACAGGTGGCTGAAGTAATGCTCCAGACCGCTGGCGGGGCGGGAGATGCCCGCGTAGCTCATCGCAACGCCGGAAAGCACCAGGCCCTCGACAGTGGCCTGCACGGCCTTTTCATCGCGGGTCTTGAGGCCGGGGGCGTTTTCAACGATCTTTTTCAGGGAGGCGCGCATCAGCTGGGCGATGTTTTCGCAGTAGTATTCGCCGGTGACCAGATTGGAGATGCGCCACTCGCAAATGGCGATGTACTTGGCCAGCATATCGCCGAAGCCCGCCCACAGCATGCGCATGGGGGCGTTCTTGATGATATCGATATCGCAGATGATCGCGCGGGGAGCGCCGTCATACAGGGACACCTTGATGCGCTCGCAGATCATGGAGGAGGAGTTGCTGGCATAGCCGTCCATGGAGGGAGCGGTGCCCACGATCAGCTCTTTCACGCCCACCTTGTGGCTGAGCACCTTGCAGCAGTCGTTCACCACGCCCGAGCCGATGCCCATCACGCCGTCGCAGGTGACGTCATAGTGCATTACCAGCGAGCCCATGGCGTACTCGTCCGGTTCCACATGCTCAAAGGGGAAGCAGTACAGGGTATATTCGATGCCGGCCTGCTTGAGCACGGGCTCCACAAAGGACCAGGCAGCCTTCTTGGTGTTTACATCGCAGACGATAAAGGGCTTGGTGCAGCCGATGGCCTTCAGGGCCTCGGGGATATGGCGGACGGCGCCGGGCTCGATGGCCAGATAATCCATCTTCATTTCATGATGGCGGCCGCACGCGCAGTCATGACCGCCCTTGGCGATCAGCGTATTCAGGGAAGCATCGGCGAAGTTAATCATTATCACTCACGTTCCTTTGCTGTAATTGAAGGTGAAATTTATCACCATATCTATTGTATTCTCTTATACGTGCTTTGTCAATTGCTGTCACGAGGATTGAAGAATCATCGGCAAGAATTGCAGAAGTGAACAAAGTCAATCAAAAATGCATTGCAAAACATCGCCCGCCGCGCTATAATAAAGCTCAGACCAAAGCGCGGGGGAGGATGCGGGCATGTTTGAAGAGGAGCGTCATGAGCAAATTGTGCAGCTGCTGAAGGGCGGCCGCATGGTATCGGTGGGCGAAATTGCCAAGCAGCTGTTTGTCAGCGAGGCCACCGTGCGGCGCGATCTGACCGCTCTGGAGCGCGCGGGCGTGCTGCGGCGCGTATACGGCGGCGCGGTGCTGACCGGCGCAAACCGCGACGTGCCCCTGCTGATGCGTGAAACCGAGGCACAGGAGGCCAAGCAGCATATTGGCCGCATCGCCGCCGGATTGGTGCATGAAAATGATGTGATCATCCTGGATGCGTCCAGCACGGTGTACAGCATGATCCCATACTTGAAGGATTTTAAAAACGTGGTGGCTATCACCAGCGGCCTTAAAACCGCCCTGGCGCTGGGAGAAAGGCACATTAAAACGTATCTGACCGGCGGGCTGATGATTGATAACTCCTATTCCATGATCGGCGGGTACGCGCGGGATATGCTGGAGACGATCAACGCCGACGCGGTGTTCTTCTCCTGCCGGGGCGTATCGGCGGACGGGCGGATGACGGATTCCTCGGTGGAGGAATGCGAGCTGCGCAAGCTGATGTTTCGCCATGCCAAGCGGCGTGTGCTGATGGCTGCGCATAACAAGATTGGCCGCGATTATTTTTATGTGCAGGGGCATGTGAGCGAGATTGACGATATCGTCAGCGACGGCCCGCTGCCTGCTTGCTTCTCTCAGCCCGGCGCGGATGGCCGCGCGCCGCAAATTCACATCGGCTAATTGTTACAACTTTTTACATCTTTTTGGATTGACAGGCATAGAATATGCTGGTATAATGAAATTGATCCTTGTTTTCCCATAGATGGAAACCATGAATCCAGAAAGGTGTGAATAATGATGAAGCGCAAGTTCTTCTCTATCCTGGCTCTGGCTCTGATGCTGTCCCTGCTGGCCGGCGTTGCGCTGGCTGACAGAGCCTATCGATTCACCGATAATTACCCCCTCTATGTGGTGGATAGCTACAGCCCCAGCGGCTATTGCTACATGTACGACCGTCCCACCAGTACCTATGGCAACAACCTGGGCCGCTATAACAACGGCGAAACGCTGAAGGTGATCAGCACCAAAACCGGCAACGAGTTTTATCTGGTGGTGGATCGCAACAACCAGGTGGGTTATGTGAACGGCGAATGCCTGATTCCTTACGGCACCAGCCGCGATTACCCCGTGTATTATGTGGACAGCGTGCAGCCCCTGGGCTACTGCTACATGTATGACCGTCCGTCCAGCACTTACGGCGAAAACCTGGGCCGCTTCAATAACGGCGAGCGCTTTGAGGTGCTCAACTGGAATGCCGACCGCAACTATGCCTATGTCTACTCCCTGACCACTGGTCAGGTGGGCTATGTCAACAAGTCCGCCCTGGTCAAGGAGGGCGAGATGGCCTATCACCAGACCGCTACCATCACCAGCGAAATGGGCTATCTCTACCTGTATGATCGTCCGTCCAGCAGCTATGGCGAGAACCTGGGCCGCTATGAAAACGGCGAAAAGGTGTATATTCTCAAGTGGCGCTACAACAGCAACTATGCCAAGGTGAAGACCGAGGACGGCAAAACCGGCTATACCCAGATGAGCCGCCTGACGCTGAACTGAGCAAATGGCTGTTGACAGCCAGATAGATCTAAAATCATGATATGAAATGTGCCCCTTCCGGCGTGCCGGAGGGGGCACGTCTTTTTTGCGTGGAAAACACTTTAGCGATGGCAGTGAAATCAATGCTTGCCAAGTAGATAACAAGCAAGGTGCAACGGCATTATTTATGCACTGTATCATCATTACTATCCATGAAGAGGAAGTCAACGAGGGGCATCGCTTTTATCATCCAGCTATGTAAGCGAAACAGCAAGAGTTGCTTAGAAAAGAGCTTGTTACAGCTAACACGTTAATCAGCGGACAGCGTCTTTGAACTTTGCTTAGAGAGAAGATAGACAGTTGCGTATAGCATAGCTGCTGTAGATTGAGGTGAATGGTATGGTGTTTCAGACAAAAATACCGGGGGCAGTCTTTTTTTAAGACTGCCCCCGGATTGAATATTATTGCTTATTCAGCGGGGATGAAGGCGGGGATTTCGCCGGTGGACACAACGATACCGGATACATAACCGATGCCGCAGGCGTCCGCGTCGGCGTTGGAGCCCAGACGGTTGGTGCCGTGGATACCGCCGGTGACTTCGCCAGCCGCATACAGGCCGGGGATGACGTTGCCGTAGATGTCAACAACTTCAGTTCTGGTGTTGATCACCAGGCCGCCCATGGTGTGGTGGACGGAGGGGAACTGAGGCAGCGCATAGTAGGGGCCGTTTTCGATCTTAACCATGGTCTTGGCCATGACCTTGCCGAAGTCCGGATCCTTCATGCTGTCGATGTAGCTGTTGTGGGCGGCAACGGTGGCTTCCAGATTGGCAGCCTGCACGGCGGGATACTGACCCTTGATAGCGAAAGCGTTGATCTTGTCAGCCAGCTCAGCCAGGGTGTCAGCCTTCAGAACGCGGCCGCTGGCCACGCCTTCTTCGATTTCGTTATGATAGGCGAAGGGAGAAACCACGTCTTCGGTGAAGATGCAGTAGGTGGAGATGAAGCCAGAGTTGGCGGCAGCGTTGGCGCACACGTCGCGGCGGTCGCCTTCGTTGACGTAGCGGTTGCCCTGCCAGTCAACATAGATAACGCCGTAGGAGGGGCTGGTGAAGGGCCATACAGCATACTTATCCAGGACGCCGGTGTTCGGATCGGCCCAAGGATAACGCTGGATGTTGCTCATCTGGGTGGTGTTGGCGCCGATGGCCTGAGCCAGGTAGATGCCTTCGCCAGTGGAGGCAGCCTTGATGTTGGTGGTGGGCAGGTCAGCGTTCAGGTAGGGAACCTGGGTCTCGCGCATCTGAACGTTGGAGGAGAAGCCGCCGGTGGCAAGGATGACGCCCTTCTTGGCTTCGATGGTCTTGTAGCCGTCGGCAGTCGCCACGCGGATACCAACAACCTTGTTGGCCTCGTCGCGGGTGCGGTAGATTTCAACCATCTTGGTTTCCAGCTCGATGATGGCGCTGGTCTTCTTGAGGATTTCCAGCTGCAGGTTCGTGATGTCGGAACCAACCTGGTTCTCGGTCACGTAGGTGCGGTAGCCATAGTGTCCACCGGGACGGGCCAGGGTGTCGCGGATGACCAGACCGTTGTCCAGCAGGATGTTGAAGTATTCGGGAGAAGCGTAAACCATTTCGCGAACCAGCTTGATGTTGCTCATCTGGTCGCCGCCGTTCATGGTGTCTTCGATGTGCTTTTCAGCGGTATCGGGCACCAGGTCGAACTTCTTCTGCAGCTCGGCAGCCACCTTGGAGGTGTAGGAAGCGTACTGGCCGCCGTTGATGGCGGAGTTGCCGCCGGTGGTGGAGAGCTTCTCAACCAGCACAACGGAGGAGCCGTTTTCCACAGCGCCGTAAGCAGCCGCCAGACCGGCAAAACCGCCGACGACGACGACTACGTCGTAGGACTCATCCCAGGTCGCGGGAACTTCGAAGGAACCCATGACGGGGAAGTAATCGGGAGCAACCACGGGAGCGGACTCCACGGGCTTGGAGAAGGCGGCGATGTCAGCGCCGGCAGCTTCCAGCGCGGCGGTCACAGCCTTGACAACGCCCTCGGAGGAGCGGGTGGCGCCGGAAACGGCGTCAACGGCGATGGACTGAGCCGCAACGATGGCAGCGGGCAGCTTTTCCAGCGCGGGCCAGCCGGGAGCGGTCTCATTGTGAGAGGTAACCTTGATGTCTTCAATCGCGGTCGCGCTGACGGTGACTTCGACAGTCAGGCCATCGAACATACCGGTAGCAACGCCGGTGTAGGTGCCCGGGGTCATATCCGCCATGGCAGCGGAGGAGACCAGCATAACCAGGCAGAGCACGAGGGCGAAGAGCTTGAAGTTCTTCATGGGTGTTCTCCTTTCGTTTTCCTATTTTCATAGGAGCGGTCAAATTACGATAATATTATATCGAAAACTTTTCTGCCCGGCGAACGAAAAGCGGAAACGAACCATTCGAAAAACCGAAATAATACATCTTTAGAACAATCTGGAAAGAGTATTCGCCCGACGCGGCGGCTCTTGTATTCCGCATCGCCATGTGATAGTATTAAATAGGAAAATATATCGAAAGCCTGCGGAGGAAATGATCATGAACAAGGCTGTGCAGATCAGAAAGGTACGAGCGGGCGACGAGCAGGCCCTTGCCTATGTGCAAACCGAAAGCTGGAAGGCGGCCTTTAAGAAAATCGTTCCTGCCGATTTGCTTTCAAAATGTACGCAGCTTGAGCGCGCCACCGCCATGTATAAGCGCCTTTTAGCGGAACAGAAGGGAAACGGCTATATGCTGGAACTGGATGGAAAACCGCACTGCATTGCCTGGTGGGATGCAGCCAGGGACGCGGACATGGCGGGGTTTGCCGAGCTAATCTGCATTCATTCGCTGAAAGCCGGCTGGCATCAGGGATACGGCAGTCTGATGATGCAGCAGATCCTTGCGGATGTGAAAAGCGCGGGCTATGCCAAAATCCTGCTTTGGGTGTTTGACAGCAATGTGCGCGCAATCAAATTTTACGAAGCGCATGGATTTGTCGCCAGCGGGAGAAAGCAGTCTGCTTTAGGCGCTGTGGAAGAAATGTATATCAAAGAGCTATGAGATTTCTTGCCCATCCTGTCATCAACAAATCGTCTGTGCCGGCGTGCGCGGATTGGGACGTTATATTGTTCCCAAGCTGCTGCGGCGAAATTGGCAAAAGGCGCGGCTTTCATAGCCGCGCCTTTTCACTTATCAGTCTTTATTGCTCCGCATTCTGGTCTGCATTTTCCCGCATCAGGCTTTGGGCATAGATTGCGCTTTGCTGCACCATCGCACGCAGCGCGCCCTTGAGCAGCTTTTCTTCGGGCCAGATAATTGTTTCCCAAGCCCAGATGGGCTCCTCCGCCAGATCCAGGCGAACCAGCTTGCCCGCGGCCTCGTAGCGCGCCAGGGCGTACTGCTGCAGCAGCGTCACCGCTTCATTGTGGCTTACCATATCCAGCACCAGCTCCAGGTTGCCCAGGAGCGATACCTCCTTGGGATGAATCCCCTGGTTTTTCAGCCGGCGCATCAGCTCCACAAACAGGCAGCAGCTATCGTGGGGATAGACAATCCGCGCCTTTTCAAGCTCCTGGCAGGTAAGCCCGGTGCGGTGCGCCAGGGGATGGTCGGGCGCTACTGCCAGATAAGCCGCTTCTTTATATAGGAACTTTTCCTTCAGGCCGGGCAGATGATCGTGCCCGATGCAGTAATAAAAGGCCACGTCCACCAGCCCGTTCTTTACAAAGGAGGGCATGTTGGCGTTGGGGCCGGTCATCATATCGATGCGAACGGCGGGATTCTTTTGAGAAAAGGTTTCCAGCAGCGTGCGCATGCCGCTGCGGGTGTTGATTTCGCACCCGCCCACGGATAGCGTGCCGTCGATCACGGCGTCCTCCACCATGTCGGCCGTCATCTGCTCATACTGTTCCAGAATTTTCTTGGCGTGCGCCAAAAAGCGTTCGCCCTCCGGGGTCAGGGCAAGCTGCCGGCCTTCCTTGGCCAGAAGCGACACGCCCATTTCCTCTTCCAGCAGCTGCACATGTTTAAACAGGGTAGATGGGGAGTATTGCAGGCTGCGGGCCGCCTTTTGATAGTTCAGCGTTTGCGCAAGCTTGACAAACGTTGTCAAATGCTTGGTATCCACCCTTATCCCCTCCTTTGTTGCCTATGGCTAATCGGGGCTCCAGTATCGATAAGATAAATATATATGATTGCCGCTCGAATTGCAAGGGCTTCGCGCTATATTTTTGGAAAATTGTGTTTTGAAAAAAGCCTTGACGCGTCCATTTGAATCAAGTAAAATTGTTATGATAAAAACCACCATGGAGGCTATCCGCTGCGATGAAGAAACTATTTGCCCTGCTGCTGGCGCTGCTGATGATGATTTTGCCCGCGATGGCGGAACAGCAAAAGCTGACCCCTGCCGATGAGCGCCTGACCGCCGCTGGCTATGTGTATATTGCCACCAGCAATCGTTCCAATTGGTATCCGCTGCCGGAGGAGGGCGCGGACCCCTATGAGGTGACCATTCAGAAGAACGATGCGGATGGCAACGTATGTGAAAATGTGGTATGCATCACCCCGGAGGGCGCGTATATGCTGCGCTCCAACTGCGACAACCAGGACTGCATTGACCAAGGTATTGTGACCTTGGCAAACAAGGATACGCGCATCCTGAGCAACTGGATCGTATGCCTGCCGCACCAGGTAATCGTTGAACTGTACACGGCCCAGGAAGTGTTGGATATGATGCTGGCTTCCATCACTTCGTCTACCGCTGCGTCTGACAATACGGCTGAATAAGGAGGCCGTCCTTTGAGCAAGCGATCAAACCATGCCGGCGTATACAGCATCAGCCTGTGCGCGCTGCTGCTGTCCATGATGCTGATTGTCGGCTATGTGGAAAGTATGATCCCGCTGAACGTGGGAATTCCCGGCATTAAGCTGGGCATGAGCAACAGCGTGCTGATTTTTGCGGTGTACATGCTGGATATCCCTACGGCATTTATGCTGATGTCGCTCAAGGTGCTGCTCAGCGGCATCCTGTTTGCTGGCCCCACCACCATGATGTATGGTTTTGCCGGCGGCGTGCTGAGCCTTTTGTGCATGGCGCTGCTCAGCCGCATCAAAGGGCTGTCCATTCCGGTGGTCAGCATTGTGGGCGGCGTGATGCATAACGTGGGGCAGATCGGCATGTCCCTGCTGGTATTGCAGGTGCCGCCCATGAGCATGCTGGGCTATCTGGGCGTTCTGATGTGCGTGGGCGCCGTCTGCGGCTTGCTGACGGGCGTGTGCGCGAAGAGCGTGATGGCACACCTGAAGCATCTTTCCTGGCCGGGCGCTGCCAAGCATGGGCAGAGCAAGCCGGGCGTCTGGATTGCGGCGCTGGTGCTGCTGACTGCCATCGGCCTGGTATGCTGGAAAGCCGCCGCTCCGGCCGCGACCGAGCCGACCGACGTGACCATTGTATCGGATGTGCCCGCGCTGGAGGGGCTGCCAACGCTGCCCAGAGGAAATTGATATTCGCGACTGCCTGAATATAAAAATGAGGGATATGCGATCAAACGACCGCGTATCCTTCATTTTTGTGTACAATTACAAAAAAACGGAGCAGATGTTTTCTGCGGGGTACCGCCATTATGGCAGCTCGAAATAGTCTGCATCCTGCCAGATTTGAAAATAGAGCGTTCGGGCGTCCTGCTCCAATCCTTGCCTATACTCCGCGCGAAAGTGTGCGTCAGGCTGCCCCAAATGCGATTGCAGCGCTTGCGCTGTGTCAACCATTCGCCGCTCATCCGCGGTGAGCATATAGGAAAGCCCCAACTGCAGCAGCACTTTAGAAAGATGCAGGATTTCTTCGTAATCCTCAAACCAGAAGGCTGCGTCGATGCCGTTTAGCAGTTCAAGCGCCGCCATATCCTGAGCTTCAAGGCTCATCAGGGGATAATCCTGCACAATCTGATCAAGCTGCTGCTTGAACTGTCCATACAGAGCAGGGGACTGCGCCTTCAGCAGTACGCCGCACTGCACGCACTGCCACAGATAGCTGCTTTTCTGCACAAGATTCTCCTCGGCTTCATAAGCGGCCCGGAAGCAATCCCGCGCAGCCGCGTCCTCCCGCTTTTGCAGATAACATAGACCCATTTTGAAATGCGCCAGCGTTTCTTTGTAGCCGTGGAGCATGGCTTGCTCAAAATACGCCAGCGCTTCATTCGGCCTGCGCTGCAAATAGCAGGCGTTGCCAAGCGCGGCTTCGTTTTTCCAATGCGGAATGGTAGCAAGGTGCTGCGCCCTTTTCAGATAATATAGGATGGATGGCTGCTTTTTGATCGCCGCGTATTTGCCGCCTCCAATGGGGATGTACAGCGCATTGTTGGATAGATAAACGGCATAGTTGTGCAGCGAATAATAGGAAGGTGCAAAATGCGCAGCTCGCCAGAATAGCAGGCCGGACTGCTCAATTTTGCCGGCGTTAAAGGCGGCGACTGCCTGGACGGTGAGCCTTGTATTCATAACTCCGGACAGCTCCTTAGACATTTTGACAAAGCGCTTCCAGCTGCGTCTGCATCTGGTCGAGCGCCATGTCCGGGGAGCAGATGCCCGTAATCATGTTTCGCACGGCGATGCCGATGATGGTTTCCACCGTATGCTCGTTGATGCCCTTGGGCACCCGGCGCACAACGGACAGCGCCAGATTTTCGGGCACGATGGACAGCCAGGGATAAAGCGCCAGCAGCTCCTGGTTTTCGTAGATGGAGAGGCAGGGCGATATGCCGCCCAGCAGTGTGAAGGGCACGGCGATCTGCTCACTGCATGCCCAGCAGATGAACTCCAGCGCGGCTTCGGGGTTTTTGCTTGCCCTGGCTACGCCCAGAACGCCGCCGCCCATAAGCGGCGTTTTGCCCGGAACGGAGCAGAAGCCAATTTGCCCGGCAATTTTGGATTTGCGCAGATTCTTGATGCCGTAAACATGATTGATGAACATATTGAGCATGGCGGAATCGCCGCGCGTGAAGCAATCCACACTGGCAGACCACAGGCTGTTGTTGCCGGAAATGTGGTAGGAGTGCGCGTGCATCTCGGCATAGCAGCGCAGCGCCTTTTGCCCAGCCTCGCTTTTCAGGCATGGGCGGCCGTCACCGTCAAAGAGCCTGCCGCCCATGGCAAAAAAGCAGGGCAAAAACTCGCCGCTGATGCAGTCGATGGAATTGGACGCGATGGCCGCGCCATATTCAAGCGGCGACAGGGGATTAAGGGAGCGGTCAAAGAAGCGAAGCAGATTGCAGTACTGCTCGTAGTTTTCAGGAACGTCCAGCTGCGCATGGCAGCTTTCATAATAGAGACGGCGGATTTTATTGCTGTCAAAGAGATCTTTGCGATAAAAGTGCAGCTGCACGTTGGGCGTGAAGGGGAAGGCATATACCTGCCGATCCACCACCGAGAAGGGCTCGCGAACACCCTCAAGCATGGGCGACCAGATGGACTGCACGGTGTCGCTGGCCGGATCAAAGGGGCGCAGCAGCTGGGGCGCAATGGAGGATAGCCAGGCCGCGTCCAGGCGCAGCACATCATAAAGCCCGGAGGCGCCCATCATGCAGGCGGTTTGATACATATCGGCATAGGGAAGGGCGGCCAGCGTAACCTCAATGCCCGTATGACGGGAAAAATCGGGCAGCAGCTTTTGCAGGGCTCTCGCGTCCGGGCCGTCGATCATCAGCACGTTCAGCCGCGTGCCTTTGGGAATGTTGGCCGACCAGGCAAACTTTGCGGCAGGCTCCTTGGGCGGAATCAGGACGACGCCGGGCTTCTGCCTGCCCATGATCATATTGCAAGCCTGAAGCGCCATCGCTTTATAGTCCAGATAAATCCTTCGAATGGCGTCGGCGGATTCAATCAGCGCGGCCGGGGCAAGCGAAACGATCAGCGGCGGCTCGTCGTGGCGGTAGGCGCATGCGTTGAGCAGCTTTTGCGCAAACGCGGGCGACGAGGTGAAGACAACGTCGGGTCTGGGATCAGCGCTGACACACGAAAACGCGGCGATATCTGCATTGGCAGAATCGGTATGGTAGCATTGGATGGGAATGGAGCTGTCCAATTCGTTTTTCAGCGCGTCGATCAGCTCGGATTCGTTTCTGTGCATGAGCAGGCCGGAGATCATGGCAAGATGCGCGGGGTGGCGATCGGCCAACAGCGCGGCGGCCTGGCGGGCAATGCGCTGGGTGTCAAAGCAGATCAGCGCGTCCGTCGGCTCGGTGGGGCGTACCAGGCACAGCAGCAGCACCCCGCTCTTTTTCAGCAGCCGCCTTGCATCGCTGCCATGGGATTGGCAGGTAACAAGAACGACGACGGATACCTTTCTGCCTGCCAGCTCGGATAAGGCGGCTTCCTCCTGATCGGGGATATCATTGGTCAAATAGAGGAAGGAATAGTAGCCGGCCTGCTGCATGTGGGCGGAAAGGGTAGAATACAGCGTTGCTAAGCAATCGTTTTGAAGATTGGGAAGAACGATGCCGATGGCGTGGTCGCAGGGCTGGCGCAGCCAGCGCGCGCGCTCATCCATGCTGTAGCCAAGCTGATGCGCAGCCTTTTCAACTTGCAGGATTTTTTGCATGCTGACGTTGCCGCGGCCGTTGAGCACATTGGATACGGTGCCGTGCGATACGCCGGCCAGCTGGGCGATATCCTTGATGGTTGCCATAAAACGTTCCTCCCGGAAGCCAAATTTGCAAACGGCGGTATGGTCCTTCCTATTGATTATAACATGGCGCGGTCAAAGAATCAATTTGAATTTGATAAAAAACAATAAAATTGGAAGGGTTCAAAATCAAAATAGCTGCGTTACGGTAAAAAGAAGCCCAAATACAGCATAAAAATTTTTACAAGCCTTGTTTTCCTATTGACACGATCCATAGATTGCTGTATCATGAACGCATAAAGGCGAACGCCTTATTCAGTATCATTTAAAGGAGGCAGTTTTCTATGAAGAAATTGCTGGCGATTCTGTTGGGCATTACGATGCTGTTTGGCATGGCTGTAACCGGCACCGCAGAAGCGGCGACTGGCGCTGACGTGAAGGGCACGGGCGTGCCGCTGACGGTTTACACCAACTCCGGCAACTCCGGCCGCAAGGAATGGCTGATCGAGCGCGCCAAGCAGGATGGCTTTGAGCTGGCTGTTCTGGAAGAGGGCGCGGGCGCTGTGCAGCAGCGTATCATCGGCGAAGCCGCCAACCCCATTGCGGACGTTGTGTACGGCCTGAATGCGATCATCTGGAACGATCTGATTTCCCGTGATCTGCTGGTATCCTACGACGCTCCCAGCTGGGCGGCCGAGGTTTCCGAGGGCCTGAACGATCCCAACGGTTACTACTACGCCATCGTGAAGCAGGCGATCGTCCTGGCTTATGATAAGAATCAGGTGAGCGAAGAGGACGCGCCCACGGACTGGACTGATCTGTGGACCAACGAAAAGTTCTTTGGCAAGTATGAAGCCTCCGGCAGGCTGACCGCTGGCACCACCCGCAACGTGATCGCCGGCATCCTGTCCCGCTACAGCGATCCCAACGGCGAGCTGGGCGTTTCCGATGAAGGCTGGGAAGCCATCGCCGCTTACTATCAGCATGGCGTGCCCAACGAAGAGGGCGTTGACTCCTACGCGCAGATTGCCAACCCCAACTCCCCCGTGCTGATGTGCCAGATGTGGTCCTCCGGCGTTATCCAGTACGATGAAATGTACGGCACCTCCACCGGCGTTGCCAAGCCCGAGGTTGGCATCCCCTACGCGGTTGAAGGCATCGGCATCATCAACGGCACCAAGAACATGGAAGAAGCGCTCCGCTTCGTCGAGTGGTTCGGCTCTGCCCAGATCCAGGGCGAATGGGCTGAGAAGTTTGGCACCATGCCCGCCAACGAAATCGCTGCGGAAAAGGCCGATCCCTTCCAGCGCGAGCTGTGCTCCATCCCCGCTCAGAACATCGATTGGGCGCTGGTTGCCAAGAACATTGACGCCTGGTGCGAAAAGATCACGCTGGAATACCTGCCGTAAGATAAAAGAACGGGTTATTCCTGGGGCAAGGGCTTGCTATGCCCTGTTTTACATTTGAGACGATAAGTGGGGAAGATCGCTATGATTAATTTGACGGGAATCGAAGTAAAGTTCGGCGATTTTACGGCGCTGAAGGACATCAACATTCACGTCCAGGAGGGACAGTTTTATACTTTCTTAGGCCCCTCCGGATGCGGAAAAACCACCACGCTGCGTACCATCACCGGCTTCATCAAGCCCACCCAGGGCCGCGTGGTCGTTAAGGGCAAGGATATCACCGACATGCCGGTGGAAAAACGCAATATCGGCATGGTGTTCCAGAATTATGCCCTGTTCCCGACGATGAGCGTTTATGAAAATATCGCCTTCGGCCTGCGCGTAAACAAGGTGAATAAAACCGATATCGACCGCCGCGTCCGCGAAATGGGCAAAAAGGTGGAGCTGAGCGACAAGCAGCTGATGCGCAAGGTGGCCGAGCTTTCGGGCGGCCAGCAGCAGCGCGTCGCCATTGCCCGTGCGCTGGTTAACAACCCGGCGATCATCTGCCTGGATGAGCCGCTGAGTAACCTGGACGCCAAGCTGCGCGTTCAGCTGCGCGGCGAGCTGAAGGAAATGCAGAAGAATTTCGGCATCACCACCGTTTACGTCACGCACGATCAGGAGGAAGCGCTGACGCTGTCTGACTGCATTGCGGTGTTTAATAACGGCGTGATCGAGCAGATCGGCGCGCCCAACGAAATCTACAACCACTCCAAGACCGAGTTTGTCTGCAATTTCATTGGCGATATCAACAAGGTGCAGCCGCAGCTGCTGAGCGAAATTGCCGCCCAGACCGGCGCGGCGCTCGACCCCAAGAAGGCCTCCTATGTGCGCCTGGAGCGCGTGCACGTCAATATGCCGGCAGCCTCTGGCTTCGCCTCGTTTAAGGCCAAGGTGGTCAGCCGCGAATACTATGGGCTTTACATCAAGTACACCCTTTCGCTGTGCGGCCAGACGGTAAAGTCGATTGAAAAGAACGACGGCACCAAGTATTTTGAGACGGGCGAAGAGGTAAGCGTTTTCATCAAGCCGGACGACCTGATGGTGTATTGAGGAGGCGCGTCTATGACAATCAATATGAGGCGCAAGAAAATCAGAATCACACCAGGCAAGGCGCTGATGTTTCTGTTTTTCGCCTGGTTTATTCTGGCCTGCCTGGTTTTGCCAAACCTGAATTTGCTTAAAACGGTTTTCTTTGCGGACGGTAACTTCTCGACAGAGCCGATTCGCAAGCTGCTCAAATCCAAGCGCGCTATGAAAGCGCTGCGCAATTCGTTCATCCTGGCGCCGACGCTTTCCATTACGGTTGGCTTTGTCGGCATCACGCTGGTGCTTTTGACGGAGTACTTTGATATCAAGGGTGCGAACATCCTGCGCCTGGGCTACATGACGACGCTGATTTACGGCGGCATCACGCTGGTGTCCGGCTATAAGTTCATCTATGGCAGCAGCGGCTTTTTGACCAAGCTGCTTGTGCAGGTGTTCCCGAATATGAATGCCTCCTGGTTCCAGGGCTATGGCGCGGTGCTGTTTGTGATGACCTTCAGCTGCACGTCCAACCATATGATCTTCCTGCGCAACGCCATGCGCTCGGTGGACTTTCAGACGGTGGAGGCGGCGCGCAATATGGGCGCGGGTCAATTCTATATCCTGCGCCGCGTTGTGCTGCCGGTGCTGCTGCCCAGCCTGTTCGCCGTGACCATCCTGACGTTCATTACAGGCCTGTCCGCCATGAGCGCGCCAATGCTGGTTGGCGGCACGGAATTCCAGACGATCAACCCGATGATCAAGACGTTTGCGGATACGGTTTCGTCCAAGGATCTGGCGGCGTTGCTTTCCCTGGTGCTGGGTTTTGCCACGATGCTGCTGCTGTTCATCATGACGCAGATTGAAAAGCGCGGGCACTACATGTCCGTTTCCAAGGTAAAAACCAAGATCGTCAAGCAGAAGATCACCAACCCCGTCCTCAATGTGCTGGCGCATGTGTATGCCTATGTGCTGTTTGTGATCTATGTCCTGCCGGTCGTGCTGATCGTGCTGTTCTCCTTTACCGACAGCAAATCCATCGGCACGCGCACGCTGACGCTCTCGTCCTTTACGCTGGAAAACTACAAGTATCTGCTGCAAAGCCTGAGCAACTATCGCCCGTTTGTGGTCAGCATTGTGTATTCCGCGCTGGCGGCGGTCATTGTCGGCGTAATTGTTGTCGTCGCCTGCCGCTATATCCAGAAGCATAAAAAGGCCAGGTCTGCCAGCGTGCTGGAATACAGCCTGATGATTCCCTGGCTGCTGCCCACCACGATGATCGCCCTGGGCCTGATGATGGCCTTCAACGTGCGCCGCCCGTACATGTTTAACCAGGTGCTGACGGGCACGATGGTGATCCTGCTGATCGGCTATGTGATCATCAAGCTGCCCTTCACCATGCGCATGACCAAGGCCGCGTTCTTCTCGCTGGACGACGCGCTGGAGGACGCCTCCAAGAACCTGGGCGCGGGCGAAATGTACACCTTCCGCCGCGTGATCTTCCCCGTCATCCTGCCCACCGTGATGGCCATTGCGGCGCTGAATTTCAACGCGCTGATCAGCGACTACGACATGTCCGCGTTCCTGTATCATCCCCTGAATCCGACGCTGGGCGTGCAGATTAAATCGCTGACCAATGATATGAACAACCCCAACGGCATGGCGCTGACCTTTGTTTATGCCGTACTGATGATGATTATTTCCGCCGTTGTGCTGTATCTGGTTTATGGCCGCGGCGGCAGGGACAACATGAAGGAGTGATCGATATGGCCCTTGGACAAGCGCGCTACGCGCAGATCAATACGCCGCTGAGCCAAAAGCTGGCGCAGAAAAAATGCCTGATCGCTGTGCATCGCGGCAGCTGGGGCGGCAATATTACCCAGAATACCATCGGCGCATATGCCGCCGCGCTCCAAATGGGCGCGGACATGGTGGAATCCGATGTGAACGCGACCACAGACGGCGTGCTGTATTCCTTCCATGACGGCAATGAAAAGCGCGTGTTTGGCGTGGATAAGGGAATTCGCGAGATGGACTCCAAAGAGGTGGAAGCCTACCATCCCATCAACACCTGCAACGAGCCGACCGCGGCGCGGATCAACCGCCTGACTGAGGTGCTGGATTTCCTTTCGCATGGCGAGCTGCTGAATATTGACCGCGCGTGGAACATCATTCCCCAGCTGCTGGAGGTGCTGGATCGCTATCCCAACGCTAAATATCAGGTGGTGCTCAAGGCGCCGCTGAAGGCCAAAGAGGCGTATGAGCTGTTGAACGCCCACCCGGTTAAGTATATGTTCATGCCCATTTGCTACAGCTTTGAGGATGTGGAAGCGGCGCTGAGCTATCCCGACCTGAATGTTGTGGGCTGCGAGATCATCGCCTTTGATGCGCAGACGGATCTGTTCTCCGATGCGTGCATCCAGAAAATCCACGACAGAAACCTGTACGCCTGGGTAAACGCCATTACGCTGGGAGACGTGAGAACCAAGCCGCTGTATGCGAAGCTGGACGACGACGTGTCCATCCTGCAGG
>OLWN01000242.1_pt1 | contig 33491 bp, 31 predicted proteins | sample 1644151 | NCBI WGS metagenome assembly OLWN01 (sample SAMEA103958121, study PRJEB25191) | human gut metagenome
CCATTAAACTCCGAAACAATAGAAGCAGCACTAATGATTCCAATGCCAGGAATAGTAGCGGTTTTGAAATTATATTGATTCATAATGTTAGTTATTTCGCTTTCAACATTTTCAACAGCACAATTCATTTGTTCAATTAAATTAATAGTTAATTTAAGTTCTAAAGTATGAGAATCATTTTTACATCCAATTGATACTTTAGCAGCTTCAATTAATTTAATTAATTTTGGCATTGAATAATGGCCTCTAGAAAGGGATTTAATAGTAGGCAAAACACTTTCAACATTAATATTAGCTATATCATGAATAGTTGGATAGTTCTTAAGAATATATAACGATACTTTACCCCAAACTTGAGCAAAATAGTTAGAAAATTCAGGAAAAACTAAATCTAAAATGTTAATTAAACGTTCTTTATAGATAGTACAATCTTTAACCAATCTTTTTCTGAACCTTGTAAGTGATTTTAATTTTGAAATGTGATATGATAATAATGAATTGGGCTTGTAGTCAAAGGATAAAAGCATTTGAGAAATTAATTTAGCATCAATTTTATCATTTTTAGTTTTTCTAAGTGTAGAAACTTGGCGGAATCGGTCACTTAGAATCGGATTAAATTCCATAAATGAAAAATTATGTTCATGAAGAAATAGTTTTAAATTGGTGCCATAATGGCCTGTGGCTTCAAGACCAATTCTTATTTCTTGAGAATGATCTAATGATAATAATACATTTAATAGTTCACTGAATCCTTGTTGGTTATTATCAAAAGAAAAAGAACTTTTTACAACTTGGCCCGTTTCAGTAGCGATGAAACAGTCATGTTTGAATTTGGAAATGTCAATTCCGATTAAGTACATTTATTGTACCTCCTTGTTAATAAATTTGTTGTACTGGGTATGATCCATGCAGTTTTTACAATGTATCCTTGCCTATAAAACATCAAAGTGTTAACTAACTATTGACAATAAAATAAAAACTGTGGTGAGAGTCTCCTTAAACAGTCGAAGCTGTAGAATAACAGGAACAAATCCACAGTACAGTTAAATTATAACATAATTTATTATGCATATATAAAAAAATAAAGAAAGGATTTAATATAAACTTATAAACTATATTATATGTTTATATTATACAAGAAATATAATGGAAGAAATTATTAAAAATTATCATAATCACATTGTTTTGTATGAACCAGAAATACCCCAAAATACTGGTAACATTATGCGTACTTGTGCAGGTACTGATACTTTATTACATTTAATTAAACCACTTGGATTTAAGATTGATGATAAACATATGATTAGGGCAGCGGTAAATTACCTTCCAAATGTTCATTTTATGGTTTATGAAAATTGGGAAGATTTTTTAAGTAAAAATACTGGTAAAATGTATTATTTTACTAGATATGGAATGAAAACTCCTCATGAATTAAAATTAAATGATCCAAATGAAAGATACTATTTTATTATTGGTAAAGAGTCGACCGGAATTCCTAAAGAAATTTTAAGAGAACATTTAGATGATTGTATTAGACTTCCCATAAATGATAAAATTAGATCATTAAATGTAAGTAACGTTGCGGCTGTAGCGATATTTGAAGCTTTAAGACAACAAGATTATAATGATTTATCACGTTTTGAACCAGAAACTTTAAAAGGTAAAGATTGGCTTTTAAAATAATTATAAAATTAAAAAAGATGAGAAAACTATATTTGTGAGGTGACATATGAATCACAAATGTAATTTAGATAAAGAATTTTCTAAATATAAGGTCGATAAACCAGTGGAATTAAAGTATCCCCGCATCTCGTTAATTGATAAAGACAACATTCTTACGGATTATTTTTACCGAGACCTAGAGATGTTTAGACCTGATTTAGATGAAGAACCTGATAAACTTGATAAATAGTACTTGATATAAGTACTATATCAAGTTTTTTTCACATTTTTGCGTGTTTAGGCATATACATAAGTATAGATAAGGATGATAAAATGTTAGAAATTGCAAGCAAATTTAATTTAGAAGGAAGTCCTTTAGTTGTTAAAAACTATGCGAATGGATTAGTAAATAAAACTTATTTAGTTGAAACTACAAAACACAAGTATATTTTACAACGTATTAATAATTATGTTTTTAAAAATCCTTTAAAAGTAATGAATAATATTGAATTAATCACACGTCAGTTGAAAGAAAAAAATATTCCGACTTTATCAATTGTATATACAAAGGATTTAAAAAACATTTATTATGATAAAAGTGATAATAGTTATTATAGGATGTATAATTTTTTAAATACAATGGAAAACGTAAATGATAAAAGTTATCAAATTAATTTAGAAGTTGGAAAAGCAATTGGTGAATTTCAAAGTATCCTAGCTACTTGTGATACGACTAATTTAAATGAAACAATTAGAGATTTTCACAATACTCCTCTTCGGTTAGACCGGTTAGAAGAAGTATTTCAAACCCTTGATAGTACTAATATACGTAAGCAAAAAAGTTCAAAAATTTATTATTATTTGATAAGCCAAAGAGACAAAATTAGTTTTATTCAGCACAAAATAGATAAAGGAATAATTCCTATACGAATTGCTCATAATGACACAAAACTAAGCAATATTATGTTTGATAAAAACACTAAAAAGGCACTGGCATTAGTTGATTTAGACACGGTTATGCCGGGCACTGTTTTATTTGATTATGCGGATGCGATTAGGACAACATCTTCAACAGTCCATGAAACCGAAAAAGATTTGTCAAAGGTTGATCTTGATAGTTCGAAGTTTGTGGCTTTAACTGTTGGGTATTTAAGTAAAATGCATAATGTGCTAAATCAAGCAGAACTTAATAGTTTGTTTGATGCGGTAGAAACTATTATTTTAGAGTGCTCAATTCGTTTTTTAACTGATTACTTGGAAAATGATAGTTATTTTAAAATTGATTATTTCGAACAAAACTATGATCGAGCAATTAATCAATTAACTTTATACATGAAATGTTTGGATAAAGAAACTAAATTTCAAGAATTAGTTAAATTAATTATAAATCGCTTGCAGTAGTGAAATAAAAATACCTAGTTGTTGAAAAAAAATTAAAAGTATGGTAGAATTATAACAATATAGATATTGAGGTGGCATATGAAAAAGGTAATGTTTATCCTAGCAACAATTATTTTAACTGTTATTCTTGTTGGTTGTAACGATGAAGTTAAAGATAAAGGCGAAATACCAACTAAACCTTTTACTGTAAATAGCTATTTAGATAGTAATGCTGTTTATGAAGGTAATAGTAAACTAACCGTTAGTGGAGAGTCTGATGCTAATGTAGTAATCCATTTGGAATTAATTTCCAAAAATAATAAAACAGTTGACGCATATGAAACTACCGTAAATGAAAAAAACTTAAGTTGGAGTATTACTTTTGACACACCTAGGCCAACTGATGATAATTATAAAATAAGAATACGTGATGCTCATAGCACCTATGTTTATGAATATACAAACATTCGTTTTGGCTATTTATGGCTTGTAGCTGGCGATGGTTTTATTAATTACCCAATTGAGCTTTCTGAAGATGAAAAGTATAATTCATTAGATGAAATATCTTTCTATGAAGTGTCATCTAATTCACACTGGTTAACAAATAATGAAAAATTAACAAATGTTAGCAGTTTCGACTTAGAATTTGCAAGATTACTTCAAAAAAAGCTCAAAGCTCCAATCGGAATAATCGTTGGTGATGAACATTCAACATTAATTGAAGAATGGTTGCCACTTGATGCCGCAAGTTCAATTGGTTCAATCTATAATTATTTACAAAATTTAGGTAAATATAATGAGAATCCTAATTATGGTGATGCATGTTATTTATTTGAAAAAGAATTAAAACATCTAAAAGGACTTAGTCTTAGTGGAATCATCTGGAATCAAGGTGAAAAACAAGCTGAATTATTCAATAATAAGCAATATGAAAAAATCTATTTCCAGATGTTAACTTCTATCATTCAAAAATGGTGTAGTTACTTTAATACAGATAAAATGGTATTACTTCAAACTCCATCAAATTATGATAAATACACTAATAGACTAAGATATATCCAAAATATTGCGGCTAACTACTATCGATTTGTGGAAATCATTCCAACTTTTGATTTGTATGTTAAAGAAAATGATAAAATAATAGATGTAGATGTTGATAGTGTTGCTTCAAGAACTGTTGAAGTAATTACAGGTAGTAAACGAGTATCAAGTTATGCGAATCTAATTTTAGACATAAATGAAGATGATATTGTTGATCAAATCAAAATTGAATTTGACAATGTTAAAAATATTAATGTTATAGATTCTGAAACAATAAACTATCTTGTTGTTAAATATCAAGATGAAGAACTTGGATTAATTACTTTAGACATTGTGCCAGAAGTAGATGGGAATTACTTAATTTTTGATTTATCATATGAGACTGAAATTACTGATGAAAATGGCGGAATAGTTAAAGTAACAAATTATTATAATAAGAGTTTAATTTCAATCGAATTTGGTCAAGTTGAAAATTTAGAAAATATTAATATTTTTAATGAAGATATGATTCCAATGCTACCATTTATAATTGAAATAGAATAGAGGAATAGGCATGAAAAGACATAACGCAAGAATTTTAACTGTTATGGTGTTATATAATTTAGATATGAACCAACATTTAAATGAAGAAATTTTAGAAGAAATTGTAAATGAAACCAAACAAGAAGTATTTGATTTAATTCTCGATGAAGAATATAAAGTTGAAGTAGACTATGAGTTTATGGAAAAACTCTTAGATATAACTATCAAAAACTATGAACAAATTAAATCAACAATTATAAGCAGTCTTACGGGATGGACGATTGATCGTTTATCATATGTTGATCGTGCAATCCTTGTGGTTAGTACTGGTGAAATGTTAATGAACGATGCCCCTAAGCAAGTCATCATTAACGAATATTTAGAAATTACTAAGGAGTATACAGCAGTAGCTGATGAAAAACAAGTGAAGTTTAATAATAGAGTAATGGATGCTATTGCAGGTAAAATATATGAATAATGAAATAAAGTATATTAGTGTTACCGCCCTAAATCGGTATATTTCGTATAAATTTGAAATTGACAATAATTTAAAAGAAGTATACCTAAAAGGCGAAATTTCTAATTTCAAATATTCGGGAAGACATTGTTACTTTTCTTTAAAGGATGAAAAATCAGAGATTAGTGCAATGTTCTTTTATCCTGATAATTTAACATTAAAATTTGAACCGCGTGATGGTATGAGTGTTCAAGTTGTTGGTCAAATTCAAGTTTATCAAAAAAAAGGTACATATGCAATAATTGTTAAAAAGATGGCTCAAGAGGGAATAGGTCTTTTATACCAGCAATATTTAGAATTAAAAGATAAACTTCAAAAAGAAGGCTTATTTGATGAAAGTAGAAAATTGCCATTACCTGAATATCCAGAAAAGGTAGCTGTAATTACAGCTCCTACAGGTGAGGCGATTCATGATATTATTTCTACCTTTAACAGGAGAATGGGACTTGCTGAAATTAGACTATATCCTGCTTTAGTTCAAGGAGTTGATGCTCCACGTGATTTAGTTAGAGCCTTAAGAGAAGTGTATGATGATGATTGGGCAGATGTAATTATAATTGGCCGTGGTGGTGGAAGCTTTGAAGACTTATCTTGCTTCAATGATGAGACTCTTGCTAGACTTCTTGCTAGTTCAAAGATCCCAACAGTATCCGCTGTTGGCCATGAAGGTGATTATACTATTTGTGATTTTGTGGCCTCATACCGAGCTCCAACGCCAACTGGCGCCGCAATGCGTCTTTCTAAAGACAAACTAGAAGTTTTAAGTACCATATATGATAAGATGAGTAGATTAAGAGCTAGTGTTAAACATAAATTAATCGTTTCATATAACGAGTATGATCATCTCCTAAATACCCATGCTTTAAAGAAATTTAGTGAACTAGTTGATACAATTGCGGGAAAATACTATATTTTGGATGAAAAAATAAGATTATTTAGTCCTGAAAAAATTGTAAATAATTGGGAAAATAGTTTAAACAATTATCAAGAACGCTTAATGCTAGGTATTAATAATACTTTAGTTAATAAACATAATAGTCTAGAAAAAGTATCTGAACGCTTAGCACCTAAGCTTTTATTATCAAATATTAATAATTATGAACAGAAATTAGATAAATTAATTGAAAAAAGCATTTTGTTAAATCCATTTAATGTTATGGAAAAAGGATATGCAATCATAAAACAAGATGGTAAAATCTTAAAGTCCGCCACTGAGACTAAAAATTCAACAAATCTTGAAGTCTTGATGCATGATGGTACCATTGAAACACAAATAATAAAAGTAATAAATGGAGGAAATTTTGATGGAAAATAAAACATTTGAAGAACTACTAAAGGAATTACAAGAAGTTGTAAATAGTTTAGAAAGTGGAAAACTTTCTTTAGAAGAATCGGTCGAAGCATATAAAAAGGGAATGACCCTTAGCCTAGAATGTAAAAAAAGACTAGAAGAAGCTAAAAACGTAGTAGTTACTAAATCCGTAGATGGAAATGTAGAAAAATTTTAACGATTATAATATAAAAATTGAAAAACAATCGTATAATTAATATGAGGTGATAACGTGACATATTCAATTGAAAGTTTAAAACAAATGAATATTAAAGAACTAGAAGAACTTGCCGGTTCTATTCGTAAAACTTTGATTGAAACCATAAGCAAAACTGGTGGGCACTTAGCCTCTAACTTGGGGGTAGTAGAACTTACAATTGCCCTCCATTATGTTTTTAATAGTCCAAAAGATTTAATTTTCTATGATGTATCTCATCAAGCATATGTCCATAAACTTTTAACAGGACGTGCAGATGATTTCGATAAACTTCGTCAATTTGCCGGGCTTAGTGGTTTTACTTCTAAAACTGAAAGTAAGCATGACATATTTGAGGCCGGACACAGTTCAACTTGTATTTCTGCTGCTTTAGGTTATTTAGCTGTAAAAGAAAATAATCCCAATCTTTTTGATGATGCGGTTGTAGTCATTGGTGATGCCTCGATTGTTAATGGACTTGCGATGGAAGCAATTAACTATCTTGGTTCTAAACCAAACCAAAAGATGATAATCATTTTAAACGATAATGAAATGGGAATATCCAAAAACGTTGGTGGCCTTGCAAAAACCTTTAATAAGATTAGAGTTAGAGGACATTTTAAATTGTTAAGAAAAATTACTCCTAAGTCCGTAAAAATGTTAATGAAGTCTATGGCTTACAAAAATAATTTTTTATCAGGAATGGGTCTTAAGTATTTAGGAGTAATTGATGGGCATAATTTAAAAGAATTAATTGAATACCTTGAATATGCTAAAAAATCATCTAATTCAGTAATATTACATATTAAAACCAAAAAAGGAAAAGGTTATAAATTTGCTGAAGAAGATAAAACGGGAGTTTGGCATAGTACACCAGCGTTTGACATTGATAGTGGAATGCAAAAGGTGAAAAAGGATGAAAACTTAAACTTTGGGGAATGTTTAGCCTCATATTTAAGCAAATATAGCAAGGAATACCCGCATAAAATAAAAGTAATTACCCCGGGAATGGCTTATGGGAGTGGCTTAGAATTATATCAAAATACAAGTTTAGATGATTTTATTGATGTTGGTATCGCCGAAGAAAATGCAATTGTGATGGCAACCGCTATGGCCGATGCAGGAGTAATTCCAGTTACCTTTATTTATTCAACTTTCTTACAGCGTGCTTATGATGAGTTAATCCATGATTTTGCAAGAAACAGCGCTCATGGCATTATCTGTGTTGATAGAGCTGGCATTGTTGATGGTGATGGCCCAACTCATCAAGGTATTTACGATATCGCATATCTTAGTACAATTCCTAATTTAAAGATTTTAGCACCATATAATACTAATCAAGCTGTTAAAATGCTTGAATATGCGCTCAATCATCCAGCTCCTTATGTAATTAGATATCCAAAAGATGCTGTTTCAATAAATTTAACAAATGATATTAAAGAAACAAAATGGGAAATAATTAAAGAAAGTGAAAATAATAAATATATTATTACGTATGGTCCAAATTGTGATAAAATTTTTAATTATATTAAAAACACAAAAATTGGACTTATTAATGCTTTATGGATTAAACCATTCGATAAAGATTTAGTTAAAGAGTTATTAAATAAGGAAACAAAGCTATATTTTTATGAAGAAGTGGTTTCAAATAATTCATTAGGTAAACAAGTGATTGATTTCGCAAATACTCTTTACCAAGATAAAGAAATCAAAATGTTTAACATCAAAGTAAAAACTTTACCAGATGACTATTTAGTAGTAGGAAAAGTCAACCAATTACTCGATAAATATGGTATGAATATGGAAAAATATATAAAAGAAGTAGAGGAGGATTAAGATGCTTTCTCAATTAAAAGTACAGAATTTCGCAATAATCGATAATTTAATAGTAAACTTTAATGAAGGCTTTACGACTTTGACTGGTGAAACTGGTGCAGGTAAATCGCTAATTATTGATGCAATTGGTCTATTATTTGGTGACCGTTCATCGTCAATGATGATAAGAACAGGCGAAACCAAAGCAACAGTAGAAGGTATTTTTGAGAATGTTAGTGAATATACTAAACAAGTTCTTGATAATTTACAAATAGAATTGCTAGATAGCGATATTGTGGTAATAAAAAGAGAAATTTCAACAACTGGCAAAAATTTAATTAGAGTTAATGGAGAAATTATTACGTTAACCCAACTTGAGTTACTAGCTTCAACTTTAGGCGACATTCATACTCAAGATGAAACTCACAAATTATTTGATCAACACAATTACTTAACATTTATTGATGATGAAAAAGTTGCGAGTTTATTAGCTGAATATACAACTTTAAGAAAAAATTATTTATCGCTATATAAAGCCTATCAATCAGTTTTAGAACTTTCAAGAAATGATAATTCTAATTTAGAATTTTGGGAATATCAATATAAAGAATTAGAAAAAGCTAATTTATCGGTTAATGAAGTTTCTAATTTAGAAGCAGAACTTAGCTATTTAAATAATTTTGAACATATTTACAATAATATGTCAGGCATAAAACAAGAATTTAACGATAATAATATTTTAGAGCATCTATATGAAGTTATTAATTATCTTGATAAATTAAGAAAATATCAACCAGAATTCGATAAAGATTATGAAAAACTTAACGATTATTATTATGAATTAGAAGATTTTGATAGTAAACTTAATAATAAACTAATTAATTTAGATTATGATGAAACTAGATTAAATGAAATTAATGAACGTTTAAGCTATTTAAATACTCTAAAAAATAAATATAATCGTTCAATTAAAGAATTAATCAACTTTAAATCAGAATTAAAAGAGAAAATAGAAAGTTTTGAACAAATCGATGACAAAATTGCTAATGCGAAAGATGAATTACAAAAAGCCTTTCTTTTATTAAAAGCAAAAGCTTTAGAAATTACAAATGAACGAGTTAGTGCTGCTAAAGTTCTTGAAGAAAGTGTTTTAAGTACCCTTCATGATTTAATGTTAAGTAAAGTTCAATTTAAGATAGTTTTTGATAAATATGATTTAAATGATGCTCTTAATACTCAAGCATTTAAACCAAATGGTTGTGATGCGGTTGATATTTTGATTTCATTTAACGTTGGTGAACAATTAAAGCCACTTTCTAAGGTTGCATCTGGTGGTGAAATGTCTAGGATAATGCTTGCCTTAAAAGTTCATATTCTTAAAAAATTAAAACTATCAACCGTTATTTTTGACGAAATAGATAGTGGTGTAAGTGGCAATGTTGCTGGTAAAGTTGGTGAAAAACTAAAAGAGATTAGTAAAAATGTTCAGGTTTTAGCAATTACTCACTTGCCAATTGTTGCTTGCCTTGCGGATCATCAATATAAAATATATAAAGAATATACTGAAACTAATACTTCAACACGTGTTAAGGAATTAACGGGTGAAGAAAGAATCTTAGAAGTTGCGGAAATGATTTCGCCAAATGATGTCACCGCAAAAAGTAAAGAACTAGCAAAATTAATGCTAGAAAATAATAAATAATAAAAAAAGTGGTAGATAAACTTACATTTATCTACACTTTTTATTTTATTAAATAAGGAAATAATATAATGAAAGGAGGAATTTATGAAAAAAAATAATAAAATTATAAAATCTTTTCTCGTATTATTTCTAATTTTAATGTTATCTTTGACAATTAACTTCACAAGTTATGCTACGAACAGACATAAACAAGTTATTTTGGGTGGTAATACTATCGGATTAAAACTTGATACTGGTGTGTTTATTGCGGGAAAATATCAAGTAGAAGTAAATGACAAAAAAATATCACCTTGGAAAAACAGTGATATTAAAGAAGGAGATAAAGTAGTAGCTTACAATAATCACAAAATTAGTTCTAATAATGATATTTTGGAATTACTTAGAAGTGATAATAATGAAAGTGTAACTTTAAGACTTGAAAGAAACAATAAATCTATAACTACATCTGTTGATATTGTAAAAACTAAAAATCATTCAAAATCATTAGGCTTATATATTAAAGACAAAATGATTGGCATTGGAACATTAACTTTTATTGATGAAGATACAAAAGCTTTTGCATCGCTTGGCCATGGAATATACGACAATAACATTGTAATCGGTACACAACGTGGCAATATCACGACATCTAGTGTTGAAAGTATCAAAAAATCACTTCCCGGTGAAGCTGGTGAAAAAAGAGCATCAATAACAAACATTGTACTTGGGTCAATAAAAGCTAACAAGATTACAGGAGTATATGGTAAAATAAATAATATAGGAATGTTCAATAACCAAAAAATTAAAACAGCCTCTCAAGAAGAAGTAAAAATTGGTAATGCAAAAATTTTAACAGTTATTGAAGGAAATAAAATAGAATCATTTAATATTATAATTACTAGTATTGCTATTCAAACATCGCTGGATGTTAAAGGTTTAAAGTTTGAAGTAACTGATGAAAGATTACTAAGTGTAAGTGGTGGAATTGTCCAAGGTATGAGTGGAAGTCCAATTGTACAAAATGGAAAACTTGTAGGTGCAGTATCACATGTATGCATAGATAACCCTAAAAATGGCTATGGAATGCATATTGAATGGATGTTACAAGATGCATTAGACTAAATAAATTATTATTCGACATTATTCGACAAATAACAATTTAAATAATAGAAAATCGTTTAAATATATCACTTTTTTTACATCATCAAACCTTTAATTTATCTTTTTTTTTGCGAATATATTGCATCAAATAGTAAAATTTGGTAAAATATTTAGGTAAGGGGGATTTGCAATATGCAGAAATTTAATATTCTTATAGCGGAAGCTATTAGTGACAAAGAGACAAATTTAACAAATTATTTTAAAGGGGTTGCTGATGTAAACATTTTGGGGACATGTTCAACAGCAGAAAATTTATTTAATGTACTTAAAGTAACAGATGTTGATGTATTATTACTAGATTTATTTATTCCTAATTTTGATGGCGTGAAATTTTTAGAAGATTTACGAGGAAAGAATGTAGATTTTAACGTACCTAAAAGAGTTATTGTTATAACTCAGTTTGTGAGCGGATACATAAATGCTAAACTAAATAGTTTAGGCATTGATTATATGGTTATGAAACCTGTAAATTATGAAAATCTTTATCAATTAATGATTGGGATGTTCACTGAACCAAGTAAGCCAACCACAGGAGAATATGATCCTGATTTAGATAGTGAAATTACAGATATTTTGCACGAAGTTGGTGTTCCTGCGCATATCAAGGGTTACTTGTATTTACGTGATGCTATAACAATGGTTTATAAAAATGTTGAAATATTAGGCTCAATTACAAAAGTACTATATCCAGAAATTGCTCATCATTTTTGCACTACTTCATCAAGAGTAGAAAGAGCAATAAGACATGCTATTGAAATTGCGTGGGTTCGTGGTAATGTTGATGCAATTAGTGATATCTTTAGTTATACCATTAGTTATAATAAATCTAAACCTACAAATTCTGAGTTTATTGCGATGATATCAGATCGTTTAAGACTTGAGCATCGTAAACAAAAGAAGATGCGTTATATAGCTTAAAAAGGTACATCTATGATGTACCTTGTTTAAAGTCTAAATTAGTAACTATTAATTTATAGTTATTTGGAAGCTTGAACAAGCACAATAACTAAACTTGCGATTACACCGATAATCATTGCGAAAGCAAGTACGGCGATAACAATTTTGCCAAGTACAGTTTTCGAAGGTGCTTTAGTAATAATTACTTCATCTTTACCATCAGCTGTTTGTTTAACAACGATTGTTTTTTGCTTTTTTTGTTTGTTATTCTTTTTATTACTCATAAGTGTCTCCTCATAGTTAATATTATTTGGATATATTATATCACATTTCTTAAAAAAAAGGGTGGTGTTAGCATTAAAAAAAATAGAATTATTTTTCACATTGATATGAATTGCTTTTTTGTAAGTTGCGAAATAGCTAAAAATCCCGAATTAAAAGGTAAAGCGGTTGCGGTTGGACATAATGGAAATGACCGAAAAGGTATGATTCTTGCAGCAAGTTATGAGGCAAGACCGTTTGGTATTAGAGCCGCAATGCCAATACCTGAGGCCATGCGTAAATGTCCTAATTTAATTCTTATTGAACCACATATGGAATTATATAGTGAGTTTTCTCGCAATTTCTTTAATTATTTTTTATCAATTACGCCACTTGTCGAACCAGGTAGTATTGATGAGGCCTATTTGGATGTTACTGATGTTTGCGCGCCTTCATTAATTGTTGATTTAGCTCATAATATTCAAAATGATTTATTAGAACTTTTTAATTTGCCTTGTAGTATTGGAATTGCACCTAACAAATTTCTCGCTAAAATGGCATCAGATATGAAAAAACCACTAGGAATTACAATTCTAAGGAAAAGAGAAATTGACAAACTTCTTTGGCCGCTTCCAATATCTGATATGTTTGGAGTAGGCAAGAAAAGTTTAGATAACTTTAAGGCATTAGGAATTAAAACAATAGGAGATCTAGCCAATTATAAAGATTATAAATTATTGTGTGATGTAATAGGAAGAAGCAATGCTGAAAACTTGTATGCTCATGCAAATGGTGAAGGAAGTACGGATGTAGATGTTAGTAGATTTACTGATGTTAGTTCAATTAGTACTTCACAAACATTAGATTATGATGAATATGATGTTTCGAAAATGCATATGATAATTAAAATATTAACAAATGTCATTGCCTCAAGACTAGAAAAAGCAAGTTTAAAGGCTAGCACCTTTACCCTACAGATAAAATACTTTAATTTTAAGCAAGTTTCCAAGAGCAAAACTTTTACTGAACCTACAAATGATAGTAATAAAATATATCATATAATGCTGGATTTATTTGAGGATTTATACGAAACTAATATTCCTGTTCGCCTTTTTGGGGTAGGTGCAAGTAGATTTAGTGAAAATAAAGAGGAAATAAAACAATTAACTTTATTTGATGAACTTGATGCGGAAGAAAAAGCATATAATATCAATAAATTACTAAAAAATATTAATGATACCTTTGGTGGTGGTATTATCAAAAAAGGTGTTAATAAAGAAAAAGATCATCATGAATCTATTAATACTGATAAATATGATAAGAAATGGGCAAAAGAAGCTCGTTCAGAAATTAGATCACTTAATAAAAGATAGTCCTTAGGGGCTATTTTTTTGATAAATAAAGTATTAATTTTGACAAAATATAAAAAATAACTATAATAATAGAGTATAGAATTACTAAACTTAAAGTTTACAATTATAAAGGTAGGTGAAATTATGAGTATTGGATCTAAACTCAAATCATTGAGGACCTATTGTGGATTAACTCAAGAAGAATTAGCTGATCGCTGTGAACTTACGAAAGGTTATATTTCTCAACTTGAAAATGACCTTACAAGTCCATCGATTAGTACTCTAACTGATATTTTAACAGTTGTTGGAACTGATCTTAAAACTTTCTTTAGTGATGAAGAAGAACAAATTAAATTTACTGAAGATGATTATTTTGTTAAAAAGGCAGAAGAATATCAAATTACTTGGTTAATTCCTAATTGTCAGAAGAATGAAATGGAGCCTATTTTATTTAAACTAGAACCACATGCTACTAGTGATGTAGATATGCCTCATGAAGGTCAAGAATTTGGTTATGTCTTAGAAGGGGAAATTTTAGTTGTTTATGGTAATAAACAAGAACATTTAAAAAGAGGGGAAAGTTTTTATTTTACAACTGATAAAAACCATTATATTAAAAACTTGACTGATTCAGTCGCAACTATTATTTGGGTTAGTAGCCCTCCTAATTTTTAATGATATTGAGGTATAATATGAAAAAAGAAAATATAATTATTGAATTAATTGGTGTAAATAAAATGTTTGATGATACCTATGCGGTTGAAAATTTTAACTTATATGTTAACAAAGGTGAATTTATTACTTTTTTAGGCCCATCTGGATGTGGTAAGACTACAACACTTAGAATGATTGCGGGATTTGAAATGCCAACTTCCGGTCAAATTCTATTAAACGGAGAAGACATTACGAATTTACCTCCATATAAACGTCCAGTAAACACGGTATTTCAACGCTATGCATTATTTCCACATTTAGATGTTTATGACAATGTGGCGTTTGGACTTAAGATTAAACGGATCCCAACTAAAGTCATCGGGAAAAATGGTAAAGAAAAAATAGTAATGAAAAAACTATCTAAAGCTGAAATTGATGAAAAGGTTAGAAAAGCTTTAAAAATAGTTGATTTGGAAGAATTTGAATGGCGTGATATTGCGACATTATCAGGTGGTCAACAACAACGTATCGCGATTGCTCGTGCTATTGTTAATGAACCAGAGATTTTGTTACTTGATGAACCTCTTGGAGCTCTTGATTTAAAGATGCGCAAAGAAATGCAAATTGAATTAAAGGAAATGCATAAAAAGTTAGGTATTACTTTTATTTATGTTACTCACGACCAAGAAGAAGCTTTAACAATGTCTGATACAATAGTTGTTATGAAAGATGGTATGATTCAACAAATTGGTACGCCTGAAGATATTTACAATGAACCTAAAAATGCGTTTGTTGCGGACTTCATTGGTGAAAGTAATATTTATGAAGGTACTATTATTGGAGAACGTAAAGTAAGATTCTTAAATAAAGCATTTGATTGCGTTGATGATTTTCCGATAAATGAAAAAGTTGACGTTGTCATTCGTCCTGAAGACTTTATATTAGGCGAAGTTGGAGAAGGTACAGTTGATGGATATTTACAATCTAAGGTATTTAAAGGTGTTCATTATGAATATACGATGATGGTTGGTCGATATGAGGTTTTAATTCAAGATACAAGAAACTTACCAATTAACTGCATGGCAAGTATAAAGGTAGAACCTAGTAATATTCAAATTATGAATAAAGAATTTGTAAGTAATATTTACGAAGCATATTTAGATAAGAATAATAAGGTTGTTATTGATGAAACTCCATTTGACTGTGATGTTACACAGTTAATTCCGGGATCAGTTGTTGATGAAGAAGGCTATGTTGTTGATAAAAACGGAGTAAAATACGACTTTACTGATGCGACAGTAAAAGCTGAAATTGGTCTAAATGATATTGAAATAATTGATAATGAAGATGATGGCACAATATGTGGGGAAATTGTTTCCTTAATATATAAAGGTGACCACTACCAAGTTATCATTCGAACAGAAGATGATGAAGATTTTGTTGTTGACACAGAATATTTATGGAATGAAAATGACCGAGTTAGCGTGAAAGTTGCACCTGAAAAAATTAGATTAACACTAAAAGGAGAAATCAAGGCCTATGTCAAAGAGTAAGTTTCGTTTTTCTCGTAAGATGCTTGCGATCCCTTATGGTATGTTTTTAATGCTATTTGTGGTTGTGCCTCTTATCTTAGTTGTTTATTTTGCGTTTACTGATATTGATGGTCACTTTACTTTTGATAATATCGTTGATTTTTTTAGTGATTCAACTAACATTAATACTTTATTAATAAGTGTTTTAATTGGTGTTGGAAATACAATCATTTGTTTGATAATTGGTTATCCCATTGCTTATATTATTGCGAAAAAAGAAAATAAAATTAGTTTCATTCTTATTCTTTTATTTGTAATGCCAATGTGGATTAACTTTGTCCTTCGTACTGCCGCAACCCGTGATTTACTAACATGGGTAGGGATAAGTGGTGGTGAGCATCCATATATTGCGACAATGATTGGTATGGCATATAACTATTTACCATTTGTTATTTTGCCATTATATACAACAATGATAAAAATGGACCGTAGTCAAGTTGAAGCTTCAATGGATCTTGGAGCGAATCGTTTTCAAACTTTTGTAAAAACTATTATTCCGATGACAATGCCTGGTATTATTTCAGCTGTCTCTATGGTTTTTATGCCAACTATGTCATCTTATGTTATAAGTGATGTATTAGGCGAAAGAAAAATATCATTGATAGGAAATATTATTCAAACATATTTTGATCAAATAATGTGGAATATGGGTAGTCTTGTAGCCCTAATTATGATGATTTTTATTTTTATTGGAATGTTTATTACTCGTAATAGTCAAAAAGAAGAATTATCAAGAGGTAACTTATGGTAGAAAAAGTTAATGTAAGTAATAAATGTCAAAAAGCAAAGAATGCTGCGAAAAAGACATACGTGTATTTAATGCTTTTCATAATGTATGCTCCAATCTTGCTGCTTATCATTTTTAGTTTTACTGACTCTCAGTTAATAGATTTTGCTGCTTGGAAAGGCTTTAGTCTAAAACTTTATGAAAAGTTATTTCGTAATGAAGAAATAATGACTGCGTTACGTAATACCTTTATGGTTGCAATATCTGCGGCAATTGTTTCAACTGTTATAGGTACTTTAGGAGCAATTGGAATTTTCTATAGTAAAAAAAGAGTTAGAAAAGCTTTTGAATTGGCTGGTCAAATTCCAATTTTAAACCCTGAAATTGTTACGGCACTATCATTAAGTATTTTAGTAGTTGCTGTAGGAATAGGATTTAACTACTTTACTTTACTTATTGGTCATGTGGTACTAACAATACCATTTGTCGTATTAAGTGTTATACCTAAATTAAAACAATTAGATCCTAATGTATATGAAGCTGCTTTAGACTTAGGTGCGAAACCATCAGTTGCACTACGTAAGGTTATAATACCAGAAATTATGCCAGGTATTTTATCAGGATTTATTCTATCTATTACCTTATCACTAGATGATTATATTATTACCGCATTTACTAAAAATTCATCATTTACGACTTTAAGTACTTATATTTATGGTTCAACCGCAAAAAAAGGTAATTTACCACCTGAGCTTAGAGCGTTAACTACTATTATTTTTATTGTAACATTACTTGTTTTAATTTCCATTAATGTTTACAATAATAAAGTTGTAAAACGTAAAGGAGGAATGACAAATGAAAAGAAGCGTTAAAATATTTTTAGTAGTTTGTTTATCATTTGTTTTCTTGCTTGGTGTTACAAGTTGTAAAAAAACTGAAACATTTGATAAAAATGTTCTTAGAATTTACAATTGTCAAGATTACATCGATGAAGGCTTAGACAGTGATACAGGGGAAAAAGTTGGTCCATCAGTTATGGAAAGGTGGAAAGAAGATTTTGAAATGCGTCATCCAGGGCGTAAAGTAACAGTTGTTTATGATACTTTTGAAACTCCAGAGTATATGTTAAACCAAATTAAAACTGGTAAAAAGTTTGATCTTATTTGTCCATCAGATTATACAATTCAAAAAATGATTAAAGATGATATGCTTGAAAAATTTGATGAAGGAGCATTAAGTGGTGAAAATGGTTATTTATCTAATGCTTCACCATATTTAATTAATCTATTCGCCGAAAATGATTGGACTGAGTATGCCGCATGTTATATGTGGGGTACTTTGGGAATTATTTATAATACGGAAATAGTAGATGAAGAAGATGTTAAATATTGGAATGCAATGTGGAATGAAAAATATAAAGGTATCGCCACTGCCAAAGATAGTGTTCGTGATACATACTTCATGGGGGTAATGTATACTCATCAAGAAGAATTACTTAAATATCGTAATGATTATTTAAAAGGTGTTATTACTCAAGAAGAATACAATGCGAAAATTAATGAAGTTGCTAATTTAACAGACGATGATACGATTGAAACTGTTCGTCAAAATTTAAAGAAACTAAAAAACAACATTTTTGGTCTTGAAGTAGATAGTGGTAAGAGCGATATTATTACTGGTAAAATTGCAATGAGTCTTGCTTGGAGTGGCGATGCCGTATATTCAATGGATTTAGCTGAAGAAAAAGGAGTAAACCTTGCTTACTCAGTTCCCGAAGAAGGTAGTAATGTTTGGTTTGACGGTTGGTGTATGCCAAAAGGTGCTAATAAAGAGCTTGCTCAAGATTTTATTAACTTTGTTTCGAGACCCGATATAGCGGCTCTAAATATGGATGTAACTGGCTACACAAGTGCTGTAGTTGGTGATGATATTTTTGATTTAATCAATGACTGGTATGGTAGTGATGAAGAAGATGCTACGCTTGTCGATTTAACTTTCTTTTTCGGTGATAGTATTGATTCATCAAAGCTTACAGATGGTAAAGTAATCATTAGAACCGATGAAATTGGACGTCAATTTTCGACCCAATACCCAACAGAAGAAATTCTAGCCAGGTGTGGAGTTATGCGTGATTTCGGTGATCAAAACAAAAAAGTTTTAAGAATGTGGATGAACTTTAAGAGTAACTCTTTGGATCCTATTGCGATTGTTTTATTATGTATACTTGCTTTTGTGATTATAACTAGTTATGTGATATTCCTTGTTAAACGTCTTAATAAGAAACAACGCATAAAAAATTATCAGAAAGCTAAAATGCAAAGGCAAAATTAATAATTATCAATGATAATTACTGATGAAAATTGGTTAGTGATACTAATATTATCACTAGCCTTTTATTTTATAAAAAATAGATTCATAAATGATTTGTCTTATTGTTTGCTTTTTTTCTTAAGTTTTGTTATAATAAATATATATTTTGCGTTTTTCGTTTGGAGTGATCTGACAATTCACGAGAAAAACCGTGAGTTCGCGTTAAGACAAATAGAGAGTGGAAAATCCAAACTAAGGTGGTACCGCGCAAATGTTTGCGTCCTTAGACGTTTTTTCCTATTTTTTATTATATGATTTTAGAAAGGATGATATTATGCATGTAACAAAGATGAAAGGAACACTAGACTTTTTTGATGATAGTGCTCTAAAGTACCAATTTTTAGAAGATAAGGCTAATATGGTGTGTCATCGATTTGGCTTTAATAAAATGATTACTCCGATATTTGAGGCTACTGAATTATTTACACGTGGCGTTGGTGAAGGTAGTGATATTGTTAATAAGGAAATGTATACTTTTTTAGATAAAGGGGAACGTTCTATTACTTTAAGACCAGAAGGAACAGCCTCAGTTACAAGAGCATATGTGGAAAATAAATTATATGCCACTCCTGGCTTAAAGAAATATTACTATTTTGGACCTATGTTTAGATACGAAAGACCACAAGCTGGCAGATATCGTCAATTTACTCAATTTGGTATTGAAGCCTTAGGCCCTGGTAGTAGCTATTTAGATGCGGAAATTATTAATTTTGCATCAACATATTTAAAAGAAATTGGATTTACCAAACTAAAAGTATTAATTAATAATATTGGTAGTGGTGAAAGTAGAAAAAATTATGAGCAGGCATTAAAAGACTACTTTAAAGACCATTTAGATGAATTATGCAGTGACTGTAAAGTACGTTACGAAAAGAATCCTTTAAGAATGCTTGATTGTAAGGTTGATCATGACAGTCCAGTTATGAAAAATGCTCCAAGTATTTTTGATTATTTAACTATTGAAGATAAAAAATACTTTGATGATATTTGTGAAATCTTAAATCAATTAAATATTAAGTATGAAATTAGTGATCGTCTTGTTAGAGGTCTTGATTATTATACTAATGTGGTATTTGAATTTATATATGATGACCCTACATCTTCAATTAATGGTATCACCGTACTTGCAGGCGGTAGATATAATGGTCTTGCTCGTGAGTTAGGTGGACCGGACACCGATGCAATTGGTTTTGCATGTGGTATTGAAAGATTAATTATTGCCCTTGATGAACTTGGTAAATTTACAGATATTCGTGATAATGCTTTATTCCAAGTAATTACAATTGGTGAAAATGCGAAAATACCAGGAATAAAACTTGCTAATGAAATTCGTGAACGAGGCAATTATGTCGAAATAGACTATGTTAGCCATAATTTAAAACCACAATTTAAACTATCTGATCGCTGCCATGCTAAGTATTTAGTTATTATGGGCGAAGATGAGATTAAAACAGATAGTTATAAAGTTAAAAACACACAAACTCAAGAAGAAAAAATAATGACAAAAGAAGAAATTTTAAATTTAAAATAGAGGTATTAATATGTTAAGAACTGCAAATAACAATGAATTACGAATAACAAATGTTGGAGAAATCAAAACTTTAGTTGGTTGGGTAAGTAAAAAAAGAAATTTAGGGGGTCTTGTTTTTATTGATTTAAGAGATCGTTATGGAATAACTCAATTGGTTGTTCGTCCTGAATCTCCTTTTTATGATGTAGCAAGTTCAGTTCGTAATGAATATGTACTACAAGTAACTGGTAAGGTTGTCGAACGTGAAAGTAAGAATTCTAACCTTCCTACTGGAGAAATTGAAATTGATGTAACTGATTTTAAAGTTTTAAGTACAGCTGAGCAACCTCCATTTTTAATTCAAGATGATACAGATGCTTTAGAAGATTTAAGAATGAAGTATCGTTATCTTGATTTAAGAAGACCTTGTATGCAAAAGAACTTTATTTTACGTCATAAAGTGACAATGGCAATTAGAAATTACTTTGATAATCTTGATTTTATTGAAGTTGAAACTCCTGTACTTGGTAAATCTACACCTGAGGGTGCTCGTGACTTTTTAGTGCCTTCACGTGTACATCAAGGATCTTTCTATGCTCTTCCTCAGTCACCACAAATGTATAAACAATTATTAATGGTATCTGGTTTTGAAAGATACTTCCAAATTGTTAAATGTTTTAGAGATGAAGATTTAAGAGCTGACCGCCAACTTGAATTTACACAAGTAGACGTGGAAATGAGTTTTATTGATGAAGAGGATATTTACACTCTAATTGAAGGATTATTAAAGAAAGTATGGAAAGATACTTTAGGTATGGACATTAAAACTCCATTTATTCGTTTACCTTATGATATTTGTATGAATAAATATGGTAGTGATAAACCTGATACAAGATTTGAAATGTTTTTAACTGACTTTAATGATTGGGCTAAAAAGGTTAATTCATCAATTTTTGAAAATAACTTTGAAACTGGTGGTGTCGTTAAGGGTATTATTGTTAAAAATGCGGCAGTACATTATTCACGTAAAGAACTTGAAAGATTAACAGAATTTGCTAAAAAATATCATGCGAAGGGTTTAATTTGGTTAAAATATGAAAATGGTACAATGAGTGGATCACTTGCGAAATTCTTAACTTCAGAAAATGTTAATGAACTTGTTGAAAACTATCATCTTGAAAATGATGATTTAATTTTAATGGTTGCGGATAACCTAGAAAATTGTAATTTTGCTCTTGGTGGCTTAAGAACACTTGTTGCGAAAGAAATGAATATGATTGATGACTCACTATTTAATTTCTTATGGGTTGTAGATTGGCCTTTATTTGAATATAGTGAAGAAGAACATCGTTATGTCGCGGCTCACCATCCATTTACATCTCCTAAAGATGGTGATGAAGAACGTTTAATCAGTGATCCTGCAAGCTGTAAGGCTAAGGCTTATGATATCGTTTTAAACGGATATGAACTTGGTGGTGGTAGTATCAGAATTCATGACCAAGAAATCCAAAAGAAAATGTTTAAAGCAATTGGTTTATCTGATGAAGAAGTACAGCGTCAATTTTCATTCTTTGTGAATGGCTTAAAATATGGTACTCCTCCTCATGGTGGACTTGCAATTGGACTTGATAGACTTGTTATGCTATTAACTAAGAATTCTAATTTACGTGAAGTAATTGCTTTCCCTAAAGCCGCAAGTGCTAAATGTCCAATGAGTGATGCTCCAACTCCAGTTGATGAGAAACAATTAAAAGAATTAGGAATTACTGTTCAAGAAAAATAAAGGTGAATTTATGGGTAAATCAAAAGAATATATAACATGGGACCAATACTTTATGGGGGTAGCTAAACTTTCAGCACTTCGCAGTAAAGATCCCAATACTAAGGTAGGGGCATGTATTGTTAATGAAAAAAAACGAATAGTGGGAATCGGTTATAATGGATTACCATATGGGTGCTCAGATGATGAATTTCCATGGGAACGTGATGGTGATTTTCTCGAGACTAAATATCCATATGTCGTCCATGCAGAACCAAATGCTATCTTAAACAGCACTAATAAACTTGATAATGCAACATTATATGTTACACTCTTTCCATGTAATGAGTGTGCAAAATTGATTATTCAAAGTGGTATTAAAGAAATAGTTTACGTATCCGACAAATATAATGGTAGTAATGACAATGTTGCATCTAAAAGAATGCTTGCAGCAGCAGGTGTTAAGTGCCGACAAATGGAAAATGTTGAGGTTATTATAAAAACTGATGACTCAATTTATTAAAAAATATAAATGGTTTTTAATAAGTATTTTTATCCCATGCCTTATTGTAATTAGTTTATCTGTTATTAAAGTTAAAAAAGATGTAACGGTACCTTCAACTGTAAATTCAATTGAAAATATCATTACTATCAATGGTGAAAGTAAACTTAATGGTTCAATTAATGTTGTTTCCGTATATTCATATGAGAAAGTAAGTTTACTTTCATATCTTTTCGCAAGTTGTAATCGTTATGCACAAATTGATGATAATATTGAATATACCAATATTGATAGTAAAAAATATCAGATTGGAGGAATTATTCAAAAAGAATGTAGTATTAATAACTCCATTATTTCAGGCTATAAACAAGCAGGATACAATATTAAGTTTAAATTTGTAGGTTACTATGTTGATAGTGGAACTACCTATCTCGATAAAAACCTCGATATAGGTGATATGATTATTAGTGTCAATGGTGAAAAACTTAGTAGTGATTATACTCCAGGACATGCTATTCAAAAAGCTAAAGCTAAAACAGCAACAATGGAAATTATTAAGAACTATTATTCAGGTAATAGAACCTCATCAACAGTTACTGTTACAGCTAAAGAAATGGAAAATAGTGAAGGTAAAAAAGTATATTCATATGGTTTTAGTACCGAAAAATATGTTGTGCCAGAAAATGATGAAAGTTACCCTGAATTTAAAGTATTATGGAACAATGTTGATAGTATTGGCCCAAGTGGTGGTTTACTTCAATCGTTTTATGTTTATGAAAAATTGACAGGTGCTAAACTTTCCAAAAATCTTAAAATTGCGGGAACTGGTACCGTTGATGAATTTGGAAATGCAGGATTAATTGGCGGTATTAAACAAAAAATAATATCAGCTGAATTATCAAATGTTGATATTTTCTTTGTTCCAGTTACCTCAGAAAATTACCAAAATGATTCAAGTGAGGTCAATTATATTGAAGCTTTAGAAGGGTATAAGAAGTTAAAAAATCCTCGTGTAAAGCTTGTGCCAGTATGGAATTTATCATGTATTATTGATTATTTAACGGAGTATCAAGGATAATATGAAAGATTTTAAGAAAAATTTTAAAGACACTGAAAATTTAGTTAGTGAACTCAGAACTATAAAAGTAAATCCTAAAAAAGAAACTTTAATAAGTATTACATCAGGGTTTTTAATGATAGTTGTAATAATTCCGTTTTATCTAATTATGTTAGAACTATTTAGACAAAATTCGCCAGTAACATGGGTATATAAACTTTTAGTTGTTATCTTTTTTATCTTAGTTTTATTGGTATGTCCATTATATTCAACAATCAATTTATTGATTTTAAAGTATTATACAGAAAAGGAAGAATTACAAAATATAAATGGTTTTTATCTTTTTCTTGTGGAATTAACAAGAATTAGTACAATAATAACGAGTGTTGTTATTGCTTCAATTTTGACATTTTTACTTTGTAAATTCACGGGTTAATAAATGAATAATAAAAAATATAGAATTATTAATATAATTATTGCGGCGGCATGCTGTTTGATTTTGATTGGTATTGACCAATTGACTAAACAATTAGCAGTTAACAATCTTCAACTAGGAGAAAAAGTAGTATTTATAAAAGGCTTGCTTAACTTAAGATTAGAGTACAACACCGGTTTTGCTTTCGGCATGGGTGGAGGCTATCAAATTATATGGGGAATCGTTAGTATTATCGGTTGCTGTGTAATTGCCTTTTTCATGCGAAAGGTTGATTTTAAACATAATTTAGTATTTTCTCTTTGTTTAATTTTATTATTTGCAGGTACATTCGGCAATATGATTGATCGCTTATTTTATAAGAGTGGAGTAATTGATTTTTTTGATCTTGCGTTTATGAACTTTGCAGTATTCAATGTTGCGGATTCATACATAACAATAGGTGCGATTCTTTTAGCTGTTTATATTTTATTCATTTATAAAGAACCACAAAAAAAGAATGAACAAGAAGAAAACAAAACAGAAGGAGAGGAGTCAGACCATGATTAAAGATGAATTTACGGTTGCTTATCATGAGGGTGAAGAAAGTATAAGAATTGATAAATACTTACCGACCTGTTATGAGGATATGACTCGTAGTGAACTAAAAAAGTATTTTGATGAAAATAAAATTAAAGTAAATGGTAAGTTAGTTAAACCAAGTTATAAAGTTGAAAATGGTGATTTAATTGAAATCGAAGAACTAGATGATGTTATTTCATCAGTGATACCTGAAAAAATAGATTTAGATATTGTATACGAAGATGATGATATTCTTGTTGTCAACAAACCATCGGGTATGGTTGTACATCCTGCCCCTGGTCATATGACTGGTACTCTCGTTAATGCCTTAATGTATCATTATCAAACACTATCGACTATCAATGGTGAAAATAGAGCAGGTATTGTACACCGTATCGATAAAGACACATCAGGTTTATTAATTGTCTGTAAAAATAATTTTGCTCACCGCAATATTAGTGAACAAATTAAAGATAAACGAGCAAAACGTACATACTGGGCTATTGTAACTGGCTCAATAGGTCATAATTTAGGCAAAATAGATGCGCCAATTGGTCGTGATCCTGATAATCGTCAAAAGATGGCGGTTGTTGCTACAGGAAAGTCTGCTGTTACTCATTTTAGAGTACTTGATCGTTTTCATGATTTTACTTTAGTAGAACTTGATCTAGAAACTGGTCGTACTCACCAAATTAGAGTTCATATGGCATACATTAATCACCCTGTGTTTGGTGATCCAATGTATGGAGTTAAAAAACAAGTTAGTGAATTCGGCCAATATTTACATGCAAAAAAAATTGGTTTCTATCATCCTAGAACCAACGAATATATGGAGTTTGAAACTGAACTCCCTAAAGAATTTAAAGATATGCTAGATGAATTAAAACGTGAAGATTAATTTTTCACGTTTAAACTATATGGGGAGGATTTATGAAAATAATTGTAATAGGTTGTGGAACTATTGGTAAAACAGTAATCGGCCATATATCCAAAGAAAGACATAATACCATTATTATAGATAATGATAAAGATGTAGTTGAAAAACTTATTGAAAAATATGACGTAATGGGCGTTGTTGGTAATGGTGCTAGTCTTGAAATTCAAGAAGAAGCAAACGTTAAAAATGCTGATTTAGTTATTGCGGTATCTTCAGATGATGAAATTAACATTTTAGCTTGTTTGGTTGCGAAAAAACTAGGTGCGAAGAGTACAATTGCGAGAGTCCGTAATCCTGAATATCGACGTCAAAGTGTTTTAATGAAAGATGAATTGGGGCTTTCAATGATTGTTAATCCAGAAGAAGAAACCGCAAACGAAATAACTAATATGATTAATTTACCTACTATTTCACGAATTGAACATTTCGCAAAAGGTCTAGTAAACCTAGTTGAAATAGTAATAGAAAAAGATAATCCCCTAATTGACGAGACTTTAATTTCCATGAATAAAAAATTGAATACTAAAGTATTAATTTGTGCAGTTGAAAGGAAAAATGAAGTTATTATTCCAAGTGGTAATTTCAAACTTCAAGAAGGTGACAGAATTAACTTTACAGCTGAATCTTCATCACTTCGTAGTTTTTTAAGAGAACTAAATTTAATTAAATCACCACTTAAAAAAGTTATGATTATTGGCGGTGGTAAGACTGGCTATTATTTGGCCAATAACTTATCAAAAAGCCGATATAGGGTTAGATTAATTGAAGTAAATAAAGATAAAGCTAATGATTTAGCAGAAAAATTACCAAATGTTTCAGTAATTTATGCTGATGGAACAAAACATGGTATTTTACTTGAAGAAGGAATTGAAACAACTGATGCTTTTGTAGCTTTAACCAATGTTGATGAAGAAAACATAATTGTATCTTTATTCGCTAATAAATTAAACGTCAGAAAAGTAATTACCAAGATTAAACGTGATACGCTTCTTGGTATGACTGATGACCTTGGTATTGAAAATATTGTTATGCCAAAAGAAGTTGTAGCTAATAAAATAGTAAGTTATGTTCGTGCCATTGCTAATAAACGTGGTAGTAATGTAATGACATTATATCGTTTAGTTGATAACCAAGTTGAAGCATTAGAGTTTTTAGCTAAAAAGAGAGAAAAATTTTATAATAAGCCTTTAAAAGACCTAAGAGTAAAAGAAAATTGCCTAATCGCATGTATTATTCGTGAAGGTGTGGTTATTATCCCTAATGGTAATGATTATATCCAGTTAAATGATAGTGTTATTGTTGTAACAACTCACAAAAATTTTGATGATTTAGCTGATGCATTTGAATAGGTGATAAAAATGAATTTAAAACTTATCGGCAAAATTATCGGTAAAATTATGGTTCTGGAAGCCATATTAATGGTCTTTCCTTTGTTTGTTGCGATAATCTATAAAGAAGGATATTTAAATATTATTGCTTATGCAATTCCCATTGTTGTTATTTTAGTGGCTGGATTAATTTTGCAACGTATGAAAACAACAAGAACAGGATTATATCAAAAAGAAGGATTTGCGGTTGTGGCTTTAGTATGGATAATTATGACATTATTTGGGGCTGTACCCCTTGTAATATCTGGTGATATTCCCAACTATATTGACGCAACATTTGAAGTTATGTCAGGCTTTACCACTACTGGTGCTAGTATAATTAATGATTTGACCAAAATATCTCATAGTGGATTATTCTGGCGAAGCTTTACCCACTGGATTGGTGGTATGGGTATTCTAGTGTTTATCCTAATTTTTATTCCTGAAAGTAATGATGGATCGGCAATGCATCTACTAAAAGCAGAAAGCCCTGGTCCTCAAGTCGGTAAATTAACCTCTAAAATGCGTGTTAATACTCGTATTCTATATTTGATTTATTTAGCGATGACGGTAATAGAAGTAGTGATGTTGTTATTTAGTAAACCTGTAGTAATTGAAGGAGTTGCGAAAGAAAGTGATCATTTTTTCTACTGCCTACTTGCTTCGTTTGGTAGTGCTGGTACTGGGGGATTTGGATTTATTCCAAATAGTATGGAGTATTTTTCACCATATGCTCAGTATGTTATTGCGACATTCTTAATTTTATTTGGTATTAATTTTAGTTTATATTTTCTACTTTTAATTGGAAAGTTTAAAACAGTCTTTAAAAGTGATGAATTAAAAGCATATTTTGGAATTATTATCGGTGCTGTTGCTATTATTTTTGTCAGTCTTATATTTGATAAAGGAGTTGCGTTAAGTAAAGTTAATTATGAAGAATCATTTAGGCACGCCTACTTCCAGGTCGCAAGTATCATGACTTCAACTGGTTATACTACTACAAATTTTGAATATTGGCCTGTTGTTGCGAAAACTGTTATCATACTTTTGATGATATGTGGGGCAATGGCTGGTTCAACTGGTGGTGGTATCAAAGTTTCTAGAATTGTACTCGCTTTTAAAGGAGTAAAAAGAAATATTCTACACTTAATTAATCCAAGAATGGTAACTAAAACTAAATTTGAAGGTAAATTAGTAGATGATGAAACAATTAACGATGTTTTTTCATTCATTACTTTATATTTTGTAATTGCCTTTCTTATTATTTTAGCATTATCATTTGACAAAAGTCCTGGTGTTGTAATTGATGGCGTTGTATATGAACTTGATTTCATGACTCACTTCTCAGCCACAATTTCATGCTTATCTAATATTGGACCAGCCTTTGGTGCGTCAGGACCATATGCATCGTATGATTGTTATAATTATTTTTCAAAAGTTATACTTACTTTTGCGATGTTAATTGGAAGACTTGAAATTTTACCTGTTTTAATTTTATTTAGTCCTAAAACTTGGAAAAAATAAAACTTAAAAATATTAAAAATACATTTATCAATAAACATAAAAAAACTGTGATTTTTCACAGTTTTTACTTATAGTTTATATGTTTTTTAATGTCATCAAGACCAACTAATCGCGATTTAGGAAGAGGATTTTCTTCAAAGTATTTAATAATTCTTTCAGTATTGGCGAATTTAACTTTTGCGGTTTTCTTTAATTCTTCAAAACCATAAGATTTAATAAAAGAAATCGCGCAATGATCAACTTCGAGTCCCGCACCTTTTAAAAGTTCAATTTTATATTCAATACTCATTTTACGTAACTCACGAAGAAAGGCAGCTCTTGCAAGAATTGATGCGGCAGCAATCCCGATGTGTTCTTTTTCACCTTTAATAATTGTGGTTACATCTTTAATAACGTTTGCTTGATTTTCAAGATATTTGAGGTAGTTTTCTTTGGGTGTAAATTCATCAATTAAAATAGCGTCGTACTTTACATCTCCAAGCTTTTTTAGTATACTATTAATAACTTTATTATGAAGATAAGATTTTACAAAGTTTAGATTATCGTATTTACCAGATAGGGAGTTAAACTTAAGAGGATTTAAAAAGATTATTGAGTAAGGGATGATGTTTGCAACCTCTAAGGCAAGTGGTATCATTTGCTTATCGGTTAGAAGTTTAGAATCTTTTACTCCAAGTTTGCGTAGTTGTTCACTAGTATTTTGATCAACATAAGTAGCGCATACAACAATTGGTCCAAAATAGTCTCCAGTACCTACTTCATCGGTACAAATTGCCGTAGCGTTTGAGTAATCGACTATTTTAGTTACGGTTACTTTCTCTAAAGGAAGATTAAATTTTTTAGCCCATTTGTTATATTCGTTTGCTTCATCAAGTCCTTGAAATAGTACTACATTAGTACGATAGAAGGTTATAACGACATTTGCGAGTTTGGCTCTTGCGATAGTGTAATTGCTTGAACCGTAAACTAGATAACCTTGATAGTAGTCTATCATTTCTTGAACTTGTTCATTAGTGGCTTTAATTTTGTGTGTAGAATTGCTTATATGCTGCATAACGATAATCCTCCAACCTTATTATATCATAAATTTAATTATAATGCAAAGATATTGAAAGTACTTGCCATAAAGGAAGGGAAAAAAGATGAATAAAATAATAGAAATTAGTAACCACAAACTAGAAATAGGACAAATACTAGAAATGTTAGAACAGTTTGCGATACTACCTGAAACAAAAATTAATATAAAAGAATTACTTCCAAATAGTAATTTAGAAGAACTAAGAGAAGAACTAAAAAAAGTTGATGAAGCTTACACTATAATTTTAAGGTTTGAACGTGCACCGATTGTTCTTGAATCTGATTACAGAAGTTTACTAATGTTAAGTATGAGAGGTGCTAAACTTAGTGCTCTTGATATTTATGAAACATCTAAACTATTTACCGCTATTCGACAAAATAATAAATTATTAAGCAGTTTGAAAAATGAAAAAATACTATGTCCATATTATGAAAATATTGTAAATGAACTTATAATTATCGATTATTTAGATGCTTTAATTAATAAATCAATTGATGAAACAGGTTATGTCCTTGATAGTGCTAGCTTAGCGCTTAAACAAATTAGAGGAAAATTAAATGGAATTGATGCACGCATCAAAAGTAAATGCCAAGAAATTTTATCAAAAGAAAGTGATAAATTATCACAAGCTTCAATTGTGATGCGCAATGATTGTTACTGTCTTCCAGTTAAAAGTGAATACAAAAACAGCATTAGAGGTACTATCCAAGATTATAGTGCGAGTATGCAAACTGTGTATATTGAACCTGAAGCTGTTGCAGCCTTAATGCGAGAAAAGAACATTTTATATCATGAAGAACATGATGAAATTGAAAGAGTTCTAAAAGACATTTCTCATGAAATAGAAATTAATGTAATGGTCTTAATGGAAAACTTTGAAAGAATTAAACAATTAGATTTTATTTTCAGTAAAGCTGTACTCGCAACTAAATATCATGGTTCGATGCCTAAAATTAATGATAATGGTACTTTAAAACTTATAAATGCTAGACATCCTTTATTAAAGGTAAAAAAAGTAATACCAAATAATGTAAATTTCAGTCGAAATTATGATGGAATCATTATTACTGGTCCAAATACAGGTGGTAAAACTGTACTTCTTAAGACAATTGGATTATTATCACTTATGACAAAATATGGCCTTTTAATACCAGCTGATACTGCTAGTGATGTTATGATTTACGATAATGTTTATTGTGATATAGGTGATGACCAAAGTATTGAAAATAACCTATCAACATTTTCTTCACATATGCATAATATTGTGGAAATTATTAATCATATAACTCCTAAATCATTAGTATTATTTGATGAAATAGGAGCAGGTACGGATCCCATTGAAGGATCTAACCTTGCGATTGCCATTCTTAAATATTTAATTGAACATAAAGTTAGTTTTATAACGACAACCCATTATTCAGATCTTAAAGCTTTCGGATTTGAAGAACCGCGTATAATTAATGCATCTATGGAATTTGACCAAAATACGCTTTCTCCTACCTACCACCTATTAATTGGGGTTAGTGGCTCTAGTAATGCTTTAAATATCGCAAGTAGACTTGGTCTAAAAGAAGAAATCATCGAAGAAGCAAATCGTTTAACTATCACTAATGATTCCGAAACAAGAAAACTAATAATGAAGTTAGAAGGACTTGTCCAACAAAATGAAATTGAAAAACGCCGTTTAACTGATTTAATTGCTCAAAATGAAATAAAGCAAGCCCAACTAGAAAAAGAGCTTGACACAATTGACAAGAAAAAAGATAAAATAATCAGTGATTACGAAAAAGAAGCTAGTAAAATTATTAACGATGCCAAATCAAAAAGTAATGAATTACTAACTGATATGCAAGAAAAACAAAAAGCAAACTTGAAACTTCATGAAATGATCGAACTTAAAAAACGAATTAGTGAATTAGAAACATCTAATCCGAAACCCAAAAAAGCTAAAGTTGAGTATTCTAACGAAGAAATTAAATTAGGCGATGATGTATATTTAACTAATTATGATCAATATGGAACAGTAATAAAGGTTGGAAAAGGTGGAAATTACACTATTGCGATTGGTAATATCCAATTACAAGCTGAAAAAGAAGAAATTAAACTTATTAAAAAAGTTCAACAAAAACCAAATAATCATGTAACAAGTTCAAATATAACAAGTAAAGCTAAAATATCACTTGTCCTTGATTTAAGAGGTGAAAGGTTCTTAGATGCTAAAGACCGCCTAGAAAAATATATTGATGATTTATTGTGCGCTGGAGTCAAACAAGCTACAATTATTCATGGATATGGCACTGGTGCACTTCGAGAAATGGTTCAAACTTATATAAGAAAGTGTCCTCATATTGCTAGTTTTAGGTATGGTGGCGAAAATGAAGGTGGTTTTGGCGTAACAGTAATTCAACTTAAATAGGTGATGATATGAAACAAATCAAAAGTTATGATGAATTTATAAATGTAAGTAATGAAAAAATTTCATTTATAATGTTTTATACAAATTGGTGTCCAATATGTAAAAAACTTAAATTTACTTTCTATGAAGTATTAGATAATTATCCAAATATTCATGTTTATCTTGTGGATTTATCTGATAACATTGATATTACAAGTAATATTAATATTACAAGTACCCCAACTACTTTTGTGTATAATGAAGGAAAGTTAGTTGATAAACAAATCGGTTATCTTGATTATGAAGCTATAAATGAAATTATCTTATCATTAAAACAATAAAAAAGTTAAAAATATGGTATACTAATTAAAAGAGGAGCGTGGTTAAAATGACTTTAGAAGAAAAAAAACAATTTGTCAACGATAATCTAAAAGTAATTCCCGAAGAAGAACTAAAATTATTTAATTACAATTTTGCGTGTGTATTTACTAAAAATTCTACATGTATTGAAGGAAATCAGTTAGTAACGGTAGAAGACGTAGTATCTATTACGAAGGGCTATAATGTAAGGATTGATGAAACTTTAAAGCGTAGTATTTATAATCATTTTAAAGCTTATCACTATATGCTTGAATACATCAACAATGGTAATGAGTTTTCTGAAGATTTTGTTAAAGACTTACATGAAATGCTATTAGACGGAATTATTAATGGTGGATTGTACCGCAACATTAATTTGAGAATAAAAAATTCAGCACATACTCCGTGCGATTATATTAAAGTATATGATCGTATGAATAAATATTTCTTTGATCTTGCTAATTATCAAGGCACAACTATTGAAAAGGCTACATATGCTCATTTACAAATAGCTAAAATTCACCCATTCCTAGATGGTAATGGACGTTTAGCAAGATTAATTCTTAACTTTATGTTAATAAAAGGCGGATATTTACCTATATCTATTCCTGCAAAAGAGAAAAACCATTACTTTGATTTGTTAGAAGAATTTAAAGTAAATAAAACTCAAAAACCTTTTGAAGAATATTTAGAGATTTTATTAAATAAAGAATATGATCGAATGATTGAATTAATTGATCGTTATAAAAAATAGATTATGATAGACTAACCACAATAGTTAGTCTTTTTTCTTTTGGCTCTGTAAATAACTGATGGTATTAGAATTTAAAAAAAGTCTAAATATGCTAGG
>OLWN01000245.1_pt1 | contig 33111 bp, 31 predicted proteins | sample 1644151 | NCBI WGS metagenome assembly OLWN01 (sample SAMEA103958121, study PRJEB25191) | human gut metagenome
CCCCCAGTAAATGGAAAGGTTATTTTTCAAAAACCCCCATTTTATTTAAAGCACCGAAGTAAAATAGGGGTTAAAATCCCTATTTTTTAATTTTCTAAGTTGGTAAAATAATTTTAAAGTATCATGTATAATAATGATTTTTTGACTTTGTTCAAAGTGTAAGTAAAAAGAATTGACAAAAAAATAAAAATATAGTAGAATTGTTAAGCATGGTTTTTAATTGGAGGTGCTAACAATGAAAAGAACATACCAACCAAATAAACGTAAACATAGTAAGACACATGGTTTCCGTGCTCGTATGGCAACAGTTGGCGGAAGAAAAGTATTAGCCCGTAGACGTTTAAAAGGTCGCGCTGTATTAAGCGCTTAATAGCAAAATAAAAATATATTCTTAGACCACTTCTGTCATTATTTGTAGAAGTGGTCTCTTTATTTTTGACGAGGTTAAAATGAAAAAAATTAATAGATTGAAAAAAAACCATGATATAGCCTTAATCGTTCAAAAAAAACAAAGAATTTATAGAGATAATTATATCGTTTATTATCAATATACAAATTGTGAAATTCCAAAAATCGCTTTTTCTGTTTCTAAAAAATATGGAAAAGCGGTTGAAAGGAATAAAGCAAAAAGACGTGCAAGATCAATCTTTAGAGAATATTTAACCAAAATAAAAAACACCAATATGGTTGTTGTAATAAAACCAGCAAGTAAAGAACAACCTTTTGAAAAATTAGAAAAAGACTTGACGTACTGTATTAAAACGATATTATTAAAACAACCAAAAGGAGAAAAAAATGAAAATAATTAAAAATAAAGCTTTATTTCTTTTGATTGCGGTAGCATTGCTTATGGTTACTTTAACTAGTTGTGGTGCATGTTCAGGTGTAAAGTATGGTACTTTATATGATGAAGAAAAAGCAAAAAAAACAACAGAAACAGCCAACCAAATAGAATGGGTAATAGAAAAACTTACTGAAGAAGAGAAAAAACTAACAACTCCTGACGAGGAAGGAAATCTAAAAACTGAAGAAGAAGTGTTTAATGGCTTAAAAGAAAAAGCTAAAGAAATAATAGAAAGTTACCCTAATTTTTTAGGTATATCAGGTAAAAATACTGAAGAAAAAGCTTCAAGTAATTACAAAGTAATCTTAATTAAAAATGATATAGAAATATATAAAGGTTATATAGATGCTGCTACAAGCAAAAATAAAGATGAAATGTTAAATTATGATAAAGCTATCCAGGCAGCAACAAACAATAGTTGTTTTTCATGTTTCTTTGCTCAAACAAATGTAGATGCTCAAGAAAAAGTAAAATCAGCAGCAGATCAAAAAAACATTTATGATATAGTAGCAATATTTACTCTACAAGTTAAAGAAAGAGTGCAAGAAGGCGAACCACTACATTTTTATGCAGATTCATTTGGTGATTTTATGGGACATATCTTTAACAATTTGTTTATTTTCCCAGTTGGATGGCTACTATATGCTATTTCTAAATTATGTGGCGGTTTTTATATTATAGGTCTTATAATAACAACTCTTTTAATCAGAACATTAGGTTGGCCAATTTATGCTAAAACTAATGATATGAGTTTAAAAATGAAAGCAATCGAACCAGAAGTAGCGAAGATTCAAGCAAAATATGCCAATCGTACAGATCCAGATTCTAAACGTATGATGCAAATGGAACAAGCTAGATTGTATAAGCAAAACGGAATAGGTGTAGGCGGATGTTTAATGCCGTTCCTACAATTTCCAATATTCATGGCGGTATATCGTGCTATTTCTAGAATTCCATATACTATCGCAACACCAGGAACTAAATACACACTTAATTGGGGTGGCAGTTTAAATTCAAAAATCTTTAATTTAGACCTTTTCCAAGATTATACTGCCGGAACTAGTCAATTAATTTGGATTATAATTTTAGTAGTATTAGTATCTGGAACACAATTTATAAGTCAATTACTAAGTGAAAAAAGACAAAAAGCAGCTAAAAATAAAGCTCAAGAAGATGTACCTATGTATCGCCGACAAGCAGTTGCACAACAAGCAAATGATACTCAAAGAACAATGAAAATAGTTATGTATTTAATGATTTTTATGATGGCTGTTTTTGTATGGACTAGTAAAGCCGGATTAGGGGTTTATTGGTTAATTGGTAACTGTTATTCAATGTTCCAAATGTACATAAACTCAAAACAAAGCGAGAAAAAACTAGAAAAACTTAAGCAACAAAAAGGATATAAATAGAGGTAACAAACATGAAAGAAAAAATGTATGTAGGTAAGAGTATCGAAGAAATCGAAGAATTAGCGATAAATGAGTTAGGTGTTTGTAAAGAAGATTTATATTTTGATGTAACCGAAAAAGATAATGCAGGAGAAATTCAAGCACACGTAATGGTTGATGCTAACCCAGTAAAAAAAGGAAAAGAATATATTGAAAAATATTTACAAGAAGCAGATATTTATGGATTTGTAGAAAGAAAAATGCGTGATAATGTTGTAGAATACGATGTGAACACAGAAGATTCTAATGCAATTTTAATAGGTCACAATTCACAAACACTTTCAGCGTTACATTATCTAACAACAATTGTTGTAAATCAATATTTTAATCGTGATGAAGAATCAGGTCTAATAGTAAAAGTTGATATTGGTAATTATAGAAAAAACAAAGATGAACAACTAGAAAAATTAGGAACAAGACTTGCAAGAGAAGCGATTAGAACACAAATGCCAGTAAGATTAAGATTTATGAATGCATATGAAAGAAAAGTGATTCACAATAAATTAGCTTCATGGCGCGATGTTACAACTCATTCAGAAGGCGTAGAACCACATAGATACTTGATAATTACACCTAAAAATTGTAAAGTAAAAGAATAAAAAAAACGACTACTGATGGATATCTTCCGTTAGTAGTCTTTTATTCTTCTATAAAATATTAATGGATAAAATAAAAAAAGACCCCCACTAAATTGTGTAGAGCCTTTTTCAAAGAAACGAGAATTGAATAAAAATTAAGGATTCTCTTTGCAACAGGTAGGATTTCTACTACAAAGAGCAAGTAAATTATAACACGTTATTTTTATTTTTGCAATACCTTTTGTTTTGAAAATGTTTACATACAAAAAAATAATGTTTATAAATATCGAACTTTACTAAAATATTATATAATATAAGCAAGAAGAGGTATGGTTATATGGCACAAGAAGATGTAATAATAGGAATTTCAACACCTTTTGCTAAAGGTGCAATATCGATAATTAGACTTAGTGGAGATGGCTCTATATCATTAGTAAACAAAATTTTTAAGGGAAAAAATTTGAATAAAGTAAATTCACACACAATTAATTACGGCCATATCTGTGATGAAAATGGAAATATTATAGATGAGGTATTAGTGTCTGTATTTAAAGCTCCAAAAACATATACTAAAGAAGATGTTGTTGAAATCAATTGCCATGGTGGAATTTTTGTTACTAATTTAATATATGAGAATTTAGTAAATTTAGGAGTTAGACCGGCTGAACCTGGAGAATTTACAAAAAGAGCTTTTCTAAACGGCAGAATAGATTTAACAAAAGCTGAGGCTGTTATGGATGTTATAGACGCTGAGAATAAAACAGCTGTAAGATTAGCCAACCAAGGAATTAATGGTAAAATTTATGATATGGTGAAGAATTATCGACAACAAATATTAGATATTATAGCAATTATAGATGTTAATATTGATTATCCAGAATATGATGATGTAGAAATATTAACAAACGAAAAAATAGAGCCACAAATTGATGTGTTGCTAAATGATTTAAAAAAGTTATTAAAAGATTCTATAGGTGCGAAATATTTAAAAGAAGGAATAAACACCGCAATAATAGGTAAACCTAATGTAGGTAAGAGTACAATATTAAATGCTATTTTAAAGGAAAATAAGGCTATTGTAACAAATATTCCAGGCACAACCCGAGATGTAATTGAGGGAAAAGTAAACTTGGAAAATATAACGCTTAATTTGGTTGATACAGCAGGTATCAGAAAAACAAAAAATGTGGTTGAACAAATTGGTGTAGAAAAGTCGAAACAACAAATATCAGAATCTGATTTAATTTTACTAGTTTTAGATGGAACAACTAAAATCACACAAAATGAAAAAAAATTAATAGAAAGTATAAAAAGCAAACCGCATTTAATAATAGTTAATAAAACAGATTTATTAGACAATATAAAACAAAATCCTGATTATATATATATAAGTGCTCATGACAAAAATGATATAGAACAATTAGAAAAGAAAATAATAGATAAAGTGTTAAAAGATGTTGATATTACATCAAATTCAATATATCTTGGAAATTCTAGACAAATTTCAAAACTTCATCAAACTATAGAATCACTATCAGAAGCATTAAAGGCAATTGAACAAGAAGCGTATATTGATTTTGTTGAAATATATTTGAGAGAAGCATATAACTATCTTGGAGAAATTACAGGAGACACTTCCTCAACAAGCTTATTAGATGAATTATTTAGTAAATTTTGTTTAGGTAAGTAATAAAATTGACAATTGAATAAAAAAAATATATAATTTATGTATATGAACGAAATACTGTGATTAGGATTTCAAAAGCAATAAACATACCCAGTGATTTAAGGAAAGTGCGAACTTAAATATGTTAGTTTTTGAAGAACACCTATGAGTAGATGGAAGAAAAAACGCTAGTTTTAGTAGAACCATCCGTAATTCTGCGATAAAGAAAATGAGAGCATAACAATTATTGTTATGAATTAAGGTGGTACCGCGGAAGAATTCGTCCTTAGTGAGTCAATTAGCTTACTAAGGTTTTTTTATTGATAGGAGGAAAAATAAATGAAAAAAATCAGTATAAAAGAATTATTTAATGAAGGATCTAAATATATTGATCAAGAAGTCGTAATAGAAGGTTGGGTAAGGACTAATCGCGCCCAAAAGGAATTCGGTTTTCTAAATGTAAACGATGGATCATATTTAGATAATGCCCAAATAGTATATGAACAAAATTTATCAAACTTTAATGATGTTTCAAAATTTAGAGTAGGTAGCGGCGTATCTATCGAAGGTATTGTAAAAGAATCTCCAAATCCCAAACAACCTTATGAAATAAAGGCAACAAAGGTCGTTTTAGAAGGAGATTCACCAGAAGATTATCCAATTCAACCAAAAAGACATACAAAAGAATTTTTAAGAGAAAAAGCTCATCTAAGAATGAGAACAAATTTATTTAGTGCAGTATTTAGAGTTCGTAGTAAATTAGCTTTCGCAATACATGAATTTTTCCAAAAAAGAAACTTTATATATGTTAACACCCCGCTTATCACCGCAAACGATGGTGAAGGAGCAGGTGAAATGTTCCAAGTAACAACACTTGATTTAAATAGAATTGCTAAAGAAGGAAAAGTAGATTTTTCAAAAGACTTTTTTGGAAAACCTGTTAACCTTACAGTAACAGGCCAATTAGAAGCAGAAACATATGCATTGGCATTTAAAAATGTTTATACATTTGGCCCAACTTTTAGAGCTGAAAATTCTAATACAACTAGACATGCATCAGAATTTTGGATGATTGAACCTGAAGTTGCTTTCGCGGACTTAAAAGATGACATGCAATTAATTGAAGATATGGTTAAGTATGTTGTAAATTATATATTAGAAAACGCAAAAGAAGAAATCGAATTTTTTGATAAATTTGTATGTCCAGGGAAAAAAGCTCAGCTTGAAGCATTAGTAAAATCACATGTTGCTGAATGCACACATCATGAAGCTATAGAAATACTTAAAAAAGCAGGAGATATTTTTGAAAACAAACCAGAGTTTGGAGAAGATTTAGCAACTGAACATGAAAAATATTTAACAGATGTTTATTTTAAAGCGCCTGTGTTTGTTACAAATTGGCCGAAAGAAATAAAGGCTTTCTATATGAGACTAAATGATGACAATAAAACAGTAGCAGCTGTGGACTTATTGGTTCCTGGTGCTGGAGAATTAGTTGGTGGCTCACAAAGAGAAGAAAGACTAGATTTATTATTAGAACGTATGAACGAACTTGAGATGAAAATAGAACCACTTGATTGGTATGTTGATTTAAGACGTTATGGAGGAGTAAAACATTCTGGTTTTGGTCTTGGCTTTGAAAGATTGATAATGTATGTAACAGGCATGGATAACATAAGAGACGTAATCCCTTATCCTAGAACTCCAAAAAATTGTGAATTTTAATATAAAAAAGTTAATGTCTAAGTATAAAGGCATTAACTTTTTGCTTATAAAAAAATAGGACCAAAGCCCTATTTCTTCTTTTTCTTTTTATTTGATTGTTTTGCGTTCTGACTATTACTAAATTTAGTAGCTTTTGTTTCTTGTTCAATAGCTTCTTTATTATCTTGCCAGATCATATAGAATAAAACAGCAATAATTAAAGTGATAATAAACGCTATAACACCGTGAAGTAATACACGTTTCCAAATAAAGTGTCCATATTCGCCTTTTAAAGCTTTGTTGTTAAGAACATCGCTATCTGCACCTTCGTTATAATCAACTTTATTTAAATCATTTAAACCAGTAAATGTGCCACGAACAATTTCAGTATAAGTATTACCATCATATGAAGCAATTGAGAAAGTTGCTTCACCATCTTCATAAACACCTTTGTTGAATGGTAGTTTATTATCTAGGTCAGTTCTAGGAGCACATCTCCAAACACATACATCAGCTTTATTTCCTTGAGCACCATTATCATAAATTGGGAAAGTATAAGATGAAGCTTCACCATCTGTTGTAACTCCATATTGTGCAGCACCATTACGTGCAGGATTATTATTAGAATCATCATCGTTTAATTTTTTAACAGCATCTTCAATTAAAGCATCACCGTATAATTTAACATCAGGATCGTTAAGTTCGTCTTCAGAAGGACTACCAACGCCTTTAGCAGTTAAAACTACTAGAGGTAAATCTGTATTTGCGATTTTGCTGTAATTAACGTTGTAGAAATAGAAATAGTATGAATATGATGCATCCCCGTCAACATCAGATGTTGTATCAACTAAATATATATCTACATCAAAATACCCTGGAACATTAAGTGTACCATTTTTATAAGTAAATTTAACACCGGATTCACTAACGTTATGGAAAGCAACGGTATCAGAAGCTTTTTTATAACCTATGAATTCAAATTTTACGGCGTTTTCAATTAACGTTGTAGTTTCCACATCTTTGTAATCGTCTTGGTGAAAATAATTTTCATAAAACCTGATTCTATTTAGTTTGTATCCATAAAAGGAATACCAACAAATAAGAAAGGTTACTCCCACTACCAACAATAAAGATATAAGAAAGGGGATTAATTTAAATTTTCTTTTCATTTTTGTTTTCTCCTTTATATCTAACATGGTATTATTATAACATTTTTTTGGAAAAATATCAAATAAATATGTTTATAAACTCTTTTCTTTTGGTTTTGTAAAAAAAAGTAGTCCAATAATAAACAATAAAACAGTTATAACGTTATATAAAATATGACTTAACGAGATAGTTAAAGAATTAGAAATGTTAAAACAAATTTGTAATTCATTTATAAAAGTAGTATATGGAATAAGTACAGCTAAAAATAGTAAAGAACCAAAAAAGTTAAATAAAAAATTAAATAAGGCTACTTTTCTAGCAGATATATTGCCCAAAAAGCCTGCTATTAATCCAGTTATAGTAGTCCCAATGTTAGCACCTAAAACAAAAGCAATACCACAAGATAGACTAATCATATTTTCTTGATGTAATTGTTGTATCATACCAATACTAGCACTAGATGACTGCATAATAAAGGAAATAACTGTGCCAAGGCAAAAACACAAGAAATTTGATGAATTTACTTTAACTAAAATAGGAGAAACAGTGTCCAAAGAAAGTAAACATTCTAAATAATTAGATAAATTGTTTAGTCCAAACAATAAAATACCTAAACTAACAATTAATAAACCAATATTTTTGTTATTTAGAAATAATAACAATATGATTCCAAGTATAATAAAAGTGAAACCAAAATTTTGAATATTTAAGCCAAATAAAATTGAAGTAATGGTGGTTCCAATATTAGAACCAATAATAATAATTAATCCTTTGCGAAAATCTAAATATTTGGCCGAAACAAAAGACAGTGTTATTGCGGTAATAGCGTTTGATGACTGACATATCGCAGTAACTATAATACCAAGCAATAGAACTTTATAATCTTTATCTGAAAATTTAATAATTAATTGTCTAATTTTGTTTGAAGAAATTTTGTTTAAAACATTAGTAAGCAATTTTAATCCTACAATAAAAAGAAATAATCCACAAAAAGTCAAAAAAATAAGCACAAAAAATAATTTATTCATATAATCACTCAGATAATTATATGTGAAAAAAGTAAAAAATACCATAAAGTAGGGATCAATAAAAAAATCACGCAAACATAATAAAAAAAAATCAATATTGTGGTATAATAGATATAACAAAAAAAATATAAAGGAGGTGTGCCTGTGGCATATAAAGCGTTATATAGAACTTATCGTCCAACTAGATTTGATGAAGTTGTTGGCCAAAAGCACATTATTAAAATATTAGAAAACGCCGTAAGTGAAGGAAAAATATCACATGCATATATATTTAGTGGATTACGAGGTATAGGAAAAACAACAATTGCAAGAATTTTTGCAAAAGCTGTGAATTGTACAAATCCACAAAATGGAGAGCCATGCAATGAGTGCCCGAATTGCCGCGCCATAATGAATGACGAAACAACAGATGTAGTAGAACTTGATGCTGCTAGCAACAATGGCGTTGATCAAATGCGTGAAATTTTAGAAAAGGTAAATTTTTTACCAAGTAAACTTAAGAAAAAAGTTTATATAATAGATGAAGCGCATATGCTCAGTACAGCCGCATTTAATGCGTTGCTAAAAACATTAGAGGAGCCACCAGCTCATGTAATATTTATTCTTGCAACAACAGAACCTTATAAAATACCTTCAACAATTTTATCTAGATGCCAGAGATTAGATTTTAAACAATTATCTACACATGAAATTATTGAAATGCTTATTAAAGTTTGTGAAAAGGAAAACATCAAAATTACAGATGAAGCTTTGCAAGGGATAGCAGAAATGTCAGAAGGTGGTATGAGAGACGCCTTAAGCATTCTTGATCAAGCACGAGTATATAATTTTGAACAAATTACAATAGAAGATATAGATAATATAACTGGTAGAGTATCATATAAATATTTAACGGAGTTAATTACCGCATTAAACAATCAAGACACAGAATTTGCGTTAGATAAAGTAACTGACTTAATAGAAATGGGTAAAGAGGTAAATAGAATATTAACTAGTTTAATTCAATTCTGCCGCGATTTACTTCTATATAAAAACTTAAGAGAAGGCTCAAAAATTCAATATATATATAATAAAGAAGATTTTGTAGAATTAGCAACACAAACAAGCGAAAGTAAATTATTCTATTATGTTGATATGTTCGTTGACATTCAAAATAAAATTAGATTTACTAATTCGCCAAAAATCTATTTAGAAGTGGGGATAATTAAAATAATTAATGGTGCCGCTCAAGATATAGACGTGTTAGCACAAATCCAAAAAATTGAAGAAAAGATAGAAAATATTCAAGTTGTAAATGGTGGTGAAGGTGAAACGGAAATAATTTCACGAATAAATACACTTGATAATCAAGTTAAAAAATTAAATGCAGAGGTTAACAGACAGAACATTCAAACATTTAAAGAAAAAATAGAAGCCAAAATAAGTATGCTAGAAGATTTATCTTTGGCCAATAAAGCTCAACCGGCTCAGTTGGAAGAAAAAATCCAAGAAATTAGTGAAAGCATTCAAGAAATAGAAGTAAAACTAGAAGCTACAACAGCACATGAAGCTGAAAACACACCAACAACTGACCAACAATTAAATGAAAGAATTAATACAGTAGAAAATAAGACGATAGAAATTAAAGAACCTAACACCTTAGAAAACTTTGAACTAGGGTCAGAAATAAGTAAAATAAAAGAAGAATTAGAAAATATAAAAAATAGTGCAAGTGTAAAAGAAAATAAAGACACAACCAACTATCAAGAGTTATTAGATCGAATCACTAAACTTGAGGAAAATGAAAACTCAAACGCTGCGAGAGAAGTACAAGAAAATCAAGAAATGTGCCTAAAAACATCTGATTTCGAACAAAAAACAGACACAACCAACTATCAAGAGTTATTAGATCGAATCACTAAACTTGAGGAAAACGAAAACTCAAACGCTGTGGGAGAGGTTCAAGATAATTCAGAAATATATCAAAAGTTAGCAAATTTAGAAGAAAAAGTTTCAAATATTACTACTTTTGACTCTCAAGACAGTAAAAATAACAGTTCAACGAGCAATGATTTAAAGGAAAGAATTGTTGTTGTGGAAGAATATTTGGATATGATTATTAATAGAGTTGATGAATTGGCGAGAAACATGAAGATGGTGAATGTAAGTGGTGATGAAAATTACACAAGTAACACAGAAGTCGATCAACTTAACGAAAATTATATTTCTTTGGTAACATTGGTTCAAAATTTACAACTTAGTTTATCAGAAATGGAAAATAAATTAGCTAATGTAACTGATAATGCTGAGTATAAGGAAGAAATTAACACTAAGATAGAAAATGCAATTAATGATATTCAATCTAAGATTGTGGATACAAGAGGAGAATTAACGAATAGTATTATAGCAAATTATAATGATTTGTTAGATAAAGTCAACGAACTTTCAAATCAGCATAGTGATGATTATATGAGTTTAATCCAAGATAACAAACAAGCTATTCAAGACGCTAAAGATTATAGTATTAAATTAAGCATAAGAATTCAAGAAATTCAAACCAAAGTTGATGAAATTAACACTAAACTAGATGGCGGCTTAACAAAACGTCGTAGTCCTTTTGAAATTGTGAGGGAACCAGAAGAAAATGAAAATGAAAAAACTACAGAACCTGTGATTGCTAAGGCTAAAGAGGAAGAAGTTGAAACGCCAACATCTAAAGTAGAAGAAAGACCAAGTTTGATTAAAAACGAAAGAACTGTTGTAATAAGAACGCCACTTCAAAGAGAAGCAAAAGAACTTGAAACAACAGATGAAAGTGCGAAAGTATATGATGTAAAAATTGTGGAAAGAATATTACATCAAGCAAGGGATCAAAAATGCCGTGAAGAAAAAATAAATATTCTTTCAAACTGGTCTAAACTAGAAGATAGAGTAGGACATTTATTATCTCCAACTGCTAAATTGTTGTCAGAAGGAACTTTGACAGCTAATGGATACAACGAGTTGTTAATAGTTTATCCACACGCTTCCATGTGTAATCACCTAATGGAACCTAAAGGCCATACAAATGCACTACAAGTTTTGAAGATTACATTTGGCAAAGACTATGATTTTATCGCATTGCCAGAAAACACATGGCAAGAAAAGAGATTAGAGTATGCTGGCCAATATAACATGGGAATAAAATATCCAAGACTTACACCAATCAAAAACCCTGAATTAAAGGTTGTTGTTATAAATACATCAACGTTATCGAGTAAGAAAAATCAATCAATTCACCAAGCTGAAAGTTTTTTTGGTGAAGATATTGTAGAAAAAGAGGAGGAATAACAAATGAATCCACAAATGATTCGTAAATTACAACAAATGCAAAGAGAAATTGAAAACGCTCAAAGAGAAATAGAAGAAAGTGAGTTCACAACTTCAAGTGGCCCGGTTACAGTTGTTATGTACGGAAACCATGAAATAAAGAAAGTTACAATTGATAGTGATTTTGAAGTAACAGGACCAGAAGATCTTGAATTGTTAGGAGATATGGTTGTTGCAGCAAGTCATAAAGCAAACGAAGAAATCGCCGCATACACAGAAGAAAAACTTTCTAAGTACAAAGCGTATATGGGCGGAATGTTTTAATGGATGATTTTAAATTCTTAGAAAATCTTTCTACATGTTTTGAAAAACTACCAAGTGTAGGCAAAAAAACAGCCTCAAGGTATGCTTTTCATGTAATAGAAAATATGTCAAGTGATGAAGTGGAAAGATTTGCGAGAGTACTACTAGAAACAAAAAAGCAGGTTAAGAAATGTAAAATATGTGGAATGTATACATTAGAAGATACTTGTGAAATTTGTTCAAATCTATATCGCAGTCATGAACAAATAATGGTCGTAAAGGATGCTAAAGATGCTTTGGCCATTGAAAAAACAGGCCAATACAATGGAATGTATCATATCCTAGGAGGACTAATTTCTCCATTAGATGGAGTGGGCCCCAATCAATTGAATATAGAACAATTAGAACAAAGAATAACACAAGAAACTAAGGAGATAATAATAGCTACAAGTTTCACAATGAATGGTGAAACAACAGCACTATATTTAGAAAAAATATTAGCTCGCGATGGTTTAACAATATCGCGAATTGGATATGGTTTGCCTGCAGGAGGAGATCTAGAATATGTAGATGCTCTAACTCTTAAGTATGCGTTAGAGGGAAGAAAGAATAAATAGGAAAAAAACGCTAAGCAATTATACATATAAAAAAAGTTGTAGATATTTTAAGTCTACAACTTTTTTTAATAAAAATAAATAAAATGTCGAAATTTAGAACTTTATTATTCACTTCTTTTGAAAAAGATATTCGAATATGATATAATAAGCATAGAGATAATATTTCAAGATGAAAATAGACAAATATAGTCAAACGAGGAGGATTTGTATTATGGATATTCGCTTGTCTCATTTAACAAAAATATTTGCCGATAAGAACTCAGAAGTAAGAGCAGTAGATGACTTAGATATAGTCATCCCTTCTGGACGTCTTATTGGTTTGCTTGGTCCGTCTGGATGTGGTAAATCAACAACATTATACATGATTGCTGGATTGTTAGAACCATCCTCGGGCCAAATTTTTTTCGGAGATGAAGATGTAACTTCACTACCTGCAGAAAAAAGAGGAATAGGTTTAGTATTCCAAAACTATGCTTTATATCCACATATGACTGTAAAGCAAAACATTATGTTCCCCTTACAAAATATGAAGTTAACTAAAGCAGAAGCGTTGGCGAGAGCTCAAAAGTATGCACGTTTAGTTGGTATCGAAGAGTTAATGAATCGTAAGCCACGCCAATTATCAGGCGGTCAACAACAACGTGTTGCAATCGCAAGAGCTTTGGTAAAAGAACCGCGCGTGTTGTTACTAGATGAACCATTGTCAAATCTAGATGCACGTTTACGTTTACAAACTCGTGAAGAAATAAAAAGAATTCAAAGAGAAACAGGTATTACAACTATTTTCGTAACTCATGACCAAGAAGAAGCAATGAGTATATCAGACGAGATTGTTGTAATGAAGTTCGGAGTAATGCAACAAAAAGGAGCTCCACAAGGAGTTTATGAAAATCCTACAAATCAATTTGTTGCAAAATTCTTAGGTACTCCACCTATTAACATTTTCAGTGGTGTAGTACATGAAGGAAACCTTTACGTTGGTAAAGAAAAAATTGCAACTACTAGTCTTTCTAATCAAGAAGTCACAATAGGTATAAGACCAGAAGGATTTGAAATAAGCCCTGATGGCGATATGTCAATATACATTCAACATGTTGAATATATTGGCCGTGATAAACTTGTTACAGGTGTAAATCCAAATTCAGAAAAAGATACATTCCGCTTTATTGTAGATTCAAGTGTGGAATTAAAAGAGGAAACCACAGCAAAAGCGTTTATCAAGAAAAACAAATTCTTTGTTTTTGATAAAGTAACGGAAGAGAGAATTCAATAGTATGGTTGAAGGAAAAGCAAGTACCAATTTCATAAGAGGTATTTTGTACTTATTGCCTGCAATCATATTGTTAGGAATATTTACTTTTTATCCTCTAATTAATACGTTTATTATTTCATTCAAGGAAGATTACAACTATATGACTGGTACATATGAGTCGTTTGGGTTATCTAACTATAAATTAATATTTAATCCAAGAAATCCTTTTATAAAATATTTAATTAATACGTTGATAATAGTTTTTGTTTCTGTTCCTCTATCAATCTTATTATCGCTTTTAATTGCTGTTGCATTAAACTCAATTAAAAGTTTACAAAAAGTATTTCAAACAATTTTCTTCTTGCCATATGTTACAAACACAATCGCAATCGGTATGGTATTCTCAGTTATGTTTGAAAGTAACCAAGGTTTAATCAATACAATAATTTCACTATTTGGTGGTAAAGGAATAAACTGGTTGGGTGGAAATGCAGAAAATGGCCTATTGTTTAGCTTTGCTAGTGGAAACTCAGTATTTAACAGCCAATACTTTACATCATTAGTTGTTTTATTAGTGTATATCGTATGGAATTCACTTCCATTTAAAGTGTTAATTTTATTAAGTGCTTTACAAGGTGTTGATAAACAGTACTATCAAGCCGCTCAAATTGATGGTACATCAAAGTTAAGAACATTTATGAAAATAACTGTTCCACTATTATCACCACAAATATTTTATCTATTAATAACCTCACTTATAGGTGCATTTAAAGAATATACCTCAGTTGTCGCAATCTTTGGTAAGTCTGCCCAAAGCGTTGGCACAAGACATAATATGGCAACCGTTGTATGGTATATATATGATAAATTAAAAGAAGGCGGCGATGCTGGTGCAGCATCTGCAGGTGCGGTAATCTTGTTTATCATAATCTTAGCATTTACAGCCGTTAACAGGTATGTAAGCAAAAAGAAAGTGTTCTATTAGAAGGAGGTTAATTGATTATGTATCTATTTATTTTAGGCATATGTTTAGTACTTCTAGTAGCGTATCTAAGTCTTAAACTTGTTGAAAAAAAGCCTAACAAGTATAGACGTAGAATAATAAACCATATTCCAGAAAACAAACAAGCTGTTGTTGGCGATACAGCAACAGAAGTAATAAAAAGGGAAAAAGTTTTTAGAATTATTAAACGTATAATATGTTATACATTCTTAGTTTTTATGGCATTTTGTATGATTATTCCGTTTTATTGGATGATTGCAACATCTTTAAAGACAGCGGCAGAAATCGATTTACCTACACCTACACTTATTCCTGGTTTAGGCAAATATGATCTTGCGTTATCAAATTATCCAGAAGCGATAACAAGATTAAATGCAGGAAGATTAATTTTTAATACAATTGTTGTTGGTGTATTTTCTACAATTGGTACAGTAGTTACTACTGTTATGGCAGCATTTGCGTTTTCAAGAATTAAGTTCTTCGGTCGTGAAATTATTTTTACACTTTTCCTTGCTACAATGATGATTCCAGGTGAAATGATGGTTATTACTAACTATATCACAGTAACAAAAACCGCAAAAACAATTTTTGGTACATCTGGTATCGATACTTATTGGGCAATGATTGTGCCATTCCTAATTAGTGTATATTACATTTACTTATTAAGGCAAAACTTTAAACAAATTCCAAATGAGTTATATTACGCAGCAAAAGTAGATGGAACTAGTGATTTTAAATATTTAATTAAAATTATGATTCCAATTGCTATGCCTACAATTATTACCATTACAATTTTAAAACTAATGGGTTCATGGAATGCGTATGTATGGCCAATGATGGTTACTCGTGACAAAAATATGAGATTAATTACTACAGGCTTGAGATCTTCATTCTCAGATTCAGAAGGAAGAACAGCTCAAGGCTTACAAATGGCAGCAACAACAGTTGTTACCTTACCGCTACTCTTCGTGTTTATATTTTTACGTAAATATATCATGCGTGGTGTATCACGAAGTGGTATCAAAGGCTAAAACTAAACTTGTTTTAGTAAACATATAAAAATAAAAAGGAGAAGAAAATGAAAAAGTTTTTAATGTTATTAGTTGTTTTAGGTTCTCTATTCGCAATCGCAAGTTGTGGAGGTAACCCAACCCCAAAACCAGAAGAAGAAATTAACGTTGTTCCACTAGATACTAATAAAGAAATTAGTATTGAATTCTGGCATGCAATGGGACAAGTAAACCAAGAAATTATTGCAAGAATTATTGAAAATTTCCAAACAAGATATCCAAATATTAAAGTTACACAAGTTTCACTTGGTGACTATACAACTTTAAGAGATACTATTACAAATGGTATCGCAGCTGATGAAATTCCTACAGTAGCACAAACATATCCTGACCATGTTGCTCTATATATTGATGGTACAGTAGCAAGAGGTTTAGATCCTTATATTAATTCTACTCTTGAACAAACATTAGCAAATGGCGAAACAGAAAGAATCGGTCTAACAAAAAGCGAACAAGAACAATATATCGATGGTTTCTGGGCTGAAGGAACTGTATATGATTCAAAAGGTACAATGTACAGTGTTCCATTCAATAAATCAACAGAAGTATTATATTACAATAAAACAATGTTTGATAAATATGGTTGGAGCGTTCCTAAAACTTGGGATGATGTAGCAAACATTTCTGAAAAATTTAGACAAACTACTGAATGTGCAACACTAAAAAATGATGGTAAAGCAGTAGCAGGTTTCTCTTATGACTCAGAATCAAACTTATTCATCACTTTAACTCAACAATGGGGTGGAGAATATACTAAGTTTGATAAAAATAGCAAAGGTGTTTATGCATTTAACAACAACGAATCTAAAGCAGCAATCCGCTGGTATAAAGAACAAAGTGATAAAGGTAATCTAAAAACTACTACATTCTTTGGCACTAACTATTCATCAGATGCATTTAAAGCAGGACAAATCGTTATGACTCTTGGTTCAAGTGCAGGTGCTTCATACAACGTTCCAAGTGATGGTTCATTTGAAGTTGGTGTAGCAGCATATCCACAAAAAGATTTAAATAATCCACAAGTAATTCAACAAGGTACAAACGTTACATTATTCAAACGTCAAGATGCTCAAGAAGAACTTGCAGGATGGTTATTTATGAAGTTCTTAACAAATTATGAATCAGCATTAGATTGGTGTACAAGTACTTCTTACTTCCCAATTAGAAAAGATGTTTTAAATTCAGATGATTATCAAAATCATATTTCAGGTAAAATGGTTGATGGTGATGGTAACATCATTTACAAACCAACAACTCAAAATTTAGCTCAAAAAGTTGGTCTAGAACAACAAGATTGGTTCTATACAAGTATTGCATTCCGTGGTTCAAGTAAAGCACGTGATGAAGTAGCTACATTAGTACAAAGTGTTTTATATCAAAACGTTGATATTGATAAAGCTTATAGTGATACAATCGACGCTATCTTATATTCATAATTTGAATATTAAGCGTAATAGGTAAAAATAAAATGAAAAAGAAAATAATATCAATTATCCTTGCTATTGTTTTCCTATTTACAATAACAAGTTGTGTTAACAAAAAAGAATACACCGCTACTTTCAATGCTAATGGCGGTAAAGTAAACGGTTCAGAATATTATGAAATAAAATTTAAGGAAAATGCAGGGTTATTAGAATTTCCTGTTGCAACAAGAGCGGGATATCGATTCGTTGGTTGGTATTTAGATGGCGAGTTAATTACAGCTATTGATAAGACCGCAAATACAGATGTTGAATTAAAAGCCGAATGGGAAGAGTATACATTTACTACTCCTGTTACAGATCGTGTAAAATTAACAGCAGACTATGAAGGCAAAGATTATTATGAAGATGGTATTGGTGTTGTAACTGTTCAACAATTTGTTGATGGCGATACTACAATATTTAAGAGTGGAAGTAGAACTATTACAATACGTTATATAGGAATTGATACACCTGAATCAACATACAAAGTTGATCCTTGGGGATATTCTGCTTCTAATTACACAAAAGAAGTTTTAAAAAATGCTAAAACAATAGTATTACAAACAGACAACGGCAAACCAGGTAAAGATCCAGAAAATGTTGATACAACAGGAAATAGACATCTTGCTTGGGTATGGGCCGATGGTAGATTATTAAACTTACAAATTGTTGAAGTTGGCTTAGCTAATAGTAAGGCTAGCGCTACAACATATGATTCAGAATTTATTGATGCTATTAAACCTCTTATTGCTGCAAAAGTTAGAATTTATGGTCAAGATGATCCTGACTATGATTACTCTAAAGATTATATTGATATGAATTTAAAAGAAGTTCATGAAAAATATGGAACTCCTGAAGCAATCCTTGATAAAAAGGACGCAGGTAAAAAGATTCGTGTTCATGGTGTTGTTTCAAGAAAAATAGGCTCTGGCTCAGCTTTCTTACAACAAACATTAGATGGACAAACTTATGGAATTTACCTATATGGTGGTTATACTGAAAATAACAAATTACAACAAGGTTATTCTGTAATCGTTTCAGGAACAGTTGGTTATTATAACGGCTGTTTACAAATTTCAAGTGTTACATCATCAAAGATTAAAATTCAATCATATTATGCTCAAGAAGAAATAAAAATAAATGAAGTTACTAATATTAAAGACTATGTAGCGAATGAACAAAACATAGGAAATATTTTAAAAATAACAACTTCATTAACAATCATTGATTATTATGATGCTAAGAATGAAAAGAGCAATGCAATAACCCTTTATGCATCATATACTGATGAAAACAATCAAACACAAAAAATCCAAATACGTATTGATAATAATGTCACTCTAAGAGATGATGAGGGACAAAGAATTGATACAGGTGCTTATTTTGTGGGCAAAACATTTAAATCATTAACATGTATAATGGGATATTATGATCCTTCAGATAATAATGTTCATGATGGTACTGTTCAAATGATGATAACTCAAATGAAAGATATTGAGTTTGTTGATTAATTTATTTAGGTATTAATTAACTTATTTAAAAATTAATATAAAATAACATACAATATAGGAGGAAAAGAACGTATGTCTCTTACCAAACTTGGTAAAAAAATGTTAGGCTTTATTGCATTAGTTGCTTTAGTTTTTACATTATTTAGTTGTAATAACAATGTTAACAGTGATAAAGCTGAAAAGAAAGCTGCTGCTGAAAAGAATGCTACTACAATTTATGAACAATTATTGTGGGACGATTCAGCAATGAAAGATATTACAAGCAATTTAACTCTTGTTACAAAAACAAGATTTGCTGATACAACTGTTGCTTGGGCTAGTGATCATCCAGATATCATCAATCCTGAAACTGGTAAAGTTACTGTTCCAACACCAGAACATGAAGATGCTACATTAGTAGATCAAAGTAATCCAGAAGGTTCAAAACATGTAAAAGTTAAATTAACTGCTACAATTTCTACAGAATATACATATACAGAAAACGATAAAGAAAAAACTGGTACAGTTACAAAGAAAAAAGAATTCAATTTCACAGTATTATGTGTTGCTGAAATTCCTGCTGTTACTATTGCTGATGCAAAAGCCGCAGCATATCAATATATCTATGAAGAAAAAGGCGTAGAAAAAGGCTTAGTTTCTAATAGTAGTGTTGTTTATAAAACTACAGTTTATGGTGTTGTTACTACTAAATTAAATGCAGAAGGCACTGGCCAATTCATGATTCATGACGGAACTGCTGGTATTTATGTATACAATAACAAAGTAGATGTTAAAGTTGGCGATACAGTAAGAGTTACAGGTAATATTTACTCTTATTATGGAAGCTTACAAATTGGTTCTGAAATCATCGTTGAAGTTGTTGATGATCGTGGTATAGAAGTTCCTGCTCATACTGAAATTTCAGTTGACACTTGGGAAAAAACATGGAACGAAAATCTTCCAGTTGGTTACCTTGGCGGAAATCTTTATAAGATTTATGCTAAACTTGAAGAAGGATCAAATGGTAAGACTTCTGATGAATTCAAATTAGTAGACCCTACCACTGGTGAAGTTGCATGGATTTATTACAAATCTTATAATGCTGATCAAAAAGAAATCTTAAAATCATATGTTGGTAAATATGTTAACATTACAGGTGTTACTTATGATAGAGACTCACGTCTTTTAAAGAACCATTTATTATGGGATGGCGGAATTGAAGAAGCTGCAGCTCCATCACTAGATGATGAAACAAAAGCAAATTTAGTTAAAGCATTACTTGAAGATTTATCAGGTGATTACGCAGCTGGATCTTCATTAGCATTACCAAATGAAAATCAAGAATATAACGCAACAATCGTATGGAATATTCCTGCGGATGCTCCATATAAAGATGGCAAATTCTCAATCGTTGAAGTTGATACTCCATTTACTGCAACAGCAGAAATTAAAGTTGGTGAAGCAACCGTCACTGCAACAGTTAAATTTACAGTTAAAAAGTTAAATAAAGTTGCTGTTGAAGACGCTGTTAAACTTGAAAAAGGTTCAGTAGTTAAACTTGCTGGTACTGTTGAAGTCGTATTTAGTTCTTACAATAACTATTACTTAAAAGACAATACAGGCTCAATTTTAGTTTATGTTAGAGCTAAAAATGGTATCACAGTTAATGGCGAAACTAAGATGTTAAAACCTGGTGATAAAGTTGAATTTATCGGTATCGTTGGTTATTTCAATGGTACACCTCAAATTACTGAAATCGTTTCTTATACTTCTTATGAAGAAGGAACATGGAAAATTGATGCTCCAAAAGAAGTTACATTTGCAGAACTTAAAGCATTTACAGCTGCAGACGCCCCTTATGGACAATATCTAATGATTCGTGGTGTTGTTGCTTCTGATGGTGATTATGTTGTATTAAAAGAATCTACAGCATCTGATGCAATTTCAATTAGTTTATACTATTCTACAATTCCTGATAAAGTTGCTGCAGTAAAAGATACTGACACTGAAGTTACAATCTTTGCTTACTACTATGGTAATTCAAAGGCAGATTATACAGGTGCAATCCGTGTTATCTTTGCAGGTCGTGATGGTGAATATTTTGTTGGTGATGAACAAGTAATTATTCCTGAACCAAGCACAAAAGTTATCGTTACTGATCCTGAAGTTGGTGTTGCATATAATCTAATGGTTATCCAAAAGAAGTTAGAAGGTAAAGAATTATACTTCTCTGGTTCAATGTCAGGTAATTTCCTTGCAACATCAGAAAATGATTATGAAGCTGCTAAAGTTTATCTTGAAGCATGCGAAGGCGGATTCCATTTCTATTATTTAGAAGGCGAAACTAAAAAATACATTGAAGTATTTATGAATGATAGTGGTAAAAACCAAATTAGAGTCGCTGATACAGCTACTACAGTTTGGACATTCGATGCAGAATTACAAACATTAGTTACTACAATCGATGGTACATCATATTATTTAGGTACTTATGGAACTTTTACAACATTTAGTTCAAGTAAAACAAGTTATGCTAAAACATCATTTGTTGGTCACTTATATAAAGCTTCAAATGCAGTTGCTCCAGACCCAGATCCAAAACCTGAAATTAAAACTGAATTCCCAGTTAAATCATTTGAAGAACTTGGCAATTTAGTTCCTGAAGTAGGAAATACAACAGATGAAAAATACTATGTAGCAGGCTACGTTAAATCAATCGAAAATCCTACATATGGAAATATGACACTTGAAGATAAAGATGGAAATACATTTGTCGTTTATGGTTTATATGACCTTACTGGTAAAGTACGTTTTGATGCTATGAAATCTGATAAACCAGTTGTTGGTGATATCGTTGTTGTTTATGGTGTTATGACAAACTATAACGGTACAAAAGAAATGAAAAATGGTTGGTTAGTACAATTAGGTGAAAAAGTTCTTGAAGAAGAAGTAAAACCAGAACCAAACGAAAATGAAGTAACACTTGATTTTACAAATCAAGGATACCAAAATAAAGCAGAAGTAACTTCCCTTACAATAGATGGTGTAACAATTACTTTTGATAAAGGTACAAATAAAAATGCTCCAAAATATTATGATAATGGTGCAGCAATCCGTGTATATGGTAGTAATACATTTACTATTTCAAGTACAAAGACAATAATTTCGATAAAACTTATTTTTGGTAGTAATGATGGCACTAACGAAATAACTTCAGATCCTAATACATTTACAACAGATACATGGCAAGGAAGTAGTACAAAAGTAGTATTTACAGTAGGTGGAACAAAAGGTAATAGAAGATTACAAAGTATTGTTGTAACTTTCGCTAATTCTCAAACTGAAGAGTAATCAATTTTAGTTATATCATATTACATTTACAATAACTGTTCAAGATGCTGCGAATTCAATTGGTTTCACTCTTGATTCACAAATTAGAACTAAGAAGATTACAATTGTATTTGAAGGCTAATAATCAATAAAATTGGCTACTGAGAATTTCTCAGTAGTCTTTTTATTTTGAAAAAAGTCAAGGATGTGTTATAATAAACTATCACGGAGGTATTGATAATGTATCAAGATATATATAATGCGATAAATGAAAATAATAAAATAATTATCCACAGACACTCAAAACCTGATGGTGATGCACTAGGATCGCAACTGGGCCTAAAAGAGGCTATAATTTCAACATTTCCAGAAAAAAGTGTATTTGTAGTTGGTGATATGAATGAACGTTATTCTTGGATGGGAAATATGGATCAAATTGATGATGCAGAGTATACTGATGCACTAGTAATAATCGTTGATTGTGGTAGTGAAAAATTAATAAATGATGAAAGATATAAATTAGGGCACCAACTAATAAAAATAGATCACCACATACCTCAAGGTGAATATGGGGATATTGTTCATGTTGATACTTCTTTTGAAAGTTGTGCAGGAATAATTGCGGAAATGGTATTTAAGATGAAAATGAAGATATCAGATTTAGGAGCATCACTATTATTCACAGGCATAGTTACTGATAGTGGTAGGTTTAGATATTCAAGCGCAAATGCTAAAACATATAGTATTGTAAGTAAACTAATGAAACATAAAATAGATACTGAATATATATATAACAAATTATATACTGAAAAACTTGCTACAGTAAAACTAAGAGCATACCTTACTACACAATTTAAAATGACTCCAAATGGTGTAGGCTATCTAATAAACACCAAGGAGGATGTAGAAAAGTATAATGCTACTGTTTTCGATATATCTAGAGGTATGGTAAATATCATGGCAGGAATTGAAGAAATAAAAGTATGGGCTAATTTCACGGAAGATGTGGATGGAAAAGTTTATGCCGAAATTAGATCAAGTGGCTTAAATATAAATCAAGTAGCAGTTAAATTTGGTGGTGGCGGCCATCTTCAAGCTAGTGGCTGCACAATTGATAATTTAGATATGATTAATAGTGTAATTGAAGAGTTAAATAAAGTAGTAAAAGGAGAAACAAATGTTTAATAAAATACTAGAACAGATTAAAAAATATGATACAATTATTATTCACCGTCATGTAAGACCGGATGGAGATTGCATAGGAACTCAACAAGGGTTAAAAAAATACTTAAAACATAACTTTCCAAACAAGCATATATATGCTGTTGGTGATGAAATACCTGCATACCTTGCACCATATGGTGAAAATGATATAATTGATGATAGTGTATATAAAGACGCTTTAGTAATAGTAGTAGATACATCTTTAGAAAAACGTATTTGTGATGAAAGATATAAATTAGGAAAGTATATTATTAAAATTGATCATCATGATGATTCACCTGATTATGGAAATTTAATATATGTTGATCCGACATCGCCCGCTTGTGCATCAATCATGACAAGTATCTTTAAACAATGGGAACAAGACGGATTAGAACTTACACTTGATGCTGCAAAATGCTTGTTTCTTGGCATTATAACTGATACAGGTAGATTCAGATATCGTGGAGTTACAAGTGAAACATTATCTAACGCAGGATGGCTATTAGATAAAGGCATTGATACTGAGGATATATATCCAGGTTTATATGTAAAAGATGCTAAAACGCTAGAACTTGAAGGATACGTATATAATCATTTTAAAATAACTCCAAATGGTGTAGCTTATATATATTTCACTAAACAAGTAATGGAACGTTTCCAAGTAACAAAAGAAGATGCGGCGAATTTAGTTAACACATTAGATTCAATAAAAGGTTCGCTTATTTGGGTCGCATTTGTAGACCAAATGTTACCAAAACCAGAAGTAGTATTAAATAAAAAAGAATCTCCCGATAAAGAGATTAGAGTCCGAATTAGATCTAGATTTATTTCAATTAATGAAGTTGCAACACATTATCGTGGTGGAGGACATTTACAAGCTGCAGGAGCAACAATTTATTCTAAAACAGAAATGAAAAAACTATTAGAAGAATTAGATCAAACGTTATATGCATACAAGAATGAACATCCGGAGGCTTTTTAATGAACTTTCTAGTTGTAAATGATGATGGCGTAAAAGCAGAGGGAATAAAAATTCTTGTTGAAAAACTTAAACCTTATGCAAAAAGGATTGTAGTGGTTGCACCTAAAAATGAGATGTCAGCAAATTCACATGCATTGACTATTAAAAGTGGATTAATGATGGAAAAATGTAAAGATATATGTGATGGAGTGGATACATATTCATTAAATGGAACACCGAGTGATTGTGTAGTATATGCTATAAATGAATTAAACTTAGATATTGATGTTGTTGCATCGGGTATTAATCGTGGTTATAATGTCGGTGATGATATTGTTTATTCAGGAACTGTTGCGGCAGCGGCAGAAGGGTTAATGAAGGGCAAAATAGCAATGGCGTTTTCATGTAAATATGATAGCTTTGATGGAGCTAAATATATAGATGAGGTAATGAAATATTTAATAAATACCAAGATGCTAGATGAAAAAGTAATATGGAATATAAATTTACCTGCGACATCCAAAGGCATAAAAATTACACATCAAGCCAAAAGTACATATAAAACAATATATGAAAAAAGAGAAGATAATCTTTTCTATTCAGTTTGTGATACAACAGCACCTTTATTAGATGAACCTAATGGCGACATTCAAACTATTAAGCTTGGATATATATCTATTAGTCCTCTAACTTTTAATATGACAGTGTTTGATATATATAATAAATATCATAAATAAAAATCTTCATCATATAATTATGAGGGGGGATATATATGAAAAAGTTTTTTACACAAGCGGTGAATATATTAAAATGGTCGTTAAAATCATTTTTATTTGGAATTATTATTTTGTTCTTATTTAATTTTATAGGATCATACTTTAATTTGAACATTCCAATTAATGTATTTACGTTATTAATTATAGGAGTTTTAAGAATACCAGGACTTGTTGGCATTATGATATATACATTAATTTAAATAATTACAAAATAAAAAAGATAATGATTTGCAATTTAAATCAAAGTATAGTATAATACATAAAGTTAAAGAATATAATGGAGGATAAACATGGGAGTTAAAGAAAAAGATAAATCATTATTAGAAATAGCGGTAGAACTCTTGCAGAAAAAACGTAAACCTCAAAAAATACTAACAATAATGACAGAAGTAATGGAAATTAAGGGATACAAACCACAACAAGCAAAACAACATGCTGCACAATTTATAGCGGACTTTATGGAATCTGGAATTTTTGTATATTGTGGTGATGACTGCTGGGATTTAAAAGAACGTCAATCAACTGCTGTTTTAGATAAAGATGGTGGCGATTATGAAGAAATTTATTACAATGATGAAGATGTTAAGAAGAATGAATTGAAAGATGATATCTTTGATGATAGTTATATTTCTGATGACGATGAGGAAGATGATGATATCGCTCGTGAATTAGAAAATATGGATGATGATGATTTTGAACATGAAATAACAGAAATAGAAAGTCAAGAAGATGATGAAATTTATGATGACGATGAAGACGACTTAACAGAAGATGATTTTAAATAATAAACTAAGCTACATTTCACAATTAATGAAATGTAGTTTTTCTTTTCTTGCAAGATTTAATTAGATATGGTATAATTGGTATGAATAAGGAATAATGAATATGGAAATAAGAGATATAATTATCAAAGAAAATATAAAGGCTAAAAAAAACTATGGGCAAAATTTTTTAGTTGATCAAAATATACTAAAAAAAATAGTAGAATCAACAAACTTAGAAAATCAAAATATAATAGAAATAGGTCCTGGTTTAGGCTCACTTACTGACTTCTTAGCACAAAAAGCTAAAAAACTGGTATGTTATGAAATTGACAAAGATATGATAGCTGTTTTAAGTAAACGATTTGACAAAAATGAAAAAATCAACATTATACATCAAGACTTCTTAAAGATAGATATCCAAAAAGAAATTGAAAAATATTTTCAAAATGAAGATGTTATCTTGGTAGCCAACTTACCATATTATATAACAACTGCTATTCTTACCAAAGTACTAGAAGAAACTAAGCAAATAAAACAAATAATAGTAATGGTTCAAAAAGAAGTGGCGATGAGACTAGCTGGAAAACCTTCAACCAAAGATTATAATAGTTTAAGCGTTCTCATTCAATACTATACTGATACTAAAATTTTATTTAATGTATCACCAAAGTGTTTCATTCCGGCTCCTGAAGTTGAGAGCTCTGTTATTTCAATAACTTTAAAAAAAGAAAAATTTAATGTATTAAATGAAGCTTTCTTTCTAAAATTTAATCGTAATATATTTACACAAAGAAGAAAAACTTTGTACAATAATATAAAGGTTGCTTATGATATGTCTAAAGAGCAAATAGAATCAGTCTTGAAAAACAATAATTTACCATTAACGGTGAGAGCAGAAAGTCTAACAGTTGAACAAATTGTGAAACTTTCTAATGATATATATATCACAATTAATAAATAACCACATATAATATAATGGTGGTTTAAATGAAAGTTAGTGATTTGGTCATATTAAAAAAAGATGTAGATCCAATTATCTATATAATAGAAGAAATTAATGATGAAGATGTGTTATTAAAAGGATATACTCATAGAATTGTTAGAAAAACAAAACTAGATAAAGTAACTGAAGCCCCATTGACTCTTGTTGAAAAAGAAGAAAAGCTAAAACATTCATACGAACGATCATTATTAATAAAAGGGAAACTAAGAAACAATAAAACTCCACTATTTGGTAGAGTATTACATATAGATGGTGATCAAGAATATTTAGATAGTTGTATTGCACTATACAAAGAAGTGGGGATACATGTAGATGGCATATATATAAAAGAAAAGGAATTAAAAGATAAAATAGAAGATATTATACTTACGCTTACACCGGATATTGTTGTAATTACAGGACACGATGTATATAATGGAAAAGGGATAAAAGAATTATCAAATTATGAGAATACCAATAATTTTATTGACGCAATCAGAAAAATAAGAAAGCATTTTTCACAAGATTCAATGTGCATAATTGCAGGAGCTTGTGGCTCAAATTTTGAAGCGTTGATTGCATCAGGCGCGAATTTTGCTTCTAGTCCTAAACGAATTAACATTCACACGTATGATCCGGCTGTTATAGCAATTAAGGTCGCATCAACATCTTGCAATAAAACAATTGATTTTGAAGGCTGTTTAAGATTAATCGAAAAAGGAAGAGAAGCTTTTGGTGGTATAGAAACAAATGGTAAAATGAAAATTCTTTTATAGGTGAAATATGAAAATAAAGGTGAAAGCTAAATTAAACTTAATACTTAGGGTAATGAATAAAAGAGAAGATAATTATCATAACTTAGAAATGATTAACACAAAAATTAATTTATATGATAAGATATCAATTAAAACAAACTCCACAAAAGATATAATTAAATATATATATCATCCAGAATATGATACAACTGCCAATAATTTGATTCTAAAGGTTTTAACCGCATTTAAACAAAAGTATAATATAAAAACGAATTACTTAATAAAAATAAAAAAACAAATCCCGTTTGGTGCTGGGTTAGGCGGTGCTAGTATGGACGCTGGAGAAATAATCAAAGCGATATCTAAAAAAGAAAAAATAGAAGTAGAACAATTGGAGTTAATAGACTTCTTGAAACAGTTTGGTGCGGATATACCATACTCTTTATATGATAGCACTTGTTTAGTTGAAAATATAGGTGATAAAATAACCCCAATCAAAATAGGACCCAAAGAGTTTATTTTAATATGTCCGAATATATATATAGATACGGCAATGGTATTTAAAGAATATGATTTACAACCAACTAAACAACGAACTACAGATATATTAAAAGATTTAAATAATGAAACGTACTACAATGATTTACAAGAAACAGCATATATATGTGAACCGCGATTAAAAGAATTAGTATTAAAATTATCTACATATGGTAACGTAATTATGTCTGGGAGCGGTTCTTCACTAATAATAGATACTAAGCAAAATAAAAAGAAATTGGTATCTACCTTAAAAAAAGATTATCCTTTATATATAATAAAGATAATAAAAATACCTAATTAGGTTAAGAAAGGAAAAAAAATGGAAAAAGTAAAATTTCAACAAACACTAACGCCAGAAGATTTAATAGCATACAATTGCTATTTAGCTACTAAAAGATCAAAGTCATCACTTATGACAAGAATACTTGGACTATTCTTAATAATAATGGGAATCGTTGATTTCTTCCGTCCTAAACCACAAATTGCAATGTGTATTATTATTATAATATTTGGTGTCTTTGGACTATTCTTTTTAAATCCGTTATTATTAATTATTCAAAAGAATACTATTCGTAAAAAAATAGCTCAAAATTATAGTGATGTTCTTATGAATGTAACAGTAAGCGAAGAAGGCTATTCATTTGAAGTGCCTACTGATGAAGTAGAAAAAGAAAAAGAAGAGGAAAACTATTATGGTGAAATCCATACAGTTAAACCTATAGAAGAAGTGATATCAAATGAAGAAGCAAGAGAACAAGAATATGAAGTAGCTCATCCTGTGTCTGATGATATTACAGAAGAATTACATGAAGAAACAGAAGAACAAGCAGAAATAGAAACTGCACAAGAAGAACAAAAACCACAAAATGTGTTTTCAATTCCTTGGAATGGCATAACTAAAATAGTTGATGACGGAACATATATGTTCATTAATATGGTAGGCTATCAAGCAATGATAATTAAAAAATCTGCATATGAACAAATTGAAGAAATTGTAAACTATAGTAAAGAAAAATTAGGAGATCCTAAAAGATATAAAGTAATTCTTCCAAAAACAAATAAAAAAGAAAATGACCACGAGTAATATCGTGGTCTATATTTTTAGTAAGAAAGTTCTTGATATATATTCTAAAAATATATCACTTTCTTACAATGATAGTATATGTGATATTGTGTTTAATATTCATAATAAACAAACAAACTTGCAAATGAATTTACGAAAACGTTTTCATGTGGTACAATAATAATATGAAAGGTGGGTTTCTATGCAAGTTACAAATGTAAAAATTAAAAAGATTGAAGGACAAAAAAGATTACGGGCGATTGCTTCTATAACAATTGATGATGAATTTGTTGTTCATGAAGTGAAATTAATAGAGGGTAAAAAGGGATTACAAATGGCAATGCCAAGTAGAAAAGCAACGAGTGGTAGATTTATGGATATAGCTCATCCTATAAATAACACAACACGTCAAAAAATTGAAAATGCATTAATTTTGGAGTACAATAGAGAACTTGTGGCATAAACATTATTGATACTGATATTTCTTGTCAGTATCCTTTTTAATATATAGGAACATGATATAAGGTTCAAATTAATGAGTATAATAAATATATACGAAATTAATGCAAAAAAAAATAAAATGGTGTATAATATATATGATATTTTTGCGAGGTGAAAGAATGGAAAGCAATATGCGAAAACTAGCTAATGAAATCCGTGGATTAACTCTTGAATGTATTGCATCTCTTGGTTCTGGCCATATAGGGGGTAGTTTTTCAATAGTTGATTTATTAACTGTTTTATATTATAGAGAGATGAAAATAGATCCTCAAAATCCATTAATGGAAGATAGAGATAGATTGGTTGTATCAAAAGGCCACGCTGGTCCTGCGGTTTATGCGACTCTAGCACATCGTGGATATTTTCCAAAAAGCGAATTACTCACACTTAATAAAATAGAAACAAACCTTCCTAGTCATTGTGATATGAATAAAACAATAGGCATTGATATGACAACGGGCTCTCTTGGGCAAGGTTTATCGTGCGGTGTAGGTATGGCACTTGCTTCTAGAATTAAAAACAATGGTTCAATTACATATGTAATTATTGGTGATGGAGAGTTAGAAGAAGGTCAAAACTGGGAAGCTGCAGAATTTGCGGGTGCACAACACTTAGATAACTTAATTGTTTTTTTAGATAATAATAAAATGCAAATAGATGATTACACTGCCAATTTAACTTATGTCGGAAATTATGTTGATAAGTGGACAAGCTTTGGATTTGATGCGGTGGAAATAGATGGACACAACTATGAAGAAATAACCAAAGCAATAGAAAACGCAAAAGCAACAAAAGGTAAACCGCATATTATTATTTTAGACACAATTAAAGGTAAAGGCGTTAGTTTCATTGAACAAGCAAAATTAGGAAATCATAGTATGCCGATAACTCCTGAACAACTTGAACAAGGATTAAAAGAATTAAAAACGGAGGATAAGTAATATGGAATTTCGTCAAGCACTTGCGGCTAAATTAAAAGAATTGATGTTAAAAGATGAAACAATATGTATACTTGATGCAGACTTAGCTAAGCCTAATGGAACTGCTCCTCTATACAAAGAATTTCCAAATAGATGTTTTAATGTGGGAATTGCTGAAGCAAATATGGTTGGAGTTGCGGCTGGACTTGCAGCATCAAATATGAAACCTAATGTATTTAGTTTCGCACCGTTTTCAACAAGACGGGCATTAGATCAAATAATGATATCGGTTTGTTACGCGAAACAAAATGTAAAAATTTGGGGAACTGACCCTGGCATTACAGCTGAAACAAATGGCGGAACACATATGAGTTTTGAAGATATGGGAGTTTTGAGAAGTATACCAACAATGACAATCTTTGATGTTGTTGATGCTAATCAATTACAACAAGCTGTTGAACAAATAGAAAATTATCATGGCCCAATGTATATTCGAATGCCAAGAAAAGCAAGACCTGATGTATATGATAACGATTATAAATTTGAACTTTTTAAAGCAGATGTGCTAAGCACAGGAGCTGATATTACCATTATTGCGTCAGGAACAATGGTATACGAGGCAAAACTTGCTGTAGAAGAGTTAAAAAAACAAGGAATTGAAGCAGAATTAATAAGCGCTAATTTTATAAAACCATTAGATGAAAGAACTCTATTAAGCTCAATTAATAAGACAAAAGTTGTAGTAACATGTGAAAACCACAATGTTATAGGTGGATTGCATAGTGCTGTATGTGAATTGGTATGTCATAATACACCAGTAAAAGTATATGCAATAGGAGTTCAAGATCAATTTGGACAAGTAGGAAAATATAACGATTTGTTAAAAGAATATCATATGACTAAAGATGATATAATAGCAAAAGTTACAAAAATACTAAAAAACAAATAGGAGAAAAAAATATGGCTTTATTATCAGGTAAAAAAGTAAAATTGTTTTCATTAAGTTCAAATAGAGAACTTGCAGAAGAAATAGCTAAATATATGCACATTGAACTGTCTAAATGTCAAGTTGCAAGATTTGCTGATGGCGAAGTTCAAATAAATATAGAAGAAACAGTACGCGGTCATACAGTTTTTGTAATTCAAACAACAAGTAATCCTGTTAATGATAATTATATGGAATTATTAATAATGATAGATGCATTAAAACGTGCTTCCGCTGAACACATAAATATTATAATGCCGTACTATGGTTATTCTAGACAAGATAGAAAAGCAGCGCCAAGACAACCAATATCCGCAAAAGTTATGGCTGACTTATTACAAACTGTCGGTGCTAATAGAATTATGTGTCTTGATTTACATGCAGATCAAATCCAAGGCTTCTTTAATATTCCTATTGACAACTTCCTTGCCCTACCTATATTTGCTGATTATTTTATTCAAAAAAAATTAGATAATGTAGTAGTTGTTGCTCCTGATCATGGTGGTACAACAAGAGCTAGAAAACTTGCGATGGCCTTAGATGCCCCTATTGCAATAGTTGATAAAAGAAGACCTGAACCAAATAGAGCTGAAATTATGAACATTATAGGTGATGTAAAAGATAAAAATTGTATTATTATAGATGATATGGTAGATACTGCAGGAACTCTTTCTTTAGTTGTTAAAGCTATAAAAGAAAATGGTGCTAAAGAAATATATGCTTGTGCAACTCATGCACTATTATCGGGTAATGCGATGGAAAAGTTAGCAAATTCCCCTCTAAATGAATTAGTTGTAACCAATAGTATTCAATTAAGTTCAGAGAAAAAGAAATATAAATTTGTAAAACAATTGTCTATAGCAAGTTTGTTAGGTAGAGGTATATTAAATATAATAGATGATAAACCAGTAAGCGATTTATTCCAATACGTTAAAGATGCAAAATAAAGAAACTAATATATATAAAGAATTACCTTATTATTTATCATCTAATCACTACCATCCGAACTTTAAAATATCTAGAAGAAAAGTTTTACCATACTCAAACGTTGATAACTATCGCACTTTATTAGAAAAAACAAATTTAGAAAGCACTTACTTTTATACTGAAAATTTACAAAAAATAATAAAGACAAGTATAAAGATTAATAAATAATAATAAAACGGGATAAAATATCTATGTCCCGTTTTTTAATTTAAAAAAATGAAATTTAAAAAGCATATTTGTAGACATCGAAATAAAAATTTAGTATAATATATAAGGTTATGCTGAATGTTTTATTGAAAAATAAATTAATAAGTAAAGCATATTTGTAGACAAATAAAACAAAAAGTAGTATACTATTAAAGCACATTTAGAGATGTGCTGAAATTGATCTTTGAAAACTGAACATAACAGGTGGAGCAGGAGATACAAACTTTT
>OLWN01000262.1_pt1 | contig 31850 bp, 39 predicted proteins | sample 1644151 | NCBI WGS metagenome assembly OLWN01 (sample SAMEA103958121, study PRJEB25191) | human gut metagenome
CAGTCATGTAATAGTATTAGGCGGTAGAAACCACCCTCTACATATTACATCTTGATTCTGAATACTGTTACTCTCTCCGTCCAAACCGTCGTCCTGCGAAAGGCGACAGTAAAGGGCGGTGATTTTTTCTTGATCTGTATTCTTATTGTTGACTGTCATAGCGTTTAACTCCTTTCCGACAGCCGAATCAAGCAATGGGATATATGCCATTATATTGATTTCGGCTGTCCCTTTCGATTGTGCGGTTGCCTCCATTCCCTCTGAAGCAGCAGCTCCTTGAACTGCTCCAACACGCACTGCCGCCCCTTGGGGTCATAATGAGTCGTAACATCATAAACCGTGCCACCGATTTTCATATAAAAATGCGAGTCGGCATTGTTTTCAAAAAGTTGATTATACGGATATTTTTGAATGAATTGTTCCATAGGGACACCTCCTCATCTTTCTTCCCGATTACGCTGGCGGACGAGATATTTGCGATAATGATCGCAAGCCTTGATGATAAAATCTTCTGTTTTCTTTGCATCCAGCCCTTGCGGAAGAACCTCCCGCAGACGGGTGGTGGGAACTTTCACCATTTCCCGCTGGTTGGCTTTTTCCTCCGACATAATGGTTTGAATGGTTGCCTTGGTCAATGCGCCCTCCCGGTCGACCTTGTGCATCCGCCACGCCTGTGAATAGGATGGGGTGCAGTCGTTGATAGCGCACTGCTCCAGCACCTCCCGCTGACTGGATTCGTCAAGGTAGGACAGCTCCACGCCGACAGACAGGGCGATTTCACCTTTATCCATCTTTTCAAGGAACTCTGGGATGAGATAGGTCAGGCGGATATAGCGCCGTACCTGAGATTTGCTGTCATCGGACTGCTGTGCAATAATCTCAGCGGTTTCCAACTTCCGACCAAGTTGGTCGGAAGTTAGGTCAGAGCGGTGTCCTTGTCTGCTCATTGCTTCCAGCTTCATTCTGTACGCAAATGCTTTTTCGGATGGCAAAATATGCTCCCGGTGCAGGTTGCTGTCCACCACCGCAATGGCAGCAGCATCCTGGTCGAGGGCATAAATTAAGGCAGGGACTTCTGCAATCCCTGCCTTTACTGCGGCATGCAAGCGGCGGTGGCCGCTGATCACTTCATATTCGTCGGTGCTTTCAATGGGGCGGACGATCAGCGGGGACAATATACCCTGCGTCTGTACGCTCTCAATCAGCGTGTTCATCTCGTCATCGTCCTTGACCTTAAACGGGTGTCCGGCAAAGGGGTGCAATTTTTCTACCGGAATATTTACCGGTTTTTTCATCGTATTTTTCATTTTATCTACCTCTTTCTTTGTGTCTCGCACGGGCTTTTTTCTCCAGCTCGTGCTCTTGTTTTAATAGTTCATACAGGTGCGGGGATTTCTCTAAAATCCGCTCCCCACGGCGCAGACGCTCCCTTACGGGCTTCATCTGCTTGGATACTGCCTTGCGGCGTTCCTTGTTTTGCGCCTGTTCCTCCGGCGACTTGGGGCGACGGATGCGGTTGCTAATGCCGCTGCGCTCACGCTCCAAGGCGGAAAGTTCGGCCTTGGATTGCTCAATATTTGCTTAGAGGTCGGCTGTCGTATGGATACCGTGCTCCTGTAAGAAGTGATAGTCACCAACCAACTCCTTCAAATCCTTTTCCGTCGCCCGCAGATCCGGTGACAGCAGCATTACATCGGCAAGCTCGGCTACGATTTGGATTACCGTTATAATGAGATAAAAAAGCGTATCCACAAAAACGGTGGAAGCATCATAACTGTGCTCAATGGAGAATTCCAACTTTCGCAGCTCGTCCTCCAGCGGAAATTTCTTCGGCTTGTACGGTGGTCGGTATTCCAAGGTAAATAGCCGATACCGATTTTCGGCGTTCTGCCGCAGCTGTGCGTTGACACGGTCTTTGGAAAAGCCGATGCTGCTCAGCCGCACGGCACGCTCCCAGTGCTTCGCTTTAACCGAAAAGCGCACAGGGTCGAGTGTATATCCGAGCGCATAAAGCTGACTTTCAAATTCTCTGGAGCTGGTCGCAAAGGACAGGCAGTATTCCACATCCTCCCGCAGATAGTCCCGGCGGGTTTTCTTGCCGGCCTTGTGAACCCAATATTCTTTCTTTTTGCCCTTACTGTAAAACTCGCTGTTTTCCAATACCGACAGCTCGTGCTCCCGGCAGATCTCATCAGAGATTTTACGCAGCTCCTTGTGGTCACCGATTTTGTTTTTGAACTTTCCGCCGTCCTTGAAGGACACAGAATTTACAACAAAGTGGCAATGCACATTGTCGGTGTTCAGGTGGACGGTGACCAGCACCTGATACCGATCACCCCACATCCTTCTTGCTGTCTCTTTGCCGATGGCGAACGCCTGCTCCGGCGTGACCTCGCCCTCACGAAAGCTCTGAATGCCGTGGTAGCCGACGACCTTGCCACGCAGACCGAATCGCCGCTGCACGGCGATCATTTCGACATAGGCATTCTGCGCCGAGCAGTTGATGCCGCCGACAAACATTTTGCGGTCGGTTTTATCATCGTTCTCTGCATAGCGCAGAGCGGCGTACAGATCCTCGTCGAGATGTTCCGGGGCGGTGGTCTTGTCGGGATTGTCGGCATAGTCCAGCGTGGCTTTCAGGTTTTTGAACACAGGCCAAAAGCCTGTAACGGCCATAACACATCACCCTTTCCCGGGCAGCAGAAACTCTGCTGTGATTTGTTTCAGCACTGCGCATATTTCCTTGTCCAGCTCCGGTGAACTCGCCTTGTCCGCAAGCTCGCCCAGCTTTTCAAGACAAGCAAAAAGAGCGTCAGGCGGAACCGCTCTCGGCTCGTACCCCAACGCTCTTTGCTTCACATATTCAGTTGTACTCAGCCCGCATTTTCGGGCTTTGGTTTGAATCTTTTCCTTCTCCTTTGCCGTCACACGGACGGCAATACGTATATCTTTCCCCATAGCATCACGCTCCTTTCCTTGGGGGATTGGGGGCTTCGCCCCCAAAGAGCTAGCCGATTTCGGCTGTGATTGGGACTTTTGCGGCACACAAAGTCCCTGCTTGCTATACCGTAGGACGCACCCCGCAGGACATAGAGAAAAGCGGCTGTCAGATACCGAGATTTCAGCGTTCTTTGCGCTGCACGATACCGCAAACCGCTTTCTTGTCCTTGGGGATACATCTTGTTTCTGAGCCAAAATGGCTCTGCTTCTTCTGTAAATACCGCGATTTGAGCCACATATCGGCGTTTTGGCTCAGCCGAACATTTCAAGGTCATCCAGCACACTCTTTTCATTTTCGGCTTGCTGCTCCTCGGTCAGCTCCGGCTGTACTCGCTCAAAAACAGGAGGTGCCGCAGCAAACGACACCTCCTGCAATTCCTCCCGTATGACCTGCCGAATATCCTCCAGCAAAAAGCCGTTTGCGGATGACTGCCGCTGCATTTCATTTAAGATCGCCGTTACCATAAAAGCGTTGCGGGATTTATCCAGCGACTGTAAATACTGTGCGGCTTTTGCCTCCATCGGCTTGTCCAAATCGAACCGCACATTGATCCGATATTTGCTCATCCCTTCGCCTCAGCCTTCATCTGCGCCTCGGCCAGATATTCATATCCCTTTGCGGCGGCGCAGATGTCCTCAACGAATTTTACACGGTCGGCGCTGAACTTGTAAAAATTCTTCACAAGGCAACCGCCTCCGCCGGTCACATACAAGGTCATCGTGCTTTCGTCATAGCCGTGCTCACGAAGTCTGCGGAAGATGTCCCGCACATACTCGGCGGCGACGCCCTTGATGATTTTTAGGTCGGCAGGCGCAATATTTGCCGTGCCGGTGATCAGCACCTCGTCGATGATGGCTTCGTTGATTTCCCGCTGCGTTTTCTGCATAAATGCCTCCCGGACAGCAAGCGTACACTGGTAAGTCCCGAATTTCTCGGTGAACATTTTGCCCTGCTGCGGCTTGCCGTTGATCATATACAGCGTGTTCATCGTGCCGTTGCCGATGTCGGCGATCAGGTTGACGCCTTTCAGTGTGGTGGCAAAGCCGGCAATGGCGGCGTACCCCTGCGGATAGATACGCACATCGTCGATATAAAGGTGGTAGTCCGCCTTTTTGTAGGTAAAATCCACTTCCGTGTTTTTCATCAGATAGGCACGGAACGCCGCCTTTTGTCCGCTTGTCCAGGTCAGGGGCAGACCGGCGGCAAGCACAATGTGCGCCTCGGTAAGATTTTCGGCTTTCAGCTCCTTGGCGATTGCCGCAAGGGTCAGCACATAATAATCCTCGTCCTTGATTTTGTCCGGCGCAAACTCCTTGTGCCCTTCGCCGATGAGATAATACCTGCCGCCGTAGACCAGCATATCCGCCGTGAACAGCGGCTCGTGGTCATAGGCGGCGATGCCGGTGGGAAAACAGAAATTTGCCGTTTTCATATTCCCGTAGCCGTGGTCGATGCCGATGATTTTCGTGTTGTGGATTGTTTTCATTTCCGTATCCTCCTTATTTATTATTCTGATCTATGATTTGTGCGTATAACTCACTATCGGACGGCAGCACCGCCCTGCGGAAATAGTTGCAGTAGATGCCGCTCCGGCTGATGATCTGCACACAGCGATGCGGCTCTCCGTCATCCAGCAGAATGCAGTTGCCGTGGTCATAGCAGCAGCATCGCCGGTGCACCAGTTTGTTGACCCGCCCTCGCTGAGACGGGTATATCCTCCATTTCATAATCTCCACCTCCGTTTGGGCATAAAAATAACACCTACCGTTTTCCGATAGGTGTTATCCTGTGATCTTGACATTCTCAAAGCCGTAGTCCACGCCGGTATAGGCTTCATAGGCCTGTCCGATCTTTCGGATGCGCTTGAGAACGCCGCTGTGATTTTTGTAGCCCAGCTTTTCGGCAATCTCCTCCAGCGTGTCGCCGCTCATACGCAGTTCAAGGATCTGCATATCCTTTTCGCTGAGCGTGGCCTTGAACTGATCCACCAGTGCCTGTGCTACCGCTGATTCCTCCACATTCTGCGACGGGTCCGACTCCTCGTATTCCTGTCCGCCGTGGGCGTCGGCGTAGGCCTCCTGAATTTCCTCCAGAGAGATCATCGGGTGCTTGGTGCGGGTGTGATACCATTTACGGATGAAGTCCGTTTTCTGATTGCTTTTCCGAAAGTCGAAGTCCCCAAAGCAGGGGTACTCCCGTGCCACTCGGATGATCTCGTCCATCCGGTGCTTTTTCATCACATTGGGCACGATGTAGCGCAGATAGATGTCGATCTGCCATTCCGGTACATACCCCAATTCCGAGTGGCATCCTTTGAATAATTCGCCGGCGGATGCCAGAATGCCTTCGTCCGTCAGCTCTTGAATCCAGTAGTCCGGGCAGTGGGCGAACCGCCACGCCGGGTCGTAACCGGAGTAAATTTCCATATACTCATCAAAGCCCATATACGGCCAAACCATAAAGGCGGTGGCGTCAATGATGAGTAGCCGGAACAGGTCGCTCTCCACGAACTCACAGGCGGCCCGGTTGTGAAACAGTACCTGCGGATTCCTCGGGATGGCGTTCAGCTCCGCCCCACAGCGGGACAGGATGCTTTTCGGGATGAAGTAGTAGAACGGGATGTACTCTGCGTTGCGGAACGGCGTAGGCGGGCCGTCCTTTCTGGTCAGCATAATTGGCATTTTTATCGTCTCCTTTCCAGAGGGCCAGCGCCCTCTATTTTTAAACGGCACAAGCAAGCGTCGATTGTTCCTGCTTTTCAAAAATAATTTTAGCATAGTTGCTGGCCAATAAAAATCCCTCATTAGAGAAATGCTTCAAAAACATTTTTTAAAGAACGGGATGCACACTTCACTGCCATATAAATGTGTTGTAAAACAAAATTCAAGAATATCCGTGCGTTCTCTCTGCTATCCGTTGAAATTCGGCATATTATGCAGTATAATGTATTTGTAAAATTGTGTGGTAATTGCAAATTATGGGGGTTCCACTATGTCGGTAAGCTACAAACGGTTATGGCATCTTCTCATTGATAAAGATATGAAGAAAAAGGACCTGATGGAAAAAGCGAATATCAGTGATTATACCATCCGGAAGCTCAACCGTGGCGACAATGTAACAACGGACGTTCTGGTTCGGATTTGTCATGCGCTGGACTGCCATATCGAAGATATTATGGAGGTCCTGCCGGAGGACAAGAGAGAGTGATTCAAAATATGCTGAGATACAGCGGAAACGAGGATGGGTATGGGAGATTATACGCAATTTCTGTCCCAGAAGGGCAATAACATTTCTCCAGAGGATGAGAACTACATACAGGAGCTGCTTGAGATAGCTAGTTCCTTCCGGACATTTGACGCCGCACTGGATGAGTTTATTGTGCAGAAGGGCTATACCGGCAACCTTGCAGACACGGATGCCAAAGTCAGGTTTATCAAGTGTAAATTTGATGAGGCGGGCATCCCGATAGAAGCACGCATTCTGAAAGGCTGGTTTCAAAAGCACACACAGGCCGAGAAACGGGATTATGCGATTCAATTTTGTTTTGCATTTCACCTGACGCTGGAGGAAACACAGGATTTCTTCCGCCGTGTGTATTTGCAGCGGAATCTCGACTGCCACACGATTCGAGAGGCGATTTACTATTATTGCATTCGCCACCGGCTATCCTATTCCGAGGCACAGGCACTGATTGAAAAAGCCCCGAAGGAGAGCGGAAAAGGGCCGGTTGATCTTCATTCCGATGTTCTCTTTACCGGCACGATTGTCAAGGAATTGGACCGGTTTCAAAGTCCGGAAGAACTGCTTGCGTTTTTAACGGCGAACAGCAGCCAGTTTGGCTATAACAACGCAACAGCGAAGAAGTATATCTGTGAACTTTGGAGAAGAATTGCCGATGAAAATGGACTGGCCGTTCAGGAATTGAAGCACCGCTATCCGAAAGAGACTTTCGCTGAGAAATCCCGGTCGGCATGGGACATTTACCGGCAGATTTTTGGACTGCTGGATTTTGATGAATCCAACGGCGAAAAGCTGTACCCCATAAGCGGCGACCGCACCTTACAGCCGCTGCTGAAAGCAAACGCCATGATCCATCCCCTTGTGAGCAAATCGTTCCCGGATCGGCAGGGCTTGGAGGCCATCATCGGCGGGAACTGGCAGTCGGATGAGGTCGTCCGAAAAACAATGATCCTGCTAGCCTTCTATCGCTTCTGGACAGAACTGCTTCTCAAGGGAACGGAGCCGGAATATGCGGCAAAGCCGTATGACGGCCCGAGATGCATTGCATCCATCAACCGACTGCTGCTGGATGCCAGCTATCCGGAACTGTATGAGGGGAATCCCTATGACTGGATCTTCCTCTATGCCTCTCAGGATGCCTACCCGCTGGATGCGTTCCGTTCCTTTATGCGGGAGGCTTATCTGAATAAAATGGCTCCCGAGAATGCCCTGCACTGAAAAAACCGCTTTCTAATTCTTCGGTGTTAGAATCTAAGCATCGCAATACGCGAGCAAGGTTAGGATGTGAGAAAATGGACTCTAGAGCTGCACTTAAAGCAGGCAATACGCTTAGATTCAATGACGGATGGGAATACACAATCACCGATGAGTTGGCCCGTGGCGGGTCGAGCATCGTTTACAATGCTTATTACATCGACAATCTGGGAACGAAAAAAACTGTAAGAATCAAGGAATGTTACCCCTTCAGATGCAATTTACAAAGATCGTCGGATGGAAATCTGCTGATCCCGGAGACAGAGCGGAAGCTATTCGCGCAGACAAAGCAGAAGATGCGGCGGGCTTATCAACTGGGCAATGAATTCTTTGCAGCGGATGGGCTGACGAACCTGACGGCCAATACCTATAATATTTATGAAGCAAACCACACATTGTATGTGGTTTCTGTGTATGCTCAGGGGCAGGAATTGTCCTATGATCGTTATTCCTCTGTCAAGGACAGCATTGCTGCAGTAAAAAGTGCGGCAACTGCCATTTCTAAAATCCACAATAAGGGTTTTCTGTATCTCGACATCAAACCGAGCAATATTCTGACGCTGGAGGGCACCACGGAGCTGATCCAGCTATTCGACTTCGACACGGTCGTCCCAATCTCCGACGTTCCGGAATTGCGGGATAAAATCTCTTTTACCAAAGGCTTTGCGGCGCTGGAACTGCAAAGGGGTGACGGAAAACGAATCGGGACACATACGGATGTGTATGGGATCGGTGCGCTGCTGTTCTATATGCTGTTTGATCGTGTACCGGATGCCTTTGACTGTGATGCCGGTGCCCGGTACGATTTTTCAAGGTCCAAGCTATCAGGCGGCGCGTATCGGGATGCGCTGACCTTCCGCCTGACGGATTTCTTTCATCATACCCTTGCGGACTATTATCTGGATCGGTTTTCCAATATGGAAACTGTGGTCGAAAAGCTGTCGGAGCTTCAAGCTCTGGCGGATCTGTCCGCCCGCTATGTGGTAAGCTCCAAAATCTATGAACCCGAGTTCTTTCTTGGAAGAGAACAGGAGACGGCATGGCTGACGCAGCGGCTTCTGGATGCCCCCGGCGGTTGCAGCTTTCTTGTGGGAATGGGAGGTATCGGAAAAAGCACTCTCGCCCGCCACTGCATCAGGCAGTGTATGTCGAGAATCGATTCTGTCCTTTACCTCGATTATCAGGGCACGATCGAGAAAACCATCTGCGACGACTACGCCGTACAGATTCACGGCATTCAAAAGGACAAATCAGAAACAGAAGAAGCCTACTTTGAGCGAAAATTGGGGATTCTCCGGGAACTTGGCGACGGTAAAAATTGCGTACTGGTTATGGACAATTACGCCGGCGACAGCGGCACCGGTATCCCGAAGCTCCTGCAAACGGGCTGGCGTTTGCTGTTTCTGACCAGAGACAAGGCGCTTGCGCAGGGGTATGACACCCTTGAAGTGGAATCCGTTTCCGAAGAAACTGCGCTGCTCCTTTTTGAGAGGCACATCGGCCACCGGCTCAGTGCGGAGGAGCGGTATTATGCCGCCTCGATCATTCAAAATGCAGCCGGTCACACATTAGTCATTGAGCTGATTGCCAAGCAGATCGGCAGTCCTGTCTGCACACTGTCTCTTGCGCAGGCGGCTCAAATCGTTGCAGAGCACGGCTTTACAAGCCTTGCACCCGAAAAGGTCGGATACCAACGGGATGCAGTTCTTCATCAGGAATCGATTCAGCAAATAATCTCCGGCCTGTTTGCGGCAGAGACCTTGTCGGAAACGCAGAACGCTCTGATGAAAGCTCTGTCTCTGTTTGGCCGAACCGGCGTTTCCATTGAACGGCTGTGCGATATGCTCCGCTTACCAAACAGAGACGACATCGGAGCTCTTTACCGGCAAGGCTGGATTGCTATAAACGACACGATTCTCACAATGCACCCAGTTATCGAGGAGGTCGTAACGAACTGGGGGTTCACGGATGCGGCGCTGGATGCAGCAAACAGGGTCCTTCAGTATCTGGATATCCGGCTGAAGGTTGAAGCGCAGAAAGAGGAATATCCGAAGCATCTTCTCCGCAGTCTCCGGCGAGTTCACGAGGTTCAAGAGAATGCTCCCGGCGGCTTTCTTGACCGGAGGCTGCAAAAAATGATGGCGAAAGATGGTTCTGGCTGGGCAAGAGAATCCTACCTTCACAGAATCGGCAGCTACGCAGAAAGCACGGCAACAGATCGCGACGAGATTCGGGAGATTCTTCGGCTGGTTGCGGCTGTATTGAAAGGAGGCAAGCGGGAACCTCAGATATATTCTTCGGATATTTATATAGAACTGCTCTATTATGCGATCCAAAATATGCCCTATGAGAATGAACAGTTTCTTCTGGAAAAGAGTACGGAATTCATTGCCGTGGTTCCTCCGGGCAATGAGCGGATGCTCCTGAAGGTTTATCAAATCCTGCTGGAGATTCTGTACGATCGCAGGCGTTTCTCGGAAGCGGAGCGGAAAATCCGGAAAATGCGGACTGCCATCTCCCGAAATCGCAGTCCGGAGCTTTTGGGACGGTTCTATTACATCCTTGCGGGATTTTATGATGCGAAGCTGAGCGGCGCTTACGATGCACAGACAGCAGAAGAAACGCAGATTGTTCGCCTCCTCCTTAAATCAGTAAATAAGGCCATCCACTGGCTGTCCGTTTCCAGTGCCGGAGATTCTGGCATTCTTCTGGGTGAGTGCTATCGGCTGAAGGCCCTTGTCCTGATCCGCAGCGGCACCGGGAAGAAAAAGCAGGTCTGGGCAATCCTGGAAAAGGTCCGGAAGCAGATTGACAAATACGCCCAGCCCAATTCCAAGCTGGTGCGGGACTACGATCTGACGATGGCATGGTACTACACCTATCTGGAGGAGAATTATCCGCAGACCTGCGCCTATCTGTTCAAGGCCTACGACATCACAAACATTATCAGCACCTCGGAGCTTGCCAAAATCGACGATCAACTTTGCCCGATGGCCAATCTGATGCTGGAATGGCAGCAATACGATCAAGCGGAGCTGTACCTGCTCCGCTCCATTCTGATCTGTGGAGATCACTTGGAGATCGCCGCCTATGCAAGACGGCAAGTCGAACTGCTGGGGCATTTGCTGGAAGTGTACTTCCGCGCCGGAGATTACAGCAAATGCCGGGCGGTGATGGATAAGATCAACGAAAAGGTTCGTAAAATCGGCACATTGCATTTTGAGGATTATGTGTCGGAGGAAATACGGGAATTCATCGCATCGGAAAGCAACGCAGAATCACAGGTTTAATGGAGAGGAAGGAATGAGAATTATGGAACAGGCTAAAAACGAAACGACCTCCGTAGCACTGGAAACGATCATTACCAATGCAGTCAAGATACCCGGCGTAAAGGTCAACCGCAGCAAATTCCTTGCAGAGGCTTTTGCAGGCGACGATATCGATTTGCAGACCATCATTGATATGGGGCCGGTCAGTGCCGGAATTCCCCAAGAGCGCATTGAGAAAGCCGCCACGAAACTGATTTTCGTTCGTACCAGCCAGTCTTCTGTGGCATCTTTTGTTGCCGGTATTCCCGGCGGATTTGCGATGGCGGCGACAATCCCGGCGGATGTGGCACAGTTTTTTGGCATGGCCCTGCGCCTTGCGCAGGAATTGTCTTACTTGTACGGTGCGTCGGATCTGTGGACAGAGGACCAGCTTGATGACGAGCGAGTCAGGAACCAGTTGATCTTGTATTGCGGTGTGATGTTCGGCGTGTCCGGCGCTGTGTCAGGCGTGCGGGTCCTTTCCACACAGATTGCAAAAACAACACTGAAGAAGCTGCCGCAGAAGGCACTGACCAAAACCTTCTGGTATCCGATCATCAAGCAGATCGGCAAGGCCATTGGCGTGAAGGTAACAAAAACCACGGTAGCGCAGGGAATTTCCAAGGCGGTTCCCATTGTGGGCGGCGTGATTTCGGGGAGCCTGAATTATGTGTCAATGATGCCGATGGCAAACCGCCTCAATGCAGCGCTGGATAAGGCTTGTTTCAACTACTCCGAGGAGGAAATGGCTGCGGATATTGAGACGGTCGAAAGCATTGACGCAGAAGCATCCGAAAACGCACAGCCAAGCAAGCTCTCTCGGTTCGCAAGCACGGCAAAAGGTGGCCTTCAGGAGGGCTGGAAAAAAGCGTCCTCCGGTGCTGCATCCTTGCTGAACAAGATCAAGAGCGAAAAGCCCGCAAAAGAGGCAGACGACGCATTGATCTCATATGACGAGAAAATCGAAACGCTGCGTAAATTGAAGCAGCTTGTCGATGAGGGTATTCTGTCTCAGGATGAGTTTGATGCCAAAAAGAAAGAGATCCTTGCGTTGTAAAAAGCATTCCAATGTGATTCTGCGCTACCCTCAAACAGTATTTCTCCTATTACTTAAAGAAAGAGGTCCGGCACTTGCCCGGATGACTTGGTGAAGATTATGAGAAAAGTCGTACAATCTTTTAAACCGTTCTTTGCGCTGCTGTTTTCCATTGTGATAGCAATAATGGCGATTTCGCCACCTATTGCGTATGCAGCCGAAGAATCGAATGAATCCAAACACTACTTGGGTACTGTTGTGAATGCAGGCCACGATACCGGTTTTTCCGAAAACAATGCAATCTCTGAGAACGATCCTCATTTCGGGTGGAAACTTGGCGAGTTCTACGTAAATGGATACACACGTGTCACAGAAGATAAGAATGGCACTCCAGTATTTTTGAAAACAGTCGGTGATACAGTCACACTGTGGTTTAAACTGGAGCAGGACATTACAAAGCTCAATGGAGATGAGACGCTTTCGATCAACGATGATGCCAACGGCCACGACGAGTATTTCGGTATTGAAAAAACTGATATGGGGCGTGGCACATTGATTATTCGCCATACAGATTACCAAAATCATGCCGGCGACCCTGTAATCTACACTGATTATTTGGCGGCAACTGCATCACAGAATGCTGCCGTGGAGGTAAAGCTCTGTGAGGAAGGGGATTATGAGGTTGCTTTGGATTATGAGTTGCGTAAAAACAATCTCGATTTGTTCGGTTGGAATCCGTTTCCATCATACAATGACTACCGGATTTTCTTCCGGTTTTCTGTCCGCAATGGTAATTGTATGGTTTATCCATTTGATGTTGTTACAGGAGCCGAATTAACAAACAGTTCGATTACCGAAAACGGTTTCTACCTTGATCTTGCAAAATCCAGATACCTTAATATTGATATTAAGAAAGAAGTACGCAAGGATGGCGCAGAGGGACTAACCGAAGATGTCCGCTTCAATAAGCCTGCCAAAGATGGCGAGAAGTATACAGATGAGGGCATCTATACAATTACCGTAAGTAATCAATATACAAATCAAACAACTACAAAAGTTATCTATGTTGGAACTGATGATGTGCTCAAAGCTCACGTTGCAACAGGACTTTCCATTTCAGATGTAGAATATCAACTGTCAATGGGAGCAACTGTTGCGGCAGATGGTACGCTGATTCCGGCACCTGAGCAGTCGCTACCACCGGCTGAGCCTACGAACCCAAATGAAGAAAATGATACAACGACAAAAGACGAGAATAATCACAACGAGCAACCTAACAGTGAGGTTTCTTCATCCGATGATGCATCAAAAAACCACATGCCAGCTGGCATGTGGCTGTATGCAGGAGGTGCTACACTTTTAGTGGCATTTATTGGGTCGGCAATCGCAATAGCCCAACGCAAGAAAAAGCACCGTGCGAAAAACATCTCACGAATAGATTCAGCAGACAAAGCCGATAATGGGGGTGATGTTTGATGAAGCGATTAATTGCCTTGATTCTTGTGTGTGCTTTATTAACCGGGTGTACACCGCAAACGAATAGCGATGGCATTCAAGAGGAGATGACTGCCCCAGCGACGAGTCAACCGGAATCGTCATACTCTTTTACTGAAGAAGAACCGCCAGAATTCTCTGACCTTGCTGATGTGAATCTTCTGCCATATTTGGAGGATAGCATCTATTCCGAGCTTGTAACGGCACTCAATAGCGAAGACTATTTCGTAGAAAATGTAAATGCCATATATATCTCAAAAGAGTATTTGGAAGAGGTAGCATACAATTCGCAGGAAAACATCTACTTCGGCTATACGCTATCAGAACTGGATTCTTACTTTCAGGGAACAAGATATGTGTTTACCCTTGGCGACGACGGGCAAACCGTTGTCACAGAATTCCAGAAATACGACGATACCTACGATCAGATACTCAAGAATGTTGCGATCGGAACAGGCGTTATTCTAGTTTGTGTTACGGTTTCTATTGTGACCTATGGCGCAGGTGCACCGGCTGTCAGTATGATTTTTGCGGCTTCTGCCAAAACGGGTACAATTATGGCACTCTCATCCGGTGTGTTCAGTGGCGTATCCGCAGGTGTTGTCAAAGGAATTGAAACCGGTGATCTAAATGAATCTATGAAGGCTGCAGCATTGGCAGGCAGCGAAGGCTTCAAATGGGGCGCAATTTCAGGCACGATTGCCGGAGGTTCCGGCAAAGCGATTGCATTAAAGGGTGCTACACTGAATGGCTTGACAATGAATGAGGCTGCCCTGATTCAACGAGAGTCAAAATTGCCACTGGAATTTATAAAAAACTTTCATTCTATGGATGAATACACTGTCTTAAAGAACGCTGGACTCACGCTTTCAAAAGTAAACGGCAGAATGGCATTGACACAGAATATTGACTGGGATTTTATTGGTGATATTGAAGATGGGCGTACAAATGCGCAGCGAGTTATTGATGGTTTAGCACCCCTTGATCAATCGGGGAAGCCCTATGAATTACATCATATTGGCCAAATGAGCGATTCACCACTTGCAATACTTACCAATTTACAACATAAAAGTAATTATTCAGTGCTTCACGCCAATACGGGTAGTACCGCATCCAATATTGACCGCAATCTTTTTGCAAAACAAAGACAGGATTTCTGGAAGGCCCTACTTGAAATGTCTCTGAAAGAGGATAAATAAAATGAAAATCAGTAAATTGATACAAGAACAGCCAGCATTTCACGCTAGAGGTGCAGTTTCAGATGAAGATATCAAAACTGCTGAAAATACGCTTGGTCTTCAGTTCGCACAAGACTATCGGGAATATGTCGCTGCCTTTGGAGCGGCATCTTTTGCTGGGCATGAGCTAACAGGCGTTTGCGGGTCCAAACGGTTGAATGTTGTGCCTGTTACCTTAGAGGAACGCAGCAACACTACTGTTCCGTTGGATTGGTATGTGCTGGAGCAGGCCAATATCGACGGTATTGTTCTATGGCAGGACAGAAGTGGGGTCGTTTACCAAACAGCGCCTCATATAAAGCCTCGAAAATTCTGCGGGTCATTGGCGGAATATATCGAATTGTAACTCAAAAGAGGATCGTATTTATGGGACGAATATCTACAAAAGAAAATAAGACCGTCTATCAGATTAGCCGCGAGGCGCTTGGCTATTCCAGAGAAAAGGCCAGCGAAGTGCTGGGATGGATTTCCCCGGAACGAATTGAGAAAATCGAAAATGAAAAGTCTACCCCTCGCTCCGATGAGGTTTTGGAGATGTCCATCGGCTATAAGAACCCCAATCTGTGTAACCATTACTGCGCCAAGGAATGTCCGATAGGCCAGCAATATGTCCCCGAGGTAAAGATCAAAGACCTTTCACAGATAGTCCTTGAAATGCTGGCATCTTTGAATGCCATGCACAAAAAGCAGGAGCGGCTGATCGAAATAACAGCTGACGGACAGATTACAGGCGATGAGATTCAGGACTTCATACATATCCAGGAGGAACTTGAAAAAATCTCTATCACCGTGGAAACGCTTCAGCTTTGGTCAGAGCAGATGCTGGCCAATGGATCGATTGATATCGAGGCTTACAATGCGGCTAAGAGCAAATAGGTAAACATAGTTGTTGAAAACCACTTCGGTCAATTAGCCGAAGTGGTTTTGCTGTAATAGAGGAAATACGGCATTGTATTTTGCACTTGCAGTCATTTTTCCAGAACTGGTGAGGCTTTATAATATAATCACGCAAAGGAGATAAGGACTTTCTGAAGGAGGTGCTCCTATGACAGTCATGGAAAGGGTCCGTGCCTCCAGAGTAGTTGAGAAAGCAAGGCAGAATACTGCATATGCAGATCGTATCGGCCTTTCGTATTCGTTGGTCATGGGAACGCAGTTGGAAAGCGGCGTCATGCAGGCTTTTTTGACTCCTCATACCAAAAAAACGGACAAAACTGCAAATAACGCAAAATCGTAAATCGTAAAAGAGAGAAAAGGAGAAAGAAAAAATGAAAAAGTTTGGAAAAATTGCTTTGGTCATTGTTGGCGCAGCTGCTGCCTTCTACCTGCTTGTGTTAGTTACAGCATGGCTGTAAGGAGGGCAAGATGAAAAGTTTCTGGAAAGTTGTCAAAAATACTGTTGCTGTAGTCATAATTGCTGCAGCAGTGTTTGGCGCAGGATACTATGTCGGAAAGTTGCCAACGGCAGATGCCAAGATAATTGAGCCATCAGAGAACGCTGGCATTGACTTAAAGCTTCCCGGAGAAGTTGAAAAGACTATTGTCACTGTAAATGAAGTCCGAGCCAAAATACAGGAAATTGGCGAACTGACCTCTTGCGAAGGCAGTTACATAGTGACGAAGGGACAGGATTTTACCCGTTATATGCTGGATGATATTCCGGTTCCTGGAACCACAAATCACATTGAGCTTACCTGCGCTGGCAGCGTCAAGGCAGGGTACGACCTAGAGGATATTGTGGTTAAGGTAGACAATGACAGTCAAAAAATCTATGTGTCCCTACCGGAGGCTAAAATCAACAGCAATCAGCTTGTGTGGGACAGCAGTATGGAGTGTAATGAGAAAAACAACATTTTGAACCCTATTGATTTCGAGCAGTACCAAACACTGATTGCTGATATCAAAGCAGAGGGACTGCGAGAGGCTGAGAAGAATGGCCTTTATGATACAGTTGAACAAAATGCTAAGAACCTGATTACGAATTTTCTTGGATGCTTTGTGGGATACGAAGTTGTATTTATGTGATTGGACGACAGTCAAATCCCCACATGCAAAAAGTGGCGGAGTATAAGACTAACAGTCCGAAAATGGATGAATGCGAAAGAAGAATATCATATGACTATTTATCTGACTAATGATCGGAGTAGCTGCAGCAGGCAGAATTACTACTGGAACGAGTATCGGCTTGAGGGTAGCACGGTCGTAAAGTACAAATGCCACCGGCAAAAGTATTTTGACGGCGATGAAAATGAATGGCAAGAGGATGAAGAAATCGTTGAATCTTGGGCAACTGACAGTCCTGATTTGCCAGACTGGTTATATCAGTATCTTTAATTTCCGACAAGCGATAAAAGGGAGACGGTTCATCACCGTCTCCCTTTTGCCGTATACTCTATTTAGCCTTCTATTGTGCCGTCATTATCATCCTCGTCGGAATAAACTTCTTCGCCACAATTTAAGCACTTCCAGCAACCATCCCATTCCATAACGCCATCGCAGTTAGGACAAACCTTAAAAGGTCGAGGGCTCGTGTCTTCCTGCAATTCGCCGGAGCAATACGGGCAGTGGCTGTATTCGGACTCATCATAAACTTTATCACAAAATGGGCACATTTGCATTTTTAACATCTCCTTAAATCGCCAATCAGAATTTAATTACCGCCTATCGGCTTTACCGTGATCTCGATCTCCTCAATATTTTGAGACTGGACAAGGTTATCATACTCATTTCCTTCACTGTCGGTGCTGAAGACATACTTCAGCTCGGTATTCGGCGAAACGCTTTGGCCGGTGATGACATAATTTTTCAGCAATTCCGTATCTTCCGGATCGATAAAGCTGCCATCATCGGACACGATCACAAATTTAATATATCCAGCCCCGTAATGATCCATCCGGTCGCCGCCCATTGACAGGTAGCCGCAGCTCGCAAGGTTTCTGCCTGAATAATCCCGGATGTACCAAGTGTATTTATCCGGGGATGGTGTGATTTCTGTCAGGCCAAGGGAGGTTTCCTCGCTGCTGCCGACTTTCTTTACGCACAGCACGATTTCTTCAATATTCTGTGACTGGACAAGGTTTTCATATTCGTTTCCGGCTTCATCCGTGTCAAAAACATATTTCAGTTCCGTATTGGGCGCATAGCTCTGAGCGGTGACGACATATTGCTTCAGATCATCATCCGTTTCAATGTCAATATATGCTCCATCCGGTGTGACCATAACCAACTCAATATAGCCTGCTCCGTAGTGGTCCATGCGGTCGCCGCCCATAGAGGTGTACCCAATCGAAGCACAATTCTTACCGACATTGTTTTTAATGTACCACGTGTATTTGTCAGGCGAGTTCTTGACGGCTATGGAGTCTTCTGGTTCTGTGTCTGCATCAGTACCACTGCTGGTGCCTTCTATCGTATCATTGCCGGGCTGTACGGTAGTGCCCTCTTGATCCACGCTGATTGTCTGACTGTCAGAGACCTTTTTGAAATAAATCATTTCATCATCGTATTCAAGTTTAAGACAGATCATACCATCCACGATTGTGCAGTTTTGTTCACCGATTTGAATACCCGTATCAGTTTCCTGCCAATCAACGACATCGCCAGTGCCGTCATCACATTCAGCAACATAGGCCTTGCCACCGGTTTTAATGACGATTTGGGCGGCGCACATGCTATCATCACCCATTGCCTTTAGTTCCGAAACTGTGAATTTAGCTCCGTCAATCTCAATGCTATCTACTTTCCATGTCCCTATAAATTTGTCAGTCTTTTTGCCGCACCCGGCAAGCGCTATGGTCGTCATTACAATGACCAGTAGCAAGGATATTGCTTTTTTCATTGCTGTTCCCTCACATTCTTTGATTTTAGTTTGCAGTTTTCGCTCTGCTGCAATTCCACCGGCAGCAGACCACACTCTGCAAAGCGCAGTGCTTGGTTGAGACGCATTGACCTCCTCGCAGTATTCGGTGGACAATGCATAGTCTATCATCAGCGAATTTTAAACTGGGTTTTTGAATGCAGCACGGCAGTTGCTCTGAACCGAATAAAATAGAAGCCGGTATTTTGCACATGCAGTCATTTTTCCGGATGGGGCAAGGGTGTATAATAGAATTGTAATCAAAGAGAACTTCAATATTTCGTATTACGGAGAAAGGATTTTTGCGATGATAATACTCTGCTTGGCGATTTTAACCCTACTATTTTGGATCGGATACCACATCACGGGTGCGCTGCTTGCGGCAATAATATGGCTCTGCATTAAACTCCCATGTGCAATTATCGTTTGCTGCTTCGGGATTGTGTACTGTGTACTGATTCTCCTGTTCCCCATCGGGCTTCGGTGCTTCCGCTGTGCTTGGAATATTCTTACATAATTGCTGCGAATACAAGAAAAGGCGGCAGAGAGTTGGTACTCCCTGCCGCCCTTGGTCATATATCCTTATGCGAAAATCAGTTCTGAATTTACGATCTCCACAGCTCGGCTTCGGATGCTGTTCATCTGTCCGACCCATTCCATTTGGTCGTTGGCTTTCAGTGTTTCCGTAATGCCCTCAGCATCTGCCATTTGTTTTATCAGTCGTTCGAACATCTCCTCTGCCTGCCGGTCAATATCTGCAAGATAGGCATTCAATTCACCGCTGGTCAGCAGATTAGCATATCGCACACGGTGGCACTCTCTGAGATAGCGGAGATGCCGCTGCCCCCATATCCCGATTGGCTCTTGTTCCGGCTCATCGTCCCCGGCAATCAGATAATAGTCACCGACCAATTCATATTTCAGCCCCGTGCGTTCATCGGTAATGTACTTTTCCATCATTAGCGCCTCCATCCCCACAACATTGACTTCTGCGGCTTTGCCTTGGCGACTTTGATTAATATCTCATCTACGGCATCTGTGTACCGTCCCGCCGCAATCAACTTGTTGCGGAACCGGTTCAGCCCCTCAATGATAAGCCGCCATTCCTGCCGGTTCAGTTCTACATAGTATTTCTGCTTCATACGCTGTTCCTCCTTTGATTTTCTGCAATTATTGTAGCAGGAGAATTAGCGTAAATCGAATGTACGGATATAAGAAAATCACCGAGAAAAGTCTGTGATAGACTGATCTCGGTGATTTTCCTTGCCATTGCTACGCCTGACAACTAAGTCCTTTTAACATTTCGTTTTCAGTCCGTGGCTTTGCAACTCGGTTTTTCTCCCATTGCCGATTCAGCTGCGGTGATAATTTGATTTACTGCCTTATCAACGAAAACCGAAGGAATACAGGACTTTTTCTTTTTCCGTTTTTGCGTGCAAATTATCGATGCGGTGTGCAACGGGTGTGTAATAGAAATTATTTATCGGAAAGCTGTTTCACAGACTGATTCAGCCCCGTCGCCGCCCAGCCGGACACGATGCCGACGGCGGCAGCGTGCTGATCCTGCTGGGCGCCGTCACGATCCTGATCAAGCTGCTATAAACGATCCGCGCCCGCGCTCCGATATGGTGCGCGGGCGTTTGCGATTCGACGCTTCGCGCAAAGATCGTTCCATGCCTGACAAAAAAATTGAATTTTATGAAGTTTTTTCGGCACCTACAGCATTCGACACGTTTCTGCTCTATTCTGTGTTAGACTGCGCATCGCAGCGACCGGAAGACGCGCCGGAAACCGCAAATACGCAGAACAAAAAGGAGATCACCATGGACTTCAAGAAGCTGTACTTCACCCTCTTCAACACGCTGAGCGACGCCGTTGAGCAAATCGACACCCACGACTATGAGGAGGCGCGGCTGCTGCTGATCCATGCACAGCAGGAAGCCGAGGAGTGCTACATCACGTCTGCATAAGCAACCATGCAGCGGCCGGGCCGGCATTTTTAACTGGGATCACCCGAGCTGACGGGTCTTTTCAAACGCGGCGTCCACGGCCGCGATGCAGCTGCCGCGAAAACCGTGCTGCTCGAGCGCATCGACGCCGGCGATCGTGCTGCCGCCGGGGCTGCAGACCTCGTCCTTGAGCTGCTCCGGGTGCTTGCCGGACTGCAGCACCATCTCCGCGCTGCCGGCGAGCATCTGCGCCGCGTAGCGGATGGCTTTTGCGCGCGGCAGGCCGCATTTGACGCCGCCGTCGGCCAGCGCCTCGATGAACATATACGCAAACGCGGGACCGCAGCCGGTGATGGCGCAGCCGGCGTCAATCAACGCCTCGGAAATGGGGTCGACGATGCCCGCGGCCGCCATGAGCGCGCAAAACGCCGCGAGATCGCCGTCCGTGACATTGCCGTTGGCACAATAGAGCACGACGCCCTGCCCCACGGCGCAGGCCGTGTTCGGCAGGATGCGGATGATCTTCTTATCCGCGCCGAGCAGCCGCTCGAGCCGCTCCAGCTGCACACCGGCGAGCATGGACACAAAAATGCTCTCCGACGCCGCGATGGGCGCTGCCAGCGACTGCACAACGCCGTCGATCATCTGCGGCTTGACGCCGAGAAACACGAATTTGCTGCCGCCGAGGATCTCCTCCGGCGCGGCCGCACGGCAGCCCAGCCGCTCGGCCGCCGCCGCACTGTGCGCGGGGCTGCTGCAGGCAACGGCGACCCGCTCCCCTGTGACCTGTTTGGCCGCGGCCGTGGCCAGCGCGCCGCCCATATTGCCGGCGCCGATGAAGCCTGCTTCAAACTTTTTCATAGTGTTCCCTCCTCAGCGGATCTGTCCGTCGCCGCGGATAATATATTTATAGGTGCTCAGCTCGTCGAGCCCCATGGGGCCGCGGGCGTGGAGCTTCTGCGTGGAGATGCCCATCTCGCAGCCGAGGCCGAACTCACCCCCGTCGGTAAAGCGGGTGGAGACGTTGACGTACGTTGCCGCGCTGTCCGTGCCGTTGATGAAGCGCTCGGCACTCGCGGCGTCCTCGGTGACGATGGCGTCGCTGTGGTGCGTCGAGTGCGCGAGCACGTGCGCGATGGCGGCATCCAGACTGTCGACCACGCCGACGGCGAGGATATAGTCCAGATACTCCGTGTCAAAGTCCTTGTCGGAAGCGCTCTTGCCGTCGATGATCTGCGCCGCTGCCGCATCCAGCCGCATCTCGACCGGTGTGAGGCCCTGCGCCGCGCGGTCATCGACCAGCGCCTTTTTGAGCATGGGCAGAAACCTGGCCGCGACCGCCCGGTGCACAAGGCAGACCTCCTCGGCGTTGCAGACCGAGGGGCGGCTGGTTTTGGCGTTTTCGATGATGCGCACGGCCTTGTCGAGGTCAGCATACTCGTCCACGTAGACGTGGCAGATACCGGTGCCGGTCTCGATGCAGGGCACGGTGGCATTCTGCACGCAGGCGCGGATGAGCCCCACCCCGCCGCGCGGGATGAGCAGATCTACAAGGCCCTTGGCCTGCATGATCTCCGTAGCGCTCTGGTGGCTGGTATCCTCCACGATGTTGACGATGTCCGGATCGCCGCCTGCGGACGCGATGCCCTGCTTGAGCGCGGCCACGATGGCTTTGGCCGTGCGGAAAGCCTCCTTGCCGCTGCGGAGCATGCAGACGTTGCCGCTCTTGATGGTGAGCGCCGCCGCGTCGGACGTGACGTTCGGGCGGCTCTCATAAATGATGGCGACCAGGCCGAGCGGCACCTGCTTTTTATAGATCTTCATGCCGTTGGGGTGGTCGATCTGCGCGAGGATGCGCCCCGTATGATCCGGCAGCGCCACGGTCGCGCGGATGCCGTCGGCCATGGCGTCGATGCGATCTTTGTCCAGATAGAGCCGGTCGAGCATGACATCCGAGATATGGCCGCGTGCAGCGTCCATGTCCTCGGCATTGCAGCGCAGGATGGCATCGCACTCCGCCTGCAGGCTGTCCGCCATGGCGGACAGGATGCGGTTTTTGTCCTCGGCGGAAGCGTTGCAGATGCTGGGCCACGCGGCCTTCGTCCGCCGAAGAATGTCCATAGTCGTCATAGTAGTCCCTCCTCAGGAATGTGGTATCAGAAATCGGGTGCCGGCGCGCCTGCCGGCCACAATGTCATAGAGCACCTCGGGCTTTTCGCCGTTGGCAATGACCATCTCGCAGCCGGCCGCCGTTGCGATCTGCGCGGCGTGCAGCTTCGTGACCATGCCGCCGGTGGCGAGCGCGGAGCCCTTGTCTCCGGCAAGCGAGAGAATGTGCGCGTCGATGACCGGCACCGTCTCGATGAGCCGCGCATCCGGGTTTCGGTGCGGGTCGCTATCATACAATCCGTCAATGTCCGAGAGCAGGATCAGCAGATCCGCACCGATGGCGGCAGCCACGATGGCCGAGAGACTGTCGTTCTCGCCGATGGTGTTGTCCACGCCGATCTCGTCCGTCGCCACGGCGTCGTTTTCATTGATGACCGGCAGTGCCCCCAGCTCCAGCAGCCGCGAGAGCGTGTTGCGCACGTTGCGGCTGCGCTGCTCACTGCGGATGTCCTCGCCGGTCAGCAGCAGCTGCGCCACAATATGATTGTACTCCGTGAAGAGCTTATCGTAAAAATACATCAGCTCGCACTGGCCGACGGCGGCTGCGGCCTGCTTGCCCGGCATATCCGCCGGACGGCCGGACAGATTGAGCTTGCCGACACCCATGCCGATTGCGCCGGACGAGACGAGAATGATCTCATGACCTGCATTTTTCAGGTCGCTGAGCACTTTGCACAGCCGCTCCATGCGCTGAATGTTCAGCCGCCCGGTCGCGTGCGCGAGTGTGGAAGTGCCGACTTTAACAACGATTCGCATAACGATCCCTCTTACTGCATGATGGCATCTATTATAGCGCATCGGGCGCAAAATTGCATCCCTTTTTGTCTTTGCTGCGCAAAAGATGCGCCAAAGATCCCGCGCGCACGGCCGGACAGTTCGGCGACCTGCTCACGGAGCATCTGGAGATCGGCGGTGCGCTCGTGACCGACCTGAAAAACCGCGAGACCGCCAAGGCCGACGACGCCCGCCGGCGCTGGTACGCAAACGCCGACGCCATCAGCGCGTTTCTTGCCGGCATCAACGCCTGCTGGAAGGAAGAAAAATGGCGCGAGTTTTTCTACAGCCATCTGGAGATGACGGCAAAGAGGCCACGCTGCGCCTGCAGGGCGACTATGCGGCCGACATCCGCATGTTCGACCGGATCGAGACCGAGGCGCTGCGCATGGCCGCCTATATGTTCTGCGGTCTGGCCATGCGCTGCCGCTGAACGCACGAGCGCTCCCCGCCGGGATGACCCCGGAAGGGAGCGCTTTTTCACAGAATTGTGCCGGATGCACAACGGGAGACACCTTGCGGTGTCTCCCGTTGCATGTGAAAGAAGAACGAACGCTTGCCTGCACTCAGTCTGCAAACAGCGGCGTCGACAGATAGCGGTCGCCGGTATCCGGCAGGAGCGCAACGATGGTCTTGCCCTTGTTCTCCGGGCGCTTGGCCAGCTCGATCGCCGCCCAGACGGCAGCGCCGGAGGAAATGCCGACCAGCACGCCCTCCTTATGGCCGATCAGGCGGCCAGTCGCAAACGCATCCTCGTTGCTGACCGGGATGATCTCATCATAGACCTTCGTGTTGAGCACGTCCGGCACAAAGCCCGCACCAATGCCCTGAATCTTATGCGGGCCGGCATGGCCCTCGCTCAGGACCGGAGAGGTCTCCGGCTCCACGGCCACGACCTTGACCTTCGGGCACTGGGACTTCAGGTACTCGCCGACGCCCGTCACGGTGCCGCCGGTGCCGACGCCTGCAACGAAGATATCCACGTTGCCGTCCGTGTCCTCCCAGATCTCCGGGCCGGTCGTCGTGCGGTGGATCGCCGGGTTGGCCGGGTTGACAAACTGACCGGGGACAAAGCTGTCGGGGATCTGCGCAGCCAGCTCGTTGGCCTTTGCGATCGCACCCTTCATGCCCTGCGCGCCGTCCGTGAGCACGAGCTCCGCGCCATAGGCCTTCATGATCTGGCGGCGCTCCACGCTCATGGTCTCCGGCATAACGATGATGATGCGGTAGCCTCTGGCCGCGGCGACGGACGCCAGGCCGATGCCGGTGTTGCCGGAGGTGGGCTCGATGATGACGGAGCTCGGCTTGAGCACGCCGCGCTGCTCCGCGTCCTGGATCATGGCCAGCGCCACGCGGTCCTTCACGGAACCGGCCGGGTTGAAGTACTCGAGCTTTGCCAGAATGCGGGCCTCGAGCTGCTGCTCTTTTTCGATATGGGTCAGCTCCAGAAGGGGCGTTTTTCCGATCAGCTGGTCAGCGGATGTATAGATCTTGCTCATGAGATGTTCCTCCATTTATGTATCGTATTATTAAATATGTATGTTTGACTTGTGATGGACTTGCCTGCGCTCAGCCGCCGCAACAGTGCCAGCAGATACACAGGCGGCCGGAAATGCGCCCTCGCATTTTCATCGCCTACCTTCTCTATAGGTTAATAGGATTATATCGCGTTTTACCCAGTGTGTCAATAGAAAATTCACTTTTCTTTTCTGGCAGGGAAATTGTTTGCAGACACTCGAGCCGGTAATTGACCATATATGTATTATTCAACGATCGTGCGCACGATTCGCGGGTTTGCGGCAGATGGTTGCTGCTGCCGCTGCGAGCAATGGAATGACCGGTCATTTTTTGCAGATCTTTGCGTTTGCGGCGCCTTTGCACAGCGCTTCCATAGCTTGACTTTTCAGGGCCGACAGTGTATACTAGGCGCATAAGTGTACGTGGGTCGGCTGTGTTACCCGACATCCGGCATAACGGCACTTATGCACATTTATAAAAGGAGTGGAAACAATGAAAAAGTCCCGCAAACTGCTCTGCGTGCTTCTCGCTCTGGTTATGGTCGTCAGCTTGCTGCCGGTCATGGCTTTTGCAGCCGATGAAGACGTCGCAGCCGAGGAAACCACCGCGGCTACGGTCGAGGAGACTTCCCCGGAGACTGAGGGCGTCGTTAGCGATGTCATCAAGAATCTGTTCGCCAAACTGCCGAACTATCTGGTTGCTGTAAAGACCTCAGACGGTCGCGTCGCTGCCGGCGCTCAGGTCGTGATCTACAACCAGAACAAGGATCAGGTCGCCACTGCCGTCGCCAACTACGGCGTCGCCATCTTCTCCAAGAAGGATCACCTCAACACTTACTCCGTGTCCGCCACCTGGACCGACCCGAACACCAACATTAAGTATCAGTCCCTCGTCGGCTTCAACTGGTCCTTCGGCAAGAAGCCCGACATCGACGTCATCACGGTTTACCCGACGATCGACATGATCCTCAACACCACTGACCACAACGCTTACATCAAAGGTTATCCGGATCGCACTGTCAGACCGGACGGACGCATCACCCGTGCCGAAGTCGCCACCATTCTGGATCGTCTGATGAAGGATCAGGTCAAGGCCAGATTCGACTCCAAGCCCACTGTCAACTTCTCTGATGTCAGCAGCGGCGCCTGGTACTATGACGCTGTGCAGATGTGCGCGAAGGCCGGCATCGTCGCCGGTTATCCGGACGGCTCGTTCAAGCCCAACCAGGCGGTCACCCGTGCGGAGTTCTTCAAGATGGTCGCCATGCTCTACAGCGATACGCTCAACACCCCGATCACTGGCGGTATCTTCAAGGATATCAACGGTCACTGGGCAGAAAAGTACATCAACCTGCTCCAGAAGCTCGGCATTGTCAAGGGCGACAACGGCAGCGCAAGACCGAACGACAACCTGACGCGCGGCGAAACAGCTGCCGTTATGAACCGCATCCTCGGCCGCGTTGTGAATAATTCCAGCTTCAGCGATGCCAAAGTTGCTGCGGCTATGAAGACTTGGCCGGACTGCACTTCCTCGCACTGGGCCTATGCCGAGATCCAGGAAGCCACCAACAGCCACGACTACACTTGGGACATTAACATTCTCACGTACTCTGACCATAATGGAATCTTCAAGGCTTTCATTGAAAACCTGAAGAACCCGGTCACAGAGCGCTGGACTTACATCAAAAAGTAAGCTTTCCCCCAACTACCACAAAGCAGGCACCTTCGGGTGCCTGCTTTTTTGTCCCGCAAATTGCGCCGCTGCAGAAAAATCCAGCGCCGGCTGACTGCCGGCGCTGGTTTCGTTTCAGGAGCAATCAAATGCCGGATTGGTCATATAGACGTTCTTCTGATCCATCTTTTCCGTCGCCAGACGCAGCGCCTCGCCGAAGCGCTGGTAGTGCACGACCTCGCGCTCACGCAGAAACCGGACCACATCCGTCACATCCGGGTCGTCGCAAAGCCGCAGAATGTTGTCATAGGTCTTGCGCGCCTTCTGCTCGGCCGACATATCCTCCGACAGGTCGGCGATCACATCGCCGGTCACGCCGATCGTCGCCGCCGTCCACGGCGTGCCGGATGCAAACTGCGGAAAGACGCCCGCCGTGTGATCGACGAAGTACGTATCATAGCCGGACTGTTTGATCTGCTCCGGCGTCATGCTGCGCGTGAGCTGGTAGACGATCGTTCCGACCATCTCGAGATGACCAAGTTCCTCCGTGCCGATGTCCGTCAGGATCGCCGACAGCTCCGGGTACGGCATGGCATAGCGCTGACTGAGATAACGCAGGGACGCGCCCAGCTCGCCGTCCGGCCCACCGTACTGCGAGCAGATGAACTTTGCCAGCGCGGGATTAGAGTTTTTGATGCGGATCGGGTATTCCAGTTTCTTTTCATAGACAAACATCGCTTACTTCCCCTCTCCTTCCTGCTGCCACGGCCACGGCGCGTTGAGCCAGTCATAGACGTCCGAGCTTTCCAGATCCCGCAGGGACACGGGGCCGTATTGCTCCACGTACCGCCTGCGCCCCTCCGCGCTCAGGCGGATGCACTTTTGCAGCGTCTCGAATGCCTCGCGGTCGTCCGGGTGCGTATCCAGATACAGGTTCAGCTCTCGGATGACAAAATCCATCGCCATCAGCTCGCACAGCGGCGTGCTGAGGTCGCCGGGTTTGTTGACCATGTTCATAAACGGCAGGTCCAGTCCCGGAAACACCGTACCGCGCGCCAGTGCCATGCGCCGATCATACGCGGGTTCGTTGGACTGCTGCATGGGCGTCTGCGCCAGCGCCAGCGGCGCGCATTCCGGCAGCGAGCCCTGCTTGAAATTGCATTTGTCCACAGTCGTTCCTCCTTTTCAAATCGGGCACTCGGCCCGCATTATCCTATGCAGGCCCGGTTCGGCCGGTGCGGAACGCGACGAAAAAAGGCGGCGCCGTACGGCGCCGCCTTTGCGGAACGGAGCTTTATTTCGTTTTTGGCATCGCCATGCCCGTCTTTTTGAGCGTGATGCGCAGGAACATGAGCGACAGGAGCAGTGACACGACCTCAGCGATGGGGAATGCAAACCACACATTCCGCAGCACGCCGGCCAGCGACAGCAGATAGGCCGCCGGAATGAGCACCACGATCTGACGCGCGATGGAGATAAACATACTGTAGACGCTGTAGCCAAATGCCTGGCACGAGGAACCGGCCACGATGCTGATACCGGCAAATATGAACGCCAGACTCATGATGCGCAGCGCGGGCGCCCCGATCTCCAGCATGGCATCCGACGCGTCGAACATCGACAGAAGCTCCTTCGGTATGAGCTGGAACACGAGGAAGCCCAGCGCCATGATAATGACGGCGTAGAGCATGCCCAGACGGATCGTCTTATGGATGCGCTCCGGCTTCTGTGCGCCGTAGTTGTAGGCGATGATCGGCACCATGCCGTTGTTGAGGCCAAAGACCGGCATAAACACGAAGCTCTGGAGCTTGAAATAAACGCCGAACACGGCGACCGCCGTGGACGAGAACGTGATGAGGATCAGGTCCATGACGAAGCACGTCAGCGATGAGATGCAGCTCATGATGATCGACGGGATGCTGATGGCCGTGATCTCGCCCATGAGCTTGCCGCTCGGGCGGATGTGCCGCAGGCGCAGGTGGATCTCTGGATTCTTGCAATGATTGAGGATGACCGCCACGACCGCGCCCAGGCACTGGCCGATCACCGTCGCCCAGGCCGCGCCGGCAATGCCCATCTTCGGGAAACCGAGCAGGCCGAAGATGAGGATCGGGTCGAGGATGATATTCGTGATCGCACCGACCAGCTGCGTGACCATGGAATAGATCGTGCGGCCGGTCGCCTGCAGAAAGCGCTCAAACGTGATCTCGCAGAACACGCCGAACGAGCACAGCACGCAGATATTGAGATATGTGATGCCGTACTCGACAATGGACTCAATGTCAGTCTGTGCGCGCATATAGGCACGAATGCCGAGCAGGCCGGCGACGAGCACGAGCAAATAGCTCAGCAGCGCCAGCAGCAGGCCGTTGACCGCGACCTGATTGACGCGCTCGGCGTTTTTCTGCCCCAGCGCGCGCGACAGCAGCGCGTTGATGCCGACACCGAAGCCGACAGCGATGGAAATGATGATGTTCTGCAGCGGGAACGCCATGGACACCGCCGTGAGCGCATCCTCGCAGATGCGCGAGACAAAGATACTGTCCACGATGTTGTACAGCGCCTGCACGAGCATGGAGATCATCATCGGGACTGCCATCGACAGCAGGAGCTTATTTTCGGGCATTGTGCCCATTTTGTTTTCACGAAGGGTTTCTTGCGCCATAGTGTCACTCCCATTATATCAACAAACAAACAAAAACGTCACGAATGGATATTATAAGTTGCGCGCAGAGAAATGTCAAGTTCTGTTGCATTTTTCACTTGAAAACGACACTTGGCCGTGCTATAATAATTGCACCTGTGGGATTAGTTCATTGGTAGAACACCTGCTTCCCAAGCAGGATAGGCGGGTTCGATTCCCGTATCCCGCTCCAAATCAAGAAGTCCCGGAATCTAACGGATTCCGGGACTTTTCTTTGTATATCAATACTTTGCGGTGCTTCTGCTTCGCTAAATTCTTTAACGCCATGTTGCTATTTCTCGAAGTCTGTTAGCACTTTTTCAGCGCAAAATGCTAACTAAAATGCTAACGCGGCAACCTAAAAAACAGCGCATCAAAGCAACAAATCGCCACTGAACGTAATGATCCAGTGGCGATGCTTCTACACTATTTAAATATTCAACTCAGCGCGCAACGCTTTTTGCAGAACCGCAGAGAAGTTGATTTCTTCGCGCTCTGCCATTGTATTCAGCCACGAAGGAATCGTCAGCGTTTTCTTTACAGCCTTCTTATCATAGAATTTTCGATAATCCATCGTGTCGCAGTCGATCAAGCTGCAGAACTGGTTTTCACCGCACTGCACTGCTGAGATATCCGAAGCTGCCGGAGTCTGTTCTTTTCGCTCTTCCATATCATAGAGCATCAGGCACAGCGCATCCTGCGCCGCTTCAATAGCCTCTGCCAATGTCGTTCCGGATGTAACGCACCCTTCCACGTCTGGGAAATACACACTGTATCCGCAATCTTCTTTTTCAAAGATTGCCGGATAAACATACTTAGTAGTCATAGTCTCTCCTTTTTCATTTACGCTCTTACATTATGTATCTTAGTCGTAGTGCAGGGGCTTTATTCAAGCCCCGCACTCTTCAAAATTGATTTCAATGTACCAGTCGGCACATCCTCTGTTTTGTGGCGTCCAACTGTGAACCGTTTCCCGGTTGCGGGGTTGCACCACACCGTATGTCCGCGCCCCTCTCTTGCAACAACACACCCGGATTTTTGCAAGAGCTTTATGAGTTCACTGTACTTCATGAGGCCCTCCAATCGCTTAGGATGGTTATATTATAGCACGTGTAAACACGTATGTCAACAATATTTCGCACGTATTTGTACGTATAGCAAAAATTCCCGGAAGGCCGAAGCCCTCCGGGAATTGCTTTATCTTTATAATTATTTATTTATCCGTCAGCTGCTTCACGCTCTGGTTAAGCCCCGTCGCCGCCCAGCCAGACACGATGCCGACGGCGGCAGCGTTGAGCCAGTCGTGCGCCGGATAGTCCGGCACGCCCATCGCCCACGCGACGACGCCGAGGATCAGGCCGGCCGCGCCGCAGATGATGGGGATCCATTTGTCAGCCACGCTGGTGGCCTTGACGGCCATGCCAAGCAGATACGCGATGGCGGTGATCGCCGCCACAGATGCAATACCGAGTTCCATAATGATGTCCTCCTCTTAATTTTTGTGCTCCAGATCATCGATCCGGTGATTGGCCACCTTGATGCGCTCGCCGAGGAGCTCGGTGCACTCCTCCAGCTTATATGTACGCGCGATGACCTGATTGTGCTTGTCCACCTTGCGCTCGAGCTGCTCAATGCGATACGCCTGCAGCTCGTCGCGCTTGTCCAGCTCCGCGATCAGCTTGTTGTGCTGCGCGCGGCTGTTGATGAGGCCGACCACAATGGCGGCCGCTGCGCTGACCAGCGCGGCAATGATAACCTCCGACATTCGCGCCTCACTTCCCGCCGCCAGCGGCGTCCATCATCCGCTGGCACACGACCAGCGTCCGCATCGTGTCCATGGACAGAGCGAGGTTACCATCTCCAGTGCCTTTGAGCGTACCGGCATCGACGAGTGCCTGCAAGCTGTCAAGCGCCCAGTCGGGTACGTCAGTCACCTTGCCGTCAACGACACGGCCATAGCGCGTATCGCGCATACGCCACATGACGTATAACATCCGCAGCATATCGGCGGACAGATCAAGATTGCCGCCACCCGTGCCGGAGATCAGACCTGCGTCCATCATCTCTTTGATCGTGCTGCGCGCCCACGCGGGCACGTCGTCGATTTTGTTGTATCGTGTCATGGGTTCTTCCTCCTCTTCGTTCGGGTGTTCCGGCGTCAGCGTGGCTAGAAATGCCGTCCACTGCGCCGGGTCGTCCACCCACGGCATGGGGCAGCGCTTGCCCGTCACGTCGTAGTGCCGCACAACGTGCTCCGTGTCGATGCCATAGCGCTGCATAATGTCTTTTGCCAAGGTCGTGGCGTTTGCCACGGTCTCCGGCAGGATGTAGTAGCTGCCGTCGGCGCGCTTGCGGCTGCACATCTCAATGCCGATGCTGTTGGCATTGCGGCACTCGGGGTGCCAGTACGCCCGCGCGCCGCAGTGCCACGCCGTGTCGCCCTCGCGCACGGACTGCATCGCGCCGTGTTCGTCGCAAAAATAGTGCGCGCTGGCCTGCAGGCCGCCCACTCGGTGGTAGTAATCGCAGTTGTTGCGCGCGGTGTCGCCGTTGTTTGCCGTGTAGTGCAGCACGATGTACCGCACCGGCTGCGTGCGCCCGGCACGGTAATTTGACGGATCGCAAGAAACAAATTCCATCAGCTGTTACCTCCTTCATC
>OLWN01000270.1_pt1 | contig 30227 bp, 25 predicted proteins | sample 1644151 | NCBI WGS metagenome assembly OLWN01 (sample SAMEA103958121, study PRJEB25191) | human gut metagenome
GAACGGTAATGACTTGGTGATCTGTGCTCACAACTACGCACGGCACTTCGGTCGTTTGACGGAGTTAAAGTCCGGAGATGACGTCCTGTTTACCGATCTGGACGGCAACGTAACCCGCTACACGGTGGCTGAGCTTCAGGTGCTCGGCCCGGATCAGGTGGAGGATATGACCTCCGGCGACTATCCGTTGACACTGTTCACCTGTACCTACGGCGGTAAATCCCGCGTCACCGTCCGCTGCGATGCAGCGGGCTAAAAAGAATTTTCCCTATACCAACAGACTCTGATAGAATGCGTCTTTCTGAATGCACTGTCAAGTCTCCCCCTATCACAAAGCAGAAGGCCATCGGCAAATAGCAGATGGCCTTCTGCTTTGTGATATACAGCACATATAATCCCTACAAAATTTTCAAAATAGTTTTTATTGATTGCCGCCAGTTTGGTTAACCTGTATAATGGACTCAAAGGTAAAGGAGGATGGCTATGAGCAAACAAGAATCTTGGACTGTAAGGTATCAAAAGCTTCGTGAGTTAGGCAAAGGCGGAAATGCAAAAGTTTACCTTGTGAAAAGATTTGATCGATCGGAAGAATACGCGCTTAAAACGTTAAACACCCGTGGAGCAGAGAAGCAAAGCCGTTTCATTGATGAGATTCATGTAATGCGAGACAACTACGCTACAATAGAAGGTATTCTTCCGGTGTTCGACTATTCTGAAGCTGACTTTTGGTACACCATGCCAGTCGCTGAACCTGTCATGAATTACATTGAACGGAATAGATCGTCAATCAAAAGTATTGTTCTTTATTCCATTTCGTTGTGCGACACCCTTATAGAACTCCACAGACGAGGAATCTCTCATCGGGATATAAAGCCATCTAATATATATTTTTATGAAGGCCGTTTTTATTTGGGCGATTTTGGCTTAGTCGATTTTCCGGATAACACATCCGGACTTACCAAGGAAAATAAAGGGTTGGGGGCAATATTTACAATTGCCCCCGAGATGAAACGTAATCCCAAAAATGCTGACGGTGAAAAAGCAGATGTTTTTTCCTTCGCGAAAACAATGTGGATGTTTTTAACAGGAAATGAGAAAGGGTTTGATGGGGTATACAATTATTCCGATCCAAACTGCGGTTTAAGTTATGTTGAGAAATATCACGAGACACACTTAGTGGAACTTGAAGAGCTATTTCAAGATGCCACTAGCAACAATCCTGATGATCGTCCTAGCATGGAGGAGTTTGAGAAGAGGCTTACTGGCTGGATTGAAATCTATTCTGACATTAACAAATCCCAAGCGAGCGATTGGAGTTTTTTGAACAAACAGTTATTTAGAGACGCGGTACCTGCAAGCACAAGGTGGACTGGGTGCAGGAACATTGTCGATATCTTGAATGTTGTTGGCAGAACCCCCGCATATAATCATGTCCTTTTTTCGGATGGCGGCGGTTTGGATTTTCTATATGCTGAACTCGCTGCCGAAACAGACTGCATTAAGATTTATGATACTTCAGAAACATGTTTTATAGTCAAACCTAAAAACCTGTACTTCGAAGGCTTCAGTAAAGACTATAGATGGAACTATTTCCTGTTAGAATTTGGCGGCTTAAAGCCTGTTTTTCCTGATTGCCAATGTGATAGAGAATACCTAATTGAGGACAATCCTGCACATTATGTATCTGCTCAGTTTGCTCAATATGGTGTTTATGACTATGACAAAGGCATTCCATTCCCCGAAGGATATAAGCATGTCAGACGCATTATAAAGGGGGCGTTTTTGATTGTAATGAAAATGGGACCCTACAATATGATCGAGGGGACATACGACGGAAGGCATGGAGCCTGTTCACATGATCAATTCCGCAGATATGTAGATTCTCTTGTAGAAAAGTACTCAACACTATTTGAGAGGTGTAAGAGTGACGCGGATTTCTCTGCATTGTCAGATGAAGAGATTGACCACAGAATTTTGTCACAAAAACTGTTCAATGTAAATCCATTTAAGCATAAAGAAGCAATAATGGAAGAAAGTGACGGTAGCTTCAAAGAAAACCAAGCAGCGTATAGTTTTATTGCAGAAAACTATTGCCGCTTTGACTTCAGCAACCTCCTTCTTCAAGAAGAGCCGGAAGCTGCAACTACCGCAAAATTTTCGTTTGAGTTTATTCTTCACAGAGTAAGTACGTTTTCAGCATTTTCATTGAAAAGCGATTACCTTTTTAAAGACGGTAAGATACACAAAGAAGATTTTTCCTCGGATACACAATGCTACTATGTTTATAGCAGGGAAATAGCTTATGGAATACTAGATCTTCTTAATCGGCAAATCTCGGAACTGCTGCTTGCAAACGGATTTCAGTGCAATTTCCAGAATGAATCGTGGTTTTTGATTCAAATTAACAGAATGGGCGTACCGACTCATCTGTTTACAAAAGAAGAAATCGCTGCTGAAATGCGGCGTGCTGATGACCGTGTGACGAATCGTCTTATTATAGATGAAAATGGATATGCCAAAGTGCTGCAAAATATTAACCGCAGGCTCTCTCCATACCCAGTGAGCCACGAGGCGTGGGATGCGGGCAATGTATATGTAGGTAAATATTCCAAATTATCAACATTAAATGACAACTATATTGCATCGCTGCAAGGATGGTTAGATTACTTGAAAACAGGGCAGGCGCAATACATGGACTATGTCCGTGAAAACAGAGATGAAGGCAACCTCGTTGCTGAAATTAAGTCGTTTTATCCACAAGGGAAAACAGAGTAGTGCTGTTTTTTTGAGCTGCACTTTTCAATTAGATACTGACTTTCATAGCTTTTTATAGCACTGCCACTACGTCATAGAGCCTCGGCCTATTGCCTTTTTTGTTGCTTTTGAAAAGTGTCCTTACCATGAGAGTGAAACTGGCTTCTCCATCGGTAGATGCCTCTACCGATGGAGAAGATTTTTTGAAAAGCACGAAAAATTGCTTCGCGGAAGGGATTGACAGGATTAAAAAATATGATATATTAGAATTATAATTACGAAGCTTATTTATTAGGGAAAGAAGGTTATCCTCTTTCCAATTTGAAGACACCACATGTTTTTGAGACAAGGTTACTTTAGGGTGACTTTGTCTTTTTTTACTAAAAAAGGCTAGTTACTACTGCTTCATTGCCGCAGGCGCGGGCGTGGACGGAGGGGAGGGAGCCGCTGAAGAGACTATAATGATATATGCGAGAGTACGATTACTCGCTTGAAAGGAGAATGACACGAAGATGATGACAATAATTTAATACCTCCCCTCTGGCCACTGTGCCGCATGAGGGTTAATATATGAAGCTTAACAGCATCGATTTCTTTGGCGTAACTATCACTTACCGCGTAGAGGCGCGCAAGGCGGGGCCCACGGTATTTCTTTCCTTGCGCTCCAGCGATGGGGTGTACATCGATGGTGCAGGACGCGTTTGCTATGAACACAAGGGACATATTTTCCGCGCACCTGATGCGACTAGGCTGGAGGAGTATGCGCGCACGCTGATTCCCGAGTGTCTCCAGCGCGCCTTTGATCCCGATACAAAAGCGGGATGTTCGTTACGGAAAAAGTTTGCTCAGAGTCTGCCGCTGGGCGCGTTGATCGCGGCGGACTTTGATCGGGTTGCCCAGTATATGAAGTGGTCAACGTCCACAAAAAAAGAATATATGCGTTCATTTGAACTGCTTGTAAGCAAATTTGACCGGATACCTTTTTGTGAAATTACGCAAGAAAAATTTGCTTTACATTTGCGCGAGGGAGGCTATTCTGACTATCAGATTAATGGTCAGATCTACGCTATGAGGGCATTGGTTATATACGAGGAGACCCAATGTTTGATCTCAAGCCACTTCATGGACACGTTCGCCATGGGAAACCGCCGCGTAGTTGTTGGGCCGCGGGATGCGAGCAGGCATTTCGAGAAAAATATTTTGACTCACGCTCAGGTGCGGGAAATCGCTGCGAGCTGTGCTGAGAATCTTGAAAGCAGCCGGGGATATCTCTACTTGGGGGTAATGCTGTTGATGACCACAGGCATCACGATCAGTGAACTCTGCGCGTTGACCTGGGGGTCATTCTCATCCTCAAACGCCTATACAGGAGTCACTGTTATTGAAATTGGGTCAGAGGCAAAGCGTGTAGGAGATGTCTATCACATCGAAAAACTAAATTGGCCGCGTCGGCGGACTTTGCCGCTGCCGCCGACGGTGGCAAAGCTTTACCATAAGGTAAAGGACAGTGCGCCGAACGTACAAGAAAATGTGCCGTTTATGCGCAGCTTCAAAAACGCGGCGCGGCGGATGCGCCCCGATGAGGTTGAGAAGTGGTTAAAAGTTTTCCTTAGAGGCTTCAATTTTGCAAAGCAGAAGGAAGCAAAAAACTTATTGAAACATCCTGGCCGAGTCTTGCGAGAGACCTTTCGGGCGGCGATGGCAATTTGTGGATGTGATGCGGACGAGATTCGCTATTTATATGGCAGCGCACCCGAGAGTGTATTCGCGCGGAACTACTGTGCCTATGACGATCCTCGGGAGCTGGCAAAGCTGGCTGCAATGCTGGATCGATATATTTTTTCACTGATGGGCACTCCCGACGCCACACTTGATTTCAAGATCAATCGCAGTGGTGAAGATCACGCTATTGCAGCTGCACCTGGTGGTAGGATCAGTGGCGATTTGACTGTAGATCTCAGTAAAGTTTCGCATGACAACCTCGAGACTGGAAGGGAACTGATTATCGACTTTAAGGCAAATGACACCATTTTCGTCACGACAGAACTAGATTTGGAGGAGAATTAGTATGGAATTTAAAGCTGATGGTGATATGTCCCTGTATAAATATTGGAAAAAGCATCGCATTTCTATCGCAAAAGATCGCCACTGGGCGATCCAGGAGGGAGACCAATACAGTTTTGAAACCTGTACGACATTGCGCCAATATGATGATTATATCAAAAAGGTTGCAGGCTATCTAGATATGTCAATCTCCGAAATTACTCCGGCAAATATTCTGCTCGCTGTCTCTAAAGTCGCTAAGGAATGCAAATACCAAGAAGCGACCGTCAAGACGATCATCTCGTCATTGCGGGACGTCTTTTCCTACGCCGCTACATGCGGACATGCATACAATATCCTCCCCAAAAGTTACGCGGGAGACAAGCCGACAAATCTTACGACTTTGATGATGCAGAGGATCTTAGCCCCAGCAGCGGCAAACGCGGAGCCGAAAGAATTGAGCGATAGTTGCCCGCGAGCCTTGACAATCGGGCAGCAGGGACGGCTGGCACTATATGCGGCGGAACATGTGCTGGAGGATGGTCGCTTCTGCGGCATTTTGATCTCATTGTACACTGGCATGCGCCCCGCGGAGTGCCGCGGACTGCGGTGGAACGATTTCCGATCGTTTTCCGATCATCCAGGCCGGCATTACCTGAAAATCGATGAAATTTTGAATGATAAATTGATGTACAGCAAGCAGGTGAAAACAAAAAATGCGCTGCGCAGTATCCCCGTTCACATTGAAATCGAGGGTGCTTTGCAGAAGCGGAGAAAGTTTGTGCAGCAGAATATGGGTGCGAACAAGGATATCGGGGAGTTACCCATCGTCTGTTTTGAAAACGACTTTAAGAACCCGTGCCACGGGCCTGATTATTCAAATTTTGCTTTCAAATTGTTGAAAGAATTTGGCGTTTCCAGCGAGCAGTTAGGCTTTTTCTTGCTCGACGAGTCTGATAATTTGACACCGTCGGATTGCCATCCGCCCATGCGGATCTTGCGCCGGAATTTTGCAACGGTACTCCAGGCGTGTACAGACATGTCGCTGGAGGAAAAAGAATATATCTTCGGCCACAGGATCTCCGGTAAGGACGGTGCCAAAAAGCGTGTAGAATATAGTCGGAATATGGATCGCCTATGGCGCATTGCGCAGAAGATGGACAAGGCGCCCTTTTGCAAAAAGCTCTACGAACTTCATTTTCCTCAAATCACCGTCGGTGACGGCACCGTGACACAGGAAGGACGTGGGCAGGGAACGATCAGGATTCCCTGGGAGAAAGCCGTGTGCGGGCAAAAATTGCATCTGCATTTTGAGGGCGGCCCAAATACGTCTGTGAGCATCTCGACCCAGAATGCCGTGCGCCCCTTCGGCGGGCTGCCGGTCGAGGTAAAGATGGCTGACGCGCCTATTTCCTGGGGTGACCCTTTACCGCCGATCAACGCAGAGGCGATACATTGGGAAGCGGCGAAGAAGGTGCGGTATTTGAGATAAATAATAGATGTAAGAAACCGGCGCAGGGAAATCCTGCGTCGGCTTCGTACATTTATGCATTTAAGTTGCAGAATCATCCCGCTGCATGGCTTCATCAATGGCACGGTTGATGTAGGCATTGACGGATTCCCCCTGCTGCGCCGCATGCGCCTGAATGACATCTTTTTTTCCTTTGGGCATACGGAGTTTCACCTCATCATAGTTGCTTTTTACGTACTTGTTTACCGCACGCTGCTGCGCTTTTGAAACAGCCATAGTCTCCTCCTTGCCCCATATTCCTTGTCTGATATTCTAAGCGAAAAATATACTGGGGGCAATATAAAAACTGCACATATATTGACCCCAATATTTGTAGAAACTCACTATTGTATATTGTCCCCAATATGCTATAATGTGAATAGAAAAAGAACAACGGCAGCTTTGAGGAGCGCCAACTCCTCAAAGCCTGCGCAGGTGATTACCGCACCTACACAACGGACGAATCCGCACCGCTTGGGGTTATTATACCCGTTTGCCCCCGATTTTGCAAGCGGAATCCGGTCTATTTGTCATACTCATGACACCGTGTAGTGCCTCGGCCTGCACGGTGTTTCTCTTTTCTCATTTCACCGAAAGGAGGAAAACGCATGAGTCAAGATCGTATTCCGTTTCCCGCATCCCCGGCATGTTCTCCGTCCCCGGCTCATAGGCTGTGGCGAGGGGGAATGAACATGGAAGTCAAACACACCCATCCGCAGTATGAGGATCCGCAGGAACGGCAGCAGCAGATGAAGGACGCCTACGCCGCCTGCATGGCGAAGCTGCGCGCGCTGCGGGCAGCCCAGCGGGAAAAGACCGCATGAAGACGGACGCGGTATACGCCCGCCAGTCCGTGGAGAAAAAGGACAGCCTGTCCATCGCGGGACAGATCGACCTGTGCCGCCGCACGGCGGGCGGTGGGGAGCTCCGGATCTACAAGGACGCCGGCTACTCCGGCAAGAACACCGAGCGTCCTGCCTTTCAACAGCTGATGAAAGACATCCGCGCCGACCGCATCGGCACGCTGTACGTCTACCGACTGGACAGGTTCTCCCGCAGCGTGGCGGACTTCGGTCAGCTGTGGGAGGTGCTGCAGGAGCACCATGTGGAGTTTGTGTCGGTCAATGAGAACTTCGACACAAAGACGCCCATGGGACGGGCTATGCTGCACATCATCATGGTGTTCGCCCAGCTGGAGCGGGAGACCACTGCGGAGCGTGTACGGGACAATTACTACCGCCGTGCGGCGCTGGGCGCATGGCCCGGTGGCCCGGCGCCCTACGGCTTCGACAATGGCCGCGCACGCGGACGGGATGGCCGGGAAGTCCCGTCCCTTATCCCCAACGACAAGGCAGCGGTGGTACAGCGGATCTTTCAGGAGTATGCCGCCGAGGGCATGTCACTGGGACTGCTGGCCCGCAAGCTGACCGCCGAGGGCATCCCCGCCCCAAAACGCGCCACGTGGGACAACGTGACGCTGTCTCGCCTGCTGCACAACCCTGCGTATGTGATGGCGGACGAGCAGGTGCGGCTCCACTATCTGGGGCAGGGCGTGGAGGTTACCAGTCCGCCGGAGGCCTTTGACGGCGTACACGGCGTGCTGCTGGTGGGCAAGCGGGAGGCCAATGCGCGGAAGTACACCAAGACCGAGAACCATCGGGCATCCGTGCTGAACAGTGTGGGCGTCGTGCCGTCGTCGCTGTTTCTGATGGTACAGGCAAAGCTGGCTCATAACCGCCAGGTGGGCAACAGCGGCAAGGGCAAGCACACATGGCTATCCGGCCTGCTGAAATGTGCCAAGTGCGGCTACAGCCTATCCGTTGTGGCGGACAAGTCCTATCGCTATCTGGTGTGCAGCGGGAGGTATAATGTGAACCGCTGCGACGCCGCCATCCACGTCAAGCTGGCAGAGCTGGAAGCGGTGGTGCAGACAGAGATCGAAAAGCTGCTGGCGCAGTGTCCCCGGGAGTCCGTTGTGCCGAAGCCGGAGGAGGATAGCTATACCCAGCGGTTGCTGGAGCTAGATCGCCGCGCCGAGCGCCTGATGGATGCCTTTGCCGAGAGCGAGGATCTGCCCGCGTCCTATCTGCAAAAGGCGCTGGGGAAGATCGAAAAGGAGCGCGAAACGCTCCGGCAGGCCCAGCGGCGGGAATCGGGCCGTATTCCGCTGCCGGAAAAGCTGGTGTTCCACGAGTTGTCCTTCGAGGAGAAAAAAGCCGTGGCCGCCCAGTTTATCCGCCGCATCGAGGTGGCGGAGGACAGCGCGGAGATCATCTGGGCGGTGTAAATCTAAATTGATACAAAAGAGGAGTGACCATTATGAACGACGAACGTAAAGCAACCATTGAAGTAGACATGACCGACGACGAGTGGATCGAACTGCTGTGTCTGTGTGAGGAGATCAATCTGACACCGGGGGATCTGGCTGTGGCATTCTGTCAGGAGGTCATCCGTCAGCAGGCGCTGCTGCGCATCATCGCTGCCGCCATTCGCTCCGACATGGCCAATCAACTCAATCGATAACAGGAGGAATTGCACCTATGAAAATCGAAAACAAGACGCCTATCGCGGAGGAGATCATCCGCAACAATCCCACCGGCCACGGCCTGTTCGCCGGTATCGGGGACAACTTCAACAGCGTGGCCCAGGTCATCTGTGAGCTGATGGACGACGCGGTTTCCAACCTCCGCGCCAACAGCGGCGATCCCGAACTGTCCATGAGGGTAGTACTGTCACTGGAAAATCTGGGGGATGCGGTGGAGATCTCCGTGACAGACGGCGGCACGGGAATCGCCGACCTTAGTAGCGCATTGACCATCGCGTGTCGGGATGGCGCGCAGACGCCGCTGAACGAGCACGGCTTTGGGTTGAAGCACGCACTGGCCTCCTGCGACAGCAGCCCTGAACAGATGTGGAGCATCCGCACTCGCACGAAGGCAGACGCGGCGGCAAACCAGTACCGCGAGGTCAAGGCGCCGTATTCCATGGGTACATCTGAACTGGACAAGCCCATGAAGGTGCGTTTCTATTCAGGTACAGGCGACCTACCCCATCCCACCGGCACATCGATCTCTGTCCGCTGCCCTATGGCGAAGTTCCGGACGGTGAAGCCTGACCGTAAGGCAGCGCCCTCGGACTTCCACAATCTGGTGCGGTATATCATTGAGGAACTGCGGTACGTCTATGCGGGCATTCTGGCGAATACGCCCATCACCATGGAGGTGTGGGAGATCAGCGGCGGCGAGGAAACGCAGCATACGCTGACGCCGCTGCTGCCGGTGTGGGAGGAGGGCAGCGTAAAGGATTACGGCGAGATCCCCTGCAATCTTGGCGGCGGCCCTCTGACGATTCGTTGTAAGTACGGCAACATTCTGAAGAACCCGTCCAACGCTATTTACTACAAGTGCAACATGGAGTCCAGCGGCGTGGAGCTGCGCATCAACGGGCGTGCCATCGAGCACGGAATGTTTGACCGCGTCTGGGGCGAGGCCATTCATCCCAGCCAGAACCGTTTCCTGGTGCAGGTGGATCTTATCTCGGACAACCCCACTGCGCTGCCTGCCACGAAGAATACGAAAACCTCGTTCTGTGAAGCCGACCCGCGCCTGAAGAATCTGCTCAGTTGGATCGCCTCGTATGTTCCCGTCCCGGCCAAGGATGTGGATTCGGTGGAGCTGCGGTGCGTCAGGGAGCTGACCGCCAAGCGGGAGAACGACCCCACTGCCCTGCGGGTGAGCCGTGAAGAGCCTGTGTTCCAGAAAATTGGGCTGAAGGCCAAGGTCGATCTGTTCGTGGGCTACATCGACCGCGTGACCATCTACGAGGCCAAGGCCGGCAAGACCAAGGCGCTGGACTTGTATCAGCTCCGTATGTATGTGGACGGCTGCGCGCTGGACAACAAGCCTGTGGATGAAGCCGTGCTGATCGCCAAGCGCCACTCGGCGGAGGTGAAGGAGCTGCGGGATATCCTGAACACTCTGACCGCGCCTGACGGACGCCCCTACAACTTTCGGCTGGCCACCTGGGACGAGGAAGGTATCGTGATCCGCCAGAGCGCGTGAGAACGGCCGGGAAAAAGTGTGCAATGATTGCACACTTTTCCCCAACGGGAAGGAGTGAGAATATATCAGATGAAAGCAAAACGCCGCTTTATGAAGCCCCCCATTGTGATGATGAAGACGAAGAGATGGACAGACGCGTCTCTCAGGTAGCTTTTGTTGCGTATCAGCAGGCCAAGATGAAGGGCTTGCCCGTGGCCCGCTATGACTCGGAGAAAAAGGCGACCTATTTGCTGTACCCTGACGGACACCGCGAATATGTGGACAAGCCGCCGGAGAAAGCGCCAGCATCCACTGGACTTGCACCACAAAATCATGTACAATGGGAGCAGAAATTCACAAAAGAGAAAGGACGACTGACCATGACATATACTTCCGCGCAGGCCAACAAGCTACTGAAAAAGCTCAACGACGAGCACGCCGCCCTGCTGGACAAGGAGACCCGCAGCAAGGATTTTCGCGCCGCCATGGGCGAGGACGTGGAGTCCGTGCGCCCTGCCTACGACTACTCCGACACGCAGAAAAAGTTGGCGGAACTGGAGCAGCGCATCCGCAAGGTGAAGCACGCCATCAACGTGTTCAACGCCACCCATGTTATCCCTGACTTCGGTATGACCATCGACGAGATGTTGGTGTACATCCCCCAGCTGACCCAGCGCAAGAACAAGCTGGCCGATATGAAAGCCCGTCTGCCTAAGCAGCGGGTGGATGAGCAGTATGGCCGGCAGTCCAACATCATTGACTACTCTTACGCCAACTACGACTTGGCGGCGGTGGAGACCGACTACGAAAAGGTAAGCGATGAGCTGTCCCGCGCCCAGCTGGCGCTGGATGCCGTGAACCAGCGGGACACATTTGAATTGGTGGAGTAAAAACCGTTCCGTCGCGCTGTCCGCACCATTTTTTATGACAAGTAGTGACCTCCGACCGTGTTCAATGTTGCTGCGGAGGCAGGTTATTCTATTTGTTATTGAGTTATGTGGCCCGTGTTCATTGTTTCGGGTCGTTGCTATAACTGGCTGCGGAAGTTGCGAGAAAACTTTTCCCCCGGAGGTCGAAGTACGGTTATAGACCTCCGGTTTTTCATCAGAAAAAATGTGCAATGATTGCACGCTTTTCCAAAGGAAGGTGAGGTATGAACGTAAAAGATCTGATTCTGTGCCAGCCTGCGGCGGACATTGCCGCCGCGCTGGTTGACCGGCTGGACATTGAACCCGCCAAGCGTAACGAGGGCATCCGCCGCATTACGGCACTCATCGACAGCCTGCGCGGCATGGAGCCGGAGGCCACCGATTATATACTTCTGGGCGTCTGCCACATGTACGATGACAAGGAGTTTCTGGATGCCAACCTGTATTATAAGAGCGAACTCCCCGCCGAACTCGCGCCGCTGCCGGACATTCTCGAGATGAAAGGCATCGATGAATTGACCGTAGATGAGACTGAGCAGACAGCCCGTGCCATTCGGCTACCTCAGTGCTACGCATTTGAACTGTCGCCCTGGCGCGAGGTATTGGGCTATGAGGTCAATATCGCCAACGCACGGGAGGTAGGCATTGCCGCCCTTTGCGCGACGGTGCTGTATGAGATGACCTTCTTCGGCTTTGACGAAAAGATAGTAGACGCAGAACGGCAGAAACTCTATGATTCCCTCCACGAAGCGGAGGAACTGGACAAACTCCCGCTGGAGGAACGAGCAAAGCACTTCTTCTCTGCGGAGGAGGTCTTTGCCGAACTGGGTATCCCCGAACCATCCGAGGAAGAACGGCAGGAAACGCATCGGCAGATGTGCCGGGAAATGCTGATCAACAGTCTGAGAACGTATCGGATGCTGGAAAAGTACATGAATAAGCAGTAAACAGAGGAGGCCATCAGCTATTGCCGATGGCCTCCTTTGTCCGTCAAACATGGTTCGTGTCGCATTGTGTAATGTTTCCAAAAATATTCGTGTAAATTAGCGCGAAAGTTTCATATAAATTTGCAGATTTTTACATGAATGTTCAGCGCCGTCACGCTTGCACCCTATACTTCACGCGGTTTCCATACCGCGCCGAGGTCAGCAGGCCCAGATGCTCAAACTTCAGCACAAAGCTACGGATGGTGGCGTAGGCGGCGTTGCCGAAGTCCTTTTCCAGCTGCTTGGTGGAGAACTCAGCTTCCCCATACGCGGACAGGACGAAGCTCCACAGCACTTTCTCTTTCTCCGTGACCTGCCCCTGCGACAAAGCAGCCTGAAACGCCTCGGTCGTCCGGCGGGCAGGGAGCACTCCGTTCAGCTTGTGATACACATTCTCAATGAAATACACCAAAAACGGCGTTACGTCCAGCACGCCGCTGATGCGTGCATTCTCCTCGGCCAGCGTATAGGCGTCATAGTACCCCTTGCGGCTCTTGTTGACATACTCAGACAGCGGCACGAACAGGGCGGAGGAATACCCCTGCTGTACCAGATACCACAGGTGCATCAGCCGCGCCATTCTGCCGTTGCCATCAAAGTAGGGGTGCAGATAGGCAATATAGAAGTGGATCAGGGCCGCTTTCAGCAGGTCGTTGCTGTCGGAATCCTCGTGGATAAAGCGCACCAGCTCCCCCATGCGCTCCGGCAGCTGCTGCCACGGCAGGCCGGTATGCTCCACCTTGGAGCCGACAACGTACACGCTGTCGTGCCGATAGAAGCTGCCGGGGTGCAGACGGTCTTCCTCCGGCAGATAGGCACCGATGGCAGTCTCATACAGATGGTGGATGGATGATTCGGTGATCCTGTTGGCGGGATCGCTGATGAATTCCAGCCCCTTCTTCATGCCATAAATACGGTTCTCGCTTTCATCTGCCGGAGCAAAGCCGGAGAGTATCTTACGGACACTGTCGCGGGAGAAATCCACCTGCTCAATGGTGAAAGTGGAGATAATCTCCTCCTCCATGGCCTTCGCGCCGTAAAGCTGTGTGCTGCTCTGCGGCGTCAGCAGGATTCGGGCGGCAGAGAGATGCACCTGCGCGACACTATTCAGATAGACAAGGGCCTGCCCGGAAAAGTCCTTCAGCGGCAGCGGATGATAGAAACCGTTTTTCAGCAGCGACACAAACTCTCCCATATCCGCCTGCGGATATTTGTAGCCCAGCTTCTTCAAGTCCAGCACACTTTTATCCGACAGCATTTTGGTAAACAATGCAGCGTCCATATAGCACCTCCTGTTGATATAAAATAGTATCAGTTTATATCAGTATACAGAAGTGTTTCCAGAAATGCAAGAGAAAATGCCGTCATAGGCGTTGAAAAATCCAAGATCGGAATCGTGCGGCCCAAAAGTGATGAAATCAACATCAGGTTTCAGAGGAGCTTTCTTGAAGTGAATGTATTCACAAATTGGTAGAGATAGCTTCCCGCGTCATCCGCACCTCGCCGGAGGACAGTTCATTGGCACTTTGCGCACGCACCCTCAAATTTGACCTCTCCAGTGCCTGAATTGGCCCCAAAGCACCCTGATTACAGGTCAATTTTTTGGCTGATGCGCATGGCTGCTAAACCAGCAAACCTTTGCAGCACAACGGCTTTAAGTCATTTCCGGTTGCTCCACATCCCATTGGATAGGCTCCATCCCCAATGATCGCACGGCGGAGATCACATGGTCGTCATACTCGCCGTAGGGGCAGCGGATCAGTGTGGGGCTGCATCCGGTGACGGCTTCGATTTTATCGCAGCTCTCCTGAATATCCGCCACGATCTGGGAGGAGGTCAGGCTGTTGTAATGATCGTGGTGAGTGGAATGGCTCATGACCTCGTGGCCTGCGTCATGCAGCGCCTTCACCGATTCCGGATACTTATCCACCCAGTCGCCCACCACGAAGAAGGTGGTCTTGACGTTGTACTTCGCCAGAATTTCGATAAGGCGCTCCGTATCCTCATTGCCCCACGGCGATGCAAAAGTGCGGCAGTTCACGGAGAACTACCGCACTCTTTGTTGTGCTTTTATGATAGCATAGATGCGTCCTATCTGCAACAAAACTTGGTTCAAAAAAGGAAAACTTTTTGATAGGTGATTATGGCTAAAAGCGTTGTAAGTCAAGCAATTGCCGATGCTTGTTTTTTGATTTTAGTCGGGAAAGCAGAATTGGTGCGAAAGAAAAATACTCGGGAAATCAGGAACGACCGGAATTGAAAAATAGTCGGGAATTCAGAAACGAAGCAAAAGAGATTTTAGTCGGGAAAACAGGAATGAAAAACAAAGATTTTACTCGGGAAAAACAGAATAGACGTAAATGAGTAAAATGCAAAACCGGCCGAAATTTAATCGGGAAAATACGCCATTAAAAGAGAAAAGCAGCCCGACTGGACTGCTTTTCCTAAAGGTCACTATTTACCACGTATCGGCCAACAAAAAATCCTGAAGATGCACGATCTTAATGCCGTTTTCAATCCCAACATCCATGTCGTTCAGTGTGACAACGTATTTGGGGTAATGGTCTTTGATCTCCATGAGGTTGCCTACCTCACGGTCGGAACCCTCCGGCAGTTGAACGCATACCTGCACATAGATCCGTTCATCGCGGCGGGTGGCCACAAAGTCGATCTCCTTGGTATCATTCTTGCCGATATACACATCGTACCCTCGTCGCTTTAGTTCCAGAAACACGATGTTCTCCATCGCCCCGTCCAGCATCTTGCGGTTATAGCCCAGCAGGGCGTATTTCAACGACACGTCCGCAAGGTAGTATTTCTCCTGTGTTTTCAGGATGCTCTCGCCATGCAAGTCGTAGCGCTCACAGGGATAGATGATGAACGCCTGCTCCAGCCAGCGCAGGTAGTTGTAGATGCTCTCCACCGAGACCTTGCGGAGCTCACTTTTCAGAAAGGTGGAGATCGAATTGGCGGAGAAGGTCTTGCCCATATTTTCGATGATAAATTTCACCACACGGTCAAAAAGATCCTGCTTGTTGATACGGTGACGCTTTACAATATCGCGGGAGACCACAGTGTGGTAGATGCCGTTGACGATCTGATAGGCGTTCTGCGCGTCATATTCACTCAGCGCTATTATGGGGAACCCGCCAAACCGGATATACTCCTCCAGCAGTTCCTTTTGGGACAGTGCGCTGCCGGCTTTGAAATCCAGGTACTCGCGGAAAGATAGCGTATAAACGGGGATAGACACATAGCGTCCCGTCAGGTAGGTGGAGATCTCGCTGGACATGAGCTTGGAATTAGAGCCAGTCACATAGATGTCGGCGTCAGAGCCTTCCAGCAGACTGTTGACCGCCTTTTCCCAGCCGTTGATCTCCTGGATCTCATCCAGCAGGAGGTAACAGTGCCCCTTACCCGCCATAGTTTCCACCAACTCGTCATACATCTGCTTAGCGGTGATATTTTCGGGAATGTCCATTTCCGTGTACCGCTTGCAGATGATGTGATCCGCAGGTACGCCCCGCCGCAACAGTTCTTCCTCCAGCATCTCAAAAATGGTGGACTTACCGCAGCGGCGAATGCCTGCCAGTATCTTGACCAGCGGTTGGTCGATAAAGGGATTGATGGCCTCGATATAATTGGGTCTATTGATCATGCTATCGCCTCCTCACCGTCATTAGTATACCCGAAATACTTTCAATATGCAACAAGTTTTTCTTTTCTAACCTTAAAAGCTATCCGGTCTACAAAGTTTTTGCTTTTCTCATATAGAAAACCATATCGTCACCCCTCCAGCAGCGCCCGATAGGACTCCGGAAACAGATAGTCAATTTCAATATGGTTCCCTTCATAAACACGAATTTCCCGGATGGCGGCGGCGACGGTCGGGCGATCCAATTCTGTCAGGTGCCCCAGCGCCAACAGCTCCTTCACCCACGGCAGAGACAGCGGATCGTCCTGTGCCGTGCTGTGCAGCTTGTCCAGTTGGGCCTGCAGCGCTTGTTCCTGCGCGTCATAGTCGGCGCGGTAGCGGAGGTAATCCCCTTTGGAGATCAGCGCATCCTGATAGTCCTCATAAGCACTCTGGCGGCGGCGCTGGATGCGCTGCAGGGCAGCTTCCAGCTTTTGCGGCTGATCGGTGCCGGAGCGCGGACGCTTTGCCGTGCCCTGCTGTGCCAGCTGGCGGAGGTTTTCCACGCCGGCAATGAGTTGGTTCAGATCATCCAGTATCACCTTCGTCAACACATCGTGGGCGATATAGTGCTTGCTGCACACGGACGCGCCATAGCGTTTATACGAGCCGCAGGTGTAGAATGTCTTACCGCCCCAGGTGGTCTTGACCATGGCCCGTCCACAATCGCCGCACTTGAGAAAGCCCGCAAAGGGGCTGACGTTCTGCCGAAAATCCGGTGTGCGGGCGTTGGTGTTCAACAGGGCTTGCACCCGCTGCCACTGGTCTTTTTCGATGATCGGCTCATGAGTACCGGACACCACCGTCCATTGAGAGCGATCCTTCCGCCTTGCCTTTCCGTGCATCTGAAGGCGGTCATCCCTCCCCTGTTCCATATTCCCGATGTACATCTCATTTTGCAGGATACGGTGGATGGTGGCATATGTCCAGTAGGTAGTGGCCTCCAGCCGGTGGTTGTTGCGATATTTTTCGCCGGTGAGCCGCTTGTACTCACTGGGGCAGGGGATGCCCTCCTCGTTCAGCTGCTTGGCAATACGGATCTTACCCATTCCATTTTCAAACAGGGTGAAGATGCGCCGTACCACCTCCGCCGCAGGCGGGTCGATAACCAGACGGTTATGGTTTTGCGGATCCTTACAGTAGCCGTAGCTGGCGAATGCCCCGATAAACTCTCCTCGTTGCTGCTTGGCGTGGAGGGAGCTTTTGACCTTCTGGGAAATGTCACGGGCATACTGGGTGTTGAACAGATTCTTCAGCGGCATCATCATGTCGTAGGCGCCGCGGTCACTGTCGATGTTATCCGTGACGGCGATGAACCGCACGCCGTGCTCCGGCAGCCAGCGTTCCAGATAGCGGCCGGTCTCGATGTAGTCACGGCCGAAACGGGACAGATCCTTTACCAGTACGCAGCGGATGTGCCCACTTTCCATGTTCCGCAGCATCCGCTGAAAGGCGGGGCGCTGGAAATTCGTGCCGGTATAGCCATCATCGGCATAGCATTCTGCCATTACCAACTCAGGATGATTTTCGATATACTCCTCCAGCAGCTTCCGCTGGTTTCCGATGGAATCACTCTCCATCCGGTCTCCGTCCTCCCGGGACAGGCGGCAGTACAGCGCAGTGGGCAGTGGTCGCTTCTCCATATGCTCCCTCCTTTCCGTAGACTGCCCGCAGGCATTAAGCCGCCTGAGTATGGGCGCGGATCAATTCCAACAGCAACGTCTCAGCTGTCTGCTGGCCAAGGAAATTCCGGGTGACGGTGATCGTCGGGGCGGGTGCTTGCTTGGTGCTCGGCATTAACAGACCTCCTGTTTGAGAATAGTCCATCATATGCGCGTTACAGAAACCGTATGTTTGTCGGTCAGACATAAGAGCTGCCTCCTATTCAAATTGATAGGAAAACAAAACACCGTGCAGGATATAAATATCCTACACGGTGTCAAAAACATCATGAAAAATCAAACGGGTTCACATGTCCGCTTGCAAAAGAGCGGTCGACTGGGGATATGACGCGGAGAAAAAGGCGACCTATTTGCTGTACCCTGACGGACACCGCGAATATGTGGACAAGCCGCCGGAGAAAGCGCCAGCATCCACTGGACTTGCACCACAAAATCATGTACAATGGGAGCAGAAATTCACAAAAGAGAAAGGACGACTGACCATGACATATACTTCCGCGCAGGCCAACAAGCTACTGAAAAAGCTCAACGACGAGCACGCCGCCCTGCTGGACAAGGAGACCCGCAGCAAGGATTTTCGCGCCGCCATGGGCGAGGACGTGGAGTCCGTGCGCCCTGCCTACGACTACTCCGACACGCAGAAAAAGTTGGCGGAACTGGAGCAGCGCATCCGCAAGGTGAAGCACGCCATCAACGTGTTCAACGCCACCCATGTTATCCCTGACTTCGGTATGACCATCGACGAGATGTTGGTGTACATCCCCCAGCTGACCCAGCGCAAGAACAAGCTGGCCGATATGAAAGCCCGTCTGCCTAAGCAGCGGGTGGATGAGCAGTATGGCCGGCAGTCCAACATCATTGACTACTCTTACGCCAACTACGACTTGGCGGCGGTGGAGACCGACTACGAAAAGGTAAGCGATGAGCTGTCCCGCGCCCAGCTGGCGCTGGATGCCGTGAACCAGCGGGACACATTTGAATTGGTGGAGTAAAAACCGTTCCGTCGCGCTGTCCGCACCATTTTTTATGACAAGTAGTGACCTCCGACCGTGTTCAATGTTGCTGCGGAGGCAGGTTATTCTATTTGTTATTGAGTTATGTGGCCCGTGTTCATTGTTTCGGGTCGTTGCTATAACTGGCTGCGGAAGCCGTGAGAAAACTTCCCCCCCGGAGGTCGAAGTACGGTTATAGACCTTCGGTTTTTCATCAGGAAATGAGATGACCTTCTTCGGCTTTGACGAAAAGACAGTGGACGCAGAACGGCAGAAGCTCTATGATTCTTTCCGTAAGGCAGAGGAGTTTGACAAGCTCCCGCCGGAGGAACGGGCGAAACACTTTTTTCTCTGCGGAGGAGGTTTTTGCCGGGTTGGGTGTGTTTCTTTGACAAGGAGTTGCTGTTTGCCGCGCATCTTCGCCAAGAAAATATACGCATGATCGTTTTTGGGCAGGGCGCATCGCAGAACACGTTGCGGCAGGGCAAAATGTATGCTATACTTACTGTGCGGGCGTTCCCGCAATAGGAGGGCTTATGAGAAAAATTACTTGTCTTATGCGGCTATCACGGACGACCAGTATACGGAGGCCGTTGTGGGACGGTTTTCTTGGAAGTAAGGAGGATTTTCGCATGAAAAAGTTTTTGACCATGCTGCTGGCCGCAGCAATGCTTTTCGCACTGGCCGCCTGCGGCACGACACCCAACGAGGCAGACAACAATAACAACAACGAACAGAACGACCATCAGGCCGAAACGTCCGACACGTCTTACGAAGCTCCCCAAATCACGGAACTGTATAACAAGGACTTTGACTACACCGATGGCGTAGGCAACAGCGGTCACTATACCTACCGTGTGCCCCAAATCGAAGCCGATACACAGGGCGCGGAGGCTATCAACAAGGCTATCTCCGATGAGTACAGTCCTATTGTGGACAGCGTACTGGAAACTGTCGCAGACAAGGTCAGCCTGTCTTGCTTCTATGTGGCATGGGAGTCGTATCAGTATAAAAACATCCTGTCGCTGGTCGTCTCCTGCGGCTGGGATTCCGATGTGAGCGAGTACAATGTGTATCTGTACGACATCGCCAGTGGCCAGCAGCTCGCCACATCGGATTTGCTGAAGGTAATGAATGTGGATGAAGCGGCCTTCTTGGAGGCGGTACGCCGCGCTGCCGCTGCAACGTTCGACACACAGTGGGGAGCGATCGCGGGCGGCGATACCAATGAATTTCTGGCGGAGCGCCGCGACTGGACGCTGTCTGACGAGAACATCAATATGGACGCTCGAACATACGCAGACGGCGCTGGAAAGCTCCATGTGGTGCTGCCCATCGGCTCTATCGCCGGTGCGGACTCATACGAGCAGGTACTGGCACTGGATGGTGTCGGTGAATAAGTGCGGTTCTCTCGGCACTTGAAATAAAAAGCGCTCCCGCGAGGTCGATCCTCGCAGGAGCGCTTTTCCTATACCGGCAGCCTCAGACCCGAAGTTTTGAGCGGAGAGCTTGGCAGCGTAACATACTCCGGCGAGCCGCTTGCAACCGCACAAGCGTCGGCAGACGCGGCCTTACAGCCGGAAGCACTTTTTCAGCGCCGTATACTCACCCAGCACCAGCAGCGTCAGATTGCCGTCCAGCACCGTTTCCGGCGAGATGGTCACGTCAGTTTTGCCGTCCCGCTTCACGCCGAGGATGTTCACGCCGTACTTTTTGCGAATGTCCAGCTCACCGATGCTGTGCCCCTGCCAGCTGTCCGGGACGGCGACCTCGATGATGGCGTGCTTCTCGTCCAACTCTATGTAGTCGAAGATGTGGTTGGCGGTGTACCGGATGGCCGCCCACTTCGCCAGCTGCTTTTCCGGGTATGTCACCGCGTCCGCGCCGTTGCGCAGCAGAAATTTTGCCTGCACATCCCGCTCGGCGCGGGACACCACATATTTCGCCCCCAGCTCCTTGAGCAGGGACGTCGTTTCCAGCGAGTTCTGGAAGTCTCCGCTGATGGTAACGTAGCAGACGTCATAGTTCCCAACGCCCAGCGAGCGCAGAAAATCCACGCGGGTGCTGTCACCGATCTGTGCGTTGGTGACAAAGGGCATACATTCATTGACGCGCTCCTCGTCTCTGTCCACCGCCATGACCTGATGCCCCAGCTCACTCAGCTGCATGGCAAGATGCCGCCCGAAGCGGCCGAGTCCGATCAATAATACGTTTTTCATCGTGCGCTCCTTTCAGCCTACGGTGATCATTTCCTTCGGATACCGGGCATAGGTCAGATCATGCCCGGAGAATGCGGCGTAGATCAGGGTCAGTCCCCCGACACGCCCGAAGAACATCAGCAGAATGAGAATGCCCTGCGACAGCGTACCCAACTGCGGCGTCAGCCCCAGTGTCAGCCCTACCGTTCCGGCAGCGGATGCCGTTTCATAGAGACAAGCACCGAGAGGCAGGTTCTCCGCCGCGCTGATGACCGCCGCACTCGCGAAGGTCAGTCCCAGATACAGCAGCAGGATGGCGGCGGCGTTCCGTACAGCGGAGGGCTCCAGCCTGCGCTTAAAAAGCTGTGGGTCCTCCCGCCTTCGGAAGGCAGCGACCGCGTTGGCGGCCAGCACAGCCAGCGTCGTGACCTTCATGCCGCCCGCCGTGGAGCCGGGCGCGCCGCCGGTCAGCATCAGCAAAATCGTGACCGCCTGTGAGGTATCGCTCATTTTCGTCAGGTCTGCGGTGTTGTAGCCCGCCGTTCGCGGCGTGACCGCCTGAAAGAGCGACGCCAGAACGCGCTGTCCCGCGGGAAGCTTTGCAAAGTCTGTCAGGAAGAAGAGCAATGCCGGAAGCGCGATCAGGATGACGGTTGCGCTCAGAATGACCTTGCTCTGCATACGATACCGCCGCAGGTGCAGACGGTGGGTGCAGACGTCATCCCATGTCAGAAAACCGATACCGCCCACGACGATCAGCAGCATGATGACGATATTGACCAGCGGGTCGGCCATGTATGCCGTCAGGGAAGGGTAGAGCGCATCCGCCCGCCCCAGAATGTCAAAGCCCGCGTTACAGAAGGCGGAAACGGAGTGAAACACCGCCATCCACACGCCCCGCAGTCCGTAGTCCCGGCAGAATACCGGCAGCAGCGCAAGAGCCCCGACCAGCTCCACAAGGAACGTTCCCTTGAGAATAAACCGTGTCAGGCGCACGATGCCGCCCACCACCGGAGCGGAAATGGCATCCTGCATGGCACTGCGCTCCTTCAGCGAGATATTTCTGCCGGAGAGCATCAAAAACGTTACAGCCGCCGTGATGACGCCTAAGCCGCCGATTTGGATCAGCAGCAGGATGACGGTCTGACCGAAGCCGGACCAGTAACTGCCGGTGTCCTGCACCACCAGCCCCGTTACGCAGACGGCGGAGGTGGAGGTAAACAATGCCTCGTGAAACGGCGTCCATGTGCGGCTTGCGGTGGCGATGGGCAGCATCAACACCAGCGCGCCCAGCAGGATGACGCCCGCAAAGCCGAGGATCATGATCTGGAAGGATGTCAGATGGTGTTTCAGATGAAAACCGGCTTCTGTCACGGGACTCACCTCCTAAAATCGACTGCGTTTCCAATTTCGCGTACAGTATAGCACGGTTTTCGCGTTTTGGCTATACACATTTTGTTAAGATTTCGGCTCAGAACGACCGAGATCGACTGTGAACCTTTCTTTAATTTTTACAGAAATCATTGCAATTTCTTTACGTTTACAGTATGATATGCCCCGCACCAATATTTTGACAGATTTCGCAGCCGCCTTCCCCTGAGGGAGGCCTGCGGCAGGAGATATATATGCTGAAGACAAAACCCAACGAGATTGAGATATTGAATCACCCTCAGGCGCCTTGCGAGGCGCCTGAAACGGTGGAGGCCCTCCGCCGCGGCCTGTGGCAGGCGTGGCTCCGCAGCCTGCTGCTGTTCTGCTGCGCCAGCGTCTATGTGGAGCTGTGCCTGCACCTGTGCGTCTATCACTCGCTGGACAGACGGGTGGCCTATCTGATCCTGTTCGGCCTGCTGGGCGGCACGGTCTGCTCGCTCTTGACCTCCTATCTGCCGAAGATCCTCCGGCAGATTGTGGGAACACTTTTGATCACCGCGCAGGTGCTGTTTGCCGAGGTGCAGCTGGTCTATCATGCCATCTTTGGCAACTTCATGCCCATCAGTCAGGTGAGCATGGGCGGGAACGTCATCACCAATTTCGACTCGCAGATCCTGTACAGCATCGGCAAGAACATCGTTCCCATCCTTCTGCTGCTGGTGCCGCTGATCGTGACGATCCTCTGCCTTGCTCTGCGCAAGCTCCGGGTGCTGACCGTGCGGCTCAAGTGGAGGCAGGCGCTGGCGACGCTGGGCATCCTGCTGACGCTGCTGCTGGCCACCACGGGCATTATGTACGCCGGGCGGGACAAGTCGTTCTCCGTCTACAAGACCTTCACCAACGTGAACACCTCTACCGACAGCAGCTATAAGAGCGTGGGCATGCTGGCGACCACCGTGCAGGAGCTTCGCTATATGGTCTTTGGCAGCAGCGGCAGCGTTATCATCACGCCGTCCTCGCTGGGTACAGACACCAGACGGCTCTACAGCAGCAATTCCTACAATGTGATCGAGAGCATCGACTTTGCAAAGCTGGCGGAGTCTGCGGATAACATCATGTGCAGGACCACGGATGAGTATCTGGCGCAGGTGGTCCCCACCCGGAAGAACAACTACACCGGGCTTTTGCAGGACTACAACCTGATCACCATCTGTGCCGAGAGCTTCTGTCCCTGGTTCATCAGTGAGGAGCTGACGCCCACCCTGTACAAGCTGTCCCACACGGGCATCATCTTCGACAATTACTATGGCACGTTCCAGTCCGTCACCACCAACGGTGAGTACACCATGTGCATGGGACTTTACCCGGATATGTCCCGCACTAAGACCGATTCCAGCTTCAACGTGGCGGGCACCAACTATCTGCCCTTCTGCCTGGGCAACGCCCTGAAGGAAAAGGGCTACCAGACCTGGGGCTATCACGACTATATCGGCGATTTCTACAACCGGAACATCACCCACGCCAACATGGGCTATACCTTTAAGGCAGCGGACTCCGGGCTGGATATAAAGATCGACTGGCCCTCCTCCGATCTGGAGATGATGGAGGCCTCCGTGGACGACTACCTTAGCAGCAAGGAGCCCTTCCACGCCTATTACATGACCTTCAGCGGCCACTATCAGTACAACTGGGATAACGCTTGAGCGCTAAAAACCGGGATGCGGTAAAGGATCTGCCCTACTCCGAGCCGGTGAAGGCGTATATTGCCTGCAATCTGGAGCTGGAAAACGCGCTGACCTACCTGATGGATCGGCTGGAGCAGGCGGGCGTGGCCGATAAGACCTGCATCGTGCTGACCAACGACCACTATCCCTACGGTCTGACCGAGGAGGAGTACAACGAGCTGGCGGGGCAGGAAATGGATCTCACCTTCGAGAAGTATCGCAACAGCTTTATCTGCTATGTTCCCGGCCTGTCCGAGAATATCGTGGTGGATGAGTACTGCTCCACGGCGGACATCCTGCCCACGCTGTTGAACCTGTTCGGCGTGGACTACGACTCCCGTCTGCTGGCGGGCACCGATGTGCTGTCCAACGGCATACATATGGCGGTGCTGTCGGACAAGTCCTTCCTGACAAAGACCTTCCGCTATGACGCCGGCACGGAGACGGTGATCCCCGCCGACGAGAGCATCGTTATTTCTGACGAGCAGCTGGAGGCCTACCGGCTGTATGTGGACAATAAGTTCCAGATGTCCAGCAACATCGTCAACAGTGACTACTACGCCCATGTTTTCGGCAAGGCGTCCAGCGGCGGCACGCTGGAGGATACGGTGGTGTTTACGGACATCACGGGCATTTTCAACCAGGCCAGCGTCCTCTATATGTACCGCAACGGATATATAGACCCGGAAACGCCGGACACCTTTGGCGGAAAGGCCACGGCGACGCTGGGCGAATTCGTGGATGTGCTGTACCGCATCTCCCAAAGGCCGGAGACGGACAACACTGCCTTGCCGCCTGATTATGAAACCGAGGAATTCAATGGCTCCGCTTGCCCCTACTACGACGCCGTGTGCTGGGCGTATCAAACGGGGCTGCTCCGTCAGGGCGATCTGCATACGGCCTATGACGACGACATAGATTATCAGACGGCCTGCCTGCTGATCTATCGCTACGCCGCCATGTCCGGCATCGACACCGGCGTGGATCAGGTGCTGCTGCGGCAGACTATGCGGGAAGAACCCCGGCTCAGCGGTGAGGTCGTCAAGGCTATGCTGTGGTGCGATGAGCGGGACATCACCACCCGTGACAGCGAGCTGGGCGATCTGCTGGCGGCCTGCAACACCCGCATCAACCGTTATCAGATGACCTCGTTCCTGTTCTATCTGTGTACCTACGAACTGAATCTGGGAAGCTGAATAGAATCCCCCATCAAGACGGGGGATTCTCCTTTTACGGCGCTCTCTTCCGGGTCAGGGAAAAGTTTTACGTAAATTTTACCCCACTCTGGTAGACAGCGCCGCCATTGTCCGCTATACTGCTGTCAAATTTGCGTTGCATCCGCCCTGAGCGGAGCGACAGCAGGAGGTTTGACAAATGAAAAACAGATTTTCCCGCCTTACGGCACTGGGCATGCTGACCGCACTTGTGGTAGTCCTGCAAACGGCAGCCACCTTCATCCGTTTTGGCAGCTTTCCCATCACGCTGACGCTGATCCCCATTGTGGTGGCCGGAGCGCTCTACGGCGTCGCCAGCGGCGCGCTGATCGGCACCGTGTTTGGACTGGTGGTGCTGGTGATGGTGCTGACCGGAGCGGATGCTTCCGGCCAGATGATGCTGGCGCTGCATCCGCTGATCACCTCCGTTGCCTGCGTGGTAAAGGGAACGCTGTGCGGCGCGGCTTCCGCCGCCATGTATCAGCTGTTGGCACGCCGCAGCGGAAAAGCAGCCGTCGTCGCGGCCGCCGCCGTATGCCCGCTGGTAAACACCGGCGTGCTGTATCTGGTGCTGGTGCTGTTTTTCGATACCTCGTGGGCGGCGGTACTGTCCGCGTTCATGAGCGTCAACTTCCTGCTGGAGCTGGCGGTCAACATCGTACTGGCCCCTGCCGTGCTGCGGATCGTAACGATGCGGAGGCGGACGGCATGATTCTGGCAGTGGACACCGGCAACAGCAATATCGTGCTGGGCTGCATGGAGGGGCTGGAAATCCGACACACCCTCCGCCTGAAAACCGACCGCGCCATGAGTGCCGCCGGATATACCGTCACCCTTCAGGCCGCGTTGGCACAGGCAGGCTTTTCTGTAGCTGGCTTTGAGGGCGGGATCCTCTCCAGCGTGGTGGCGGCCGTCACTGAGCCGCTGCGGCAGGCGCTCTCCGCGCTGCTGTCCGGCCCTGTTCTGGTGGTGGGAAAGACGGCGAAAACAACGCTTCCCCTCTGCATCGACCAGCCGGAGACCATCGGCGCTGACCTGATCGCCGCCGCAGAGGGTGCGCTGGCACAATACGCGCCTCCGCTGGTGTTGATCGACATGGGCACGGCAACCACCTTTTCGGTGCTGGACAAAAGCGGCACATTCTTGGGCGGCGCTATCGCGCCGGGCGTGCAGCTTGGCGCGGAAGCCCTGACGCAGCGAACCGGACTGCCCATGACAGAGCTGTCCGCACCCCAAAGCCCGCTGAGCCATAGCACAACGGACTGTCTCCGCAGCGGCATCATTTATGGTGCCGCCGCCATAGTGGACGGCGTGCTGGATCGGCTGGAGACCGCACTGGGCACGCCGGTAACGGCCATCGCCACCGGCGGACTGGCTCGTTGCGTGATCCCCCACTGCCGCCGCCCGGTCACGCTGGACGACCAACTGCTGCTGCGGGGTCTGGCGGTCATGTACCGCCGCGAAATGACATAACCTTGTTTCCCTCTCAATAGAGAAGAAGCGGAAAGGAACTTGGTTCCTTTCCGCTTCTTCGTTGTTCAGTTCTTTTTCGCACGGGCCAGCATAGGGATATCCCCCACGCCGTCCAGCACGATACTGGGACGGTAAGCGTAGGTTTTCAGTGTCTCACGGGTGGACACGCCGGACAGCACCAGCACGGTAGACATGCCGCTCTCCATGCCGGAGATCACGTCGGTGTCCATGCGGTCGCCCACCATCACCGCCTCGGCGGAGTGACAGTGCAGCATTCGCAGACCCGTGCGCATCATCAGGGGATTGGGCTTGCCACAGAAGTAAGCCTGCTTGCCGGTTGCCATCTCAATGGGCGCGATCAGGGCGCGGCAGGCCGGAGCAATGCCGTTCTCGATGGGGCCGGACACATCGGAGTTGGCGCCAATTAGCTTCGCGCCGGCCATCACCAGATTGGTGGCTTTCGTCAGGGTGTCCAGCGAATAGGAGCGGCCCTCGCCCACCACCACATAGTCGGGATTCACGTCGTTCATGGTGATCCCGGCATCGTACAGGGCGTTCAGCAGTCCCGCCTCGCCGATGGCGAACACGGAGCAGCCCGGCGCCTGCTCCTTCAGGAATGCCGCCGTGGCCAAGGCGCTGGTATAGAAGTGCTCCTCCGGCACGTCAAGCCCCATCCGGGCCAGCTTCTGGTTCAGCTCACGGGGCGTATAGCCGCTGTTGTTGGTCAGGAACAGGTACTCCTTGTCCTCGTCATGCAGCCACTGGATGAACTCCGCCACACCGGGCAGAATGCGGTTGCCGTGATAGATCACGCCGTCCATATCGCAGATAAAGCCCTTTTTCGCGTTGAAATCAAGGGGAGTATGCATATCCATAAAGTGATTCCACCCTTCGTTTCGATTTGATACGATTACTATACCATGCCGCACCGCAGCCGTCTACCATAAAACGGTAAAATTTTCATGGCGGCCCACAGTGTTATCCTCCCGCCTTTCGGGTGGATACAGGCTCTCTTTTGTCCGCACGACGTATTGACAGCGCCGCAAGGCCATGATACACTGAAAGCGTAAAGTTTTCTTCGGAAACGAGCGTGTTCTCTACTGGCGGTGACAGCCCGCGAGCCATCAGCTGATTCGGTGCAATTCCGAAGCCAACAGTTCAGTCTGGAAGGGAGAAGAAGGCTTTCTGGCATGCTGCCGGATGCCTCTTTTTGCTCGAAATCCGAGAACTGGAGATTTGCATCCGGCGCAGCTATACTCCCGCGGGGAGGGTACTGCCGCCGGATGCTTTTTGTTTTTGCGGCGTTCTTCCAAGAGGGAAACATTCAGAAAGCGAAAGGAAGATGTGTCATGGAGACTATGCCAAAAAGCAGCAACCCCTTAGAGACAGAACCCCTTTCCAAGCTATTGCTCCGCTATTCCATTCCCACAACGCTGACCCTGATGGTCAACTACCTTTACAGCATCGTGGATCAGATCTTTGTGGGACAGGGCGTGGGGATCACCGGCATGGCGGCGGTCAACGTGGCCTTTCCGGTGTCCATTCTGGTCAATGCCGTCTCGCTGCTGCTGGGGGACGGCTGCGCCGCCAACGTCAGCCTGTGTCTGGGGCGCAAGGAGCAGGAAACGGCAAACCGCATCTTCGGTCATGCCGTTACCTGGATCATCACCAGCGGCATTGTTCTGGCACTGGTCTGTGGCATTTTCACGCCGCAGATCGTAAGGCTTTTCGGTTCTACCGACACCGCCTACGGGGAAGCGGCGGCCTATCTGCGGGTCATCGCATGGGGGATCCCGTTCCAGCTCATCTGCCCCGCCTTCACCGCCATGATACGGGCCGACGGTGCGCCGCAGTATACCATGAAATGTATGATGACCGGCGCTGTCATCAACCTGATCCTCGACCCTGTGTTCATCTTCGGGCTGAACATGGGCGTTGTGGGCGCCGGTATCGCCACTGTGATCGGAGAAATTGCCGCCGGTGTGCTGTGTTTGCTCTATCTGCGCAGGCTTCAGACCATTCATCTTACAAAAGCGGCACTACGCCCCACATGGCCGCTGACCCGGCGTATCCTGAAGCTGGGCTTCCCCAGTCTGCTGACCCAGAGTCTGACCGCGCTGGTGCAGATCGTTCTGAATAACCTGATGCGCGTCTATGGAGCAGTCAGCATTTACGGCAGCGATATCGCCCTGTCGGCGTACGGCATGATGATGAAGGTCTATCAGATCGCCCACTCTATGTTTGTCGGCGTATCCTCCGCTGTCCAGCCCATCAACGGCTACAATTTCGGCGCGAAAAACTATGACCGGGTGCGGAAAACCTACCGTATGGCGACCGGAGCCGCGTTGGTCATCTCCGCACTGTGGTGGCTGATCTATCTGCTGCTTCCCCGGCAACTGGCTATGCTCTTTGTCTCCAACGAACCCCTCTATCTGGACTGTGCGGCACATTGCTTCCGGCTCTACATGATGGCGTTCTTCCTGTACGGGGTACACATGACTACCGCTTCCTTCTTTCAGGGCATTGGAAAGCCCTCCCGTTCCCTGCTGATCTCATTGGTGCGGCAGGGCGTCCTGCTGATCCCGCTGGCGCTGCTGCTGTCCCGCCATTGGGGATTGGACGGCGCACTCTTTGCCGTGCCCATCGCGGATGTTCTGACGTGTCTCCTGTGCGTGGCTCTGGCATGGTCGGAGTTCTGGGGCTGGAAAAAGCGCGGTTGGCTAAATGCGGCCTGATGCCCCCACACGCTCCCGGTTGTAATATTTTGAGAGGGACTGCCTGCGGGCAGTCCCTCTCTCTTTGACCATAAATCACGATACAACTCGTTTGGGAAAATTGCGTTTACTCCACCTTGGTATATGTCCGTGCCGTCTCCTCACCCCGGAGGACGCGCAGACAGCCGAAGGCCAACGACTGCATCTCATCCTCGCCGGGATAGACGATAACGGGAGCAATGAAGGACACGCGGCGGCGGATCTCCTCGTCGATAGAATCGGAGTAGGTGATGCCGCCGGTCAGCAGGATGGCGTCCACCTTGCCGCAGACGCCGGGCGCCGTCTTGCCGATGAACTTGGCCACGTTCAAGGCCATGGCGTCGTAGATCAGCTTGGCGTGCGCGTCGCCGTTCTGGATGCGGTGCTCCACCTCGCGGCAGTCGGTGGTGCCGAGGTGGTCCAGCAGGTCGCCCCGGCTCTTCACCAGCTTCATCATGCTCTTGTCGGACTGACCCTCCTCGAAGCTGCGGTGGATCACGTCGTACATGGGCAGACCGCCGGCACGCTCGGGAGAGAACGGGCCCTCCTCGTCGTTGACGCAGTCCTCGATCCTGCCGTTGTGGTGCAGGTTCACGGTGATGCCGCCGCCCAGATGGGCCACGATGACGGTGATATCCTTGTAGGCCTTGCCCTGCTCCCGGGCGTAGCGCATGGCGGCGGCGCGGGTGTTCAGGTTGTGGCCGATGCCCTTGCGGTGCATCTCCGGCAGGCCGGTGATGCGGTTGATAAAGTTGCTTTTGGGAGGAGAATTCATGGCCGCAGCAGACAGGAAAATTACATATACTGCTGCGGAAGTTGCGGAGCTCATCCGCCCGCTGACCCAGTCTGTAGAAGCACTGCAGA
>OLWN01000271.1_pt1 | contig 30164 bp, 21 predicted proteins | sample 1644151 | NCBI WGS metagenome assembly OLWN01 (sample SAMEA103958121, study PRJEB25191) | human gut metagenome
TTGCAGATAGTATAACAGGCAAATGTCCGCGAAATGTTACAGCGGACGGATTTTTTCAAAAAAATTTCCATCTATATTATAAGTTGATCCAGTTAGTGATACAAGGATGGTATTCAGGTCTTTATTAAAAACCGGCATAATCAAACCTATCAACCGGTATAATAAGGTTATTCCTTTGTGCAAATCGGCACGATAGAATATACTTGAGGTGGATGATTATGCCGATTGATGATTTAACTGCTTTAGGGCAGAAAATGAGAGGGGCCAGAAAGAATAAAGAACTGACACAACAGGAACTTTCCGATCTAAGCCATGTTTCTGTAAAGCAAATTGCCAATATCGAAAAAGGGAAAATGAACCCGTCCTATTTGATTTTGAGAGCATTGGCAAAAGTCCTGCACATCTCTTTAGATACGCTTATAAATCCAGATATTTCTCTGGAGGATGAGGGTGTCAATCAGATGAAAATGCTTTATTCCAGCTGTCCGCCAGAAATGCGTGACACCCTGTTGCATCACACCCAGGAAACGGTGAAAGAGCTAACAGAGTTGTCCGAGAAATTTGAAATGAATTGAGCCAGTGAGTGAAATTTAACGATTCTCTCACTGGTTCTTTTCATTTTCGGAGAAAAGAGGCAAGCAATGCCTGTGTTAATACACACAGGCCCGCAGAGAAGAAAATCCCTCCGTGATTTTCCTCTCCGCTTGCTTGTTGAGGGCAGCGCCCCCAAGCCCCTTTGAACACAGAATTTCATTCTGTGGCTGCGCGTTCTGCGAACGCTTTTGACCAGGACCAGCTTACCGCTGGCCGTGGTCTTTTTCTTTTTCAACATCCTGTTCTACCTCCATTTTCAGCACTCGATCTACATTTGCCTTTGCCGTTAAAAGCTCCCGCATTTCCTCACGGGAACGCCGGTACTCGGCATAGGTCTTTTTCTTTTCTTCCAGCAATTTCGCGTACTCCGTCTGCAACTCTTTGACCTTGGGAAGCTTCTTGACTCCCATCTCATCAAAGGCATTCTTAGCAGCCTGGTGGAGCAGAATTTCTTCCTCATGTTCTTCCCGGAATTTCTTAGAGTAACCCGCCTTGCGGTATGCCACATAGACCTCACGGGTCTTGGCATAATTTACGATGTGAGTACGCAGAACAGCGATCTCTGCCATGCGCTTTTCAGCCGCTTTGATCTGCGCCGAAAGATCATTGTGATGAGCCGTGGCAGCCGTAGCCTTTTCTTCCAAAACCGCATACTCCAGCAGATTGTTCTCTGACAGGTAATTCATGGTCTGCGCCATTTGTTTCAGATTAAAAACTTTAGCCCATCGAGCATAGCCAGCACCTTTTCCAGCCTGCAATTTTGCCTGAATGTCCACCAGCAGATTGATCTTCGGCGGCTCTGCCTGTGTGACTGTTTTCTTTCGCGGTGTATGTGCTTTCTTCCCTAAGAGAACTGCCCGCAAATCTTCCAATCCATATCCTTCGCCCAGGCTGTCTATGCGGGCTGCTTTTTCCCAGCCGGGGATCTTCAGGCGATAAGATTTTCCGCGCTTTGAGACTTCACAACCATACTCTTGCAACAGCTTCAGCAGTTCTTCAAAGTCAGCAGGACTTTGTGATAATGCGTTGTCAATCGCCACCCGCAGCAGTTCTCGGTGAGAGGGCTTTGCCTGATCGCCCAGCCATTTGTTATAGCTCTTTCCGTGAGGTTTCGGATTCTCCACAATGGACAGTCCGTTTTCAATGCAGATTGTATCACTTAACCGGCGAACCGCCTTGGTGCTGCCCCAAAAGTTTCGGAATTTCCGGCCATATTCTAAGCTGACCGGTGACCAGATAATGTGATTATGAATGTGCGACTTGTCTATGTGAGTGCAGACCACAAAAGCATGATTCTCTTTTGTGAATCTCCTGGCAAATTCCACACCCAGCCGGTTCGCTTCTTCCGGGAAGATCTCTCCGGGACGGAAGGACTGGCGCACATGATAGGCAATCACATCATCCGCACCGTGCACTCGTCCCGTAGCGGCAATGTACTGCCGCTTTGCCAGAAGGAACTCCGCATCCGCAGTCCGGCTGTCACACGCATAGCCGGTAATGAGCCTGCCGTTATCTGTTTTCTTTGGATTGGCCACATAGTCGATGATGTCACTGATTGCCCGACTCTCTGTGCGGCCTTTGCCGACATGAAGCGGCATGATTCTTGTAGTTGCCATAATAGAAGGTCCTCCTCTCATAAATATTTTTGTTTTCGCTGAACTCTTTGCTTCTATCGTTGCAATAACTTTCTCCGCTGGGTATAATAAAAAAGAATATTCTACAACCTCAAAGGAGGGATTTCTATGATAGAACAGCTCATTGCTGAAGCAACCGAATGTGATTTCAAAGTTGCTCTCGAAACAAAAAAGCCAAAAAGCTGGTTAAAAAGTGTCAGTGCCTTTTCCAATGGAATCGGCGGCACTCTGTTTTTCGGAGTCTCCGATGACCGGGAGCCTATCGGCTTGTCCGATGTTCAAAAGGATGCTGAAGCGATCAGCCGCTTAATCAAAGAACGTATCACACCATTACCTCAGTTTATCTTAAAACCATTACAGGAAGATGGTAAAAATCTATTAGCTCTGGAGGTTTCTCCCGGCCGTAGCACCCCATATTATTACAAGGCAGACGGCGTGATGGAGGCATATATCCGTGTTGGAAATGAAAGCGTAATTGCCCCTGATTACATTGTGAATGAATTGATCTTAAAGGGAACCAATCAGTCCTTTGATACCCTAACAACAGACGCGGTAAAAAAGGATTACAGCTTTACACTTCTGGAAGCAACCTATCTGGAACGGACCGGTCTCCGCTTTGAGCCATCCGATTATGTTTCCTTTGGTTTGACTGATAAAAATGGACTTCTGACCAATGCCGGAAAGCTCATGACCGATCAGCACACAGTCTATAACTCCCGTATGTTCTGTACCCGGTGGAATGGCTTGGAAAAAGGCTCTATCTTTGATGATGCATTGGACGATAAGGAATACGAAGGGAATCTGATTTATCTACTGAAAAGCGGCAGTGAATTTATTCGCAATAATTCCAAAGTCCGTTTTGTCAAAGAGGCACAGTATCGTGTAGACAAGCCGGATTATGCGGAACGAGCTGTGACAGAGGCTCTTGTCAATGCGCTTATCCATCGTGATTATATTGTGCTTGGCAGCGAAATCCATATTGATATGTTTGATGATCGGGTGGAAATCACATCTCCGGGCGGTATGTTTGGCGGCGGCTCAATTCAGGAATACGATATTTACAGTATCCGTTCCATGCGACGAAACCCTGTGATTGCTGACCTGTTCCACCGCATGAAGTACATGGAACGCCGTGGAAGTGGCCTGCGCAAAATCGTCAGTGAAACCGAAAAGCTGCCTGGATACACAGCGGCATATAAGCCTGAATTTTCCTCAACAGCGACAGATTTCAGAGTTATTTTGAAAAATGTGAATTACCATCTTAGTCAGAAAGACTTAGTCAGTGACCAAGATTGTGACCAAGTTAGTGATCAAGATAAATCACAGGACATCCTACACGCAGTCTTGGATTTTTGTATAACAGAAAAAAGCAAACAAGAAATTTGCTCGTTTATTGGTTATCGAAATCTCACTTATTTTACAAGAAAATATTTGAATCCTCTACTGGCAAGTGGCCAGCTTAAAATGACTATTCCAGATAAGCCAAACAGTCGAAAACAAAAATATATTACAGTTCGTTCCAAATAAACAGAGAAGCAGGGCATTGGGTCTCATCTCCCATTGTCCTGCTACTTTTCATTCTAAATTATATTCACATCATTTACCCATACACCCAATCCTGGATTGCAAATTTCAAACTCTGTACCTTGCCCAGCAGCCAGATCGCAGCCAGCGGCAGCCCCATCGGGCTAATCAAAAATGCCATAACCAGCAAAATCACACCATTCTGCGGGGAATAGGTAATCAGCACAGCCACGCCAAGCAGAGCAATTACCGTGCTTAGCAGACCAAGCACCAGACCGGATATGTAGATCAGCCCCGTGCAGAGCCAGACAAAAAGCGTCAACACCAAAACGACCGGTGCAGTTACGATCATCAACAAGCATTTCAAAATCTTCATTCCAGTTCCTCCCTCCAAAGCTCCAGATGCCGTTTGCACAGGTCATCCGCTTCTCTCTCATCATCTTCCGTCACTTCCCGTTTTCCTTTGGTCAGTTCAATCTCCAGATAAGTCCGGTAATCATCGGCTAAGAGGTCGAACAGTTCCTTGGGAGTATGGCACATCTCGCCAGAGCAATAGTGAAAATCTTGGTCAAATTCAACTCTTACACATCCATGGCGGCTGATATAAACTTCTATGGTCTCGTCTGCGGTTAGGTAATCCGCAAAAATCTCCAGCACCTTTTCAAAGGTCAGCATCTGTTTTCACTCCTTTGCTACGCTTCTTATTCTACTCATATTATCCGGTACGGACAGGCAAAAGACAAGGATACAGACAAAAAGAAAAAGCGGAGGAAGGCGCGGCGAAGAAACGCCGTTCCTCCCTCCGCAAATGGGGTATTTGTCCCAGTTACGAAAGTTTGGAGAGTTGTGTCAGTATCTCTTTAACTCCGTCCCATAACTGTTCCTGCCGCTGGGATATATCCTCCAAATCGACATCATAAATCCGCCCGGTCTCATGCACCTTGCGGGTCAGCTGGTTTAAGTTGTTGCTGCTCTGGCGCAGCAGGGATACCAGTTCTTTCAGTTCCGGCAAATCCAGCTGCACCACATAGCCGTCCACAGCCATTTTCCGCAGATAGGCGCTCAGGTTTTTTGTCCCAAACTGTGCCATTTTCTGCTGAATCAACTCCATTTCATCAGCGGATACCCAAAACAGAACCGGCACATCCCGCTTGCGCTTGGGACTGCTCATCGCTCCGGCTCCTGTTTCTTCGGGGCGGCAGGCTTATGGGCAGGCGGTTCCTGTTTGAGCTTTTGCAGGACAGAACTTTTCTGCTGTTCCTGCATGGTTTTTCTGGCCTGCCTGGTAAACAGATCGGTCAGACCGGGATTGACCCCATCCACAACCAGATAGGCGCAGTGGCGGGAAGCGCCGCTGTCCTCCGGCATGGGAATGGTTTTTGCCCAGGCTTTATTGTCCTGAGAGATACGCCCGTCATGGTTCTTGTGCTGGATGGTGTTTGCAAGAATGAACTGTACCCGTTCCGTCCCGAACTTTTCCAGCACATCTTTGACCGCCGCCTCCGTATCCAGCCGATTCTCTGCATAGTGGGCGCTGATGGTCTGCTCAATGGCTTCTTTGCAGGCGCTGTTCGCCTGATATGAGAGGTTGTACTGTGCCATTTCCCCATGCTCGGACGCATAGGCAGCAGAATGTGGATAAACCGGTGTTGTTCGCAGTTCCTCTTTGGCTCTGCACACATCGTCGGCACGGCTTTCAATGCTGTCCCGGATCACATCCATATAGCCGGTCTCCAGCTTTTCAAAATAGCGGTACACATCCGCCAGCGGAGAGGGAGATTCCAAAAGTGCCTGAGCCTGGGTGTCGGTCAACTCCAGTTCCTCCATTGCCATCACGATGTCCTCGCGGATGGTGTACTCATAGGCATGGTTTAAGACTTCTTCCGGGGGCTGGCTTTTCAGCCAGTCCCGGAACTTGTCCTGTTCGGCAGCCATCTTTTCATAAAGGGCTGTATTCAGATCGTTAGTATTCATGTTATCGCACCTCCTCATGCTGTTTTGGTTTCTTGTCTGTACTACGGGGTTGCACCGGGCGTTTTAGGGTATCCAGCACCGAAGGCCGTGTGCTTTTGGCAACAACAGACTCGGTGTGTGCCTGCCCCTTTCCGTCGATGTTGAGCAGGGTATCCAACTCCACCAGACGGGCGTTTTTGCTTCTCAGTTCTTCTTCATAAAGGAATGGCTTTCCGACTTCCTCCTTTGCGGCAGCCTGCTGCTGGTAAAGGTTCTCCAGCTGGTTTTTGACCGCCTCCAGACGCTGGGGCATCTGAGCGAGGGCATTGTCGATACGGGTGAGATTTCCGCGCGGGTCTGTACCGAGGGTCGCCCGATGGGTCATTTGTCCTTTCAGCAGGAGCGTATATTCCTGTTTCCACGCTTGAAATTCCACCGACATAGTGAATCCACGGTAACTGCCAATCTGCACCGGATCGGAGGTTTTGACCTCCTTGCAGGCATCCAGCAGGGCTGCACCGGCATTTTCTTTGTCGGTCAGCAGGTCTCCACGGATCTCCATACCGGCAAAGCCATCTGCCGGGTGTGGGTGGGCAGCCAGTGTTTCCAAATCGGCTTCAAAGCCCTGAATATACCCCTTGTTGGTTTCGATTTCCTGCGGGAAGTATTTGAGCAGCTGGTCCTCCAGACGGTACTGCTTGCTCTGGTGGTCGGCTTTCATCAGCTTCAGCTTGGCAACCTCCACATCCAAATCCATGCGTTCCTTGATACGGGGGTCTCCGGCACACAGGGCCTTGATCTCGGCAAAGGAAAGCGCCGTTTCATCCACATCATCGCAGCTTCTCACAGGCGATTTCGAGGTCATGATCTGGCTGATGAATTTCTGTTTGTTTTCCACCGTCTGCCAGAGGTAGGCATCAAAAGTTCCCTCCGTGACATAGCGGTACACATGGACAAGAGGGTTCTGGTTGCCCTGGCGCTCGATACGGCCCTTGCGCTGGGCAAGGTCTCCCGGACGCCACGGGCAGTCCAAATCATGCAGCGCCACAAGGCGATCCTGCACATTGGTGCCAGCGCCCATCTTGGCAGTGCTGCCTAAGAGGACGCGCACCTGCCCGGTGCGGACCTTGGAGAACAGCTCCTTTTTCCGCACCTCTGTGTTGGCTTCGTGGATAAAGGCGATCTGCTCGGCAGGCATCCCCTGGGCGATGAGCTTCTGGCGGATGTCCTCATAGATGGTAAAGGCAGGCTCCGGTTCATCCAGTGGGATTGCTTCTTCCAACCCGTGAAGCAGCGGATTGTCCAGCTGTTTGGCTGCCTTTTTGGAGGGAGCTGCCTGGGGCGTGGAAATGTCGCAGAACACCAACTGGGTCAGCTTGTCTGCATCCCCGTCCCGCCAGATCTGCATGATGTTGTCCACGCATTGATTGACCTTTGTGCCAGGTTCATCCGGCAGCATCTGGTTGACGATCCTCTGGTCCAGTCCCAGCTTGCGGCCATCCGAGGTAATCTTGAGCATATTGTCCTGAGACGGGTCAACGGTTCCGCTGTGTACCAGCGATGCGCGCTCCGAAAGGGCCTTCACCATTTCCTGCTGATGTTCGGTGGGCTGTGCCACGATGTTGTGGTATTCCACTTCCGGGGTGGGCAGGTTCAACTGGTCGGCGGTCTTGATGTCCGCCACCTCTTTGAACAGGTTCATCAGCTCCGGCAGGTTGAAAAACTTGGAGAATCGGGTGCGCGCCCGATAGCCGGTTCCCTCCGGGGCCAGTTCCAGCGCCGTGACGGTTTCTCCGAAACGGCTGGCCCAGCAGTCGAAATGGGTCATGTTCAGTTCTTGCAGGCGGTCATACTGGAGATACCGCTGCATGGTGTAAAGCTCGGTCATGGAGTTGCTGACCGGGGTTCCGGTTGCAAAGATAACGCCACGGTTTCCGGTGATCTCGTCCATATAGCGGCACTTGGCGAACATATCGCTGGACTTTTGGGCATCGCTGGTGGAAAGACCTGCCACATTCCGCATTTTGGTGTATAAAAACAGGTTCTTGTAGTTGTGGGCCTCGTCCACGAACAGCCGATCCACGCCCAGCTGCTCGAATGTCACCACATCGTCCTTGCGGCTCTCGGCTTGCAGCTTTTCCAGTCTGGCTTCCAGAGACTTTCTGGTACGCTCCAGCTGTTTGACGGTAAAACGCTCGCCGCCGCTGGCCTGTACCTCTGCAATCCCCTCGGTGATCTCGTCGATCTGTTCATAGAGAAGCCGTTCCTGACGCTCCCGGCTGATGGGGATACGCTCAAACTGGCTGTGTCCCATGATGATGGCATCATAGTCGCCGGTGGCGATCCGGGCGCAGAACTTCTTACGGTTGTGGGTCTCAAAGTCCTTTTTCGTGGTGACAAGGATGTTGGCGGAAGGATAGAGCCGCAGAAACTCCGAAGCCCACTGCTCGGTCAGGTGGTTCGGCACAACAAAGAGGGATTTCTGGCACAGCCCCAGACGCTTACTCTCCATGGCGGCAGCCACCATTTCAAAGGTTTTGCCCGCGCCTACTTCGTGCGCCAGCAGCGTATTGCCGCCGTACATCACATGGGCGATGGCGTTCAGCTGATGCTCCCGCAGGGTAATGGACGGGTTCATGCCGCCAAAAACAATATGGCTGCCGTCATACTCGCGGGGGCGGGTGGAGTTCATTTCCTCGTTGTACTGGCGCACCAGAGTTTGACGGCGCTCCGGGTCTTTCCAAATCCAGTCCTTAAACGCATCCCGGATAGCCTGCTGCTTTTGGGCTGCCAGCGTGGTTTCTTTGGCGTTCAGCACCCGGCGCTCTTTGCCGTCTGCGTCCTCCACCGTGTCATAGATACGGACATCCCGCAGGTTTAAGGAATCCTCCAGAATCTTGTAGGCATTGGCACGGCTGGTTCCATAGGTGGTATAGGCGGCCACATTGTTCTGACTGATGGAGCTTTTGCCGGTGATCTGCCACTCTGCTGTAAACGGGGTGTAGTTGACCTCGATATTGCGCTGGAGATAAAACGGCGTGTCGAAGGTCTCATACATAAACTGCTGGATGTACTCTTTGTCGATCCAGGTAGCACCCAGACGCACCTCGATTTCCGACGCATCCAGGTCTTTGGGCTGGGCAGCGGTAAGGGCCTCCACATTGACTGCATAAACCGGGTCCTGCTGTGCGGCCCGCTGTGCCTGACGCAGCTTGCGCCGCACATTGCCGGACAGATACTCGTCGGCGGTCACATAATGGGGCGATCCGTCCTGCTCCAGCTGTTCCGGTACACGGAAGATCACGCCTTGCAGTTCTCCGGCCAGTTCTTCTTTTATTTTTCCGGTAAGCTGGCTCATATAGCCCATATCCACGCAGGCTTTTTCCGAGATAGACACCGCCAGTGCTTCACTTGCCGTATCCACCACAGCCACCGCCTGATGGGGCTTGATGGTCCGTTTGGTGAACATATCCGCCTTGCGCTCCAGCTTTCCGTCCTCGTCGATGACTTCCAGCGCACAGAGCAGGTAATAGGAAGAATCGTCTGCATAGGCCAGACGGTTTGCACGGTCATTGATGAGACCGTATTTGGCAGAAAAGCCGTCATAGAGCTGGTTCAGTTCCGACTGCTTCTCCCGAATGGTGCTGTCCAGAACCGCTGCGTCCATCTGAAGGTCGATCAGTTCCTGCACACAATCCCGCAGTCCCACAAGACCTTTCACACGGGCTTCGGCGGTAGCGTTGAGGTCAGGGCGCACCATACGGCTGTTTTCCCGGTAGTACACCTGCCCGTCTACAATGGCATAGGAATAGTTCTTCACATTGGGGTCGGCAGGAATGGAGGTGTCAATAGCTTCGCCTTCGCCCAGCTCCGGCAGCTCTGCCTCCTGATAAGTGCCATGAATATACTTCACCGCATCATGCAGCTGGTCGGAAAGCTCCAGTCCCTCGATAGGGTTCACGGTGTAGTCCATGCCATGGGCGGTGCTTTCCGGTTCCTGTCGACCCAGCACCATTTCCAGGTGGTCCAGGAAATAGCGGTTGATGGCAAACCCGTCCTCCGTCTGTCCGGTCTGGGTCCATTCCGGCACGATGTCCAACGGGCGGTCCCGCTTTTGGAGGAAGATGATGTCCGATACCACCTCGGCACCGGCATTCTTTTTGAACGCGTCATTAGGCAGACGGATAGCTCCCAGCAGCTCGGCACGCTGGGCAAGATAGCGGCGCACGGTGGAATCCTTGGCGTCCATGGTATATCGAGAGGTCACAAAAGCTACCACACCGCCGGGACGCACCTGATCCAGTGCTTTGGCAAAAAAATAGTTATGAATACTGAAATTCAGCTTGTTGTAGGCTTTGTCGTTGACCTGATACTGACCGAAAGGTACATTGCCGATGGCAAGGTCAAAGAAGTCACGCCTGTCGGTGGTCTCAAAGCCGCCTACTGTGATGTCCGCCTTGGGATAGAGCTGCTTTGCGATGCGCCCGGAAACAGGGTCCAGCTCCACGCCGTACAGACGGCTGTTTCGCATTTTCTCCGGCAGCATACCAAAGAAATTGCCCACACCCATAGACGGCTCCAGAATATTTCCGGTCTCAAATCCCATACGGTCCACCGCTTCATAGATGGCCTGAATGACCGTAGGGCTGGTGTAATGGGCGTTGAGGGTAGAGCTTCTGGCGGCGGCATATTCCTCCGGGGTCAGCAGCTCTTTTAGCTGAGCATACTCTAAAGCCCATGCCGGTTTCTCCGGGTCAAACGCATCAGAGAGACCGCCCCAGCCCACATATCGAGAAAGAACCTCCTGCTGTTCGGGGCTTGCCTGCTGTCTGGCAGCTTCCAGCTCTTTCAGCAAACGAATCGCATTGACATTTGCCTGGAACTTGGCTTTCGGACCGCCTTCGCCCAAATGCTCATCGGTAATGCGGAAGTTTTTTGCATTGCGGCGCAGGTTAGCCTTGTATTCCTCATAAGATGCTTCCTCGGCAGCTTTGGCATTGGGGAAGGTCTGCCACTGGCCATTGACCTGAATGGAAACCGGGTGTTCATCCAACACTTCCTCAAAGGTTTTCTCCGGCTCAGTCACAGGGGCTGGTGGCTCCGGCTCCTCGATATGCAGTCGTTCCACCACCACATCATAAGGCAGATTGTTCTTATCGCCCGGATAGACGGCCATGGTCTCGGAATGGAAGGTCGGGGATTCGGTAGCCGGTTGGGGCTGTTCCTGTCCAAAACCGTCCTGCTGACGGGCATACATCCCGCGCAGCAAAGACGCAACCTCATCCCAGCGGAAATACAGCATAGCCAGACGCTTTTCCTCTGCATCCATGACTTCCAGTTCTATGCCCTGTGCCGTGGTACGGTAATCGGCAATATCGCCGGTCTCCAGATTCAGTGTCTCGATCTCACCGGAATAGGCTCTGCTCAGCCAGTAGGCAATCTCGCTGTTGCTCCTGCCGGATTGCAGCAGCGTGGAAATCTGCTTTTTATCCGCTTCATCCATCAGTCCATGAGCCAATACATCCCGCAAGTCCTGATCTGCCTTGTCCGGGTCAATAGGAAGAAACTCGGTATAGTAAGCATTGCGGCGGTCTGCCCGAAGCAGCTGCTCAAACTGTTCTTTGCGCTCTGCCCGGTAGATGGGATATACCATCCCGGTGGGCAGAAGCTGTACGGTGTCCTCCCGCAGCTCGGTGATCTGATAGGCGTCATCCTCGATATACACGGTATCGCCCACGGCATAGACCGGGGCGGCTGGGTCATAGGAGGTTCTTTGCGGAATTGGGCGGCGAACTGCGTCATATTCCTCATCGGAAATGGAAACTTTGGAAGTCTGCTCTGTCTCGGCATCTGCGATCTGCTCTGCATCTGACATCACCTGTTGGATAAACGGGGCATTGTCCAGTTTTTCCGTGTCTGCCACCTGGCCGTTGACGATCCCTCTTTCTTCCAGAGCTTCCCGGATGGCGATGGGGTCGATGTCGTCAAAACGGTCCTGTTCTTCTTCGGTATAGAACCGGTCCTCCTGAATGAGCTGGGCAATCCGGCGCTGTACCTTCGGCCAGGGCAGCTGCGTTTCCTCCGGGCTGCCGGCACGGACAACGAACAGGCTGTTGCTGTTACTGCCGCCGTATTCCTGAGCCAGCCATGCGGCGGTATCTTTTTCTCTTGCATGGTCTTTCATATAGCGGACAACAGCGTGTTTACTCTCGATATTGCCGTTCCATGCACAAAGGGCAGTATCAATATCTTCCTGAGAAAGAGGGCGCAGAAGCTCATGGAGCTTTGGATAGGTCTCGTCGATCACTTCCCGGTGTAAACGCTGACGGAACTCCGGCACATCCGAATAGAGTCGGATCAGCTCCATATCCTTAGAACCAAGGACTGCACGGCGCACAGCGGCATTACCCTCGATGACAGCATTTTCACGGTCAGAATGACCGCAGGCATTGCGATATGCGGTATCCTCGGAAATGGCGGCAGTCACCACAGGCTTATACTGCTCAAACTGCTCCCCAAGGGTAGGCTTTGGCGTTTCTTTCTCCACCTCCGGCTGCTGTGCTTGAATGGCATCTTCTTCTGCCAGTTCCTTTTCAGCCTGGATTTTGTCATACTGCGCCTGTTCCTGTTCGGTAAGATAGCGGTCTTTCTGGACAAGTGAGGTAATGCGCTTGGCAACCTTTTCCCAGTTCAAGTGAACATCCGGGCAGTCCTGCTTTTTATAGTGCAGTCCTTTCCCATCGTGATCTTCGCCGCTGTGTGTTGCACCGGACAAGGCATGAGAGCGTCCGCCAATGCCATACTCGTCTTTGAGGAATCTTACTTTCTCCTTATCCGTATGGTTTCCCATGAAGAACGCATAGATACGGCCTTTTCCTCCGGCGAAACTGCTTCCGCCGGTCATGGCGGCGTCGATCTCATCCTCGGTAATAAAGTGCTGGACGGTTGGCACTTGGGAAAGCTCTGAAGAAAAGGTCCTGCGGGGCAGGTCAAGGTCCTTCAGGTTCTCCCAGATCTCCCTCGGTCTATGATAGTGAAAACGCAACAGGTCACGGTCCTGCTGATAGGCAGTCCAGAAGGCAGCGTATTCTTCCTTGAGGGTCTGGCGGAAAGCCGGGTCACTCAGCTGCTCCGTCAGGCGGCGGGTCTCCTCTGGGAAACCATTGCCTTTGATCTCTGACAGGCAGGACAAATATCCGGCTTTTCTGGCGTCCTCACTGAGATCGTGATACAGATGCCAGAGCTTTTCCGAGAGGAGGGAGCGTTCATAGCCTGCCGCTTCTGCAAGCTCCACATTGGAGGCAAACTGACCACTTTCCAAAAGCTCCCCGATACGCTCTGCGGCGCGCTCCCAGGAAATGACCTGGGCAGACCTGTCATAACGGACAGACTTCCCGTGGGAAAGATGGATACCATCCTCGGCATACCATGCACTCACACTGCCAAGGCCGTTGCCACCGTGGTACAGCGTTTTCAGTATCTCGGCAATCTCAGCGGTGGTTTTCTGCTTTTCAAAGGCTGCAACCACACGCTCCCTCTGACGGTCTGTATTGCCTCCCAAACGCAGCACATGGTCAATGTCATTTTGGGCAAAAGAAAAAGCAGAGGATGTATGCGCTACATTCTCTGCTTCATCTATGGATTGGATCTGTTCCGCTTCGGAGAGGAACAGGTTTAGAGTCAGCTGTTGATAAGCTCCGCCATCAGGATTTCCTCGGCCTGGGCTTTGCAGGTGTTCATCAGCCCCACCCACTTCATGGGATCGCTGGCTTTCAGTTCCTCGGTGGCTCCCGCTTCCTTCGCCAGCTGGGGCATCATCTGCTCCAGTCTGCTCTGGGCGGTCTCGTCGATCTCCAGAAGGTGCTGGTACAACTTCTCGCTCAGCAGCATCTGGTTGTAGAGGATGGGACGATGTTCCTTCAGGTAGGTTTTCCTCATCCTGCCGTACTTGCCCAGGGGTTTCGACCGCTGCTGGCTCAGCTTCAGGTCGGGAATCAGATAGTCTCCGTTCTGGATATAGGTCATGGGATTGTTCATCTTGTTTGCTCCTTTCTTGGTTGGCTTCGCGCTCTGCATTTCGGACGGTAACGCCGATCTGCCGCAGCACCTGCTGGTTGATCTGGCTGACCGCTGTTCCCAGCGCTCCGATGGTTGCCGGAGTATTGAAATCAAAGATCGCCATGAAATCTTCGTGGTCGAAGTAGCGTTCCGGCTCCAGTCCACAGCGGGACATCAAAGCGTAAGTGATACTGACGGTGGCTGCTGCCTTGAACTGTACTCCGATGTTAAACTCATCATATTCCTCCAAAAAGGAACCGTCAACGATATAGAAGAAGTCCTGCTGATGCTCCGTCCAGTATTCCTCAGCCAGTTTTCCGGCTACCTCGGTGAGCTGTCCGGCAAGGTCATCACCGGAAACATCATAGGTGCGCTCAAGCATGGCCTGCACCGAATCCAAATGGCGCTCCTCCAGCTGCCACAGCCAGGGAGTGCGGGAATGTTCACGGGTTCCGGTGTCGGAAATATCAAAAACATAGCGCAGGCGGGGCCTGTCCCCGGAATCGTCCACCAGAGCAATTCCCTTGGAGCCGCGCCTTACATACCGGCCCATCTTTTCATTCCACAAATCGTACTCTGCACAGGCGGTGGCGTCCGGACGCTGGGCGTAGATCATCAACTGCTCATGGAACGGGTACTTGTAAAGGCGGGAAGCAGTGGTGAGAAACCCTGCCCATTCCTGCCAGCTCCCCGTGAGCTGCGTTGTTACCTTCTCCGCCATCTGTGCATATCGTTCAGCTTTGGTTGGCATAGTGTTCTGTCCTCCTTTCAGTTTTGGGGTAAAAAGGTGGGGTGGCATATTGCCACCCCATCCCTGCGATTATAGTGTTTACTGGTCAAAATCCGGATACAACTCCAGCTCGGCAAACTCGGCATCACTCATGGCCTGGAGCTTGCCCAGTGCGCTGTCTGTCAACTCCCGCAGCTCGGTTTCCTCCGGGGCCAGCTCGCCGCGCATCTCACGCAGGCTGTCGATCAGTCCGGTGCGGCTGCCGGTATTGTAAATGCACATCAGGTTCATTTCCTCAAAAGTAAAGTTTCCCATATCAAATCTCCCTTTCCGCACTCTTTTTTGGCGCTATCTTTTTGTGTTCTGCCTTGGGCTGGCTTTTCAGCTGCTCCATGACGGACTTTTTCTTTTCCCGTTCCTCCCGATGGGCAGCGGTAGCCAAATCCATGAGGGAAATGGGCTGACCGTTGCGGGCCTGCTGTTCCAGCTCTGCCACCGTAGGCTCTTTTGCGCCATTGTTGATGATACCGTCGATCATGCCGTAATCGTCCTCCACGGCCATCTCCGCATTTTTCAACGGATTTTCCGGCAGGAATCCGGGGATCTGGGTAAAACCAACACTGTCACAGTAATGACAGGATACCTTACCGTCCTGCTTGATCGCAACGATGTCACTGACACTCATAGAAGGACTGTGAAAATCCGCCGGCTTTTGCAGATTAAACTGCTCATATAGTTTTTCCAGCTGCTCCGGTACCGTGCCAGACTCCCTCAGCGGAGCTGTGTAAATGAGGTCATAATTGCTGCGGTCTATGGAAATGTCATGGGACTTTAACCAATCCAGATTCATAAAGCGCACATTCTGCGGATCGTCACGGCTCACCTGATAGATAGCAAAGCAATCTCTGTTCTGGGATAGAAATGCCTGTTCGCGTTCCTGCTGATGTTCCTGACGCTCCATGACCTTTTCGTGGAACTGAGGGCTTTTCTCCCATTCCTCACGGTCCACGCCAAAAAGACCGCCATGATCCATGATTTCCTGCGGGTCAAACACCATGCTCTCCGTATTGTCCTCATGCAGCACATAGACGGTCAAACCAGCGGCATCCAGTTCCAGCGCCCGTTCTCTGGTAACAGGGAGCATCCCATCATAGATGTAGCCGTATTCCTGCATATCCGGTGTGGATACCTGCTCATCAGGCATAGGGTATTCATCCAGCGCCTGCTCTTGTGCTTCCGGCAGCTGAGAAGAAGCAGCCATCTGACTGGCCTCTGCCTGCATCTGCTGGTAGGCAGCTTCCTGCAAGGTCTCAATCATGGACAACGGTGCGTATTTTACCGAGTCTCTGCCCAAATCGTTGTCATCACAAATCTGGAGAACTGCCTTCATGCGGGAAATCTCCGGCATATCCAGCTGACCACCATCCAACTCTTTCATGGACGCGGCATCGTAAAGGGTATAGTCCCAGCCGCTGTCACAGGACTGGATATGAAGATAGGTGGCATCGTCAATCAGAAACAAAGCCTCCTGCTGGTTGGCATCCGCCCCCAGCACTTCCATTTCCGGCATGGCCGCAGCCAGTTCCTTTACCGCTTTTTGCACCAGAGGATTATCACGGTAATAGTCGATTGCCTGGATGGTGTCCAGGTCAATGGTCTGGCCGGTCAAAATCGGAAAAGGTCCTTCATAGTCGCTTCCGTCTTTCAGCTCAAAACCAATGCCCTTGATCCCGTTCATTCGCTCTGCTGGAATCTCCTGATAAATGCGGACAGCTTCCTCCAAAGACAGGTTATCGTGGTATTCTCCGAGGTTTGGAAATTCCATGCACTCTGCTACATAGTAGGTCAGATCGCCGGTCTGCTGTCTATCAGATACCTTAGCGGCATCTTCTGGCTTCTCTATCGGGGCGGGTTCCGGCTCTACCTTTGCATGAGGGTCGATTCCGCGCTCTTTGCAGATTTCCTTATAGTGGCGCTCAATGTCGGAGATCAAAGTGCCGGAGGTTTTGTTGATGGTCTCCAAACTGGCTCTCAACTCTTTCAGTTCCTTGCCCTGACTCCAACTGGCAATATAGCCAAAGCTGTTTTCTCCTGTCTCAATTCCAAAATATTTGCAGACTGCATAGGAGATGCTTTCAGCCTCCACTTCTTCCGTGTGACGGTTTTTGATTGCCTGTTTTTCTGCGGTTGCATCTTCCTCAACTGCAAGACGCCATTCAAACTGATTTTCGTCCACATAACGCCAATCCATATCAGAAGCAAACTGTTCGGCTTCTTTTTCTGTGGCAAAATCCAGCTTGAAATCATGCTTGGTTCCACCTTCACTCTCCAGCACAACCTTCCATGACGGTAGCATTTCATATTTTTTAGGGTCATGGAGCTTGCTGTGAGCAATCTCGTGCACCGTGGCCGAAACCGTCTGCACCTCACTCATGCCCTGACGAATGGCAATTTTCTGATGATCGGCAGAAAAATAGCCGTCCGTATCGGCGGCCATTGCTTCAAAAGTAATCGGCACCGGTGCGCTGCGGCGCAGGGCCTCCATGAATGCCTCATAATTTGGCACATTGCCAGAAAGGGATGATGCAAGCTCCGGCAAAGGTTTCCCGTCGGTCTGGCTCACATCAAAGACCTTGACCGGACGAAACATGGGGATCTCGATTTCTTTTTCCTCTGTAACGATCTTTCCGTCTTTATCCAAAATCGGAGCCTTGGTATCTGGGTCCAGCTTCTGCTCCTCGATTTTCTTCTTATATGGTGTGGGGGCGATGATGGTAATGCCATGCTCGCCCTTTTTTACATGACGCTCAAACTGGTCTTTCCACTTATTGTATCCGGCTACCAATGTGGCGTCCGGCTTCTGCATATAGATGAGCATGGTGTTGTTTACCGAATAGCGGTGGAAGCGGGACATGACGGACAGATAGCGCATATACTTTTCACTCTCAAACAGTTCTTTGATGCCCTGCTCGATGCCATCTGTGATTTCCCTTAGCCGTTCTCGGTTGGTGGGTTTGTTCTCAGCCATGATTTTCAATCTCCTTTCCAAGTGTGTGATTTCTGCTGTGTGTTCTGCAATCCATGCCTTTTGTTCTTCTTCACTTTCATAAAGGAAAAGGTCCAGCAGGTATTCTACATAGGCTTTCTTCTGGATTGCTTCCACAAAACGGGGGTGCGGTTCTTCCTCCGGTGTCCTGGGAGAACGGTCGGCTTCCCATTTTTTCAGCAGATAGTAGTAATCGGACAGTACGCGGTAACAGCGCTGTCGATCCTCCCGAAACTTCTGTGCCTCGGTTTTTTGCCGGACATATCTCCTGCGGGGCGGGGCCTGACTGTCATAGATCAGGCCAAAGTCCTGTGCCAGTTTCTCCGCCGCTTCTTTTGGGGAGAGGTTAAAGAGCTTTGCGGTAAAGTCGATCACATCCCCATCTGCACCGCAACCAAAGCAGTGGAACCGCTGGTCTACCTTCATGCTGGGGTTCTTATCATCGTGGAAGGGACAGCAGGCCATGCCAGTTCGACTGACTTTTATCCCGTAAAACTCTGCCGCTTCTCTGGTGCTAACCGACTGCTTGACCGCTTCAAATACATTCTCTGCCATGTGCCTTTAACTGCCGGACTTTTTCACAGGGGGCTGGTATCCGGCGGCTTTTGCTCGCTCACTGGCAGCTTTGCGGCGCTCGGCGCTGTATGGCTCCCGGACTGATACACACCGCTTGGGGACGGTAAAGTTATGAGCGTCCTTTCGGGTGATCTGGTCGGGGTGCTTTTTTGCCAGCAGTTCCAGCTTCTCCATCAGACGGGGATCGTGGGTGTAGACCTCAGCCATTGGTTCTGCCTGGTTATAGAGGAGAATGGTTTCCCGTTCCACTAAAGAGAGCTTCATCGGCTGCCTCCTTTCCGCTGGTCAAATTCCAGCTTGAAGTTGGCATACTGTCCATCGTCCTCCAAAACCACAGTGGCATCGTAGGTCTTGCCGGTTTTCTCCGAATATAGCCCCGTCACACGGACACGGCCATCGTTCAGCAGCGCAGACACCACAGCCTTGGTCGGCTGTTTTTTCTTGGCAGCCCACCATTTGTTGTTTTTCCAGATTGCAAATTTACACGAATCATTCTGACAGAAGAAGCCTTTTTGCAGTTCTGCAACTTCACCGCCGCAGCGAGGGCATTTGCCCACCACCTCCCGGGGCGGAGTGAACAGGTACTCAGTTCCCTTGATGACCTGATAAGTCCCCACCAGATCTTTCAGCATGGTGCTGATCCCGGCCAGAAACTCCTCTGGGGCAAGCTGCCCGCGCTCGATCTCTCCCAGGCGGTACTCCCACTCGGCAGTCAGAAGCGGCGATTGCAGTTGTTCCGGCAGCACTGTAATAAGGGAAACTGCATCGTGGGAAGGGAGAAGCTGCACCGTTTTCCTGCTCTTTTTTCGTTCCAGAAAACCGGCAGATACCAGCTTTTCCAAAATACCGGCACGGGTGGCCGGTGTCCCCAGACCTTTTCGCTCAGCATCCTCTGGCATATCATCTTTCCCGGCAGTCTCCATTGCGGACAATAGGGTGTCCTCCGTAAAGTGCTGAGGCGGACTGCTTTTGCCTTCTTTGACGATTGCCGCAGAAACCGAAAGGGTCTGTCCTTCGATCAGCTCCGGCAGGGCTTTCTCTACGCCCTCTTTTTTCGGCTCTGTATCCTTCATTTTGGCACGATAAGCGTCCTCCAGGGCTTTCCATCCGGGATGCTTCACCGTTTTTCCTTTTGTGGTAAACTCCCCACCGGCACACGCTGCAATCACAACGGTTTCCGAATAGATATGGGGTTGGGCTACGGCACACATCAGACGCAGGGCCACTAGCTCCAGCACCGCTTTTTCTCCCGCAGGAAGGGCAGAAAGGTCTGCATCCTTGAGATTTCTGGTAGGGATTACTGCGTGGTGGTCGGTTACTTTCTTATCGTTGATTACCGTCTGCGGATCACAGGTAATGGCGATTCCTTTGCGAAACGGCATGGCATTGGCAACCAGATTCACCAACACCGGCAGGCTGTCTGCCATATCGCCAGTCAGATAGCGGCTGTCAGTACGGGGATAGGTGCAGAGCTTCTTTTCATACAGGCTTTGCAGATAGTCCAGGGTCTGCTGGGCTGTAAATCCAAGCAGGCGGTTGGCATCTCTTTGCAGAGTAGTCAGGTCATAGAGGGCAGGCGGCTTTTCGGACTTTTCCTTGCACTCCACCTTTTTGATTGTGACATTTGCACCCTGACAGGCTTCTTTCAGCTGCTCAGCAGCAACCTTATCCGCCATGCGCTCCCCGGATACGGTAAGACCGGGCAGCTCCAGCGCCACGGTATAAAAGGGAATCGGCTGAAAGGTGTCGATCTCAGCTTCTCGCTGAACAATAAGCGCCAGCGTCGGGGACATCACGCGCCCGATGTTGAGGGTTCGGTGATACAGCACGGAAAAAAGCCTTGTCGCATTGATCCCCACCAGCCAGTCGGCCTTGGCACGGCAGAGGGCAGCATCCCGAAGCCCGTCATAATCCGCACCGGGGCGCAGGTTTGCAAAGCCTTCCCTTATGGCGGAGTCCTCCATACTGGAAATCCAGAGCCGCTTCATGGGCTTCTGGCAACCCGCCAGCTCGTAGACGCTGCGAAAGATCAGCTCGCCCTCGCGTCCGGCATCGCAGGCATTTACCACTTCCGTCACATCCGGGGCATTCATCAGCTTTTTGAGAATATCAAACTGCTTTTTCTTATCCTTTCCCACTACCATCTGCCAATGTTCCGGCAGGATAGGCAGATCATCATATCGCCACTTGGCATACTTGGGGTCATAGCTGTCTGCATCCGCAAGACCGGCCAGATGACCCACGCACCAGCTGACACGCCAGCCGTTACCCTCCAGATACCCGTCTTTACGGACGGTTGCGCCGATCACCGCCGCCAAATTCTGGGCAACCGATGGTTTTTCAGCAATCACTAAATTCATAATCTTCAGCCTCCTATTCTTCCCGCACAGGCGTGTGCAGTTTTTTCTCTATGCTGTTTTCCTCATCCAGTAGCAGGTTATAACCAAACCGGTAGTCATAGCGGTACAGTTTCCCCAGCAGGTCATTGATGATGATACGGCAAGCCAAAATGACACGGGTTTTATCCACCTGCATCAGCTGGTAGCGTTGATAATTGCTATAATAATCTTCGTGACGGCGGGTATTGCAGGCGGCATCTTCAAGTAAATTATCTACTGCATCCTGACAACCATCTTCTTTTTCCCCTTCCATGCAGTTCAGAAGTTCCATCATCAAAGGAAAGCTCTGTTCATCCATAGGAGCTTCTGCTGCAAGAAAACCGATCAAAGCGGATAAGAGCAGACAAGCCGCCGTCTGTTCTTGTTCCGTCAGCACGGCCATTGTTTTCTCCGCATTTGGCAGGATCTTTTCTTCCACAAAATCTGCCGCATCGTCGGAACAAAGCTGACGGATAGAATCTATGGACAATGAAACTGTCACGGTATCTAAGGAGAAATCAAAGGGGTCATCTTGCTTTGGCTTTCTCCGAAGCTTGTTTAACATGGTAGAAAGAATATCGCCGCCAAAATACACGGCGATCACCAGCAGGTCAAAAACAGCAATCAGCTTGATAAATATAATCAGAACACTCATTTTTTTCGTTTCCTTTCTTTGAGCCAGCGTTCCATCTCACGATGGCAGATACCTACGCAGGGTCTTCCATAATTCCCGCAACCATAGCAGGGGTGGCTGTGGGGCAAAGAAGGAGGACGGGAAGTTTCCTTCCCGCCCTCCGGCCTGCGTGTCATCATGCGTTCATAGGGACTGTCTGTGAAACGGGTCATTTCACACTGTCCTCATCATCTTCTTCTGTGCTACCCCCGTCAGCGTCAGGCTCATCCGACTCCTCATTTTCGGTTTCCCATTCCTCGGAATCTTCCTCGCCATAATCATAATCGTCCAGACTGTCATTGCCCTTGGTCTTAGGCTTGTTCTTAACAAGTTTCAAGTAGGCAAATACGCCACCGCCGCCCAGCAGAGCCAGCAGAAGGATCAGGGCAGCCGGGTTCAATCCGGCAGGCTTCTCCTTTTCCGGCTCCGATGTTTCTGCCGGAGGTTCCGGTGCTTTGCCCGTACATTTACTCTTATCAGTTGCGCAGACCGGGCAGGCCGTATTGACTGCCCCTGCTTCACATTTTGTTGAACAGCTACATATAGCAACCGGCTCCTCTTTGACATTTTCATCTTCCATCAGTGCCATCAAATCCGCTTCATCCACTTGGTTCAGAAAGTGAACAGCAGTCTTTTTATCCTCATTAGCCCTGTCGATCAAAATGTAAAAATAGTTGCCAGCCTTGGTGGTAACGGTAATGAGCTGCTTATTGCCACCAAAATCATCCACCAGAGCGGCATTGCCATCTGGTGTAAGTGCCGGTGCCTGTTCTGTTTCTTCCACAATCACATTGCTGTCATTGGTAGAATCCTCTGCCGGTGCCGCCGGTGCCTGTTCTGACCCCTGTGCAAAAGCAGGGATCGTAAAGCCAAATGCCACAACCATTGTCAGGCAAAGGGCGGAAAGTGTTTTGCAAATTCTTTTATTCTTCATAAGCGGTAGCCTCCTGATTATTTGATTCCGACAGTGCTGTATCTCTGCCGTGGTTCATTCCACCGGAAAGCATAGCGTTCAGCTGTGCTGGAGTCATGCGTAACGCACGAACCATCTGAACGATTTCCAGATTCTCTGCCTCCGTTTTCTGTGCTTCCAGTGTCTTGAGCTTTTCCTGATATTCCGCAATCTTCTCACGGGTTTTCTCAATTTCCTGGTCGATACGTTCAATTTTGTTTTTTGCCATAACCGTTCACTCCTTTCCACAAAGTCTGTTACCAGTTCATCAGGCCGTAGCCCTTAATACTTTGATAATTCAGGTCATAACTTTTGATCTTGCAGGCATCGCCGGAATTTCCCTCCACCGTATAAACACGGCTGCCATCCGTACCGATCACGATACCCACATGGTCTGCTGTCCCATCCAAATCCCAATCAAAGAAAATTGCATCTCCGGGAGCCAGATTGTTATAGCCTCTTGCACCCCATTGTCCATGAGACTGGAACCACGGAACGCCTTGCCACTCACAGCCTGCAAAGCGCGGTTCACTTTTTCCAGCCTGGTTATAACACCAGGATACAAAGCAGGCGCACCACTCCACGCGGCTGTCAAAGCCATACCAGCTCCAATAAGGATAGCCGCCCACATTGCCCACCTGACGCTTGGCCAGTTCCACCAGCTGAGGATTGCCGGGGCGGGTACCGTTAATGAACTGCACACCGGACAGATCTTCCGAGCCGCTGGTATCAGGAGAACCGCCGCCAAACAACAACGGCTTATTGCCCATGGTCTGTCGGTAGACCTGATACATTTCCATCTGCTCCGGGGTCAGAATCTCCGACGCCACAGCGGAAATGGGCTTGCTGGTGAGTTTCACATTCAAAATGTAATACTCATAGGGGACTTCTTCTGAGGTAGTCTCGCCGGTCTCCGGGTCGGTGGAGGTCTCCGTGCGGTAGCGAATCTCCACTTCCTCAGTAAGCGTCAGCTGATACTGTGCTGCAAACACACGCGCCAGCTCTGCCTGAGCGCTCTGCCGGGTGTAGCCTTGCAAAACGGCAGACAGAAATGCTGCCAGCTCATGAGGGTCATGACCGATCATACCAAGGTCATAGCGATACTCGTCATACCCTGGGTGGCTGCTTTCTATGTTGTCGATTTCCTCCTGCAACTGGGCTTCTCTGGCTGCATAATCTGCCTCCACCACCAGCATTTCCGGGTCATCCGACGGATAGGTGGTGCCGGAGAGAACGGAACCGATGCTCTGCGCCATCATGGAGCAGGAGGACATGGTATTCATCAGCATACAGGTAATGAGGAACAAAACCCCTGCCATCAGGAAACCCTTCTTGTGGCGCATGACGAATGCCCCTGCCTGCTGTACCTTTTCTTTTACCGTCCTTGCGGCTTTTCCGGTTTTGGATGCAGCCTGGGCAGTATTTCCGGCAGTCTGACCGGCGTGTTTGGCGGCGGCATACTGCTTTTTGATGGCCTGTTTTTGCTGCCAGCGGGAAAGAGGGTTGCTGGCAAACTGGGGATTTTCCTGCAAAGATTTCTGGTACAGAACATTTACATTTGCCTTTTCCAGTTGACGCTCTGCCTGGGCTGCTTTGCGGTACGGCTTCAGCTTGTGGCTGCGATAGCCCTCCCGCACCAGATAAGCGCCGGTCTCCACCGCTTTCTCGGACTTGTGGGCGCTTTCCACGCCCACATTGTCCTGCTCTGTTTCCCGGATCTCTTTGTGGAGCTTGCCCGCGACCAGATGGACAGGAGCTTCCTTGACCCCTTGAGAAACTTTGGAGGGTGGCTTTTTCTTGTCCTCAAAGGTCAGCTTCGAGGTCTTTTTTCCGGTATCCGGGTCAATGACCGTCTGCCTGACCTTTTTCTTTGGGATATTGGCCTGCGCCTTATCTGCTCTGGCCGCAGCTTTCTCCGCTTTACGGATCGGCTTTTCCAGTGCAGGATCAGACCGTTCCTCATCAGTAAAGCGCAGGCGCGGCTCTTTATTCAAACCATTCTCCCAGCATGAGGGAGGACATCATGTAGTGCAGCTCTGCATAAATGGCCATTCCCACAGGATCGTTGAACATACAGCCGGACAGGTAGGCATAAAACTGTGCCACCACATCGGACAGGATTTTCGCTTCGGTTCCTTCCAGAACCAGACCACCCATACCTTCCTTGGCACGGATGGTGCTCCAGACCTCTGCCAGACGGAGCAGCCCCACCTGACCGGTCTCATTCAGTTCGGCTGCCTGGTCTGCCGCCGTGCGGCACTCGCTGACCGCATCGGCCATAACCGTAAGCAGCTGGCTACGCTGGGCATTTACCGCCCTATCAAAAAACATCAACGGGTTTTTATTCAAAATGTTGAGATTCATAATCATTCATCCTCCTTTTTCAATTCTTGAGGTTTGGTGGTCATAATGCGGTAAAGCTCGGTATTCTTCGGGAAGTGGTCTACAAACGGCAGGATCGTGGAGCCATAGAACAGCAGGCCCTCGCCCTCACCGGAGTGGGTCACATAGCTAAGCTGGTGCGTGGAAATCCCCAGTTGCTTCGCCAAAATCTGACGGTCTCCGCCTGCCTGGTTAAGCATATACACGAAGTCCGAGTTTTCAAAGATGTTCTCTACCTCGCGGCTGCTCAAAAGGTCTTTGACATTCTGGGTGATACCTGTCGGAATACCGCCCCATTTTCTGAATCGCTTCCAGATTTCCACCGTATAGGCGGCGGTCTGCTCCTCCTTCAAAAGCAGGTGCATCTCGTCGATGTAGTAACGGGTGGACTTGTGGGCGGCACGGTTGATGGTAACGCGGTTCCATACCTGATCCTGAACCACCAGCATACCGATTTTTTTAAGCTGCTTGCCCAGTTCCTTGATGTCATAGCAGACAATCCGGTTATCAATGTCCACATTGCTCTGATGATTGAACACATTCAACGAACCCGTTACATAGATTTCCAATGCCGTTGCAATGTACTGAGCTTCTTTTTCTTCCTGCTCCCGCAACAGGTTATAAAGGTCCTCCAAAATCGGCATATTCTCCGGCTTTGGGTCATTGAGATATTCGTTGTAAACCAACCGTACACAACGGTCAATAATGGTTTTCTGCACCGGCTGCAAGCCCTCCTTACCGCCCACGATCAGCTCACACAAGCTGAGGATAAAGTCAGACTTGAGGGACAGCGGGCTTTCATCATCCGAATAGTCCAGATTCAGATCCATCGGATTGATATAGTTGGTTGAAGTAGGTGAGATCTTGATGACCTGCCCATGCAGACGCTCAACAAGAGGTGCGTACTCCGCTTCCGGATCACAGATAATGACATCATCACTGGTAAGCAAAAAGCAGTTGGCAATTTCTCGTTTTGCGCTGAAGGACTTACCGGAACCCGGCGTACCCAGAATCAGGCCGTTGGGGTTTTTCAGCAGCTTTCTGTCCACCATGATGAGGTTGTTGGACAGAGCATTGATGCCGTAGTACAGAGCTTCTTTCCCGTTCTGGAACAGTTCCTGCGTAGTAAAGGGCACAAAGATAGCTGTGGAACTGGTGGTCAGTCCTCGTTGAATCTCAATCTGATTGAGTCCCAGGGGCAGACAGCTCATCAGCCCTTCTTCTTGCTGGAAGTCCAACCTGGTCAGCTGACAGTTATACTTCTGGGCAATGGAGCCTGCCTGGAAAATGTTGTTGCCAAGCTGACGGGGATTGTCCGCTGTGTTCAGCACCAGAAAGGTCAAAAGGAACATTCTCTCGTTGCGGCTTTGCAAATCCTGCAAGAGTTTTTTCGCTTCACTGCCGTAAGTAGCAAGGTCAGATGGAATGATGTCCATGTCGTATCCGGCACGAACTGCTTTTTTCTGTTCCTCGATCTTACTGCGGTCAAGGTCGGTAATCTTGCGCTTTACCGTTTTGATGGCTTTCACCTGATCCACCGACTGAATGTGCATACTCACAATGAGCGAGCTTTCCATATCCAGAAAATCAGCCAACAGACGGTCATTCAGCTCCGGTGCGAGAATCTGCAAAAAAGAAACAGCCCCGTATTTCTTGCCCATACGGAACTGCTTGCCGGTGCGGAACTCAAAGGAGCTTGGTGCAATAAAATCCTTTGTGGACAGACCGGAAGGAGCCAGCCAGTCCCATTCAAACTGAAACGGGAGCTGTTCATCCATGTGGAATACCGCATGAAGCTGAGAAAGCCTTTCTTTACCGTCCAGCGTTCTGGCAGCTACACCAAGACGCTTGAAGTTGTTGAGTATATCGGTCTCAATACGCTCCAGACGGGGCTTGGCGGCTTTGATGCTGTCTGCGTCGATACCAAAGGTCAGGTATTTGGTCTTGATGAGACCGTTGTTACCTCTGGCCAGCTGATTTTGCAGCATTGTGGTATATTCCTCGCGGATACTGTCAAAGGCATCCCTCTGGGGCGGGATGGAAATGGAGTTAGCAAAGGTCTCCTCCGATGCCGCAAGGTTCAAAAAAGACAGCTGGAAATGAATCGAGCTGTCAAAATAATTGAGGAAATCACACCAACCCTCAAAGATTGCCGTCTTATCTTCGTTTTGGGAGAGCTGATAGTTGATGTCCTGAAACTGAATGGTCTTTGTGTAGTGGCTGTCCGATATGCGGCAGATTCCGTCCGGCCACATCCGTTCATAAGGGATACTGTCCTGCGCAGATTTTCCTTTTTTGTCCGTGCGGTTGGCGCGGACAATGGCCGCGTCGATCTGCTTCTTATCGGCGCGGGACAGCTTTTTCTTTGTCTTTACCGGCTGCACAGTTTTTTCCTCGGTTTTCCCGAACATCCGATGCAGCCATTTTTTTATTGCGGTGAACAATGTCATACACCTCCTTATCGAGCATTTCCTGCCGCTTTAATACGGCATAAAAGTTATTGGTCTGGTAGGGACGCTGCTTGGGACGGATCACAGCTACTTTGAGAATGTTGCCCACGATCTTTTCAAGGGGCTGTCCATGCTTTTCGTACATAGCCAGCATAAAGAAGGGCAGCATAACCAGCATCATACACATAGCCGCTACACTGTTTCCGGTAGGTTTTCTGAGCAAAAGGAAAAGCGGTACGCCAATAAGCGCTCCGCCCGTGAAGCAGATAAGCTGCCGCTTGGTCAGATTGAACATGACCTTTGTTTTGACTTTTGTTAAGTCCTTGGGTACGGGTACATAAGCCAATGTGGAAACCTCCTTCCGTTTTAGTGCGCCTGAAAGACTGATTTTGCGAGGCTGCCGGTTTTGAATAGTGTAAAGCACAGCAGTACGGTGTAGCCCACACAGCTCCAGATTGCCATGATGATGTCATCTTCCAGAGCGATGTTCTGCACCAGCACAGCATAAATTGCCACGCAGACGATAATGAGAAACGCCTGAAAGCCCAGCGCCAGCAGGGATCGGAGGTAATTCTGTCCCATACCGCCCCATTCTTTACCCATCATTGCAGCCATTGGAACGGGAGCCACCGAAGTCACAAGGTAGATTTCGATCATACGGCCATAAATAACGATAAAGATACAGATATATAACGCCCACATAGTAATGCCAATAAAGAGGGATTGGAACCACAGTCCGAACAGCGGTCCCAGATCCATTTCCATCAGCCTCGGTTCCAGATCGGTCATAACTGAGGAAATGTCAATGGACGCATCCGAATTGATAACCCCTGCCGCCTGCGCCACTACGCTCTGCGCCATATCAAAGACGCCCATCACGATATTCCATGTATTTGTGACAATGAGGATGGCAGCGGCTGATTTGAACACCCACTTGAAAATCATCCAGGTGTCCACATCATGCAGGTTGTTCTTGTCTGCGATCATCTGGATCAGGTCTACGGTCATCACGATAGCCAGGATCACGCCTGCAATCGGCACCATGATGGAGTTGGACAGATTCTCAATCATGCTGAAAATACTGCCATTCCATCCCTGTGGGGTCTGGCCTACCTGTACGGATATATCCGCGACCTGCTGGTTTACACTGTCAAACATCCCCGAAAGGTTGCTCATAATGCCGCCCACCAGCATTTCTTTCAGCCAATTTGTCAGGGCTTCAAGTAAGAAATCCATACGGTGTCAACCTCCTTTCCGCCGCCCCCGCAAAACTGCGGGAGCGGCAAGGATTTCATACGGAGACGCTTAGACAGAGAAAAGCCCGGAGAGCAGCGGTACAAGGACCATGCCTACCACGGCTACACCAGCACCGGCCATGAGCTGCTTCATGCCCTGGCTCTTGGCGCCGGGGTTGTCGTTGCCGTAACCTTCCAGCAGGTTGATAACGCCCCAGATACCGAGACCGGCACCGAGCGCGATAACGAGGGTCTGAAGAACGGTGATTGCCTGTTCAAAAAATGCCATATAGTTTGTTAGCCGGAATCTGATTAAAAAATAGGTTTGTCATGTTTCATAGGCATACAAAAGCCGGAACAATCTGCCGCCCGGTTTCCGAGGGCATGATTCCGGCTGTCCTCCTTTTTCATTATTTTTTCTTGCGATTGTCCGCTTTGTACGCCAATGGCCCATAGAGGGCAGTTGCGGCAAATAGATACGATCACTCCTTTCTCAGCGGAACCGTATTACACGCCCTCCGTGTCTACTTCATATACATCGCAGACCTCATCAGGCTTGAGTTTTAGTCTGGCAGACAAAAATGCTTCAATATCAAAGGTATTTCGCTTGTCTGCATCAGCTGTGTATTTGAAATTAGGGTGTCTGGTAATGTCATACTTGTCTGAAAGAAACGGACGCACACCGCGCAACTGCAAGATGCACTTGCCGCCATCCATAACTGCCAGCTCGTCCTGGCTCATCAGCTCTTTTCCCAATTTCTGATAGTTGAGCGAGTGGGAGGTCTCCCGTCCCCGGCTCTCTCCGGTGTTGTAAGTGTCTATGGTCTCCTTTCCCAGAACAGCCGCCAGCTCTTTCAGCGTTGTTGGCTCTTTGCCACCCAGGAAGATGGAAGTATCCATATTGCCGATGATGGTATCGGCATTATCTTTGTAAATTGCCTTGAGCTGACTCTGTGCCTGCAACACCAGACAGGCAGAGATTTCACGGCTTCGGATGGTGGCCACCAGCTTTTCCAGCTTCGGAATCTGCCCGATGTTAGCACACTCATCAATCAAACAGCGCACATGAACCGGAAGCCTGCCGCCATACACATCATCGGCTTTTTCACAAAGCAGGTTGAATAACTGGGTGTAGCACATGGAAATGAGAAAGTTAAAACTGTCATCCGTATCACTCATAATGAGGAACAGAGCCGTTTTTCTGTCTCCCAGCGTATCCAGTTCCAACTCATCGTAGGATGTAACCTCGCGCAGCTCCGCAATATCAAATACGGCCAGACGCGCACCGCAGGAAATCAAAATCGACTTAGCGGTTTTGCCGGCGGCCAGCTTATATTTCTTATACTGGCGCACCGCAAAGTGATTTGGCTTCTCGGCTTCCAGTGCATCAAACATCAGGTCTACGGGGTTTTTGAACTCCTCGTCATCCTCACGGACTTCCATGGCATTGATGAACTCAATGAGGGTAGAGAAGTTCTGCTCCTCCACCGGAGCCTCATAATGGATATAGCCAATAAGCGCGCAGTACAACAAGGTTTCTGCTTTTACCCAGAAATCGTCTCCGGCCTTGCCTTCGCCTTTGGTATTGGCGATCAGCGTTGTTACCAGCTTCAAAATATCCTTTTCGCTGTGAATATACGCAAAGGGATTATAGTGCATGGATTTTTTGAAGTTGATGGTATTTAGGACCTTGATTCGGTACGGCTCATAAATGACCTTGCCTTGCTTATCCTTCATGGGCTTTCCGTCCTTCCCCAGCTTGGGCGCACCCCTTTGGAGCATTTTTCCGCACTCCACCAAAATGGTTCCCTTCGGGTCCGTCACAACATAGGAGCTGTGCATCTGCATCAGGTTGGGTTTCAGCCAGAATCGGGTCTTACCGGAACCGGAGCCGCCAATCACCAGTACATTTTTGTTTCTGGCAGTCTTGGGGTCCTTGGGGCGGCTGTTCATGGTCAGGCTCTCCGTTTTCGTCAGAA